>Ga0194121_10000912_pt1 | contig 51621 bp, 59 predicted proteins | sample TA2MahCa50mmetaG_FD_148609 | JGI IMG/M metagenome (GOLD analysis project Ga0194121, IMG submission 148609) | Freshwater microbial communities from Lake Tanganyika, Tanzania - TA2015020 Mahale Deep Cast 50m | ecosystem: Environmental > Aquatic > Freshwater > Lake | place: Tanzania: Lake...
CACGCCCAGCCTCTACCACCACCACCGCATCGGCCATTCCGGCCACAATTCGGTTTCGTTTTGGGAAATTTTCGCGTTCTGGCGGGGTATCGAATGTGAATTCAGACAGCAATCCCCCATCTTCCAACATACGCTCGGCCAGTTGGCGATGCTGATGGGGGTATAATCGTCCCAATCCATGCCCTAAAACAGCTATGGTTGGCAAGCGGTGACGAACAGCAGCCTCATGGGCGTGTCCATCGATCCCAAGGGCGAGTCCACTCAGCACCACCACATTCAAAGGAGCCAATTCCCGAATCAGCTGCTCTGTGATTTGACGGCCATAAGCCGTGGCCGATCGGGTGCCAACAACGGCTAATACCCGTTTGGCGTTCAGTGGCAACCGTCCGAGTCCGAACAACAATAAGGGATGGTCGGGACACTGGCGCAGGCGAGCGGGGTATTCGGGGTCGTTGTACGGATATACCTTTGCGCCCATTTTCCATTGCCGATCAAGCATCTGCTCCATGCGGCTAAAATCACTGAACGATCGTATCGCTGCTGCCGTTTTTTGTCCGACCCCCTCCACTGTATGTAAAAGCCGCCGCTCGCTTCCGAAAGCCGCTTCAGCAGAGCCTAAGGTTTCAATTATTTTCCGCGCCAATATGCATCCTACGCCCTCAACCTCGAGAAGCGACAACAAGCACACGATTTCCCTTTGTTGATTGGCGTTCACATCGCTAAATTAGGACCTTTTAACCGCAGTCGTTTGCCCACAAAATCCATGTTTATTTTTTGTTATTCCCATGAAATCGGGTCTTTAGTTGATCATATTACTTCGTAGTTAGCCCATATTTATTGTCTCGATGAATCGTTTCCTTCTTAGTATACTCGTGCCGTTGCTGTGTTTGTTCGGCCTCCTACCCGAGCACGCTCTTTCACAATGCGTTTTGAGTGGACAAATACGCGATGCCCAAACCAAGCAGACTCTTTGGGGCGTAGGGATTCAGTCGACCGATGGCAGCGGCATGATCAGCGATGCGGAAGGGAAATTCAGCTGGAAACGCGTACAGGATACAGCAACAACCTTAAAATTCACTTTTCTAGGCTATGAAACCCAGGAAATCAGGATTCAAAGGCCCTGTTCTGAGGGCAAACCACTTGACATTCAACTCAGGCCTAAAAATCAGGAGTTAAACCCTATTGTCGTGACAGCGGGTCGTATGGAGCAAGTGCTGAGTAGGGCTCAAATATCAACCGATGTCCTCCAAATCAAGGATCTGACGGCCAATAATTCTGTTACACCCGACGATGCGCTGAACCGATCACCTGGCGTGCACGTTATCCGTGGCCAAATTTCCATTCGCGGAAGCAGTGGTTATACGCTTGGTGTGGGGAGTCGCGTCATGATGTTGCTCGATGGCCTCCCTATGCTCACCGCGGAAAGCAGCGAAATTCTCTGGAATTTTTTACCCATCGAAAACACTGCTCAATTGGAGGTCATAAAGGGGCCGGGCTCAGCCCTATATGGGTCTGGCGCACTGGGTGGGGTTATCAACCTGAGAAGTGTGCTGCCTGGAGATCGTCCGGTTACGGAAATCACTGCATTTGGCGGTCGTTTTGATCGACCGCCGGGCTACCACAGCGACCCTTGGGCGGGTGGTCCTACACCGGGAAAAATGGGCATCAGCGTCTCGCACCGCCAGCGCTTTGGAAGAACAGGCGTAGTCGCATCCCTCAATGCGGTTTCCGATGATGGATACCGGGTTGGAGAACCCAGTCGCCGCATTCGAGGCACCCTGCATGTGCGTCAGACTTTAGGAAAGGGATGGTCGGCCGGACTTCATTTGAGTCAGCTCGCCGACTCCACCAGACTGTACACCTTTTGGGAAAGCGATACGAATGCATTTATGCCCTATCCGGGCAGTACTAACCCACAACTCAACCACCGAACCATGGTGGACCCTTATGTGGAATATGAAGGGAAACAGCTCAGCTTCAGCCTCAAAAATAGATTCTATAGAAGCTACACCAATTACAATAATGAGGATTTTGGTTTGGGGTTGATGTATTACACCGAAGCACAAGCCCGGTATCGGCCCAGTGGAGGTCTTGGGCGTCACTTAGCATGGACTGGTGGTTTGGTTCAGCAAACCGGACAAATCCGCAGTGATCGATTGTATGGCAACCAACAAACCGTAAACCGCTCGCTTTACGCGCAGGCTGATTGGCAGCAAGGCCGGTTGGAGGCCAGCTTGGGCGGACGAGGTGAGTGGTTTTTGGTGAACGGCAGCCAAAAGCTGTTTCAGCCGGTGGTCCGTGGTGGTCTGAACTTTGCATACAGCGCTATGGGCAACTTTCGGGCTTCTGCTGGTCAAGGATTCCGTAGCCCGTCTGTCGCCGAAATGTATTCGAACACTTTTGTAGGCACGGTGCGCTTAGCCAGTGACCCCAATTTAGGCGCCGAACTGAGCCGATCCATTGAACTGGGCATCCACCAGCGGGTCAATGTGGGAAAACTGCAGGCTTATGTTGATTTGGCTTGGTTTCAAACACGCTACGACAGCATGATTGAATACAGTTTTGGGGTTTATATTCCGCAGGTCTGGGACAGTCAGGATTCCATTTGGCTGAGTGAAGGTAACTTGGGCGCCATCGCTCAAAAATATGCCCGCTTCCAGCCGGCCAATATTGTTGAGGCCCGAATCACGGGCTTGGAGGCCGTGGTGGGTGCCGTTGGACGATGGGGGCCTTGGGGCCTTCGCATGCAAGCGGGATACACCTATATCATGCCCTTGAACCTAAAGCCTTCCACGGATCCTCGGGCCGATACGAGCGGATTGTCGGTACTGGTTGACCTGCGCAAATACCTTAAATACAGATACCTTCATCTGCTGCGCACCGATTTGGCTGTTGAATGGAAATCGTGGTCGCTCGGGGTCAATACCCGCTACAACAGCGTTATCCTGAATATTGATGAGGACTTCTACCGTTTTATGCCGGGTCTGATCGACTACCGGATCAGAAGCATAAAGGGTGACTTATTAACCGATCTTCGTTTCGGCAAACAGGTTTATGGCGACTGGCGGCTTAATCTGGTTATTCGGAATTTGGGCAACCGGAGCTGGATGCCCCTACCCGGTAACATTGGCGAACAACGTAACGTCATTCTGCAACTAACTGGCCGCATTTAGAACATCCCCTGCTCACTAAATGACTCGATTGCACCGAAAAAAACTCGTTTCAACCCAGACACACAATTGTATTGCATGAAAAGTAAGCTATTTTCTTCAACCTCTACTCCGTTCTTCTTCGCTGTTGTTGTGCAGATTTGTGCCGCCCTTTCGGCTTGGTCGCAGGAGCCGTCTACCAGTCCACGCTATCGGGTGATCGGAACGGTTAGAGAAGAATCAGGACAAAAAGCCACTCTGGCTGGGGTTAACGTATGGGCGCAAGCGGTTGCACCGCTAGCCTCACTCGGCACCACCACAGATGCGCAAGGGCGCTACGAACTGATGCTGCCCAAGGGTAAGTACACCATTCGGTTTAGCTATGTAGGTTTTGAAAGCCAGACGTTGACCGGCGAGTTGACCCAAAACACCACCATCGACCTGTCTTTACGCCCCTCGACCGACGAGCTTTCGGCTGTGGTGGTGACGGCGGGTCGGTTCGAGCAAAGAGCCGAAGAAGTGACGGTGAGCATGGAGGTCGTGCGCCCATCGGCCCTTCAACGCAATGCCATTACCCGATTCGATGATGCCCTCGACCGCGTTCCTGGCGTGCAAATGGTGAATGGTCAGTTGAATATTCGAGGAACCAGCGGCTTCAGCTACGGCGCGGGTAGTCGGGTTCAGGTTTTGGTCGACGATATGCCCTTGCTGGCTGGTGATGCGGGGGATGCAAAATGGAGTTTCATCCCCATAGAGAACATTTCCCAAATTGAAGTGGTGAAAGGTGCGGCCTCGGCCCTCTACGGAAGCGCTGCTTTGGGGGGCATTGTGAACCTGCGCACAGCCTACCCCACTGAAACACCACGAACAGAGGCTCAATTATTCAGCTACCTCCATGATGCCCCAAGAGATTTCTTTAAAACTCCTTATCGGAGATCAGACGGACGAAATCAATCGGGTTTTGGGCTATTGCACAGCCGCCAACTGGGTCGAAACGACCTCACAATTGGTGTATTTGCGGTAGATGATCAGGGTTACAGAATCGGTGAATTTAGTCGACGTCTCCGCGGAAACATCAATTGGCGCCTTCGGCTGAGCGATCGGGTGAGTTTCAGCCTCAGTACAAACGCCATGACCGATACCTTCGGCAATTTTTTCTTTTGGGAAAACGATACGCTTGCCTTCTTTCCAGCGCCAGGTACCAACGACACGCAACGTTCGAAGCGTTGGACCGTAGATCCTTGTCTGTATATTTATGGCACGAACGGACAAAAAACTACCCTGCGGAACCGTTATTACCTCACCGACAATAGGGGTGATAGCACGAGAAATACCCGTGGTGAGGTTTATTTCACCGAACTTCAACACCAACGCAGCCTGCGCCCAGGCCTTATGGCCACAGCCGGTCTACTTCATCAGTACAACTATGTGAACAGCGGGATTCTCTATGGTTTGCGCAGCAGTCGGAATTTAGCCGCCTATTTGCAGGCCGACCACAAAATCGGTCGTTTTAATTACTCGGTCGGCGTGCGCCTCGAACAGTTTGTCATCGATAGCGACCCTCCTCTGCGCTATCCAGTCGTTCGACTCGGACTCAATTATCAGGCCGCTTCCTATACATGGGTTCGCGCTTCTTTTGGCCAGGGTTTCCGAACGCCGTCTATTGCCGAGCGCTATGTGAGTGGTGTAGCCGGGCCGGTGCAGGTTTTTCCCAACCCGAGTCTTTCCACCGAAAAGGGCTGGAGCGCCGAAACCGGCATCAGGCAAATCTGGAAATGGGGGGCATTCACGGGAGTCACAGATCTTGCCTTGTTCTGGACCCAATACGACAAGATGATTGAGTTTCGGTTCGGATTTTTCCCCGAAGGTGCGGGTTTTCAGGCCCGCAATTTGGACAATCGATCCAGTATGATTCGTGGAATTGAATGGACCACCGGTGCCAGCGGGTCTTGGCGTACATTCAAAATCAATGGCCAGCTGGGTTACACCTACATCCAACCGATTGAATGGTATCAACCGGTTCCTGATCGCCCCGACATTCTATTGAAGGAAGATCTTAAGTACCGTACCCCCCATATTTTTCGTTCGGATGTGGAAATCAGGCGTGGACGGTTCAGCACAGGCTCCAACCTTCGTTTCAACAGTTTCATGACCGCCATCGACGCGGAATTTGAAACCCTCATCGCTGGTGTGGCCCCCTTTCGCAGCAGGCGTGCAAGCGGGGATCTGATCATCGACCTCAGAGTGGGTTATGACCTGCGGAGCGATTTAAACCTCAGCTTTTTGATTCGAAACGCGGGCAACCGCGATTATATGATCGTTCCAGGTAATATTGGACCTCCTCGAACTTGGGGCATCCAATTGCGCTACAACGGGTCCTGAACCTTCATTACTTGATGCTTCGGAACGTTCGGCTGAACCGAATTTTGTTGAATAGAGATTTGCTGTAATCGAGACTGAGCCAAACAAAGACTGCCTTGCCCACCACGTGATCTTCGGGTACAAATCCCCAATACCGTGAGTCGAGGCTGTTGTGGCGGTTATCGCCCATCATCCAGTAGTAGTCCATCTGAAAGGTGTATGCATCAGCGGGTTCATCGTTGATGTACACCTTATTGTCTTTTACTTCTAGCTTTTGCTTCTCATAAACCTCGATGGCCCTGCGGTAGATGTGTATATTGTGCATGTTTAAGGGCATACGCATGCCCTTTGCAGGAATAACAATGGGGCCATAGGAATCAAGATTCCAAGGATAATGCTCATGGTGGGGGAACACCTCTTCTGTGTACTCTCCCTGAGGCATGACATATGGCTCCAAAACGCGTACATTGGCAAATTGCTTCATCTTGTCGGCATTCTCCTCCGTGAGATTGAACATAAAATCGCCATGCGCTGAAAAAGCGCCTCCTTCCGTTACATCCATTTTTTCGAGTGTCTTCGGGTTGAAACCACTGCCATCGGTTCTCACTACGAATCGATGTTGTAATCCAGCCGGCCGATCAATCGCCTGACCGTTGATGTAGACCATTCGGCTGCGAATGGCCAAGGTGTCGCCAGGGATTCCTACACAGCGCTTGATGTAATTGTCGCGTCGATCGACGGGGCGCCAATCTTCCACCGGATAATTGAACACAACCACATCATTGTTTTTGATGCTTCCGAAACCGGGCAATCTTCTGTATTTCCATTGAACACCGTCGACATATGACTTTATTTTCAACAAGGGTAGTGTATTGTGTGCCAAAGGGAAAGCGATGGGTGTCATCGGCATACGGGCTCCGTAGCTCATCTTGCTCACAAAAAGAAAATCGCCTACCATGAGGCTCTTCTCCATAGAGGGGGTGGGAATGGTGTAGGCCTCAACAGCAAAAGTACGGATCAGACCGGCAGCGATGAGTGCAAAAACAATCGCCTCAATCCACTCTCTGGTGGCCGATTTCTTCTTTGCCCCGGCCGAATTCTTCTTTGCCGTCGCCGATTTATTCTTTGCCTTGGATTGGCCAGATTGCCAAAATTTCAAATTCATATGTTTCGATTTAATGAACTGATAAACGATACCGCTTTACATAGAAGAGGGCAGTGCGGTTGAATCCGGCTGAATAGGTAAAACCGGATGTTCAACCCCTACACCGTGTTCGTAGACCAATGAGCCTCCCAACCAACCCGTATAAAGCATCAGAACGGTTGCCAACAACATCACGCCAAAAAATATACTCAGTTCACGTTCCAGCATCGATTTTCTGCGCAACACCCCCCACATAGCCAAAACAGGAAGCAGCCAAGCCTGAATATACCCCAAGGTCTCGTGCTGTTCGATGGCTTCATGGACTTCAGCGCGCAAATCACCCGCCGCATCCTCGGCCCAACCCCCGCTGAGCGCAGACAAGAGTGCGCCCAATGCAGCACCTACCAGCAGAAACCGGCTAAACAACAACAAAGAAGGATGTTTTCGCAACCAAAACAATAAGTGCGCCAATAGTGCCGACAACAAGAGGGCAATGGGGAAGTGCACGAAGAATGGATGGAGGCGAGCCAACATATCAACCCATAAATTTTGACAAATCGAGGCCGGGAATGTTGGGAATCAGACCTTCTGTGGCTTGCTTAAACTCTGATTTATAGGTTCGGTGGGCCTCCTTGAGTGCGTCGTTTACAGCCATCAATACGGCTGCCTCAAGTTCCGTTGCTGATAGTTTTTGATGGGCCTCTGGCGTAATCCGAACTTCCCGGATGTGTTTGTTGGCTGAGGAAACAACGGTCACACCACCTTCAGCGGCTGAGGCGCTCACCGAGATCCCATCGCACTTGGTTTTGACGTCCTCGACCGCTTCTTTCAGCTTGCCAATTTTGTCCATCATTCCGAATAAGTCAAACATAACGGTATTTTGCGTTAAATATAGCCAAAAACAAGTGGTTCACTGCTTGGAAACCGGCTTGGGCAGACCCCATCGATCCGCCAATGCAAAAAGCTGATCAGAAACATGGGTCGTGAGGGGAATGCCTGTCGCCAACCTCAACTCATGTGCTTGTCGTTCGGGTTCACCCGGAACCAGCACGGGCTGGCTTTCATCGACCGGATCACAATCTTTAAAACGCTCAATCCATCGATCTATTGCCGTGAAGTACTGATCGGCACTGCGAAATGCATCGATCCGCATGGCCCCAAAAATATGGCCGATTCCATGACCCGGCGGATTTTCTGGCATGGGCAAAAATGAAACAAACGGAGGTGCCCATGGCCCAAAACCTGCACCAGATAGCACACCCGACAACAAATCAACCACGCTGCCTAAGGCATAGCCCTTGTGTCCAGCTTGCTTGCCCACGCTGCCCAAGGGAAGAAGACTCCCCCCCTCCCGAAGTATATGGGCTCGGGTTGAGATTTCACCCATTGAATCCACCGCCCAGCCCTCCGGAATGGGTTCACCTTTGCGCTCGGCTATTTCCAACTTACCATTAGCAGCAGCTGAGGTGGCTGTGTCTACCACTATGGCTGGATAACGACGCGCTGGAAATGCCCAACACATGGGATTGGTACCCAACATCCGCTCCCGTCCGCGGGTGGGCACAACGAGTGGACTTGCATTGGTCATGCTCCATCCGATCATATGATGGGGAAGGGCGCGCATGGCGTGATAGGCCGCGATTCCGTAGTGATTGGAATGGGATACCGTTACCACTGATGAGCCCACTTCTTCCGCCTTCTTGATGGCCAGGTCCATGGCCCATGGCGCTGATACGAGTCCCAACGCCCCCCCAGCATGAACGCCTGCGGTCGACGGGGTCTGGTGAACGATGGTCATCTCGGGTTGAACCGAAACACGGCCTGCTTCCCACAAACGGACATACCCGGGTAATCGCGCCACCCCATGCGAATCGACCCCGCGGAGGTCGGCGGCCAATAAAACGTCGGAAGCCTGCCGTGCGTCGTCGACAGGGCAACCCATTTTCAAGAAAACGGCCTCTGCAAACCTCCGAAGCTCCGACTCATCAAATAAAGTCACGAATGATTGGCCTGTTGTAGTGTTCACAAGCCCTCCGCAATGAGATCGGCCAAATGAACAATTTGTTCGGGTTTCCAGGAAAGATCGGTCCGTTGCGCAGCAACCGCCCGCAGCTGCATCAGACACCCCATGTCTTCGGTGATGATGTACTCAACTCCCTCAGCACGCGCCGAACGCAGTTTTTCAGCTGCCATTTGTTGAGATAACTCGGGATTGGACTGGTACAGGCCTCCGCCATAACCGCAGCAAGCGGAAATCTGAGGTAAATCGACGCATGAAAAGCCACCCCATTCTGAAAGCAGTGGCACCATGGATTGAGGGGCACCTTCATTTTGTAGGCAACACGACACATGGCAGGCCACCCGGCTCGTATGGCCAACATTCTTAACCATGGGCATTTGAGCATGTTGACTCACCCAATCGGAAAAGGCAAACACCCTCTTTTGCAGCGTCCTCACCGCATGATGGGCGGAACCGTTATGAAGTAATAGAGGGGCGTGTACGCTAAACAGGGCCGCGCAATCGGACGACAACACAACAACAGGATGTTCACCAGAAAGCTCGGTGATGCACCTACTCGCCACTTCACAGGCTATTTCCTCTTGCCCATGTTGCCATGCAGGAGCGCCGCAACAACCCGCAGCACCCGGCACCCGAACGGTGCAGCCTAAGCGCTCCAGTATTTTGATGGCATTCATTCCGGTTTCGGGGAAAAATTGATCCACAACACACCCAACAAATAGTATTATTTCCATTCTTCTAAATACCGTATTCCTTATGTTTCTTCAGCAATCCAAACATTCCAATCATGCCCAAGATGAAAAACAGACTCAACATCAAGGCAGAATTGCGCATACTTCCTGTCATCAGGTTGATGTACCCAAACGCAAAAGTACCGAATACAATGGCGAGTTTTTCGGTCACATCATAGAAGGAAAAAAACGAGGCATGACTCTTGGTGTCGGTGGGAATGAGCTTGGCGTAGGTACTACGGAGCAAGGATTGGGTTCCTCCCATGATGGTACCCACCACGGCCGCCAGTAGATAGAATTGGATGGAACTGCTCACAAAATAAGCAGCGCAGCAGATGGCCATCCAAACGACGATACCCCACATAAGTACGGGCACATTACCGAACCGACGAGAAAAGTATGAGAAAACATATGCGCCGGCAATGGCGATCAGTTGAATCAGCAGTACAGTGGCGATGAGTTCCTCGCTGCCCATTTGGAGTTCGCTGGATGCAAAAATCGTGGCCAATACCATAATGGTTTGAAGTCCGCAACTGGTAAAAAAATAAGCGAACAAATAACGCAGCAAAGTTGGCATCAAACGAACACGCTTCCAAACACGTTTAAATTCGTCGTAGCCCCTCGACCACAAATGCCCTGATTGGTTTTGTCCGGTCGCGGTTTCAGGTGGCAGGTGAGCCAGCGTATAAAAAGCGAAACCCATCCACCAAGCGCCAACCGCCACGAAACTCCATCGTGTAGCCAATGAGCGGTAATGGCCCTCCGCTTCAGTGAATGCAGCCTCCATGCCCATTCCTTGACCCTGAAGCGACCGCGCCATGCCCTCTACGTCAAACAAAAGCCCCGGGAACATGATCATCACCAAATTCAGAACGAGTAGGGTTACACTTCCTATGTATCCATAGGAATAACCCTGAGCACTCACTTGATCGAATCGATCCGGCGTCGCAATCTCTGGCAGAAAGGAGTTATAGAAAATAGATGAACCGGCCCAGCCCACCGCAGCAAACATAAAGAGGGTCAGTCCGGGCGCTACATTTTCGTCTGTAAAAAAGAAAAGCGCTGCGCAGCTGATCGACCCCAAACCCGCAAACAGTGCCATCATACGCTTTTTGAGCCCGCCATAATCGGCTAATCCACCTAAAAAAGGTGAAATGACTACGATCAAAAGATAAGCCGCAGAAAGGGCGTATGAAAATGCCACAGAGGAGGGCAGCTCCATGCCCGCCCAGTGCATAGGAGCATCTTGTCCGTTTAAGTCGGTCGGTTCAATACCAGCTTTCATTGCCGCTGCTTTCGTAACAGCGTAGTAATAAACTGGGAAAATCGCTGAGGTAATGCAGAGGTTATAGGCACTGTTGGCCCAATCGTACATACACCATGCCCGGATAACCCGGGGCTGGTTGCGTTCTGTCATGCCCGAAAAATAGTGCAATCGAATTGAACCCCAAAATATTGGGGGACAAAAAAGTGAAACCCTATCCTAAATGGTGCTTAGGCCTCTGTGAGGATCACAATACGGTTGCGAAGGACCTCCACAACGCCGCCTTTCACTGGGAAAACCTGTTCCTTTTGTCCGACCTGCATGAGTCGGACCTCGCCTTTCGGTATCAAGGTAGCGATGATCGGTGCGTGGTTGTTCAGGATTTCGAAGCCGCCCTCCGTTCCTGGTACTTTCACTGAAGTAACTTCACCTTCAAAAAGGCTTTTTTCCGGAGTGAGAATTTCGAGTGTCATGGCCATAAAATTTCAGCATTAAGCCTGTTCGGCCAAGATTTTTTTACCCGCTTCGATGACGTCATCGATTGATCCTTTCAAGTTGAAAGCTGATTCCGGGTACTCATCAAGTGCACCGTCCATAATCATATTGAACCCACGGATGGTTTCTTCGATGGGCACCAAAACGCCCTTTAGACCGGTAAACTGCTCGGCTACGTGGAAAGGCTGCGACAAGAATCGCTGCACTTTGCGCGCACGGTATACCACACGCTTGTCTTCCTCGCTCAATTCATCCATACCCAAGATGGCAATGATGTCTTGTAGTTCCTTATAGCGCTGCAAGATTTGCTTAACCCGCATGGCACAAGAGTAGTGGGCATCGCCAACAATGTCGCGCGTTAGGATTCTTGAGGTAGAGTCGAGGGGATCAACGGCGGGATAAATACCCAACTCAGCGATTTTTCTGCTCAATACCGTGGTAGCGTCCAAGTGCGCAAAGGTTGTAGCAGGTGCCGGGTCAGTCAAGTCATCCGCAGGTACATAGACCGCTTGAACGGATGTGATGGAACCCCGTTTGGTGGAAGTGATCCGCTCCTGCATCAATCCCATTTCCGTAGCGAGTGTTGGCTGGTAGCCCACTGCCGATGGCATACGACCGAGAAGAGCCGAAACTTCGGATCCGGCCTGAGTAAAACGGAATATGTTGTCGATGAAAAACAAAATATCGCGGCCTTGAGCGTCTGACTCATCCCCATCGCGCAGGTGCTCAGCTAAGGTAAGACCAGAGAGCGCCACGCGGGCACGTGCTCCGGGTGGCTCATTCATTTGACCAAACACCAAGGCAATTCTGGACTCCTCCAATTGGTTGTAGTCGACCTTATCGAGCGACCACTTGCCTTCCTCCATATCGTGGCGAAAGTCGTCGCCATAGCGTACCACCCCTGACTCGATCATCTCACGCAAAAGGTCATTGCCTTCGCGGGTACGTTCTCCGACTCCCGCAAACACCGACATTCCATCGTATCCTTTGGCGATGTTGTTGATCAGCTCCATAATCAAAACAGTCTTACCTACACCCGCTCCTCCAAAAAGGCCGATTTTACCGCCCTTCACATAGGGCTCAATGAGGTCGATCACTTTGATTCCGGTGTACAACACCTCTTCTGATGTACTCAAATCTTCAAATCTTGGAGCCGGACGGTGGATGGGAAGGCCTTTATCGCGCTTCACGGGCCTGAGGCCGTCGATCGCATCACCCACTACGTTAAAAAGGCGGCCTTTAACTTGCCCGCCCAAAGGCATTTGAATGGCTTCTCCCGTATCGATCACGGCCATTCCACGCACCAAACCTTCTGTAGAGTCCATGGCAACGGTGCGCACACTGTCTTCACCCAAGTGCTGTTGGCACTCCAACACGACCTTTTGTCCGTCGGGCCGCTCCACATACAAAGCGTGATAAATTTTCGGGAGTTTGCCTCCCGTTTCGAAACTCACATCGATTACCGGGCCAATGATTTGGGAAATTTTACCTGTGTGCTGCATAGTTATTTGAGAATAGAAGGAAGGCGGAGGGGAACAGCAGCAAAACCATTCCCTTTCAGGGCGCAAAAATACAAAATAAGAGAGGGAAAAACAAGTGAAATTGACGCGCTATATTTGAAGGTGAATTTACTCCAATGGGGACCCTATGGCATTGAATGCCCCCAAGCCGGGGTCTTTATCGATCCCTGGGGGAAGGTCGATCGCGCCCTCCTTACCCATGCCCATGCCGATCACGCGCGCTATGGTCATAAGCACTACATGGCACATGCCCACAACAGAGCCGTATTGAGGCAAAGATTGGGAAATAACATCTCCCTTCAAGAGATTGAATACGAAGAAACCATTGAAATCAATGGCGTTCGGTTTAGCTGGCACCCTGCGGGCCACATTCCGGGCTCTGCCCAAATTAGAGTAGCGGGTAACAACCAAATCTGGGTGGTGTCTGGCGATTACAAAACCGAGAACGACCACTTCACACCAGCCTTTGAACCTGTAAAATGCAGTCATTTCATCACCGAATGCACCTTTGGCCTACCCATCTACCATTGGAAGCCCCAAGCGCATACGGCACAGGCCATCGCTGACTGGCACTTAAGTAACGTCAACCAAGGGTATTCAACGCTTTTATATGCCTATTCCTTGGGGAAGGCCCAACTGCTCATTCACCTACTCAAAAATCTTTGCCCCATCTATATCCACCCCAGTATCGCCGAAATGAACAGGGCACTCCATGCCGTTGGGTTCGGACTCCCTGAATTGCCTCTGATCAGCGCGTGGAAACCAAAAGTCGATGCCCCCGCCCTGTTTATGGCACCGCCAGGCGCTTCGAACGAAAAGCTTTTGCGGCGCTTATCGCCCTGCAAAGAGGCGAATGTATCGGGCTGGGCCCTAGTTCGGGGGATGTACCGACGACAAAACCTCGACAACGGCTTCGCCTTGAGTGATCATGCCGACTGGCCGGGTTTATTGAGTGCCATTAAAGGCACGGGTGCCGAACATATTTACTGCACGCACGGTTTCACCTCAGAATTCTCCAAATACTTGTCGGAACAGGGCTACCAAAGCACGGAAATACACACCCGCTTTTTGGGGGATGCCGCTCCAGAGCCTATGTCCACCCTTGAAACGGATGAAAGCATTCACTGATCTCTACCACCGTCTCAATCAAACCAACTCTTCGATTGAAAAACAGCAAGCGCTGGAGGTTTTTTTTCGAAATGCACCCGATCGCGACGCGGTCTGGGGACTGGCTTTACTTTCCGGGAGGGTGTCTGTCCGATTGGTGGGATCGCGCAGGTTGCGCGGATGGGTTGCTGAATGCACCAACCTGCCGGAATGGTTGATTGATGAATCTTATCAGCATGTGGGTGATTTGGCTGAAACCCTATCCCTGTTGTTGGCGCCTTATAGGATAGCGTCTTCCGATAACTCCGCATCCGCATCTACCGCATCCGCATCGACCACCGCATCTACCGCATCTACCGCATCCGCATCGACCACCGCATCTACCGCATCCGCATCGACCGCATCCGCATCAACCACCGCATCGTCTCAGGATTTATCGACCATCATGCTGGACCTGATTCGGTTGAAAAAACGGGATGAATCTGAGCAAAAGGAATATGTACTCCATAATTGGCGGCAGCTCGACGGCCCGTCCTGCTTTTTATTCAATAAATTCATCACCGGTGGTTTTCGAATGGGCGTTGGCCAAGGAATAGCCGTCAAGGCGCTTTCAAACTACATGAACAGGCCTGTTTCAGAAATAACCCAAGCCCTTATGGGCAACTGGGACCCGGCCGATTACACGCTTGAACGGCTGCTCAACCGAGGATCCATTCACAGCCACACGCTTCCGTATCCCTTCTTTTTAGCGAGTCCTCTTCTATCATCCGCTTCCGCTGCTGAACCCAGCGACCAAGGGGGTGGAGAATCGATCCAAAATACGGCATTGCATCAGTTGGGAAGCAGGACTGATTGGATGGCCGAATGGAAATGGGATGGTATTCGTGTTCAAATGATACTCCGCGAAGGGGTGTCGTCGATTTGGTCGCGCGGGGAGGAACGGTTGGATGACGCTTTTCCTGAAATCGCTGCGCTTGCCCACTTACTGCCGCATGGTACCGTGATCGACGGTGAATTGCTGTGTGGAGAATTCCCAGCGGTCCGAAGCTTTCAAGACCTGCAAAAACGACTAGGACGAACCAAGCCCTCAGCCCGAATGACGACCCAACAGCCCGTTTTCGTGTATGCATACGACCTTTTGGAACTCGATGGCCAAGACATTCGACGAAAAGCCCTTTCGGAACGAAGGTGGCTACTGGAAAGGCTCGTTGAAACCCTGAATCACCCCTTATTGCATGCCTCGCCACTCATCGAAGGAATTGAATGGAGCGATCTGCACCAGAAAAGACTTGAATCGAGACGCCACGCAGCAGAGGGCATCATGCTCAAAAGAGCTTGCTCTGTTTACGAATCGGGCCGTAAACGGGGTCACTGGTGGAAGTGGAAATTAGATCCCATGCAACTCGACGCCGTTTTGCTCTACGCACGCCCCGGACATGGACGAAGGTCGAATTTATTTACCGATTACAGCATGGCCATTTGGGATCAGGAACGGATGCGACTTCTTCCCATCGCTCAGGTGTATAGTGGACTAACCGATACAGAAATTCGAGAAGTAGATGCGTGGATCAAGGGCCATGCCACAGAGAAGTTTGGGCCTGTACGCACTGTGGTGCCCCAACTCGTATTCGAAATCGGATTTGATGGCATCCAAAGAAGTGGGCGACATAAGGCGGGAATAGCGTTACGGTTTCCGAGGATTCTGCGGTGGCGACGCGATAAATCGGCATCGGAGGCCGACGATTTGGGCATAGCCGAGAACCTTCTCAACGACAGGAACCTAGACGAGAACCTTCTCAACAACAGGAACCTAGACGAGAACCTTCTCAACGACAGGAACCTAGACGAGAACCTTCTCAACGAGCCCACAAAACAAGAGCCGAACTAGATGCTCTACTTTCTATAGCCTATCTTTGCCACCAAAAAACGTCTTTATGCGCGAGAATCGAGTGATTATTATTACGGGTGTGAGCAAGGGCATAGGAAGGGCCACAGCGGAGTTGTTGTGCAGCCTAGGCTATCGAGTAGTTGGCTGGGGACGAAATGCCCCCCCGTTCGAGCACCCCTCATTTCGATTTATCGGGTGTGATGTAACGAAACCCGATCAGGTGAATGCCGCCCTAGAAGAAACCCTGAACCTATGGGGGTCTTCGGCGATCTACGGACTCATCAATAATGCAGGTTTTGGTCTATTCGGCCGAATTGAGGAACTTCCTATCGATGATTGGTACCGGATGTTCAACACCAACGTTCACGGACTCATGCTGGCCACCCGGGCGCTTGTGCCCATTCTCAAACAAAACGGTCTGGGACACATCATCAACATCAGCTCCATTGCCGGTTTGCAAGCCATGGCCCAGACCAGCGCTTATTGTGCGACCAAATTTGCCGTTCGCGGCTTCTCCCATTCATTATACGCCGAACTCAGAGAATTTGGCATTAAAGTGAGTTGCGTTTACCCGGGGTCGGTGTCCACGAATTTTTTCGACCTCATTTCAGGCATCGAACCCAACGAGCATATGCTTCGTTCGGAGGATGTCGCTAATTTGCTGCGGGAACTACTCGAAACATCACCGAATTTTTTGACGGTTGATGTAGAAATCAGACCGCTAAAACCTGGTGGCGGCAGAAAATAATGGGCTTTTGATCTAAAAATCAGTTTCTCGGAGGCAATGGGCGGCCTGGATTCATAGGACGCGTTTGAGGTGCATTTTGGGATCCAGCCTTAAGGCTTGCCAACACCTCCCGATGAAACCGATGTTCAGCCTGGAGGAGCAAGGCCACTTTGGGCTCTGGCAATACTTCCCGAATAGCTTGGTAGTACTGGCGCTCGGCCTCCAACTCTTCTTGGCGAAGCCTAAAGTACTCATCCAACATTTTAACAGACTCACCTGAATAACTCTGAACACCGTTGCCGCTTCCTCCAGCGCGTGATTGCATGATCGCCTTTTGTTTTTGTTCACGCACATCGGAATGCCTGTTGTAGACCGGCCAAAAAACCTGTGCCTCCCGCTCTGTGAGCGACAATTCTCTGGTAATATAGGCCACTTTAAGGGCCTTTATCCGTTCTTGGCGTTCCTCTTTCCCTACTTCTCTCATTCCGTGCCCTGCTCCGCCCGTTCGTTGCGCTTCAACTTTTAAAGTCACCAACAAGCAAACAGTTAAAAAAAATGCGAAAAATTTCGTGGCAGTTCTCATGGTGTTATAGTTCATTCAATTTCAGTCATTAGCGCCCATTCATAATCTGAAGGCAAAGAAGTTTCGGAGGATGGATCCAAAACTTCCGCGGCAATTTCAGCATCGATTATGGGCGCAGTGGGCATTTCAGTAAGGGATAACCAATAAAGGTCTGGTGCAGGCGATTGTGACAACAGATAATCTATGCGGGCAGATTCGGGAAGCTCGATCAAAGACGCATTGAGCGCAAGGCTGTGGCTCTTTTCTTGCGAGTAGCTTCCTCTATAAGTCACTCGTCCCCCAATCAAGAGCGATAAAACGAATAAAAAAGCAAGGCCACTCCATTTAAACCGCCAAAGCGGCGATACGGGCTGAACGGAACTATAATCAGACTGAAGTCGATTGATTGTGCGCTCAGGCAAGTTCTCAAAGTAGCCGTAGGGCGTGGAAAACGAATCGTTGGGCGGAGGAAGCGGCTCGAACATATTGTTCATACAAAGGTATTTGACAAGGCTAAAAACTAGAGGTTTAATCGGAATTCCTAATTTGTTTTTGAATTTTTTGAACAGCGTGGTGATAGGATGCTTTCAGTGCCCCCACAGATGTTCCAGTGATGCGCGACATCGTTTCATAATCCAGCTCGTCGTAGTATTTCATGTTGAATACCAGTCGCTGTTTATCGGGCAATTTGAGTACGGCAGACTGCAAACGCAAATGAATCTCATCCCCATCCAGCACGTCACTCCCGGCCTTCAATTGTCGGTTCAACTCGGGCTCGATATCGTGTATGGGCAGAAAAAACACCTGTCGCTTCTTTTTTAAATGGCTCAAGCACTGGTTGCTGGCTATGGTATAGAGCCAGGTTTTCAGGCTTGAATCGCCCCTGAATCCCCCCAAATTTTGCCAGGCTTTAATGAAGGTCATTTGCAGCAAATCATCGGCTGCGTCGTGATCGACCACCATACGCCGGATGTGCTTGTAGAGCAGCTGCTGAAAAGTTCGCATCATCAGGCGAAGGGCTGAATCGCCCGCACCTGATGCGAACAGCTGGATGATTTCCCGCTCGACCGGGTCTTTCTCCGGTTTGGATTCGCCTTTGTTCATAGCCCGGCCTTTGACAGACCCCAAAGACGGAGGTTTATTCGATCAGGCAAAAAAATATCAACCAATACCCTAAGGCTTGGCCAAATACATCACCTCTTTGACTGCCCGCATGACCTTCTCCACGGAGGGCAAATAGGCCTGCACCAGAGGAAGAGCATAGGGCATGGGCACATCTGCACCATTCACACGCAACACTGGCGCATCCAGGTCATCGAACGCGTCTCTTTGCACCCTAAATGCAATTTCAGAAGAAATCGATGCGAAAGGCCAACTTTCATCAACCACAACCAGTCGATTGGTTTTGCGAACGCTGTCGATAATGGTTTGGTGGTCGAGCGGACGAATGCTGCGCAAATCAATAACCTCCGCTGAAATGCCCTCTGCTTCCAACAAACGCGCGGTCTCCAACACAACCTTCATCATTTTGTTGTATGAAACCAAGGTTACATCCGTTCCGGAGCGTTTCACGTCGGCTTTGCCAATGGGGATGAGGTATTCTCCCTCGGGCACCTCGCCTTTGTCGCCATACATCTGTTCCGACTCCATAAAGATAACCGGATCCTGATCGCGGATGGCCGTCTTCAGCAGACCCTTGGCATCATAGGGATTGGATGGAGAAACCACTTTTAGACCGGGCACCTGTGCATACCAGCTTTCGAAAACCTGTGAGTGCTGGGCGCCCAAGGTGCCGGCAGAGCCGGAAGGGCCCCGAAACACGATGGGCACACCGAATTGGCCACCCGACATACTCAGCATTTTGGCCGCAGCATTCACAACCTGGTCGATGGCCACCAAAGAGAAATTGAAGGTCATGAACTCAATAATGGGTCGCAAACCGTTCATAGCGGCACCCACACCAATCCCGGCAAAACCGAGTTCGGCAATGGGGGTATCAATCACACGCTTGGCACCGAATTCATCGAGCATGCCTTGGCTCACCTTGTAGGCCCCGTTGTATTGGGCCACTTCCTCACCCATCAAAAACACTGTTTCATCGCGGCGCATCTCCTCTTGCATGGCTTCTCTCAGCGCCTCACGCATTTGAATTTCTCTCATGATGTGTTCGTCAATTTTAGGCTGCAAAGATAGAAATCAGGTAGACATTGAGGAACATATTGGCTATTTTTGTGCATTCCATATTATGAAAGGCATTGTTTTGGCCGGAGGTTCCGGCACGCGTCTGCATCCGCTGACGCTCGCCATGAGTAAACAACTCATGCCCGTATATGATAAACCCATGATTTATTACCCGCTATCGGTACTGATGATGGCGGGTATTCGGGAAATCCTGATCATTTCCACTCCCCACGACCTCCCTCATTTCGAACGACTGCTCGGCGATGGTGCGCGATTAGGCTGCCGATTTGCGTACAAGATTCAGGAGGTGCCCAACGGTCTGGCCCAAGCCTTTGTGATTGGTGCTGATTTCATTTCGGGCGACAAATCCGCCCTGGTATTGGGCGATAATATTTTCTACGGATCGAGAATGGGTCGACTCCTTCAAGAAAACAATGATCCGGACGGTGCTGTGGTATTTGCTTACCACGTTTCGGACCCTGAGCGCTATGGTGTGGTGGAATTTGACCCTCAAATGCGTGCACTCAGTATTGAAGAAAAGCCCAAACAACCCAAATCCAATTATGCCGTGCCTGGCCTCTATTTCTACGACCAGCAGGTAGTGGACATCGCGAAAAACCTCCGCCCATCAGCCCGTGGAGAATATGAGATTACGGATGTGAACCGGATTTATTTAGAATCGGGCCAATTGAAGGTGGGCGTCTTGGATCGGGGAACGGCCTGGCTCGATACGGGCACCTTCGCTTCACTCATGCAGGCCGGTCAGTTTGTGCAGGTGATTGAAGAGCGGCAAGGGCTCAAGATTGGTTGCATTGAGGAAATTGCCTATAATATGGGGTACATCGATGCGGCGCAATTAGAGTCGATTGCCCAGCCCCTTGTTAAAAGTGGATATGGGCAATACCTACTCAATTTGATCCATTAATCGAAGAAGTGCTTTTAACCACCAACGTACAAACAAGAAGAAGCGCTTTTAACCACCAACGTACAAACAAATAGCTCAAATGGGTAGAATATTGGTAACAGGCGGCTCCGGATACATTGGCTCACACACGATCGTGGCGCTTTTGGAGGCGGGATACGAGGTGGTGAGCATCGATGACCATTCCCGATCGCATGACTTCATCATGAACCGAATCGAGCAGATTACGGGCACAAAGGTGGTCAACCACCGCATCAATTTGGTTGATCGACCCGCTCTTGAGGCATTTTTCCAACGCGAGCACCATGGCATTACCGGGGTCATTCATTTTGCAGCCTTTAAAGCGGTAGGGGAATCGAGCGCCAAACCCCTACTCTATTTCGAAAATAATCTCGTCGGCCAGATGAACCTTATGCGCTGTGTTGAGCAATACAACATTCCTCATTTCGTGTTTTCATCGAGCTGCACGGTATACGGCAACCCAGAATCTTTGCCCGTTACGGAACACAGTCCACTTCTTGAGCCTGAATCGCCTTATGGCCGAACCAAAGTGATTGGAGAAGCCTTCTTGCGCGACTGGGTCAAGGTATCTGCCACCCGCGTGGTAGCACTCCGGTATTTCAATCCGGTGGGGGCACACCCCTCGGCATTGATTGGTGAGTTTAGTCGCGGCATTCCAGAAAACCTCCTGCCCTACATCACCCAAACGGCGGCCGGCATACGCGAACGACTCACCATTTATGGTCGCGACTACCCAACCCGCGACGGAACCTGCGTGCGCGACTACCTGCATGTATGCGACGTGGCTCAAGCGCATGTCGCTGCAATCAGGCATTTGGAAAAACATGCGGATGCCCCATCGTTCGATGTTTTTAATTTGGGCAGTGGGGTCGGACAAACGGTACTTGAAATGGTTCAAGCATTCGAAGAGGTAAGCGGAGCACCCTTGGCCTATTCCTTTGGCGAGCGAAGAACGGGTGATGTGGTGGCGGTTTATGCAGACAACACCAAAGCCCGTGAACAGCTGGGCTGGACCACACAGTATTCACTTCAGGACATGCTTCGAACGGCCTGGACTTGGGAACAAGCCCTATCTCAATCCCACAACGCGCATCTGTAAGCGCATAAACCCTATTTTTGCCCCATGCGCGATACGTTTATTTTTGATTTGATTGAACAAGAACACGACCGTCAAAAGCGGGGCTTAGAGCTGATTGCTTCCGAGAATTTTGTGAGTGAACAGGTTCGGGAGGCCGCAGGCTCTGTTCTCACGCACAAATACGCGGAAGGATTACCCGGCCGCCGCTATTACGGGGGATGTGCGGTGGTGGATGAAGTGGAACGTCTGGCGATTAGTCGATTGTGTCAGCTATTCGGTGCAGAATGGGCCAATGTTCAGCCCCACTCCGGGGCGCAGGCCAATGCCGCCATTATGCTGGCCGTTTTGAAACCTGGGGATTCCATCCTCGGCTTTGATTTAAGCCATGGCGGCCACCTAACCCATGGCTCTGCGGTCAATTTTAGCGGAAAATTATATCGTCCGCATTTTTATGGCGTAGAAAAAGAAACGGGTCTTATCAACTACGATCGGGTAGCGGAGCAGGCGCGCGAGGCCAAGCCCAAATTGATCATTTGTGGTGCCTCGGCTTATAGTCGCGATTGGGACTACCCTCGTCTTCGGGCCATTGCTGATGAAGTAGGGGCTCTGCTGCTGGCCGACATCTCCCACCCGTCTGGACTGATCGCCACAGGTCTCCTCAACAATCCGCTGCCTCATTGCCACATCGTGAGCAGCACAACCCACAAAACCCTGAGAGGGCCTAGGGGTGGCATCATCATGATGGGGGCGGATATGCCCAATCCTATGGGAATCACGGGCCCCAAGGGTGATGTTCGCCCTTTGTCGGCTCTACTCGACCTGGGTGTTTTCCCGGGCACCCAAGGTGGCCCGCTCGAACACATCATTGCGGCCAAGGCGGTGGCCTTTGGAGAGGCCCTTCAGCCCTCCTTTAAGGCGTATATGCAACGCGTTCGAGAAAATGCACAGGCCATGGCCAGCGCATTGATGAATTTGGGCTACAATATTGTTTCTGGGGGCACCGACAACCACTTGATGTTGATTGATCTTCGCAATAAAGGGGTTACCGGCAAATTGGCTGAGAAGGCTTTGGAGAAAGCTGAGATTACCCTCAATAAGAACATGGTTCCCTTCGATACCCAATCGCCCATGATCACCAGTGGAATAAGGGTGGGCACCCCTGCCATCACAACACGCGGATTGGGCACAGCAGATATGGTTCAAATTGTAGAATGGATCGATTCTGCTTTGAAAGACCCAGAAAATGATGTTCATTTGGCCAAGATCGGAAAGGAAGTACACGATAAAATGCATCACCTTCCTTTGTTTGCGTCCCATTCAGTTGAAAACGTTTAAACGCATATGAACAACCCCAAATTGGAAGGTCAGGTGGCCTTAATTACAGGCGCTACCCGAGGAATAGGAAAAGGCATCGCGCTCAGATTTGCCCAAGAAGGGGCGCATGTGGCGTTCACCTACATGCAGTCGGCAGAAAAGGCACTGGCCTTGGAGGAAGAATTGCGCGCGATGGGGGTTCAATGCAAAGGGTATTGTTCGGATGCGGGCGACCACTTAGCCGCAGAAGCCTTGATCCATTCAGTGCTTAGCGATTTTGGAGACCTCCATATTTTGGTGAACAACGCCGGAATCACGCGCGACGGACTCTTGTTGCGCATGAGCGAAGCCCAATGGGATGAGGTCATCCATACCAATCTCAAGTCGGTCTACAACATGACGCGTTTTGCTTCGAAACATATGATGAAGCAGCGGAGGGGGTCATTAATCAATATGACATCGGTTGTCGGACGAAATGGAAATGCCGGACAGGCCAACTACGCGGCCTCAAAAGCCGGTGTTATTGGCTTTACCCAAAGTATAGCGAAAGAATTGGGTGCCCGAAATATCCGTTGCAACGCGGTAGCTCCTGGCTTTATTGAAACTGAAATGACGGGGGCGCTCGACGAGTCTACCATCGACCTCTGGAAAAAATCAATTCCTTTGGGTCGCCCAGGCAGTGTGGCTGATGTGGCAGCGCTGTGTGTTTTTCTGGCCTCAGACGACAGTTCCTACATTACCGGACAGGTGATCAATGTATGCGGAGGGTTACAAACACATGGTTAAACGCTCATTATTTACTTTAATCGTGGTTTTGGCTGTTCACAATGCCTGAATTTTTAACGAATTACTCGCCATTGTGGCTGTTGTTGGCTCCGTTGGGGGGGGCTCTTTTCGCATGGTTCTTCTATAGGAATACCAAAAGCAAGCTCAGCAGGGCTTGGTTTCAGTATCCGTTGGTCCTCTTGAGGGGTATTGTGGTTAGCCTCGTCATCCTGCTGCTGTTAAACCCGTTTCTGAAAACCCAGCGCAAAAGGGTTGATCGGCCTTTATTGGTTGTGGCCATCGATGAAAGTCAATCCATGTTGTTTCACAACGACAGCCTACAACAGGCTTCACAATTACAAAACTGGTTAAAAGCGGCTAAAAATCAGTTGGGTGACGGTTTTGATTTGAGGGTCATGGGTTTCGGAGATGAAACAAGCGACAGTTTACTTTGGCGTTTTGATCAACAAGCAACCGATTTCTCCCGATTGTTTCAGCGCATAGAAGATCGTTATGCTGGGCAGCGACTGGCTGCAGTTCTTTTAGCGAGTGATGGCATCTACAACCAAGGTACCGAACCGGTAACACAATCGTCACGCCTCAACGTCCCTATATATTGTTATGGAATGGGTGATACCCGTCAAGCTCGTGACCTCAGCATTGTGGACCTTAGGGTCAACCGAACTTCATTTGTGGGCACCGAATTTCCGGTATCAGTGGACCTGCAAGCTACTTTGATGCCGGGGATTGAAGCAGAAATTTTCTTGGAGAAATTAGAGGGTGGACGGGCCATCAGCATCGATAAAAAATCGCTACACATCGGATCGGGTCGCTTTTTTGAGAATCTGCTGTTTACTACCCCCGCTGATCGGGCTGGAATGCATCGCTACCGTATACGAGCGACTGCACCAGGGGGTGACGACCTGCCAGCCAATGATATTCGTGAGTTCTTTGTGGAGGTCGTGGATGCGCGTACTTCCATTCTGTTGCTTGGCCATGGTGCACACCCCGACTTGGGCTGCATCAAAGATGCCCTCGAAAAGTCGCCCCTATTTGAGGTCAACACGGCCTACTCTTTCGATCCGCCCCAAATTAAAGCAGGTACGGCGGCTGTGATCGTGCATCAACTGCCTTCCGTGGCTCCTGGAAGTTCGGCATGGATGAAAATGGTCGAAAGCTCAGGCCTGCCGGTATGGTATATTGCCGGGTCCGCCAGCAGCATACCGCAACTCAATGCCGTGCAATCACTGGTGCGGATTACCACACAGCGGGGGGGCGTTAATAGTGTACTGGGTTCAGTTGTTTCTGATTTTGCGTTGTTTACCCTTGAAGATGAATTGAAGAAAGCCATTGCCGGTATGCCGCCACTCGAAGCACCTTTTGGCACTTATTCGAAGGGACCAGCGGCCGTTTCTCTATTGAATCAAAAGGTAGGTTCGATGGCCACCGATATGCCCCTATGGGCACTCGCCCCCAATGTTCGTCCGCGTCAAGCCTTGTTGTTGGGGGAGGGCATCTGGCGATGGCGCTTGGCACAGGCAGAAAAAAATAAAGAAACGGATGCTTTAGGGGAGCTGATCCGCCGAACCACTCAGTTTTTGTCGGTAAAACCCGACGACCGTCCTTTTCAATTGCGAACCGTGCGCCGGTTGTTTCGCGAACAGGATGATGTTGTTTTTGAGGGTGTAGTGTTCAATAAAAACCGAGAGCAAGTGAATGAACCGGATGTGCAGTTGAATATAATCAGCGAAGAAGGCCAACAATTTAACTATATGATGGGCAAAAACGGGAAAAGCTATCGTTTGAATGTGGGTGGGCTACCTGCCGGACAATACCGCTACAAAGGCTCAGTGACGTTGGCGGGTGAACGATTTGAATCGGAGGGCGCTTTTGCCGTGGAACGTGTGAACTTAGAGCAAAGTCGAACCGCCGCTGATCATGATCTTCTATCCCAAATGGCGGCCAAAAGCGGTGGTCAATTTGTGGCAGGCGGAGACGGCGTCGCTCTATTCAAAGAACTCAGTAAACGAGTACCATCCACAGCGGTCACCTACCTCGAACGCACATTAAGCGAATTAATTAGCTTGGAAATCCTTCTGATTCTGTTGGGCGTTTTCCTCTCAGCTGAGTGGATGCTCCGTCGCTACGCTGGCATCTATTAAGCCATTTATTCGAGAAAATTAAACCGAATTTCATATTCCGGCTGGGGCCTGTGCCTATTCCGGCTGGGGCCTGTGCCTATTCCGGCCTATCATCGGACTCGATTAACCGGTCTTCATCAATCCTAAAGACCACCTCACCCTCGCGAAGCAAGCCAAATTGTTCGCGTCCATACCGCATCAGCAACATCGTATCGCCGAGCAAACCGTCACGATTCTGACGTACGCGTTCCACCTTTTCAATATACTTGGCTTTTGTTGCTTCTAATCCCCTCAATTCTTGAGTGATTTTGCGTCCGGTAAGCAGGTCATCCCGATCAAAAAAGATCATCCAAAGCATCAAGGCCAATCCAACCCATACATAGCGAATTTTCAGAACCTGAATAACTTTGTAGATCAATTCACTCATGTAAATCTGAGTTTCTTACCGGTAAAATCTGCACTATCGCCCAATTCCTCCTCAATACGAAGCAATTGATTGTATTTGGCCATCCGCTCAGATCTTGATGCTGACCCGGTTTTGATCTGGCCACAGCGCAGGGCCACCGATAGATCAGCGATGGTGCTGTCTTCCGTTTCACCCGAGCGATGACTCATAACTGAGGTATAGGAAGCAGAATGCGCCATTTGAACAGCTTCCATGGTCTCGGTAAGGCTTCCAATTTGATTGACTTTCACCAATATTGAATTGGCAACCCCTGTTTCAATGCCCTTTTTGAGCCGTTTACTGTTGGTTACAAACAAATCATCACCCACCAGTTGTGTGCGACTTCCCAAGGCGTCGGTTAATGCCTTCCAACCATCCCAATCGTCTTCGGCCAAGCCATCCTCAATACTGATGATGGGGTAGCGTGACACCCATTCACTCCAGTAGGCCACCATTTCAGAGGAATTCCGCCGTGCACCATCCGATTTCTTGAAAACGTATTGCTTGGATTCTTCATCATAAAACTCAGTCGCAGCGGCGTCCATAGCTATATAAATGTCTTCTCCTGGACGGTATCCTGCCGCTTCTATTGCCCTTAAAACCGTTTCAATCGCTTCCTCATTGGATCGGATGTTGGGTGCAAATCCGCCTTCATCGCCCACATTGGTACTCAGTCCTTGCTTTTTCAACACCTGTTTCAAATGATGAAAAACCTCGGTTCCCATCCGCAGCGCATCTGAAAAACAACTGGCTCCAACGGGCATCACCATAAATTCCTGAAAATCGATGTTGTTGTCGCCGTGGGCCCCACCATTAAGAATATTCATCATAGGAATGGGCAACAGGTTGGCCGAGAGGCCACCCACATAGCGATAGAGGGGCATGCCGCAGGATGAAGCCGCTGCGCGCGCCGTTGCCAAAGAGACCCCCAAAATGGCATTGGCCCCAAGTCTTGACTTGTTTGCGGTTCCGTCCATTTCCAACATAAGCCTGTCGATATGAACTTGATCATAGACATTCACCCCTACGAGGGCTTCGGAAATCAGATCATTGACATGACCAATAGCCCGGGTCACACCCTTACCCATATACTGTGATGAATCGCCGTCGCGCAATTCAATGGCTTCATGGATGCCGGTCGATGCCCCAGACGGCACCGCCGCGCGACCGGTCGATCCATCGCTGGTGATTACATCTACCTCAATGGTCGGATTTCCACGTGAATCCAGGATTTGACGCGCGTACACTTCTTCTATAACGGACATTTTCTTTATTTAAATGTTATCGTGGCGAATATGCTTGTTTGGCAAATATACTTTATTGATCGATAATCCCGAACAATTTTGCTATCTGATGCACTTTTGCTTCATTCATCGATTGCCGAACGATGGATTTTCGGATGACCTTTGGCTTCATACACAAGAAGCAATGAGGTGGGCAAATTCATCAAAAAGATAGCGGGAGTCATGGGGGCCCGGACAGGCCTCGGGGTGATGTTGTACGCTGAACAAGGGTTTTGTGCGGTGTCGGAATCCTTCTACTGTTTGGTCGTTTAGGTTGATGTGGGTAATCTGTAGATCGAGATTATTTTTAATTCCAGCGGCATCAACCCCAAAACCGTGATTTTGACTGGTAATTTCACTGCGTCCATTCAATATATTTTGGACGGGGTGGTTGATACCGCGATGTCCGTGGTGCATTTTAAAAGTGCCCACACCTAATGCCCGTGCCAATAGTTGGTGTCCTAAGCAAATGCCCATGACCGGTAATTCATGATCAATAAGCGCTTGAATAACACGTATTTGGTTGAGCATGGATGCCGGATCGCCTGGACCGTTACTCAACAGAATACCGTGGGGCTGGTGACTCAGGATCTCCGTAGTGGTTGAATGTGAAGGCACAACCACCACCTTAAATCCTTTTGACCTCAACAGGCGCAGGATATTTGATTTGGTTCCATAATCAACTACCACTACCGTTTTCAAGCTCAAATCACCCTCTTGTGGCTCAAAAATATAGGATTCAACTGTTCCCACCTGGCTGCTCAGATCCAATCCCTCCATGGCTGGCACGTCATTCAGTCGTCTTAAAAGTTGTTCATCCGTATGATCTTCGTCGCTCATCACCGCGTTCATGCTTCCGCGACTTCGGATCTGGCGAACAAGAGCACGTGTGTCCACATCAGCAATTGCCAAACATCGACGTTCTTTCAAGTATTCTGAGATACTCCCGTCGCCACGTTTACGGGACCAGCTACGCGCCATATTGCGCACGATTAATCCAGAAATTTGTACTTCATCCGACTCTTGCTCGTCATTTTTGAAGCCGTAGTTACCAATGTGCGCCGCAGTCATCACCATGATTTGCCCTTTGTAGGAAGGATCGGTAAACACCTCCTGATAGCCCGTCATCCCAGTGTTGAAACACAATTCGCCAAAAGCAGTACCTGAATATCCTACGCTTCTTCCTGTAAAACAACTTCCATCGGATAGAATCAAACGCGCTTTGCGTACAAAATCGCGCTGAAGAGGGATAGGGTTCATCATATTTGCCTACAAATCTACGCAGCGCATGTCAGTAAGGCAAGAAAATTGAATCAACACCCCTTAAAAAGCAAAAAGGACGCGCCAAGGCACGTCCTATGCTAAAAAAGATAATCCAATCAATCGGCTGAAGAATCGGCAGCTGAGTCCCCTGATCCAGAGTCTGCACTGCTTGCATCATCGGAATGGGAATGATCAGTTACTTCTTCGGAATGGGAATGACCTGTTACTTCGTCGGAATGGGAATGTTCAGTTACTTCTTCGGCCTGTGTAGGCTCTGTGGTCGCTAATGTCTCTGTTGCCATAGCCCCTGCACCCGCTACAACCGATGATGGTGCAGAAACAGGAGTAGATGAACCAGAATCGGCAGACTTTTTACCAGAACGCGAACGACGTGTTTTGGCTTTCTTAGATTGGGACTCAGCAAGCATGAGCTCGTTAAAATCGACCAATTCGATCATACACATTTCAGCGGCATCACCCAAACGAAAACCCGTGCGAATGATTCGGGTGTATCCCCCTGGTCTGTTCGCAACTTTGTCGCCGACTGTTGCAAAGAGTTCCTTCACTGCATGCTTATCCTGCAAATACGAGAAAGCCGTTCTGCGGTTGTGCATGGAGTCATCTTTAGACCGGGTAATGATCGGTTCAACATAACGGCGAAGTGCTTTCGCCTTCGCAACAGTCGTGTTGATTCGCTTATTCATAATCAACGATACCGCTAAATTTTGTAGCAACGCATCGCGATGGGCGGCCATTCGGCCGAGGTGATTAATGGTTTTTCCGTGGCGCATAATTTTTTGTCTTAATCTTCATCGAGGCGATAGCGTGCAACATCAAAGCCGAAGGTGAGGCCTTTCTCGCGCACCAATTCTTCCAGTTCGGTCAATGATTTCCTTCCAAAATTCCTGAAACGAAGCAAATCGGCAATTTCAAATTTAACGAGATCACCCAAAGTCCGAATCTCAGCAGCTTTCAAGCAATTGAATGCCCGAACCGACAAATCTAAATCTGCGAGTGAGGTTTTCAGGAGTTTGCGAATCGCTACAGTGTTTTCATCAACTTCCATGGGCACTTCGCGCTTGTTTGTTGCGAGCGTTATCGATTCATCCGAAAACAACACAAAATGTTGAATCAAAATATCGGCTGCCTGTTTTAGTGCTTCCTCTGAGTTGATCGAACCATCGGTTCTAACAGAAATAATGAGCTTCTCATAATCTGTCTTTTGCTCTACTCGGGTGTTTTCGACCGAATAATTGACCGCCACAATGGGCGTAAAAATGCTGTCGATCGGAATTACACCCAAATTCGCGTCTGCGTTTTTGTTTTCCTCTGAGGGAACATAGCCACGACCCTTTTCCAAGTTCAACTCCATATCAAAGGTAACACCATGCTCGACATGACAAATCACTAAATCCGGATTCAACACTTCAAATCCAACACAGTGGCTACCCAAGTCACCGGCAGTAATTTCTGTTTTGCCCTTTACAGAGGCATAAATTCTTTCCGAGTCCTGTCCGTTGTCGAGTGAACGAAAACGAATCTGCTTTAAGTTCAAAATGATCTCCACTACATCCTCTACAACACCTTTTATAGTCGAAAATTCATGATCGACTCCAGGAATGCGGATTGAGGTGATGGCATAGCCCTCCAAAGAGGACAATAAGATGCGACGAAGCGCATTACCAATGGTAACGCCAAAACCGGGTTCAAGCGGTTTAAATTCGAATGTACCCTCATTAGCAGAGGATTGCTGCATTAAGACCTTCTCAGGTTTTTGGAACGATAGTATGGCCATTCTTAATTATTTAGAGTACAATTCAACAATCAACTGTTCGCGGATGTTCTCAGGGATCTGGTCACGCTCAGGCAAATTCAAAAGTTTGCCCTCCATGCGACTATGATCCCACTCGAGCCAAGGGAAATTTGCCTTTTGCTTTCCGCCCACCGCGTTCACAATAGCCTCCAAATTCTTGGAACGCTCGCGAACCCCTACGCGGTCACCCGGACGAACTTCATAAGAAGGGATGTTCACTACATGATCGTTGACCGTGATGTGGCGGTGAGAAACCAATTGACGGGCACCATCTCGAGTGGGCGCAATGCCCAATCGGAAAACGGTGTTATCAAGACGAGCCTCCAAAAACTTTAAAAGGTTTTCACCTGTAGTTCCTTTGCGTCGATTGGCCTTTTCAAAGGTCTTTCTGAACTGACGCTCCAATACACCATAAGTATATTTAGCTTTTTGCTTCTCCATCAACTGGATCGCATACTCCGACTTTTTCGGACTGCGCTTAGATTGCCCATGCTGACCTGGCGCGTAATTTTTACGTTGCAGCGCTTTGTCGGGACCAAAAATAGCCTCCTTAAATTTACGCGCAATCTTACTCTTTGGACCTGTGTATCTTGCCATGATTGTTGATTAATTAATTATACCCTTCTGCGCTTGGGTGGACGACAACCGTTGTGGGGCATGGGCGTAATGTCCGTAATGGTCGTTACCTCAATCCCTAATCCCGCCAAGCCCCGAATCGCAGCCTCACGTCCTGCACCCGGGCCCTTCACGAATACCTCCACACGGCGCAGGCCCGCGTCATAGGCTACCTTGCCACAATCTTGAGCAGAAACCTGTGCTGCGTAGGGTGTATTCTTTTTGGAACCCCTAAAACCCGATTTTCCCGCGGAAGACCAGGAAATGACCTGACCGTCGTTGTTGGTTATTGAGATAATAATGTTGTTGAACGTAGAGTGCACATGCATCTGCCCGTTGGCATCGACACGCACGACCCGCTTCTTAACAACTTTGGTTGATTTTGCCATGAACGATTGGTTTATTTAGTAACTTTTTTCTTGTTCGCAACCGTCTTGCGCTTGCCTTTCCGGGTTCTAGAATTGTTCTTCGTGCGTTGTCCGCGAACAGGAAGACCCTTACGGTGACGTAACCCCCGGTAGCAACCAATATCCAGCAGACGTTTGATGTTGAGTTGCACTTCGGATCGCAGCTCACCTTCCGTTTTGTAGGTTTCAGTGATCAAGGTACGAATACGGGTGGTCTGTTCATCGGTCCACTCCCCAACTTTTATGTCGTAGTGAACACCGCAGCGGTCTAAAATACTGCGTGAAGTAGAACGACCTATTCCGTAAATGTAGGTCAGCCCAATCTCCCCTCTTTTATTGCGGGGTAAATCAATTCCAGATATTCTTGCCATAAAATATAAATGCTCAGTTTAACCTTGTCTTTGCTTGTATTTCGGATTCTTCTTGTTGATGACAAAAAGCTTACCCTTACGACGAACCAAAATGCATTCCTCGCTTCTTTTCTTTACCGATGCCGTGACTTTCATAACGCTGTATAATTTAAAAACGATAACTTATTCTACCCTTGGTGAGATCGTATGGTGACATCTCCACTTGCACTTTATCACCCGGTAAAATCTTAATATAATTCATTCGCATTTTACCGGAGATATGACAGATAATTTGGTGACCATTCTCCAACTCGACACGAAACATCGCGTTGGATAAGGCTTCCAAAATGGTACCGTCTTGTTTTATAGAGGTCTGTTTTGCCATATTACCCAACCGGTGCGCCTGCCGGCATACGACCTTTAATCCGTCCCGTTTTCATGAGACCATCGTACTTGCGCATTAATAAATGACTTTCTATTTGTTGAAGGGTATCCAAAACAACCCCCACCATAATCAAGAGCGATGTTCCCCCAAAAAATTGTGCAAACTGACCATTCACTCCTGCTATGGTGGCTAAAGCGGGAAGTATCGCTACGATGGCCAGGAAAATCGAACCAGGCAAAGTAATTCGAGCCAAAATATCATCGAGATAGTCCATCGTCGCCCGACCTGGCTTAACCCCAGGTATAAACGCACCATTGCGTTTAAGGTCCTCCGACATTTGGTTGGAATTGACTGCCAGAGAAGTGTAGAAATAGGTGAAGACAATGATGAGAATCGCCAAAACCACGTTGTAGGTGATGCTTGTAAAATCAACAAAGGCTGAGACTACACTCTGGCTTGCATCACTATCAGGGAAAAACTGAGCGATGGTAGCCGGCAAGAACATAATCGCTTGCGCAAAAATGATTGGCATTACACCTGCCGCATTCACCTTTAAAGGAACATATTGACGTGTACCACCATACATTCTGTTCCCAACCACTCTTTTTGCTACTTGAATCGGAATCTTGCGTGTGCCCTGAACCAATAAAATTGAAAACCCCACAATAACTGCTAACATAACGAGCTCAGTGAGGAATGGCACCAAGCCTCCTCCACCAGAACCGACTCTAAACTGAAATTCCGCAATGAGGGAATCCGGAAGGCGCGCGATGATGCCCACCATTATGATCAGAGAGATTCCATTTCCCAATCCCTTATCGGTAATCTTTTCTCCCAGCCACATGACCAACATCGTGCCCGCTGTAAGCACCGCCACCGTCGAAATCATGAAGCTAAAGTCGAGAGAATCTCCACTGCGCAAAATGATGGCCTCCATCGATTGTGCTTTCAAATTGATCAGGAAGCCCATTGCTTGTGCTGCTGTAATCACAATGGTTAAGTAGCGCGTGATTTGGTTGATTTGGTTACGACCACTTTCGCCCTCCTTCATGAGCTTCTGGAAAGATGGAACAACCATGCCCAAAAGCTGAACCACTATGGAAGCAGAAATGTATGGCATGATACCCAGGGCGAAGACTGACGCGCGAGAAAATGCACCACCCGCGAACAAGTCAATCAGACCAGTGAGCCCGGCAGCCGAACCTTGTGGGTTCAACTCTTCTAATTTTACCGGATCTATTCCGGGTAAAACCACGTATGAACCCAAACGATAGATCAGAAGTAATCCTAAGGTCGTGAGTATCCTAGACCTGAGTTCCTCTATCCGAAAGATGTTCCTAATGGTGTCTATAAAGCCTTTCATAACCTAATACAATTGCAGATCAGGACAAAATTTCGACGGAACCACCCGCCTGTTCGATGGCTGCCTTGGCACCAGCACTGAAAGCGTGGGCTTTAACTGCTAAACCCCTTGAAACAGTACCACGAGCCAATATTTTAATTCGTGCGGAAGAATCCACTACTCCATGCGACGCCAAAAACGCTGGGTCCACTACCCGAACACCGTATTGGTCCGCTAATGTCTCCAACAAATCAAGATTGATTGGGCTGTAAGAAACACGGAAATGATTCTTGAATCCAAATTTGGGAACGCGCAGTTTAAGAGGCATTTGACCACCTTCGAAACCTGGTTTGGTGCGGTAACCACTTCGGCTCTGATCACCTTTGTGACCACGTGTTGATGTTCCACCACGGCCACTGCCTTGACCTCTACCAACACGCTTATTCTTTCTAACACTGCCCGCGGCAGGTTTCAAATCAAAAAGTTCCATATTAAATTGCTTCTACTTTAACCAAATGAGCCACTTTGGCCACCATTCCCAAAATTTGGGGATTTGAGAGATGAACGGCTACAGCGTGTGGGTGACGCAAACCAAGAGCTTGAAGTGTTCTCTTCTGACGCTCGGGTCGCCCAATTCCACTCTTAACCTGTGTAATTCTGATCTGTGACATAATTCTTATCTTAACCGTTAAAAACGCGCGACAAATTCATTCCTCTGTGGTGTGCTACCGTGGCAGGATCACGCAAATTGGCCAAGGCATCGATCGTTGCTTTGACCACATTGTGGGGGTTCGAGGATCCTTTAGATTTGGCTAAAACATCCGTTATCCCTGCGCTCTCCAATACAGCACGCATCGCACCGCCTGCGATAACCCCCGTTCCGTGCGAGGCCGGCTTGATGTACACGCGTCCACCACCAAATTTACCTTCCGACTCATGAGGTATGGTTCCTTTAAGGACGGGAACTTTGATCAATGATTTCTTAGCATCATCGATTCCTTTGGCTATTGCCTCAGATACCTCTTTGGCTTTCCCCAAACCATAACCCACGATTCCATTTTCATCACCCACCACCACGATGGCAGAAAAACTGAATGTACGACCTCCTTTGGTCACCTTAGCTACCCGTTGAACACCTACCAAACGGTCCTTGAGTTCAATTTCACTCGCCTTTACGCTTCGAATATTATTGGTTGACATATATCTACGATTAAAAATCTAAACCTCCCTCACGGGCTCCTTCAGCCAAACCCTTCACGCGGCCGTGGTAGAGATAGCCATTCCGGTCGAAAACCACCTTGGAAATACCCGCATGAACCGCACGTTCGGCCAGCAACTTACCAACCAAGGCTGAAGCTTCTACCCTACGAATTCCGTTAAGGGACAATGACTTGTCTTTACTACAAGCTGCTGCCAAAGTCTTTCCGGCCTTGTCGTCGATGATCTGAGCGTATATCTCATTATTGCTCCGAAACACTGATAAACGTGGACGTGTTGCATCACCAGTAATCCCTTTACGGATACCGCGGCGAATTCTATTTCTTCTGAGTTGTTTGGTAAGCATCTTATAACTTTATTTCTTGGAGGCAGATTTACCGGCTTTACGGCGCAAAATTTCATTTTGGAAGCGAATACCTTTTCCTTTGTATGGCTCAGGGCTGCGTAATGAACGAATTTTTGCAGCAACCTGACCAAGCAATTCTTTATCATAACCACTGAGGGTAATCGTAGGATTTTTACCTTTGACAGTTTCCGTTTGGAACGATAATTCTTTAGGAATTTGCATGACAATATCATGCGAGTATCCAAGAGAAAGCTCCAGCAATGACCCATTGGCATTCGCACGATAACCAACGCCCACGAGTTCTTGGGTTACGGTGTATCCTGTGCTGACACCGATCACCATATTGTTCAAGAGTGCCCGGTATAAACCGTGCAGCGCTTTGTGGCGCTTGCTGTCTGAAGGACGCCCTACCATGAGAACACCATCTTCAACTTTCACCTGCATATCTGGATCAACTGAACGCTTCAGTTCGCCCTTAGGTCCTTTCACCGTAATGGCATTGTGATCAGATACTTGAACGCTGACCCCACTTGGCAGGGGTATGGGTTGTTTTCCTATGCGAGACATATTGAATTCGAATTAATATACATAACACAAAACCTCACCACCCACATTCATCTGACGGGCTTCCTTATCGGCCATTACGCCACGAGATGTGGATATAATGGCAATACCCAAACCATTGATCACGCGGGGCAACTCATCTGAACCCGAATATTTACGAAGCCCCGGACGACTTACCCTCCGAAGCTGCCGAATCACGGGCTCATTGGTACCGGGCAAATACTTAAGGGCGATTTTGATCGTACCCTGTACGCCGTCATCAACGAATTTGTACTGGCTGATGTAGCCCTTCTCGTACAACACCCGGGTAATTTCCCTCTTTGTGTTGGACGCTGGCACCTCAACTACCCTGTGGCTTGCCTTCAGGGCATTACGCAAACGCGTAAGATAATCTGCTATTGGATCTGTCATGAATGATTGATTGTACTGATTACCAACTTCCTTTTGTTACACCTGGGATTTTTCCCTCAGAAGCCATTTTACGGAACAACACACGGGAAATACCAAACTGGCGCATAAAACCTCTGGGACGACCAGAAATCATACAACGGTTGTGCAATCGCACGGGTGAAGCACTTTTAGGCAACTTCTGAAGTCCAAGAAAATCTCCCTCTTCCTTCAGTTTGGCTCTTTTGGCTGCATAGCGCGCCACCATCGCCTGTTTTTTACGGTCTCTCGCCTTAATACCTTCTTTGGCCATGAGCTGTTTATTTAATTTTTTGAAGATTTGAAAGGCATTCCCATTTCAGCCAGTAATGTCTTGGCCTCTTCGTCGGTCTTTGCCGTTGTTACGAAAGTGATGTCCATACCTGTAATTCGACTCACCTTATCGATGTTGATTTCCGGGAAAATAATATGCTCGTTCACCCCCATCGTGTAATTACCCCGACCATCAAAGCCTTTTGGGTTGATGCCTCTGAAGTCCCGAACCCTAGGAAGGGCCACCGAAGTCAATCGATCCATGAACTCATACATACGATCGCTGCGGAGGGTCACTTTCGCACCGATGGGTAGGTTTTCCCTTAATTTGAAGTTAGAAATGGCCTTTTTCGATTTGGTTGGGACAGCTTTTTGACCAGCAATCAGGCTCATTTCCTGAACCGCCGCATCAACCAATTTCTTGTCGGAAACAGCCGCACCCACACCCTGATTGATGGCTATTTTAACCAATCGGGGAACCTCCATCGCGTTCTTGTAACCAAACTTTTCTTTCAACGCCGGCACTACCTGATCGTAGTATTTTTTCTTTAATCTAATTTCGTAGCTCATCACTTGATTATTTCACCTGTTTTCTTTGAAAAACGCACCCTATTTCCTTGGGCATCCAATTTACGCCCTACCTTAGTGGCCGTATTGCCTACCATCAACATCAGATTAGACAAATCAATTGGCGCTTCCTTTTTAACAATACTGCCGTTGGGAGAAGCTGCATTGGGTTTGGTGTGACGAGAGACGATTCGAATGCCCTCAACCAATGCTTTGCCTTCATCAGGAAGCATCTGAAGGACACGTCCTGTCTTCCCCTTATCATCACCAGCAATAACCTTAACAGTATCACCCTTTTTTAATTTCCATTTTGTTCCAGACATCGGAATATGATTTAAAGTACCTCAGGGGCAAGTGAAACAATCTTCATAAACAACTTCTCGCGCAGTTCACGGGCCACAGGACCGAAAATACGTGTGCCACGTGGCTCATCTTGGGCGTTCAGCAATACGACCGCATTGTCATCGAATCGGATATAAGATCCATCACGTCGACGTACTTCTTTACGGGTGCGTACAACAACTGCTTTTGACACAGTGCCTTTCTTCGCATTACCTGAAGGTATGGCTGACTTCACAGAAACAACCACCTTATCGCCAATAGAAGCATAACGCCGACCCGTTCCACCCAAAACACGAATGACAAGGACCTCCTTTGCGCCGCTGTTATCGGCTACACTCATTCTACTTTCCTGTTGTACCATCTTATTTAGCCTTTTCTATAATTTCTACAAGTCTCCAACGCTTAAGCTTACTCAACGGACGGGTCTCCATAATGCGCACCACATCACCCACTCCACACTCATTCTTCTCATCATGGGCGTGAAATTTTTTGGTACTTTTCATGAACTTACCGTATATCGGATGCTTCAGCTTACGCTCAACCACTACGGTGATGGTTTTCTCCATCTTATTCGAAACCACGTTACCCACGCGCTCCTTTCTGAATTTTCTTTCCAATTCCATGTACTTCCTAATTTTATGATTGAGCGGTCAAATTTTCCAATTCACGTCGACGAATCTCAGTGAGCATACGTGCAATAAATCTCCTGGTCTGTCCTATTTTGGCCGTACTCTCGGCCGCAGACAAAGCATTACCAAAGCGCAAACGTGTGAGCGTCTTACGCTCTTCCGCAACCCGTTCCACGAGTTCGGTAGACGAAAAGTCTTTAATGGCTGAATTTTTCATACCGCAGTTTATTCGGAATAATCGCGTTTAACAATAAATGAAGTGCTCACAGGCAACTTCTGGGCTGCAAGACGCATAGCCTCCTTGGCGACGTGCAAAGGTACTCCATCCGCCTCAAAAATCAAAGTACCCGGCTTCACCACAGCAACCCAATACTCAGGTGCACCTTTACCCTTACCCATTCGAACTTCTGCAGGCTTTTTGGTAATCGGCTTATCCGGAAAAATACGAATCCAAACTTGACCTTCTCTTTTCATAAAACGAGTCACCGCAATACGGGCCGCTTCTATTTGTCGGGAAGTAATCCACTTGGCTTCGAGCGATTTAAGGCCAAAACTACCAAATGCAATCTCTGCTCCACGCGTAGCCATACCATGGATTCTACCCTTGTGGGTTTTTCTAAATCGGGTTCTCTTCGGCTGTAACATATCTATTCTCTATGACAATTAATTTCAATTATGCTCTAGGACGTCCACCGCCTGGTTTTCCACCGCCTCTGCGCTCTCCTCCACGATCACCCCGCTCGCCTCGGTCGCTTCTACCACCCCTGCGATCTCCGCGACCATCGCGTCCACCCAGACGATCACCTCCGCGGCCTCCGCCGCCACCCGTTGAGGAACCGGTGACTGGTGATAAATCGCGCTTACCAAAGACTTCACCTTTAAAGATCCAAACCTTTACGCCTATTTTCCCATAAACAGTTTGGGCTTCACGCAATGCATAATCGATGTCAGCACGCAAGGTGTGCAACGGAATTCTTCCCTCCTTATACTGCTCTGAACGGGCAATCTCTGCGCCTCCAAGGCGACCAGATACCATTACTTTAATGCCTTCAGCACTCGTGCGCATTGTGGATGCGATGGACATTTTCATGGCACGGCGGAAAGAGACACGAGCCTCCAATTGACGGGCAATGCCTTCTGCAACCAATGCTGCGTCCATTTCAGGACGGCGGATTTCAAAAACATTTAAGGCCACGTCAGATTGGGTAAGTTTCTTCAACTCTTCCCTAATCTTTTCAATCTCAGCACCCCCCTTACCAATCACGACACCCGGGCGGCTCGTATGAATGGTGACCGTGATCTTCTGAAATGAACGTTCAATGATGATTCGTGCGATACCGGTATTATCGATACGTGCGCTGATGTATTTGCGGATTTTTTCATCGCCGATCAATTTTTCAGCGAATTTCTTGCCACCATACCAATTGGATTCCCAACCTCTGATGTAGCCCAGGCGAAGGCTGACTGGATTTGCTTTTTGTCCCATATCTATTATTCTACATTAGTAGGCCGTGAATCCACAACCAGAGTTATGTGGTTTGAGCGCTTACGGATTCGATGACCTCGACCCTGAGGAGCCGGACGGAGTCGCTTAAGCATACGACCTTCGTCGACTTGAATCCGCTTAACGTACAGCCCCGCTTCTTCCAACGACGTATCTGAATTAGACTTCTCCCAGTTGGAAATAGCTGAGAGCAATAATTTTTCCATATTGATCGACGCATGTTTCTTCGAAAACCGAAGAATACCCGTGGCCCTGTCTATTTGCTGACCCCTGATGAGGTCGGCCAACAGACGCATCTTGCGGGGCGAGGTAGGACAATCTCGGAGTATGGCTACTGCTTCCATTATTTTTTGCCTTTATCTTTTTTATTGGAGTGACCACGGAAGGTGCGGGTTGGTGAGAACTCACCCAATTTATGACCCACCATATTTTCCGTTACGTAAACGGGTATAAATTTATTCCCATTGTGCACAGCAAAAGTGTGCCCAACAAATTCGGGGATAATCATTGACCGACGTGACCATGTTTTAATTACGGTCTTCCGGGTGGCTCCGTTCATCACAGTGACCTTATTTTCTAAGGTATACTCGACGAATGGGCCTTTTTTAAGTGAACGAGCCATATATATTATTTCCTGCGGTTAACTATCAAACGATCGGATGATTTGCGTGGAGCCCGGGTTTTGTATCCCTTAGCCAACAATCCCTTACGAGAACGTGGGTGACCTCCGGAAGCCCTTCCTTCACCACCACCCATAGGGTGATCGACTGGATTCATGGCTACACCACGAACACGGGGCCGACGACCCAACCAACGACTTCTGCCCGCTTTACCGCTGATCACCAAAAGATGGTCCTCATTGCTCAAACTACCTATAGTAGCCAAACAAGACTGAAGCACCATGCGCGTTTCACCACTTGGAAGCTTAATCGTTGCGTATTTGTCGTCGCGCGCTGCCAGGATTGCACTTGAACCTGCACTACGAACCATTTGGCCACCCTTACCGGGCTGTATTTCGATGTTGTGAATAGCAGATCCAAGGGGGATATCCTTAAGCAACATGGCGTTACCCAATTCTGGGGTGGCGCCTGGGCCACTCATGACAGCCTGACCCACTTTAATTCCACGAGGTGCCAAAATATACCTCTTTTCACCATCCGCATAATGCAAAAGGGCAACCCAAGCTGTGCGATTCGGATCATACTCCAAACTTGCAACCCGCGCAGGTATGTCGTGCTTGTTTCTTTTAAAATCGATAACACGCAACATCTGCTTGTGTCCACCACCACGGTAACGCATGGTCATTTTACCATTGCTGTTACGGCCTCCAGTCTTGCTGGTCGGAATTAATAAGCTCTTTTCTGGAGCAACCTTACTCAATTGTGAGCGGTCATCAGCGATCTTAAATCGCAATGACGGGGTTAACGGTCTGAATCTTTTAACGGGCATGACTTAGATATTGCTGTAGAAATCGATGACATCACCCTCTTTTAGGGTAACTATAGCTTTCTTATAGGAGGCGGTCATACCGGTGAGTGTTCCCGATTTGGTGAATCTTCTTTTGCGGTCACCACGGCAACGCATGGTATTAACCGCTTCAATTCCCACACCATACATCTCCTCTATGGCCGAACGAATCTGGATTTTATTGGCTCTTGGATCGACACGAAAAGCATATTGCCTACGCTTCTCACCAAGCACGGTCATTTTCTCAGAAATAATTGGTTTCCTTAAGATTTCCATATCACGGATTTAAATGCTGACTGATCTTTCCAACGGATGAACTCATCAAAAGAAGACGCGACGCCTTCATCAACTCATAAGTATTCAAATCCTCGGCTCGAACCACACGCGCCTTTTGAAGATTGCGGCTCGATAAAACCAGAGCCTCATTCTTTTCGGAAGTGACAACCAAGACACGCTGGTTGGATGCTTGGAACCCACTTAAAAAACGAGCAAATGCACTCGTTTTTGGTGCCTCGAAGGTAAAATCCTCAAGGACAGTGATCTGACTGTCTGCTGCCTTTTGGGATAAAGCCGATCTACGCGCTAATGCCTTTACCTTCTTATTGAGTTTGAAGCTGTAGTCGCGCGGCTTAGGACCGAAAACACGGGCACCACCTTTATACAGAGGGTTATTAATATCCCCCTTACGTGCGCCGCCAGTGCCTTTCTGCTTGTGAAGCTTGCGGGTAGAACCCGACATTTCACTACGCTCTTTCGCCTTATGGGTACCCTGACGCTGGTGGGCAAGATACTGCTTCACGTCGAGGTACATCGCGTGGGTATTGGGCTCAATTCCGAAAACGGCATCAGGCAACTCAACAGTTGCTGCCGTTTCTTGGCCCTCTTTGTTGTAAACTTTGACTAACATACTATTTCTCAACAATTACGAATGAACCTTTAGGTCCGGGCACTGAGCCTTTAACCACAAGCAAATTTTTATCGGCATATACCTTGATCACCTCAAGGTTCTGCACTTTAACACGAGCACCTCCGGTGCGGCCTGCCATGCGCATGCCTTTGAATACTTTACTGGGGAAAGAAGAAGCACCGAGAGAACCTGGCGCCCTAAGTCGGTTGTGCTGACCGTGTGTTTGACCACCTACTCCACCAAAACCATGGCGCTTCACTACGCCTTGAAAGCCCTTTCCCTTGCTGATCCCGACCACATCAACAGAATCACCAGGCTCAAAAATTGAGACGTTCACCAAATCCCCAAGCGCAGCGTTGCTGGAATCACCACGGAACTCAACCACCTTTCTTTTCGGTGTTGTACCCGCGCGGCGAAAATGACCCACCAAAGCATTAGGTGTGTTTTTTTCTTTGCGGTCTCCGAAAGCCAATTGTATGGCCGCATAACCCTCTTTGTCCTCTGTCTTTACCTGAGTAACCACGCAAGGACCCGTCTCCAACACCGTACAGGGAAGCATTTTGCCATCTGCACCAAAAATGCTGGTCATTCCCACTTTCTTTCCAATTATTCCCGACATATCGTTATACTTTAATTTCTACTTCAACACCACTAGGCAAATCCAACTTCATCAGGGCATCAACAGTCTTGGCACTGGACCCATGAATATCTAAAATCCTCCTGTACGTACACAATTGAAACTGCTCCCTTGCCTTTTTGTTGACGTGCGGCGACTTCAACACCGTAAAAATCTTTTTGCGGGTTGGCAATGGAATGGGACCAATAACCACGGCGCTGGTCAGTTTAACCGTCTTTACAATCTTATCAGCCGTTTTATCGACCAGATTGTAATCAAACGATTTAAGTTTTATGCGAATTCTTTGGCTCATATGCTGTAGCTGTTTAATTCTTTTCGGCTTTCATGGCCTTGTATTTGGCCAAAACATCCTCGGAAATATTCTTAGGCGTTTCCGTGTAATGAGAAAACTCCATGGTAGAAGTGGCACGACCAGAGGTGAGGGTTCTGAGTACCGTAACGTATCCGAACATTTCGGCCAACGGCACCTGAGCCTTAATAACCTGAGCACCGTTTCGGCTGTCCATACCCTGCATTTGTCCGCGGCGCTTGTTGAGGTCACCGATGACATCACCCATGTATTCTTCAGGGGTAATGACCTCCACCTTCATAATGGGCTCAAGCAGGATGGGATTGGCCTTCCGGCAAGCCTCACGGAAAGCACTCCGTGCAGCGATTTCGAAAGACAATGAATCAGAGTCGACTGCGTGGAACGAGCCATCAAACAACCGAACCTTTAAATTATCGATATTAAATCCTGCCAAAACGCCGGTCGACATGGCCGCTGCGAAACCCTTCTCAACAGAAGGGATGAACTCGCGCGGAATGGCTCCACCCACAATCTCATTCACAAACTCCAAACCGGGCTTCTCTGGATCGCCGGGCATCACTTCAACCTGAATATCGGCGAATTTACCACGGCCACCCGTTTGTTTCTTGTAAACCTCACGGTGGATAACCGGAGCGGTAATGGCCTCCTTATAGTTTACTTGCGGTGCACCCTGGTTGCATTCAACCTTGAACTCACGGCGCAGGCGATCCACGATGATCTCTAAGTGCAGCTCACCCATACCTTGGATGATGGTCTGACCTGTGTCCTCATCGGTATGCACACGGAAGGTCGGATCTTCTTCGGCCAATTTGGCCAAAGCGTTACCCAACTTATCTGAATCGGCTTGGGTTTTTGGCTCTACAGCCAAACCAATTACGGGCTCAGGGAATTGCATGGCCTCCAACAAAATCAGGGCCTTCTCATCGCAAAGGGTATCTCCAGTCTTAATGTCCTTAAATCCAACAGCGGCACAGATATCACCTGCTTCAACAAACTCAATGGCCTTACGGTCGTTGGCGTGCATTTGAAACAACCGAGAAATACGTTCTTTCTCAATCAAGATTCCTTTATCGGCATCACTACGAACTTTCGAAACATAGGATCCGGCTTCTAAACGGCCGGAATAGACACGGAAAAACACCAATCGACCTACGAAAGGATCGGTTGCCACCTTAAAAGCGAGCGCACAAAAAGGCTCATCCACCGAAGGCTTGCGCGTTAAGTCAGCATCAGTCTTGGGATCGGTACCTTTCACCGCTTCGGTATCTACAGGTGAAGGCATGTAGGAGCACACGGCATCCAAAACGGCCTGAACCCCTTTGTTCTTGAAAGAAGACCCGCACATCATGGGCACAAATTTTCCATCAATAACCGCACTGCGGATGGCTACCCGCATTTCCTCTTCTGTAATGGAATCAGGATTATCGAAAAATTTCTCCATCAACTCCATATCGTATTCCGCACAGATTTCGACCAATTTCTGACGGCTCTCATTGGCAAGCTCCACCAAATCCTCAGGAATCGGAATTTCCTTGTAGGTCATTCCTTTGCTGTCTTCATCCCAAATGATGGCTTTGTTGGTGATTAGGTCAACCACTCCTTTGAAATGTTCCTCAGAACCTATGGGCACCTGAAGAGGAATAGCCACTGAACCGAGCATTTCCCGCACTTGATTACAAACTGCGAAAAAGTCGGCCCCCTGACGATCCATTTTGTTTACGAATCCAATGCGCGGCACGCCGTAGTTGTCGGCTAAACGCCAATTGGTTTCTGACTGAGGCTCAACGCCATCTACGGCTGAAAACAAAAACACCAATCCGTCCAGTACCCGCAACGAGCGATTAACCTCTACGGTGAAGTCAACGTGGCCCGGGGTATCGATGATGTTGATGGCGTAATCGGTATTTTGCCAATTCCAAGTGGTCTTGGTGGCAGCCGAGGTGATGGTGATTCCGCGCTCTTGCTCTTGAGCCATCCAGTCCATAGTGGCCGCACCATCATGCACTTCCCCTATTTTATGAGTCATGCCCGTGTAATACAGAATCCGCTCCGTTGTGGTGGTCTTACCCGCATCGATGTGGGCGGCAATACCGATATTTCGTACAAACTTAAGGTCTTTCTGGGCCATGTTATCAGAATCTGAAATGTGAGAACGCTTTGTTGGCTTCGGCCATTTTGTAGGTATCTTCCTTCTTTTTAACGGCAGCGCCTTCACCTTTAGCAGCAGCGATTACCTCAGCGGCTAAACGATCTACCATGGTTTTTTCATTGCGCTTGCGTGCATAATTAATGAGCCAACGCATGCCCAATGCTTGTTTGCGCACGGGGTTAACTTCGATCGGCACTTGGTAGGTGGCTCCACCGACCCGGCGGCTCTTTACTTCAACGGCAGGCATGACATTGCCCATGGCTCTACGCCACACTTCTAGGCCATTTTCGCCCGCCTTCTTTTCAACGACTTCCATCGCTGTGTAGAAAATGGTGGCAGCTGTACTCTTGCGACCCTCAAACATCATATTGTTGATGAAGCGGGTGACCATCACATCTTGAAACTTGGGATCAGGCTCAACGATCCTTCTTTTGGCCCTGGTCTTTCTCATGTCAATTATTTTTCTTTTTAGCGGTTGGAGCGGCTTGTTTGGCTTTTGCCCCATACTTAGAACGACCTTGCTTACGCCCATTAACCCCCGCGGTGTCTAATGCACCCCGTATGATGTGGTAACGAACACCGGGCAAATCCTTCACACGACCGCCACGAATCAGTACGATTGAGTGCTCCTGTAAGTTGTGACCTTCTCCCGGAATATAAGCATTAACCTCCTTTTGGTTGGTTAGACGAACACGAGCCACCTTGCGCATTGCCGAATTCGGCTTCTTGGGCGTGGTGGTATAAACACGGGTGCAAACACCACGGCGTTGTGGACAAGAGTCAAGAGCGGGCGATTTGCTCTTGTCGCTCTTGTGCTCCCGGCCGAGGCGTACAAGTTGTTGGATGGTGGGCATATGCTAAACGTGCGCGGTTGATAAAACAGATAAACCCCCTACTTTGAGGGAGTGCAAAGGTAGTAGAAAAAGAGAATATGACCAAACGGCAGAGAAAAAAAATCCGTGGCCATGAAATCCGTATTTTTAGGCTTTAAATCGCATTCCCCATGAAGTACGCCCCTGCCCCATCCCTATTATTCGAGAACAATCGCCGACGTTTTACTGAGCGCATGCAAGCCGGTTGTATCGCCGTGTTCAGCACCAATGATTCGTTTCCCAGAAACGCCGACGCCGACTATGCCTTTCGCCCGAACAGCGATCTTTATTGGCTCACCGGAATAGACCAAGAAGACACCCACCTCATCCTGTTCCCGGATTGTCCTGTAACTGAATTGCGGGAGGTCCTGTTTATTCGTGAAACGAACGAGGAGCTCACCATTTGGGAGGGACCGAAACACAGCAAGGAACGCGCTCGGGAACTATCGGGCATCCATACCATTCGATGGAGCACAACATTTGAAGGTCAACTGCATCCACTCATGACCTATGCCAAGGGCTGCTACCTCAATACCAATGAAAACGACCGACTCGGGAATTTCCTCCCCGATTCATCGCATCGTTTAGCCGCCCGGCTCCAAAGCCGATACCCCCTCCACGACTACCACCGTGCTGCCCCATTGTTTGCTCAGCTGCGCTCGCGCAAGCAAACAGAGGAAATAGACATGCTCAAGGAAGCAGTAAAAATTACCGGTGATGCCTTCTGCGAAATCTTGCCAAAAATCAAGCCCGGAATTTGGGAATTTGATATAGAAGCAGAACTCATTCGTTCTATGCTCAAGAATCGGGCTCATGGATTCTCTTTCACCCCAATAATTGCCTCAGGCGCATCGGCCTGTATCCTTCACTATACCCATAACGACCGCATCTGCGCGGATGGAGACCTCATTTTGATGGATTTCGGCGCCGATTACGGTCATTATGCAGGCGATATGACCCGATGCGTGCCGGCCAACGGCCGCTTTTCGGCCCGACAAAAGCAACTCTATGATGCCGTATTGCGCGTGCAGACCGAAGCCACCAAACTACTCACTGTGGGGCGAACCCTCAACGAATACAACCAGGCATCGGCCCTGATCATGCAGGAAGAACTTTTGAGCATCGGCCTTCTGACTTCCGAGGAAGTGAAAAATGCACCGTTAGATGCGCCCGCTTATAAAAAGTATTTTCCCCACGGTACCGGACATTTCTTGGGAATTGACGTACACGACATCGGCGAGCGCTATGGCCAACTCGACGAAGGGATGGTGATCACCTGCGAACCCGGTATATATGTCCGCGCCGAGGGCATCGGAATCAGAATTGAAAATGACATCCTCATCACCGCCAACGGCCCCATGAACTTAATGGAAGGAACTCCCATCGAAACCGAAGAAATAGAGCATTTGATGAACGCCTAAGCCGGTGATGAATATCTAAGCCAGAGATGAACGCCTAAGCCGGTGCCCACTACACAGACAAAATTTCTCTGTGCTTGGGATCCTAAGCCTTGCGCTTACCCACGGGCACATAATCGCGCTCAGGGTGACCGATGTAGAGTTGACGCGGTCTTCCAATCGGCTCATTCGATTCGCGCATTTCCTTCCATTGACTGATCCATCCGGGAAGGCGACCCAAAGCAAACATGACGGTAAACATATCCGTTGGAATTCCGATGGCTCTGTAAATGATTCCCGAATAGAAATCGACATTCGGGTAGAGTTTACGCTCCACAAAATACGCGTCGCTCAAGGCAGTTTCTTCCAATTGCTTGGCAATGTCTAGGATCGGGTCGTTGATGCCTAAGCGATTTAATACTTGATCGCAAGCCACTTTGATGATCTTCGCACGCGGATCGAAGTTTTTGTAGACACGGTGTCCGAAGCCCATTAAACGGAATGGATCATTTTTGTCTTTGGCTTTGGCGATATACTTTTGAGCATCACCACCGTCTTCTTTGATGGCCTCCAGCATTTCAATCACCGCTTGGTTGGCCCCACCGTGCAGCGGCCCCCACAAGGCGCCGATGCCCGCAGCGACGGAGGCATAAATATTGGCATGCGATGAGCCCACAATGCGCACTGTTGAAGTGGAGCAATTTTGTTCGTGGTCGGCATGAAGAATCAACAACTTATTGAGGGCATCAACCACCACTGGATCGGGCACATATTCTTCCGTACGGTGGCCAAACATCATCATCAGGAAATTGGACACATAATCGTACTTGTTATTGGGGTACATATAGGGGTGACCAATCGCTTTTTTGTATGTCCAGGCCGCGATGGTCGCCATTTTAGCGATGAGGCGATGAATGGTGCGGTCAACATCTTCCGCAGAACGATTGGGAATCAGGGAGTTGGGGTAGAAACTCGAAAGCGATGCAATGGTGCTCATCAGCACGCCCATGGGGTGCGTTCCACCTGGATAGGCATCTAAGAACTTCTTGATGTTCTCATGAACCAATGTGCGGCGAATAATCGATTGGTTGAACTGTTCCAACTGCACAGCCGAAGGCAATTCACCATACAAAAGGAGGTAACTCACTTCCATAAATGAGGAATGCCCAGCCAACTGCTCAATCGGGTACCCTCTGTAGCGCAAGATGCCTAAATCACCATCGATAAAAGTGATGGCACTTTTGGTAGCACCCGTATTTTTGTAAGCTGGATCTAAGGTGATTAGCCCTGTTTCGTCGCGCAGCTTTGAGATATCGACGGCGCGTTCGTTTTCGGTTCCGGTGAGGATGGGGTAACTGAAACGTTCGCTACCCAAGTGCAGTTCGACTGAGTCGGACATAAATTAGGGGGATAAGGGGGCTAAAGGGAAATGGAGTGGGCTGATTAGGGTAAAAAAAGAAAAAATGAAAACAAAGAACAAAAACGACTTCTACAAAAATACGCAAAAAAAGACCGCTACACCTCCTTGATGGCCGAATTCAATTTTTGAAGTACACTTTTGGCGTCGCCAAACAACATGCGCGTTTTGGGATCATAAAACAACTCATTTTCAATCCCCGCATAGCCTGCATTCATCGATCGCTTCACTACCAGAACAGCTGCAGCACGGTCCACCTGAAGAATGGGCATCCCATAAATGGGGCTGGCGGGATCGCGCTCTGCTGCTGGATTCACCACATCATTGGCACCAATCACCAAAACCACATCCACCTTCGGGAACTCCGGGTTGATCCGTTCCATTTCCAGTAATTTATCGTACGAAACATCGGATTCGGCCAGCAGCACATTCATATGCCCAGGCATGCGGCCCGCAACCGGATGGATGCCGTAGTTCACTTCCACGCCTCTCGCCTCGAGTTGGAGCTCGAGTTCATGCACCGCGTGTTGTGCTTGGGCAACGGCCAAACCATATCCAGGAATAATGGCAACTTTGCGCGCATAGGCCATCAGTACAGCGGCATCATGCATGGAAGTCTCGCGGATGGTGGTATCGATCGTTCGATCGCTTGTGGATGTTCCTCCCGACTGAAATGACCCTAACAACACCGCTCCGAGCGAACGATTCATAGCCCGGCACATCAGGATGGTGAGAAGCAGTCCACTGGCACCCACCAAAACACCTCCCATCACCATAGTCTGGTTGTCAAACATTAAACCAGTCAATGCAGAAGTAAGACCTGTAATCGAATTGAGCAAAGAGATAACCACGGGCATATCTGCACCTCCAATCGGCAACACAAACAGAACGCCAAACAACAATGCAGCCGCGCAAAGACTCAAAATAACTGCAAGCTGCGCATCGCCTGCCTGAAAAAACAACAGCATGCCCGTGAACATCAGGACCAGAAGCCCGTTGTTGGTGAGCCGCTGCAAAGGCCAGCGCACGGAACCCCCAGCCACAAAGCCTTGCAGTTTACCCATAGCCATAATACTCCCGGAGAATGAGATGGCCCCTGCAATTAAATTCACCATGAGGAGAACATAGTAGAACACGGCACCACTGTCTACCTGGTTAAACGCCCGACCCAGCACCTCGGCCACAACAACCAGCATGGCGGCTGCACCACCAAATCCATTGAGCAGCGATACCATTTGCGGCATATCGGTCATTTTCACACGCGACGACAGCCGTAGACCGACAACTGAGCCCAGCAATAAACCCGTGCCGATCCAGATAAAATTACCTTTGAAATTGAACCCATTGCCATTCCCTTCCTGATTCATTACCACCAACAACAAAGTGGCCAACACGGCAAGGAGCATTCCAGCAGCCGCGGTGAAATTCCCCTTGCGGGCAGATGCGGGGTGACTCATCCACTTCATACCTAAAATGAAGAAGACAACGGATATCATATAACCGGTTTCCACCAAAAAAGAAGCCAATCTTGCGAAACTATCCATTGTCTTTCTTCTTCGCCTTAAACATCTCAAGCATACGGTTGGTAACCGAAAATCCGCCAACCACGTTTATGGTCGCTAATACCAAGGCCACCCAACCCAAAATCAAAACCAAGGTTTCATCCGGGTTCGTGTCGCCCAAAAGCAATAAACATCCCAAGATCACCACTCCCGACAAGGCATTGGAGCCAGACATCAGAGGCGTATGAAGCACCTGTGGCACCTTACCGATCACCTCTATGCCCAGAAAAACTGAGAGAATGAGGATGTAGAGAATTTCCTTATTCTGGGCAAACAAATCAAAAAACGTATCCATGCGCTGAATTTAACGATAACCTGGCCAAACCACTGAACCATTGTATGTGAGCAGGCAACCTGCTATAATCTCATCATCCCGATTCAGAATGAACCCATCGGAACCCATACAGAGGTTCATCAGTCGCTGCACATTACGGGAAAACACCCGGCTGGCGTCCTGGGCCTTCTCCGCAGCCAACAAGCTGCTGCCGATAATGGATATACCGGCATGAACAACAACCGATTCATCCACTGTTAATTCACAGTTACCACCAGACGTGCTGGCCATGTCTACAACAACACTACCCGGACGCATAGACTCGATCATAGCCTGATTGATAAGCCTTGGGGCTGGTTTGCCGGGTATGAGCGCAGTGGTTATTACGACGTCTGAATGGCGAACGCGATCAGCCAAGGCCGCTTGCTGGCGCCTTTGATAATCGGCATCCTGCTCTACCGCATATCCACCAGCAGACCGATCTTCCTTTGCTCCTTCCACATCCACAAAAGAAGCGCCCAAACTTTCCACCTGTTCTTTTACAGAGATGCGCGTATCGAATGCAGAGACTACAGCGCCCAGCCTCTTGGCCGTAGCAATGGCTTGCAGACCAGCAACCCCAGCACCGACCACCAGAACGCGGGCTGGTGCTAATGTACCCGCTGCCGTCATCATCATGGGGAAAACACGCGGCAATAGGGCTGCGGCCCTCAGTACAGCCTGGTAGCCTGCGATCGATGATTGACTAGAAAGCACGTCCATGGCTTGCGCACGGGTAATCCTGGGAATGGCATCGAGCGATAAAATATGCACACCGGTTTTCGCCAAGTCGTCGATAAACGAAGGGCGAGATAATGGCTGATACATTCCAATTAACACCTGATCAGGACGCAATAAGGGGCAATCAGCTTCATCAATAGGCTGTACGCTGCACATTACCTGCGAAAGAGCAAAGATGTCTGAACGCGATCTCATCTGTGCACCGGCCTGTTCATAGGCCAATTGGGAATAACCTGCCCCTAAACCGCAATCAGGCTCGAAAAACACCTCCGCACCAGACGCAACCCATTCCGCAACCACTTCAGGAACAACCGCAACGCGTCGCTCCGCTGCCTGCTCCTTTAAAATGCCTATAGTCAACTTCATGTACCGAACTAAAATATGTGCAAGATTAACCACTATTCGCAACAAATCAAGCGCATAAAAAAAATCGTCCCACCATTGAAGGCAGGACGATTATTCAACAAACAATCTACGCTAATGTTTGGAGAAGACGAATACTGTCTTCCAAACCATTCATCAGCGACGAAGCACCAGGCGGATTTGCTCTGTGCGGTCGCTGAGGCGAACCTCAAGCATGTAGACTCCATCGCGCTGTGCAGACAGATCAAGCTCTGTCGTGCCCGCAACAGGTAAGCTACGCAAAACCTCACGACCCGACATATCGCGAACCACCAATTCCTGCAT
>Ga0194121_10000915_pt1 | contig 51544 bp, 48 predicted proteins | sample TA2MahCa50mmetaG_FD_148609 | JGI IMG/M metagenome (GOLD analysis project Ga0194121, IMG submission 148609) | Freshwater microbial communities from Lake Tanganyika, Tanzania - TA2015020 Mahale Deep Cast 50m | ecosystem: Environmental > Aquatic > Freshwater > Lake | place: Tanzania: Lake...
AATCTCGAGAAGGAAACATTTCAGGAGATCGATTCGATTCGAGCGTCATTGAAACAAGAGCGTGTGGATCGGACGGAAGAGGATCGAAAGATCCTCACCAAACTCGAGGCTACCGAGACATTGGGATTGCACGTTGCCGCGACAGGCGCGGTCTTGCTCATTGTCGGCTTAACAATGACCACTGTCCCAGACTTCTTTGTCTGGGCATTCAAGTAAAGCCCAACCAGCCGCTCCGTCACAACGCCTCAAGCAGACTGATCGCCGCTATCATCGCGGATGAGTGCCCGCCGGGAACTTGCTACGGCCGCACCACGCAGAGCCGCTGGTCGACGTCGGTCAGGATCTCGTGGCCCGTATCGGTGATGAGCACGGTCTCGCTGATGCCCATGCCGTACTGCTTGTATTCGAACACCGCCGGCAGCAGGTGATAGACCATGCCCGGCACGAGCTTCCGCTTCTCGCCGCCCCGGAGCATCATGGTGCGCGCTTCGCTCCAGTCGGGCGGCAGCGCGATCCCGATCGAGTAGCCGGCCTTGTGGCGGAACTTCCCGCCATAGCCCGCGTCCGCGATCACCTTGCGGGCGGCATGATCGACCTTCTCGGCCGCGACGCCCGGGCGCATCCACTTCAAGCCCGCGTCGAGCGAGCGGCGGCAGAGGTCGTGAAGGTCGTAGAAGAGCTTGGGCGGTCGGCCGACGAACCCGATCCGCAAGGTCGCCGCGTGGTAGCGCTTGATCGAGGCGCCGACCTCGAAGTAGACCGCATCGCCGACCCGGACCGGGTTCCCCTCGGCCATGCCGTGCGCCATGGTGTGGCGGACCCCGGCGTTGATCAGGGGCGGCAGCCCCGGGTACTCGCTGTGGCGGCCGAAGAGCCCGGCGTAGGCCGCGGCCATGAGCGCGTCCTCGTCGGTCCCGGGCCTCAAGGCCGCCAGGGCCGAGCGCATCCCGGCCGAGGCGGCGATCCCCGCTTTCCGGCTAAAGGCCTGCTCCGCCGGCGACTTCACCAGCCGCATGGTCTCGATCATCAATGAGGTATCGACCCAGGTGACGCGCGGCAGCCGCGCCTGCAGTTTCTCGAAGTCGTCGATCGTCAGGTACCAGGCACTCTTGTCGATGCCGATCCGGCCCCGATCCCAGCCGCGCTCCTTCATCAGCGCGACCGTCGCGTCCAGGTAATGGACGGTGTCGGGGTAGCAGACGACATCCGGCACCCACGAGCTCCCCTCGAGCACCGTCTTCTCGATCAGGCGCGAGAGATGGGTCGGGTTGCCGGCGGCCGGCACGAACAGCGCCATGTAGGAATAGAACCCGATCGTGCGGTAGCCGGTGAGGTAGTAGCTGTTCTCGGGCGTGTGGACGATCGCGGTGTCGAGGCCGCGCTTCGCGATTTCCGCCTGCACGCGTTTCAGGCGCGCGCGGTACTCGGGTATCGGGAACGGCAGATCGAAGGGCTGGGCGGCGGCGCGCGATCGTTTGGCCATGGGGTCGCCTCGTGCGTTGGTTCAGCGAAGATAACCGAAATAGCGGGGGATCGTGAGCGAGAGGTCGGGGACGTAGGTGATGACCATGAGGACGCCGATCTGGACGAGGAGGAGCGGCCAGATCGCCCGGATCAACGCCTCCAGGCGGACCTGCCCGATGTTGGAGGCGAGATAAAGCGCGGCGCCGACCGGCGGCGTCGCCAGCCCGATCACCAGGTTGATGCACATGACGAGGCCGAACAGGGTCGGGTCGATCCCGATCTGCTTGATCGCCGGCAGCAGCACCGGCACCAGGATGATGATCGCCGCGGTCGTATCCATCAGGCAGCCGACCACCAGCAGCAGGAGGTTGATCAGCAGGAGCATCCAGACCGGGTTGTGGGTGATCTCGAGGAGGCCCGCCATCATCGCCTGCGGCACCATCTCGGACGCGAGCAGGTCGGAGAAGATTCGCGCCGCGCCGACGATCACCATGATGAAGCCGGAGACGATGCCGGTGTTCAAGAAGCACTCGTAGAGGTCCTTGAGCGTCAATTTGCGGAACACGAACACGCCGACCAGCATGGCGTAGAGCGCGGCGACCGCGGCCGACTCGGTCGGGGTCATGACCCCGGCGAAGACGCCGCCCAAGATGATGAACGGCATCAGGAGCGCCATGACGGCGCGGGCGCCGGCGGTGGCGAGCGCGCGCAGCGAAAAGCGCGCGCCGACCGGGAGCTGCTGGCGTCGCGCCATCGCGTAGATGTAGACCATCATGCTGAGCGCGATCAGGAGCCCGGGCACGATCGCCGCCAGGAACAGCGCGCCGACCGACGCGCCGGCCGCGACCGCGTAGATCACCATCGTAATAGAGGGCGGGATGATCGGCCCGATCAGCGAGGCGGCGCAGGTGATCGCGGTCGCATTGGCGCGCGGATAGCCGCCCTTCGCCATTGCCGGGATCATGATCCTTCCAATTGCGGCTACTTGAGCGAGCGCGGATCCAGTGTCCATCGCCAATAACGTATTGGAGACGACGGTGGTGTGCCCGAGCCCGCCGCGGACGTGGCCGATCAACGCCTGCGCGAACGCGATCAGGCGCTCGGCGATGCCGCCGCGGTTCATGAGCTCGCCGGCGAGCAGGAAAAACGGGATCGCCATCAACGGAAACGAGTCCATGCCGTTGTACATGGCGGTCGGCACGATGATCCACGGCGCGTCCGGGATCATCAGCGTGCCGGCGAGCGCCGCCAACCCGATCGCGAACACGATCGGGACGCCGCCCACCATCAGGATCAGCATCGAGCCGAACAGGACCGCGGTCAGCATGCCAAGCGCCCGCGGCCGCTCACGTCTGCACGTCGACCGCGCCTCTTTCGAGGCGGGCCTTGCTCGAGACCATGGTGACGAGGAGGTTGTAGATGAGGAGCAGGGCGCCGACCGGGACCGACGCGTAGGGCCCGGCCATCGAGATGCCGAGCGCGATGGTCGACTGGCGCGAGACGTTGCCGGTCGCCTTGATGCCGTACCACAGCACCACCAGGAGGAAGAACAGCGTGAGCAGCTCGCCGCCCAGCACCGCGATCGTGCGCGCCTTGCGCGGCAGCGCGTCGATCGCGAACGCGACCGCGACGTGGCCGCCGCGCCGGAGCGCCAGGCTGGCGCCGAACCACGACATCCAGATCAGGCAGTAGCGCGCGAGCTCTTCCGACCACGACAGCGAGTCGTTCAGGACGTAGCGGAAGAACACGCCGAGCAGCACCGATACCGTCATCGCCACGCCCAGGCCGACGACCAGCGCGCAGGTCAGTCGCTGGAGCGAACGGTCGAACAGCTCGAACATGGCCGGGCGTGCGGGGCGGGAAAAAACCGCGGGCCGCTCAACGGCGCGGCCCGCATTCCAAGGAGAGCGCCGGGGCGGCGACGCCGCCCCGGGCCCCAAACGTCACGAACCGCGGATGCGCTTTTCGGAGTCTGCCACCGCCTTGATCGCGGCGTTGACCCACTCGTCGCCGATCTCCTTGCGCACCAGCGCCTCGCCCGCCGGTTGTCCGAGCTTCCTGAATTCGGCGAACTCGGCGTCGGTCGGGAAATAGACTTCGATGCCCTTGCCTCTCAGGTTCTCGATCGCGGCGCGCTCGGTGAGCACGTTGGTGGCGCGACCGATCGTGAGCGCGGTCGCCGCCGCCTCGTTGATCAACTGCTGGTAGCTCTTGGGCAAGCCCTGGAAGAACGCCTCGTTGATCATCGCCGTGTGCACACTGTAGAGGTGGCGATTGACGGTCAGATACTTCTGGTGCTCGTAGAACTTCATCGCGAAGAACAGGCCGGGCGGGTTCTCCATGCCGTCGACCACCTTCTGCTGGAGCGAGGTGTAGACCTCGGTCCACGCGATCGGGGTCGGGTTGGCGCCCAAGGCCTTGACCATCGCCAGGTGCACCGGATTTTCGCCGGTGCGGATCTTGAGGCCGGCCAAGTCGGCCGGGGTCTTGACCGGCTTCTTGCTGTTGAAGATCGAGCGGAAGCCGGCCTCCATATGATTGAGGACGCGGACACCGGTCGCCTTCTGAAATTCCGCATTGAGGCGCTGGCCGAACGGACCGTCGAGCACGTCCCAGGCCACCGCCGATGAGCCGAACAGGAACGGCATACCCAGCACCAGCGTCGGTTTGAAGAAGAACGGCTGGGTGATCTCGGAGACCAGCGCCATCTGGTTGGTGCCGTTCTGGACTTTCTCGATCTGCTGGCGTTCGGCGCCGGCCTGGTTGGCGCCGAGGATGCGGACCTCGATGTCGCCCTTGGAGCCGGCCTCGACCGCCTCCTTGAAGACGACCGCGTAGGCGTGCTGGTTCGAGGACATCTCCATCGGCATGCCGTGGGACATGCGGATGACGTGCTTGGCTTGCGCCCACGCGGCGCCGTCGGCGAACGCGACCACCGCGAGCGCGGCGGTGGCGGCGAGCAAGGTCGTGAAAGCGGATTTTTTCATGGACTTCCTCCCGGGTTTTTCGAAGGTCGGCGATTGGCCGGTACTCGAGGTGACGCTAACGCATTTGACTTGGGCCAGCAACGCGCCCGAGAGTCGGTGCGCCGCGTGCGAACCGCTCGCGATCCCGTCAAGAACCGCTCGCCATCCAATCAAGGAGAACGCCCATGCCGCACACCGCCCACAATCCGCCGTCGATCGCCGCGCCGATCGGCCCCTATAGCCACGCGATCGAGATTTCGGCCGGCGCCCGGCTCCTCCACGTCGCCGGCCAGGTCGGCATCAAGGCCGACGGCAGCGTGCCCAAATCCTGCGCCGAGCAGTGCGAGGTGGTGTGGCAGAACCTGGTCGCGATCCTGAAGAGCGCCGGCATGGGGCCCTCGCACATCACCAAGATGAACACCTATCTCATCAACGCCGCCGACTTCGCCGTCGCCGGCCCGATCCGGGTCAAGTACCTCAAAGACCACAAGCCGGCCTCGACCGGCGTCTGCGTAACCGCGCTGGCGCGGCCCGACCTCCTGATCGAGATCGAGGTCTACGCCGCCAAGGGGTGAGCGGACGAGCGCGCCGCCGAGCCCGCGCGGTGCCGGCCCTCGATGCTCCCTCCCCCGCGGAGCGCTAACGGGTTCGCATAAGTCCTGTGTCGACGGACCTCGATGGCGTCGTCGAGGCGTTCACGGCGGCGCTCGCGGCCACGTCGCCACCCCCACCTACGCCTCCCCCGCTCCGCTCCGCGGGGGAGGGAGTATCGAGGGTGTAACCCCGACCCCGCTCCGGTCATGCGCCAAAAAATCTTTCTCGTTCAATACGTTATTGGCTCGTTCGGGGTTAGATAATTATTTGTTTACACGTCCAACTAATTATACTGTATTGGACAATATTTTGATTATTCTGGCCCTCACTCGCTCCCCGATACCGGGGGCCCGTTATCTCGTCGCGTTCCCGTCGTGCCTCGCCTGGTCGGAGCGAGGGTTCGACCGTTCCCGGGAAAATCCGACCCGTTTCCGCAAACCCGTTCGAGGAGGTCTTGCCGCATGAGCGAGCCACCCACCACCGTTCCCGGCCGCGAGGAGCTGATCGCGGCGGTCCGCGCCGCGGCGACCGCGCTCGGCAAGGACAGTTTGAACCGGCGCGAGTTTCTCGAACGCCGGCTCGCGCGCGAGTGCGACATCGACCGCTATTTCGACCGCTGGAGCGAGCTCTGCCTCGCCGCCGGCCTGAAGGCGACCAAGGCGCGGATCGACGACCGGACCTTGATCGATGCCATGCACCAGGCGTTCATCGATTTGGGCGGCATCGGCACGCGCCAGGCGTTCCTGCGCGTTTTCGCCTATAGCTCGATGGCGCTCGAGCGCCGGTTCGGGCGCTGGCGCCCGGCGCTGATCGCGTTTCGCGCCTGGGCCGAGCGCGAGCGGCCGACCTTCCCCTACCTCGCCGACTTGCCGCGGCTCGACGGCGGCCCCGGTGACGGCGCGCCGACGCGGGTATGGCGGAGCCCCGGCGGCGGCGGCGCGGCCTACGGCGAGATCATCGCTTTTCACGGCATGCGCCACGCGCCCACCAACGAAGCCGGCGTCGTGCTCTTGTTCGGGATGCTGGCCGGCGAGCTCGGCTTCGTCGTCGAAGCGGTCAACGCCGGATTTCCCGATTGCGATGCCAAGCGTCGCATCGCGCACCAGGGCAACTGCTGGGTGCGCGTCCGGGTCGAGTTCGAGTACCAGAGCAGGTCCTTCCTCGCCCACGGCCACGATCCCGCCGGCTGCGACCTGATCGTCTGCTGGGAACACAACTGGCCGGAGGCGCCGGTCGAGGTGCTCGAACTCAAGCGCGCGCTGGGCGGGAGCGGGACCTGACCCGCTTCCCAATCGCTAACCCGCGCGGCAGGGGGAGGGCAGGGCGGGGGACACGTCATAGTGGTAGAGATCGCGCGCGAACGCGCCATAGTCGCAGTGCTCGATTCGCGGCCGTGGAGTAGACTCGAACCCGTACGCACGATCGAACATCCAATGCCAACGGAGAAAAAGCCCGTGGCCGCCAAGCGTTACGACTTGATCGTGATCGGATCGGGGCCCGCCGGCGAGAAGGGCGCGGCCCAGGCCGCCTATTTCGGCAAGAAGGTGGCGCTGATCGAGAAGGAGCTGGCGCTCGGCGGCGCCGCCGCCAATACCGGCACGCTGCCCTCGAAAACCTTGCGCGAATCGGCGCTTTATCTTTCGGGCTTCCGTCAGCGCGGCCTGTTCGGCATCAACTTCGGCATGAAGGACGAGGTCACCGCGCGCGACTTCCTCTACCGCGAGCGGCTGGTGGTGCAGAGCGAGCATCAGCGCATCGCCGACAACTTGAAGCGCCACCACGTCGACCTCTACCGCGGCTTCGCCTCGTTAGTCGATCCGCACACGGTGGCGGTGGCGCCGCGCCACTCGGCGCCGACGCACCTGAAAGCCGACACCATCCTGATCGCGACCGGGTCCTACCCTCACCACCCCGCCAACTTCCCGTTCCACGACGCCCGCGTCTACGACTCGGACACCATCCTCAACATCAACGACATGCCGAAGACGATGCTGGTCGCCGGCGGCGGTGTGATCGGCTGCGAGTACGCCTGCATGTTCGCCGCGCTCGGCATCAAGGTGACGCTGGTCGAAGGGCGCGACCGGCTGCTCGCGTTCATGGACCACGAAATCGCCAGCACCTTGGACGCCTCGATGCGCAAGATGGGGATCGATCTCTGCCTGGCCGATGCGATCGAACAGGTCGAGACCGGTGACAAGATCGCGGTCGCGCTCAAGTCGGGGCGGACGGTCACGGTCGATACGCTGCTCGCCGCCACCGGGCGCACCGGCGCGACCGACGGCATGGCGCTCGACAAGGCCGGGATCAAGCTCGGCGCGCGCGGCCTGATCGAGGTCAACGACCGCTACCAGACCAGCCTGCCGCATATCTATGCGGTCGGCGACGTGATCGGGTTCCCGGCGCTGGCCTCGACCTCGATGGAGCAGGCGCGGATCGCGATGGTCCATGCCTTCGACCTCCAATACAAGACCACGCTCGCGCACGTCTTGCCTTATGGAATCTACACGATCCCGGAATGTTCGATGGCGGGCGAGACCGAGGAAAGCCTGCAGAAGAAGGGCGTTCCCTACGTCGCCGGCCGCGCCCGCTACGCCGCCAACGCCCGCGGCCAGATCATCGGCGACGAGGGCGGGTTCCTGAAGCTCCTGTTCCACGCCGACGACATGAAGCTCCTCGGCGTTCACGTCATCGGCGAACTCGCTGCCGAGATCGTGCATGTCGGCCTGACCGCCTTGATCATGGCGGCCGGCGCCGACCTCTTCATCCACACCTGCTTCAACTACCCGACGCTCACCGAGGTCTACAAATACGCGACCTACGACGCCATGGGCGCGGCGCAGCGCCGCCGCGCGCAGGCGGCCGAGGCGGTGGCCTCTAGTTAAACGACCGCGGGTGTGGCACAGTCGGCCCAATGGACGCTCGGGCGAAGGAGGGTCGCGTGGGTTTCGGGTCGAGAAAGTTGGTCGTCGTTGCGGCCGTCGTCGCCGCCACCGCCGCGTCCGGCGCCCATGCGCAGGCGACGCTTGAAGCCGCCAAGCGCGAAGGCAAAGTTACCATCTACTCCGGTCAGCCGATCGACCGGTTGCAGAAACTCGTGGACGGGTTCGGCAAGAAATACGCTGGGATCAGCGTCGACTTCTATCGCGGCGACACCGGTCAGTACGGACAGAAATTCGAAGCCGAATCGGCGGCTGGCCGTCCGGTCGCCGATGTCGTTCTGGCAGCGTCGGTCTCGACCAAGCGTTGGGCAGCCAAAGATTTGCTGCAGAAATATGTTTCGCCGGCAGCCGCCGACTATCCGCCCGAACTCAAGGACCCGGCCGGATATTTCAACACCTTCGCCATCAACGTGACGACGTTCGCCTGGAACACGGGTAAGGTGAAAGCGGAGGACGCCCCCAGGCGATGGGCCGACTTGCTCGACCCGAAATGGAAGGGCCGCGTCGGCTTCCAAGATCCGATCGCCGGCGGCGGCGCCCGCACCTGGGTCATCACCATGTTCAAGGAACTGGGCGGCGAAGCGCCATGGGGCGATTTCATGATGCGTCTGGCCGCGCAGCAGCCGCGCTACGGCGCTTACATGCAGGTCCGCGAGATGTTGACGTCCGGAGAGGTCGATCTGCAGGTCGCCGCCTATCCCGACTTTACCGAACCGCTGAAGGCGAAAGGCGCCCCGGTCGAATGGGGCGTGCCCGAATTTGCGGTATTCGTCGGCAACACCACCAACCTCCCGCGGAACCCACCCAACCCCAACGCGGCAAAGCTCTTCATCGATTATCTCTTGTCGGACGACGGGCAACGCATCTTGGGCGAAACCGGGACGATCCCGGCGAAACCGGCGTTCCGTCCCGCCGCGTTCGCGCGCCTAAACCAGGTCCGGTTGGTCGATTCGCTGTCCGCCGAGGACGTCGGCAAGACCGACGCCTATTTCAGCGAAAAGATCAAAGAGTTGTTCGCGCGGCGGTGAAGCGGAGGCGGCGATGAGCGAAGCATTGCCAACGAACCCGCGGCCAGCGCGGATCGAGGTGCAAGCGCTAGGTCCGGTGCTCGGCGCCGCGGTCACCGGGGTCGACCTCGCCCAGCCGATCGGCCCGGCGACGGCCGAGGCCATCCGTCAAGCCTGGTTCGAGCACCTCGTCCTGGTGTTTCCCGGCCAGGACCTCACGGCCGCGCATCAGGTCGCCTTCACCGAGGTGTTCGGGCCCTGCCAGCGCAACCCGGACCCGACGCGCAAGACGCTCGACGGCCGTCCCGAGGTCCGCCCGCTTGTCAACCGGGACGGCGAGCCGGGGCCGCGCAACGACTTCTGGCACTCGGACGTGTCGTATGCGCCCGAGCCGGTCTCGGCCTCGGTGCTGCACGGACGCGAGGTGCCGGCGGTCGGCGGCGACACCATGTTTTGCAACATGTACGCGGCTTACGAGCGGCTCTCGCCCGGGCTCAAGCGCCTGCTGGCGACGATGCATGCGGTTCACAGTGCGCGGGCGAATTATTTGACTGCCGGACTTCCGCTCGACCAGATGCCGCCCGAGCACGTCCACCCGGTCGTGCGCACGCACCCGGCGGCGCGGCGTAATGCACTTTTCGTCGATCCGCACTTCACGATCCGCTTCGCCGATATGACCGAAGCCGAGAGCAAGCCGCTGCTCGACTATGTCTGCGCGCAGGCGATCAGGCCGGAGAACGTCTACCGTCACCGCTGGGCCGGGGGCGACGTCGTGGTGTGGGACAATCGCGCCGTCATGCATCGGAGCGTCTACGACTACGGATCCCAAACCCGCGTCATGCACCGCACCACGGCACAGGGCGAGCGTCCGTTTCTCGCCGCCTAGTCCTTGGCCTGGGCCTCACCGAGAAGGACGTGGCGAAGGCCGTGACGTGGTCGCGCAAAAAGGCGCGCAAGGTGCCGAAGCGGACCGAGGTTCCCCCCTGCCGCGACCCCTTCGACCGCCCCTTCCTGGAACTGGCGCTGGCGGCCAAGGCCGACGCCCTGTTGACCGGCGACGAGGATTTGCTGGCCCTCGCCGGCGTGTTTGCGGTGCCGATCCTGGCGCCAGCCGCGTTCCGGGAACGAATCGGCCGCTGACCGCGCCCCGCCGATGCAAGCCCTTCCGACCGTCAAGCAGCTCCGCCACCTGATCGCGCTCGCCGAGCACGGCCACTTCGGCCGCGCCGCGCACGCCTGCCACGTCACCCAATCGACGCTCTCGGCCAGCATCAAGGAGATCGAGGACATCCTGCGCGCCGCCCTGGTCGATCGCACCAAACGCCGCGTCGTCATGACCCCGCTCGGGCACGCGACCGTCGCGCGCGCGCGGCGCGTGATCGAGGCGCTCGAAGCGCTGGCGCAAGCGGCGGCGAGCGGGCGCGAACCGTTGTCCGGTCTCATCCGCCTCGGCGTCATTCCGACGATCGGGCCGTTCGTGCTGCCGCGGCTGCTGCCCAAGCTGCGCAAGCTCCACCCACGGCTCCGCCTCGAGCTGGTCGAGGATACGACCGAACGCCTGGTGCCGGACCTCCATGCCGGCAAGCTCGACGCCGTGCTGCTGGCGCTCCCCTCCGCGCTCGGGAACGTCGAGCGCGCCCTCTTGTTCGACGACCGCTTCCACGTCGCGCTGCCGCCCGGGCACGCGCTCGCCGGCTACGAGGCGCTGTCGCCGGCCGAGATCCGGGCGGAAAGCATGCTGCTGCTGCGCGACGGCCATTGCCTGCGCGATCACGCGCTCGCCGCCTGCCGCGTCGGCCGCGGCCGGCCGCTCGCCGCCCTCGAGGCGACCAGCCTCTACACGCTGATCCAGATGGTCGACAACGGCTTCGGCATCACGCTGGTGCCCGAGCTCGCGGTCGCGGCCGGCATCCTCCGCGGCACCGGGATCGCGGTCCGTCCGCTCGATGCGCCGGCGGCGGCGCGCAAGGTCGCGCTGGTCTGGCGCAAGGGCACCGGCCGGCGCGAGGAGTTCAAGCTTCTGGCCGAGCGGATTCGGACGATGATTCGTCCGACCGCCGTCGGCCGGTCGTGAGCGCGGCGGGGCGAAAGGGGGCACACCCTCAATGCTCCCTCCGCTCCGCGGGGGACCGCTAGACCAGGTAGATCAGGGTTTCGTCGGCGATCTTCGCGGTGTCGCCGAGCGGGCCGTTCCGTTCGACCGAGAATTGTGCGCGCAGCCCATCGGGGTCGGCGATCACCACCGTCCGCCGCGACGGATGATCGATATCGGCGAGCTTGGCGACGCCGGCGGCGGCGAGCCGTTCGACCGACGTCTCGAGGTCGGCTTCGGAGGCGACCACGAACCCCACGTGGTGGAACCCGGCCGGGCGCTTGGCGCTCGCCCGGAACAGCGCGACGTCGCGCCCGCCGCAGGTGCCGCCCAAAACCGTGAAACGGTCGTGGCGGCCGCCCAGTCTCGGCGTCAGGCCGACGTGGTTGGCGTAATAGTCGATCATCGCCTCGTAGTTGTCGGCGATCAGGCAGATGTTCGTGATCTTCAAGGGGTGGAACAGCGCTTCCTCGACCCGCTTGAACACCGGATGCGGGTCGTAGTTGGTCGCGCGCGACGGCGGCGTGTCGCCCGGCTTCCAGTTGCGGTTCGGCATCTGGTGGGCGGGGCGGTTCAAGTAACGATCCTCCCACCACCGCCACTCGGTGTCGGCGTAGATCTCGACCATGTTGCCGTCGGGATCGGGGGTGTAGATCGACTGCGAGATCTCGTGGTCGTAGCTGAACTTGATGTTCATGCCGCCGGCGAGGCCGCGGCGGTAGCCCTCGAGCAGGTCGACCTGGTTCTCGAGTTCGAACGCGAGATGGAAGAGGCCGGGCCGCTTGTCCTTGAACTGCGGGTTGTCGATATCGACCATGCCGATGTCGTGGTGGGTGTTGCCGTTGTTCAGGAATCCGCCGCGGATGTTCTGGCGCCGCCATGCTTCCTCGAGGCCGATCACGTTGCGGTAGAACGTCATCGACCGTTCCAGGCTGCTGACGAACACGTTGGCGTGGGTGAAACGGCGCGGTCGAAAATAGGGTGCGTTCGCACGCGTCGCGGTGGGCGCTTCCTGAAGTGTCATGGCTCTTCTCCGACCGTAACCCTCTCGCCACCGACTATAGCGCAGCCGCGGGTCCGGGAAAGCGCCCGTTCCGCCAATGAAAATCGCTTGCATTCCCTTGCGCTCGGGGGCGCTCTCATGGAGTATCGGCGCCCCGACCGCCATTCCGGACCGCCGCTCCTCCCGCCCCATGGACTTCCTCGAAACGGCCATCCGCGACTACGGCTATCTCGCCATCTTCATCGTCACGCTGTTCGAGGGCGAGACCATCCAGATCATCGGCGGTATCGCCGCTGGCCAGGACTGGCTCCGGATCGAGTGGGTCGTCATCGCCGGCTTCACCGGCACGTTCTTGAGCGACCAAACCGTGTTCCTGGTCGCGCGCCGCTACGGCCCAGAGTTGGTCGCGCGTTTCCCGCGGCTCAAGCGCCGGGTCGACATCGCGACGCCCTACCTCGAGCGCTGGAACACCTGGTTCATCTTGGGCTTCCGCTTCGTCTACGGCGTCCGCAACATCGCCGCGATCGCGGTGGCGCTCTCGAACGTCCCGGCGATCCGCTTCTTCTGGCTCAACATGATCGCGGCCGCGTTGTGGGCGGTCACCTTCGCGCTAGTCGGTTACGTCTTCGGCTACGCGGTCCGCGAGATCGTTGGCGACATCAAGGAATGGATCCTCGAGGCGTTGATCCTGATCGTCGTGCTGTGGATCGGCGGCAAGTATCTCTTGAAGTGGATCAGCCGGCGCAAGCTCGGGCGGCCGTAGGCGCCGGTTGCACCGCCGGCCATGCCGGACGAGAATACGCCCATGTCCATCAGTCATGCGCCGGGCGAGGGGGCCGGAACCCCGTATCACAGCCGGCAGCGGCGGCGCGCGGGGGTCGTGCTCCTGACCCTGGGGCCGTTCGCCGCCGCCGTGGTCGCCGGCTATTTCTGGGTCGCCGGCGGGCGGTTCGCCTCGACCGAGAACGCCTACGTCAAAACCGACCGCGCCGCCATCAGTGCCGAGGTCGCCGGCCAGATCGCGCGCGTGCTGGTGCGCGAGAACGAGCGCGTCGCCAAGGATCAGCCGCTGTTCGAGCTCGCGACCGAGCCGTTCCAGATCGCGCTCGAGAGCGCCGAGGCGCAGATGGCCAAGGTCAAGCGCGAGCTCGACGTCTTGAAGGAGAGTTACCGGCTGAAACAGCAGGAGCTCAAGATGGCGAGCGCGAGCCTCGACTTCGCCGAGCAGACCTTCCGCCGCAACAGCGAACTCATGCAGCGGAGCGTGCTGCCGCGCTCGAAGTTCGACGAGTCTGAGCACGCCGTCACCATGGCGCGCCAGCAGACCGACGTGCTGAAGCAGGACCTCGCCCGGCTGCTCGCGAGCCTCGGCGGCGACGTCAACCTGCCGCTCGACCGCCATCCGGCCTATCGCGAAGCCAAGGCGCAGCGCGATCGGGCGGCCTACGACTTGAAGCGGACGGTGGCCTACGCGCCGCTCGCCGGGATCGCGGCGCGGGTGCCGGAACGCGGCGAGAGCGTGCGCGCCGGCACGCCGGTGATGACCGTGGTCGCGTCCGACCGCGCCTGGATCGAAGCCAATTTCAAGGAAACCGACCTCGCCCACGTCGAAGTCGGCCAGCTCGCCGCGATCGCGATCGACACCTATGGCGGGCGGCGCTGGACCGGGGTGGTCGAATCGATCGCCCAGTCCACCGGCTCCGAGTTCGCGCTGTTGCCGCCGCAGAACGCGTCGGGCAACTGGGTCAAGGTGGTGCAGCGCATCCCGGTCCGCATCGCCATCGCGACCCAGCCCAACGATCCGCCGCTCCGCGCCGGCATGAGCGCCGAAGTCACGATCGACACCGGCTACCAGCGCCCAGTTCCCGGCGCGCTCGCGGGTCTCATCAACTGGCTGCGCGAAGGGATCGACGGGCCGGCCCCGCGCCGGCCGTGACCGCGGCCGGCACGCCCCACCCTCGCGCCTCGGTGCCGAGGGTGAGGGCGCCGATCACCCCCTCCCCAACCCCTCCCCCTGCTCGGCAGGGGAGGGGGTCGAGAACAGCGGCGTGAGCGCGAGCGATGCTGACTAGCCGGAGCGCCGCCTTCCACCGTGCGGCCGTCACCGTCTCGGTGATGATGGCGACCGTCATCCAGGTTCTCGACAACACCATCGCCAACGTCGCGCTGCCCTCGATGCGCGGCAGCCTGTCGGCCTCGCAGGAGGAGATCGCGTGGGTGCTGACGTCCTATATCGTCGCCACCGCGATCGCGACCCCGGCGACCGGCTATCTCGCCGAGCGGTTCGGGCGCAAGCGCCTGTTCATCGTCTCGGTCGCCGGCTTCGTCGCCGCCTCGATGCTGTGCGGCGCCGCGCCCGCGCTCGAAGTGCTGGTGCTCGCCCGCATCTTGCAGGGCGCGTCGGGCGCGGCGCTGATCCCGCTGTCGCAGGCGGTGCTGCTCGATACCTACCCGCGCGAGCGGCACGGCTCGGCGATGGCGATCTGGGGCATGGGCGTGATGGCGGGCCCGATCCTGGGCCCGACCATCGGCGGCTACATCACCGAACTCTACGGCTGGCGTTGGGTGTTCTACATCAACCTGCCGGTCGGGATCGTGACCCTGCTCGGGCTGTGGGTGTTCCTGCCCGAGACCGCCCGCGACCGCGCGCGGTCGTTCAACTGGTTCGGGTTCACCGTGCTCGCGCTCGGCATCGGCGCTCTCCAGGCGATCCTGGATCGCGGCGAAATCAAAGGCTGGTTCGATTCGACCGAGATCGTGGTCGAGGCGTTCGTGGCCGCGCTCGGGCTCTACATGTTCCTGGTCCACATGACGACCAGCGGGCGTCCGTTCCTGACGCCGGCGCTGTTCCGCGACCGCAACTTCGTGGTCGGGCTGATCCTGATGCCGCTCACCAGCGTCACCTTGATGGCGTCGGTGGTGTTGATGCCGCCGTTCCTCGAGGACCTGCAGGGCTACCCGGCCTACATGGTGGGCTACCTGATGATGCCGCGCGGCTTCGGCAACCTGCTGGCGCTGGTGGTGGCGGGCCGGCTGGTCGGCCGCGTCGACAGCCGCTCGATCATCCTGGCCGGTCTCGTCTGCGCCGCGGTCGGCGCTTATTACATGACCCGGTTCACGATCGAGGTCGAAGCGTGGCCGGTGTTGTGGACCGGGTTCGTCCAGGGTTTCGGCCTCGGGCTCATCTGGGTGCCGCTCTCGACGCTCGCCTTCTCGACGCTCGAGCCCCGGGTCCGCACCGAGGCGACCTCGATCTTCAGCCTGGTGCGCAATACCGGCGCCAGCGTTGGTATTTCGTTCGTGATCGCGCTGCTCGGGCAGAGCACGCAGGCGAACCGGGCGGAAATGGCGGCGCAGGTGTCGACCCTCAACCCGCTCTATCAGGCGCCGTTCCTGCCGCCCACCTGGAGCTTGGGCGACCCGGCCGGGCTAGCCGCCATCGATGCCGAGATCGTGCGTCAAGCGACCATGATCGGCTATCTCAACGACTTCGTGCTCTTGATGTACACGCCGCTGATCGCGATCCCGCTATTGTTCTTCTTCAAGTCCGACCGGCGCCCGGCGCCGGCCTAACCCAGATCAGAGGAGGTCGTCATGGCGGAACCCGGGGAATGCGGCACGGTTGCGATCGGCGATCCGGCGCGGTCGCCGTCGCCGCGGCGGCCGCCCAGCCGGCGCGTGCGGCCGGGCCGGAGCACGCGCCCTTCATCGCGCGTGCCCAGGAGATGCGCGCCCGCGCGCTCGCCGCCGGCGACCAGGGCTTCGGTGCGGTCGTGGTCAAGGACGGCCGCGTGGTCGGCGACGGCCCGAGCCGGGTCGTGACCCATACCGATCCCACCGCCCACGCCGAGGTCGAGGCGATCCGCGACGCCGCGCGCCGGCTCGGGTCGAGCAACTTGGCCGGCTGCATCCTCTATTCGACGTTCCGCCCGTGCCGGATGTGCGAGGCGGCGGCCTACTGGGCCGGCATCCAGCGCTTCTACCACGGGGCGGACGGCCAGGACGGCGGGGCGCCGCGGCTCGGCTGCTAGGCCAACGGATTCACGTAAGTCCTTTTCCAGATCGCCCTCAATGCTCCCTCCCCCGCTCCGCCTCCGCGGGGGAGGGAGCATCGAGGGTGTGCCCCAGACCCCAAGCTGCGCGATGTGTGCACGCGATAGCCGCGGAGCGGGGGAGGCGATGCTAGGCGGGCGGGCCGCGCGGCGCTACGATAGCGCCGATCGTAACGATCTTCTCTCGCCACCCGAGGTGCGCTCATGACCAAGCTGTTCGCGACCATCGTCGCTGCCGGGTTCGGCCTCGTCGCCGCGACCGCCGACGCCGCCACCAAGACCGCAACCGTCAATGCGATCGACGCGACCGGCGTCAAGGCCGCGATCGGCACCATCAAGTTCCGCGACTCGCGCCAAGGCCTGGTGGTCGAGCCCGCGCTCAAGAGCCTTCCGGCCGGCCTCCACGGTTTCCATATCCACGAGAACGCGAACTGCGGGCCGGGCACGCAGAACAACCAGGCGGTCGCCGGCTTGGCCGCCGGCGGTCATTACGACCCGGCCGGCACCAAGAAACACGAGGGCCCGCACGGCGAAGGCCATTTGGGCGACATGCCGGCGCTCTGGGTCAATACCGACGGCAGCGCGACGCTCCCGGTCCTGGCCAAGCGCTTGAAGACCAAGGACATCGCCGGCCGCGCCGTCATCGTCCATGCCGGCGGCGACAACTATGCCGACGCGCCCGCGGCCTTGGGCGGCGGCGGCGCCCGCATCGCCTGCGGCGTCATCAAATAAGTCGAATAAGTCGCAAAGGCGCACGACGCGACCCCAATTGCGGCCCTGACCGATCGGATGGGTCGTGCGCGCCGCGCCTGCGTGCTAAGTTCCGGCTCCACCGTGCCGGCCCCACCGGCATGCAACGAATCGACACAGGGAGGACCCATGAAACGTCGCTCGTTTATCAAGAAGTCCGTGGTCGCCGGCGCCGCCGCGACCGTCGCCGCCGCCTCGACGCTGGCCGCACCGGCGATCGCGCAAGGCAAGCGCGAACTCAAAATGGTGACGAGCTGGCCCAAGAACCTGCCCGGTCTCGGCACCTCGGCGCAGTGGGCGGCGGACAAGATCACCCAGCTTTCGGGTGGGCGCTTGACCGTCAAGCTGTTCGCGGCCGGCGAGCTGGTGCCGCCGTTCGGCACCTTCGACGCGGTCTCGCAGGGCACCGCCGACATGCACCACTCGGCGCCGTTCCTCTATGTCGGCAAATCGAAGGCGATGGCGTTCTTCTCGACCATTCCGTTCGGCCTGACCTCGACCGAGCTGGTGGCGTGGATGGAGTTCGGCGGTGGCGACGCGCTGTTCGACGAAACATGCGCGCCGTTCAACATCAAGCCGTTCCTGTCCGGCGTGCCCGACTATACCTTCATGGGCTGGCTCAACAAGGAGATCAAGACGGTCGACGACATCAAGGGCCTGAAGTACCGCATGCCCGGGATCGGCGGCGAGGCGCTGAAGCGGCTGGGCGCGACCGTCGTCAACCTGCCGGCCGGCGAACTCCTGCCCGCGCTGCAATCGGGCGCGATCGACGGCACCGAGTGGGCCGGCCCCTACGGCGACATGGGGCTCGGCTTCTTCAAGGCGGCCAAGTTCTACTATTACCCCGGCTTCCACGAACCGGGCACCGGCGTCGACATTGCGGTCAACCTGAACCTGTGGAAGAGCCTCTCGAAAGACGATCAGGAGTTGATCTCGGTGGTGTCGAAAGCCGCCATTACCCGCTGCCATGCCGAGTTCACGGCCGGCAACGGCAAGGCGCTCACGACCCTGATCGAAACGCACAAGGTGCAGATGCGCCGGATTCCCGACGACGTGCTCAAGGCGCTCGCCAAGCACGTCAACGACGCGCTCGAGGAGTTCGGCAACAGCGATCCGGCGACCAAGAAGGTCTACGACAACTTCAAGGCGTTCCGGAAAGAGATGCACGCGTCGGCGCAGATCGGCAACGAGTCCTACCTCGCCGCCCGCCGTCTCGCGCTCGGCTGAGCGTCCGGCCGTACCCCTCCCCACCCTCCCCCTCGCCGAGGGGGAGGGTGATCGTCGCTGAGACCTCCTCCCCCCGGCGAAGCAGGGGGAGGGGTTGCAGAGGGGGTGTAGGCCAAACGGGACAATGATGCGCTTCCTGTCCGCGTTCTGCCGCGCGATCGACGCCGTCAACGAGACGGTCGGCTCGCTCGTCGCCTGGCTCACCGGGATCATGGTCGTCGTCCAGTTCGTGGTCGTGATCATGCGCTACGGCTTTGGCATGGGCTCGATCATGACCCAGGAGTCGATCGTCTACATGTTCGCGATCGTGTTCCTGGCGGCGAGCGGCTTCGCGCTCAAGCACGACGCCCACGTCCGCATCGACATCTTCTACCGCGGCGCGTCGCGCCGGCGGAAAGCCTGGATCGACTTGATCGGCGCGATCGTGTTCGCGCTACCGTTCTGCGTCCTGGTGTGGATCAAGTCCTACCCGATGGTCGCGATCTCGTGGCGCGTGTTCGAGGGTTCGATCAACCCGAGCGGCCTGCCCTACGTCTACATCCTCAAGGGCTTCATTCTCGTGTTTGCGGCGCTCTTGTTCCTGCAGTCGGTGGCGCTCGGCCTGCGCGCGGCGATGGTGCTGGCCGGTCGGACCAACGGCAACAGCCCGGCGGCGTGATGGAGCTCAAGGAAGTCCTCGCCGTCCTGATGTTCGCCGCGACGATCGCGGCGTTGATGGCCGGGTTCCCGGTCGCGCTGACGCTCGCCGGCACCGCGCTCGTCTTCGCCGGGCTCGGCTACGCCTTGGCCGGGTTCGACTTCACCTTCGTCGCCGCGCTGGCCCAGCGCATCTTCGGCACCATGACCAACGAAGTGCTGATCGCGGTGCCGCTGTTCGTGTTCATGGGCGTCATGCTCGAGCGCTCGCGCGTGGCCGAGGACCTCCTGGTGAGCATGGGTCGCCTGTTCGGCACGCTGCGCGGTGGGCTCACGCTGTCGGTCACGGCGGTGGGCGGTCTGCTCGCGGCGTCGACCGGGATCGCGGGGGCGACCGTCGTCACCATGGGCCTGCTCGCGCTCCCGACCATGCTCAAACATCGCTACGACCCGGCGCTCGCGACCGGCACCATCGCTGCGGCCGGGACGCTCGGCCAGATCATCCCGCCCTCGATCGTGCTGGTACTGGTCGCCGACGTGCTCGGCAACGCCTACGTCGCCGCCCAGCGCCAGCAAGGCATCTTCGCGATCGATACGCTGTCGGTGAGCGACCTCTTCGCCGGCGCCCTGCTTCCCGGCCTGATGCTGGTCGGGCTCTACCTCGTCTACCAGGCGGCGATGGCGTGGCTCAAACCCGAATCCTCGCCGGCGATCCCCGAGCCCGAGGCCGGCGTCGAATCGAAGACCCGGGTCGAGGCGGCGTTGACCGCGCTGATCCCGCCGATCCTGCTGATCGTCGCCGTGCTCGGCTCGATCCTGGGCGGTCTCGCCACCGCGACCGAGGCGGCCGCGGTCGGCGGCGTCGGCGCGCTCCTGCTGGCGGGCTTGCGCGTCGAAAGCGGCAAGAGCGGCCTTCCGGTCTACGCCGCGGTCGCCGGCATGGTCGGCTATTTGGTCGCGACCGCGGCGTTCGATCTGCGCCTCGGGCGAACGACGATCGCGGTGCGCGACCAGATCGGCATTGCCATTGCCGCCGTGTGCTGCGCCGGCCTCGCCTGGGGCATCCTCGTCAGCCTGTGGCGCGTCGCCAAGACCCGGGTGCTGATCGAGGTCATGCGCTCGACCACGCTCCTGACCGCCATGGTGTTCCTGATCGTGATCGCGGCCGGCATCTTTTCCACCGTGTTCCGGGGCTTGGGCGGCGACGACCTCGTCCACCGCGTGCTGTCGACCCTGCCGGGCGGCGCGGCCGGGGCCTTGTTGCTGGTGATGCTCGTCATCTTCGTGCTCGGCTTCTTCCTGGACGTGGTCGAGATCATCTTCATCGTGCTGCCGGTCGTCGCCCCGGTGCTGTTCGCGCTCAAGATCGACCCGGTGTGGTTGGGCGTCATGGTCGGCCTCAACCTGCAGACCGCGTACCTGACGCCGCCGTTCGGGCTCTCGCTCTTCTTCCTGCGCGGGGTCGCGCCGCCGGAGGTCTCGACCGGCGCGATCTATCGCGGGATTGTGCCGTTCGTCGCGCTGCAGCTTCTGTGCCTGGCGCTGGTCGCGTTGGTGCCGGAGACGGCGACCGGATTGCCGCGACTGTTGTTCGGCGGGTGATCGACACGTGTTGAGCCCTGCCGCAAAACCCGACTAACATGCCGCTCGATCGCCAAACGCGCGCCGCTGGGCGCGCGCCATAACAGGAGGAACGCGATGCCACAACGCGGGGTCGGAGCGTCTATCCCACGCAAGGAAGACGACCGCTTCATGCGCGGGCGCGGCCAGTACGTGGCCGACATCCAATTGCCGGGGATGTGGAATGCCGCGTTCGTGCGGAGCCCCCACGCCCACGCCCGCATCAAGTCGATCCGGCCGCCGCAGGGCTACGCGGATCGCTTCTTCACCGCCGCCGACCTCACCGACATCAAGACCTTCCACTGCAGCCCGAACTTTCCGGGCTTCAAGCATTCGGATTTCCAGATCCTGAGCCAGGTCGGCGGCAAGGCGCGGTTCGTCGGCGACCCGGTCGCGGTGGTGGTGGCGCCGACCCGCGCCGAAGCCGAGGACTTGGTGCAGGCGACGAGCATCGATTACGAGGTGCTGGCGCCGGTCATGGTGGCGGAGCAGGCGCTCAAAGGCGGCGGCCCCTACGTCCACGACCATTGGGGCGACAACGTCTATATCCAGACCGAGAAAACCGTCGGCGAGTTCGAGGCGCTGACGAAGCAAGCCAAGCACAAAGTCACGCGCGACTACGTCATGCACCGGCAGTCGCCGATGACGATGGAGCCGCGCGGACTGCTCGCCTCCTACGACAGCCGGCTCGACGAGCTCACCGTCTACATGTCGCATCAGATGCCGCATCCGATGCAGACCGGCATCTCGCAGATGCTCGGCATCGACCACAACCGGGTGCGGGTGATCTGCCCCGACGTCGGCGGCGGCTTCGGCCTCAAGGTCTACCTCGAGGTCGAGACCCTGGTGATCGTGTCGCTGGCCCGGCGGCTCAAGCGGCCGGTGCGCTGGATCCAGGACCGCTACGAGCACCTGGTCGGCGATTCGAACACCCGCGAGCATTCCTACCGCTTCACCATGCACGCCGACGACCAGGGCAAGGTGCTGGCGGTCGACGGCGAGGTGATCGTCAACGTCGGCGCCTATTCGACGTGGCCGTGGCCGGCCGGCGTCGAAGGCGAGATCGCGGTCGGCAACTTCACCGGTCCCTACGATACCCGCGCCTTCAAGGCCAAGCACATCTCGATCGCCACCAACAAACCGCCGAGCGGGCCGTTCCGCGGCGTGACGCGGCCGCTCAACTGCTACATCAGCGAAGTGACGATGGACGCGGTCGCGCGCGTCGTCGGGCGGACGCCGGAAGCGGTCCGCTTCGAAAACTTGGTGAAGCCCGAGCAGATGCCCTACACCTCGATCACCAAGAAGCACATGGATAGCGGCAACTATCCCGAGACGCTCCGGCGGGCGCTCAAGCTGGTCGACGTCGACAAGGTGCGGGCGCGCCAAAAAGCGGGCGAGAGGGACGGCCGCCGCGTCGGCCTCGGCATCGCCTGCTTCTACGAGCAAACCGCCTACGGCACCGGGCCGATGGGCTACGCCGGCTGGGGCATCGAGCTCGTGCCCGGGCACGAGATCGCGACCATCAAGCTCACCCCCGACGGCGGCGTCTGGGTCTCGGTCGGCATCCATTCGCACGGCCAGGGCCTCGAAACGACGCTCGCCCAGGTCGCGAGCGAGATTCTGACGGTCGATCCCGACCGCATCGCGATCCGCTACGGCGATACCGCGACCGCGTACACCGGGACCGGCACCTACGCCTCGCGCAGCATGGTCGTTGCCGGCGGCGCGGTCGCCAAATCGGCCCGCCTCCTGATCGAGCCGATCAAGAAGATCGGCGCGCACCTCCTGCAGTGCGACGTCGGCGACGTCGAGCTCAAGAACGGCGAGGTGGTGGGGCCGCGCGGCTCGGTGCCGTTCGCCGCCGTCGGCCGCGCGTTCTATCTGCATCCCGAGGAACTGCCGCCCGACTTCGGCGCGGCGACGCTGACCGCGACCGGCGGACACTTGGACAAGGTCCACGGCGGCGTGTTCGCCAATGCCGCGCACGTTGCCGTGGTCGCGGTCGATCCCGACACCGGGTTCGTCGAGTTGCTCGACTATGGCATCGTGTTCGATTGCGGCCGCATGGTGAACCCGCTGATCGTGTACGGCCAAGTCTACGGCGCGCTCGCGCAAGGCATCGGCAACGCGCTCTATGAAGAGTCGGAATACGACGCGCACGGCAATCCGACCTCGGTCACGCTCGCCGATTACATCATTCCCGGCGCCACCGAGATGCCGGAGGTGAAGATCCAGCACATGGAGAGCCCGTCGCCCTATTCCGAGTTCGGGATGAAGGGGATCGGCGAGAACGGCTGCATCGGGCCGCCGGCGGCGATCGCCAATGCGATCAGCGACGCGTTCCGCGACTTGGGTGTCGAGGTCAACGAAACGCCGGCGACGCCGCGGCGCGTCTACGCCGCCATTCAGAAAGCCAAGGCGAGGAGCGGCCGATGAAGCCCGTCGCGTTCGACTACAAGCGGCCGGCGAGCCTCGATGAGGCGCTGGCCCTGATCAAGGGCAACGACGGTTCGACCAAGCTCCTGGCCGGCGGCCAGTCGCTGGGGCCGATGCTCAACTTAAGGATGGTGCAGCCGACGTTGATCGTCGACGTCGCGCGGCTGAAGGAGCTGGTCGGCGTCGCCGAAACCAAGGACGGCGTGACGGTCGGTGCCGCGGTGCGCCACGCCGCGATCGAGGACGGCGAAGTGCCCGACGTCGCCAACGGTCTCCTACGCCGGGTCGCGGGCGGGATCGCCTACCGAGCGGTCCGGAACCGCGGCACCATCGGCGGGTCGCTGAGCCACGCCGATCCGGCCGGCGATTGGGCGCCGGTGATGATGGCGCTCGATGCGGTCGTGGTCGCCCGCGGCGGCGCCGGCGCGCGCGACATTCCAGCCGGCCGGTTCGTCCAAGGGCCGCTCGCGACCGCGCTCGAAGCCGACGAAATCGCGCAAAGCGTGCGGATTCCGCGGCTTTCGCCCGACGCCAAGTGGGGCCAAGTCAAACTCTGCCGCAAACCCGGCGAGTTCGCCGAATCGCTCGCGGTCGTCGTCATCGATCGCAAGCGCAGGGCGATTCGTGCCGTCGTCACCAGCCCGCGCCACGCGCCGACCTATTTGGCCGGCACCGCGCAGCTGATCGACGGGCTCAAGGGCTGGTCGGCCGACGCCGAGCAGAAAATCAAGGACGCGGTCGCAGCCGACCTCAAGGCGAGCAAGCTGGTCGGCGACGACCCGTATCGGTTGCAGATTCACCGCGTGACGGTCGCGCGCGCGGTGCGGGAGGCTCTGTCATGACCCAGGTTTCGATCACGTTGAACGGCCGCACGGTGGCGGCCGACGTTCCGGCCCGCACCTCGCTCGCCGATTTCATCCGCGACCATCAGGCTCTGACTGGCACCCATCTGGGCTGCGAGCATGGCGTGTGCGGCGCGTGCACGATCTTGATCGACGGCAAGCCGTCGCGCTCGTGCATCACGCTCGCGGCCGCTGCCGACGGCAGCGAGGTGCGCACCATCGAGGGGTTCGACGACGATCCGCTGATGGGCGTGCTGCGGCGCTGGATGAACGAGAAGCACGGCGTCCAGTGCGGCTTCTGCACGCCCGGCATGATGATCATGGCGCGCGACATCGTGGCGCGGCTGCCGGACGCCGATCGCAGCCGCATCCGGCTCGAGCTCACCGGTAATCTCTGCCGCTGCACTGGTTATGTCGGCATCGTCGATGCGATCGAGGCGGCGCTCAAGGAGCGGCGGACGGCGCGCTAGCCTAGGTCATGGACTCAATAAGCGCGCATCCAGATTCGCGATGCGAACCGCATTGGCAGCGCCGTACCGGCACGCTAGGCTTGCCCCGAGATCGAGGCCGGCGGCTATCGAGCGAGCGAAGCCGCCGGTGGCGTTCCATCAGGGCGGGTAGCGAACCATGACGAGCCACACCATCCAGACCTTGCGCGAACTCGTGAAGCAGGATCGCGTCCATCGCGACGTCTACGAGGACCCGGACATCTTCGAGCTCGAGATGGAGCGCGTGTTCGGCCGCAGCTGGGTTTTCGTCGGCCACGAAAGCCAAGTCAAGAACCCGGGCGACTATTTCTGCAGCTGGGTCGGCCTGCAGCCGGTGGTGATGGCGCGCCACAGCGACGGCAAGGTCCACGTCTTCCACAATCGCTGCAGCCACCGCGGCGTCCGGGTGGTGAACGAGGTCCAGGGTAACGCCAAGCTCCTGCGCTGCATGTTCCACGGCTGGACCTATCACACCAACGGCGAGCTGGCAGGCGTCACGCAGCCGGAGGGCTATCCCAAGGGCTACACCTTCGATCCGGTGCAGATGGGCATGCCGCGCGTCGCCCGGCAGGAGAGCTACCACGGCTTCGTCTTCATCGCGCTCGATCCCAACGTCCCGAGCTTCCGCGAGTACTTCAAGGGCGTGCTCGCGGCGCTCGACGACCTGGTCGCCTACTCGCCCGAGAACGAGGTCGAGGTCACCGGCGGCATCCTCCGCTACGGCTACCCCGGCAACTGGAAATTCCAGACCGACAACGCCTGCGACATGTATCACGTCGTCTACTCGCATGAGTCGTCTTCGTCGGGGAAGGCCCAGTACGTGCGCCGCACCGGCGACAAGAGCGGCATCCCGTTCTTCGACGACCAGGGCAAGATCCTGACCTTCGACGCCAGCGGCCTGTGGGCGTTCGACGGCGGCCACGGCTGGGAAGGCCCGGTGGTGCAGTCGCACGGCAACTCGGCCAAGTGGTACCGCGATTACGAGGAGCGCCTGAAGAAGTCGCACGGGCCCGAGCGAGCGCATCAGATTCTCACCCGCAAGCGCCACAACACGATCTTCTGGCCGAGCGTGGTGATCCAGGACTTGAACATGCACATCCGCTGGGTGCGGCCGATCGCGGTCGACAAGACCGAGGTCATCATCCTGCCGATCAAGCTCAGGGGCGCGCCCGAGGAGATGTTCGAGGAGAGCATCCGCATGCTCAACACCACCAACTCGGCGGCCTCGATCACCCAGGCCGACGACGTCGAGGCGTTCATCCGCGGCCACGCCGGCAACCGCACCCGGAACGGGAATCCGTGGATCCTGCTGGCGCGCGGCCACGCCGACAGCGAGGTCTCCGATCCCGCGTACGACCGCGGCGTCAAGTCGTTCGGCTCGTCCGAGATGCTGCTGCGCAAGCAGTATCAGGCCTGGGTCCACCTGATGACGGCCTAGGGGCGGACCATGCGCGAAGCGATCAAGAACCTGAATCCCGCCGATCCGATCGAGGAGCTGCTGTTCGTCCGCGCGCTCGAGCGCTTCGTCGTCGCCGAACTCGAACTGCTGGACGGCCGCGCGTTCGAGCAGTGGCGCGACCTGTTCACCGCGGACGGCGTCTACTGGGCGCCGTCGCGGCCCGATCAGCAGGACCCCAAGACCGAGCTCTCGCTGTTCTATGACGATCGCGAGATCATGGACACGCGCATCCGGCGGCTCCGCCATCCGCGCGTTCACGCGCAGATCCCGTATTCGCGCACGACCCACGTCGTCTCGAGCTTCGTCGTCGACGCGCGCGACGACCAGGCGGGCACCGTCGCCTTCCACTGCGCCTTCGTCATGCACGAGTTCCGGCCCGAACTCGAACAGCGCGCCTTCGCCGGGCGTTACGATTATCGCCTGGTGACGCAGGGCGGCCGCTACCGCATCAAGTGGAAGAAGGCGACCGCGATCAACTGCGACGCCATGCACTATCCGATCTCGACCCCACTCTGACCGCGAGGGGAGGGCGGAGCATGGGCTATTCGGCCGACGACCTCGCTGCCCTGGTGCGCGAAGATCGCGTCCACCGCAGCGTCTATACCGACCCTGCGATCTTCGAGCTCGAGCTCGACCGCATCTTCGGCCGCGCCTGGTTGTTCGTCGGACACGAGAGCCAGGTGCCGAACCCCGGCGACTACGTCACGACGACGCTCGGCCGCCAGCCGGTGGTGATGGCGCGCGGCTGGGACGGCTTGGTCCGCGTTCTTTACAACCGCTGCGCCCACCGCGGCGCCAAGGTCCTCACCGAGGAGCGCGGTAACGCGCGCCAATTCCGCTGCAGCTATCACGGCTGGGCGTTCCATCCCGACGGTACGCTCGCCGGCCTGCCGCTGCCCGAGGACTATCCGGCCAGCTTCGACTTGAGCGACCCCGCTTACGCGATGATGCCGATGCGGCATGCGAGCTACCGCGGGTTCGTGTTCGCGACCCAGTCGGCGGCGGCGCCCGATCTCGAGACCCATCTCGGCCAGGCGCGGATCGGGTTCGACGAGGTTTGCGACCGCGCGCCCGCGGGCACGATCGAGTTCGCCGGCGGCTGCCACCGCTACGAGTACGCCGGCAACTGGAAGCACCAGATGGAGAATCTGGCCGACACCTATCACCCGATCGCGTGCCACGAATCGACCGTCAAGAAGGACGGCTACCAGTTCCAGCGCCGCACCGGCGAAGCCGGCGGCCAGGCCAAGTTCTTCGACCAGTCGGGGAAGCCGCTGGTGCCGCTCTTGGGCGTGTGGGCGTTCGCGAACGGCCACAACTCGGAAGCGTCGCTCCCCTTCCACGAGGAGCAGACCGGCGAGGTGTTCATGCGCTACCGCGCGCTCCTGGTCACCAAGCACGGCGAGGCGCGGACGCGCGAGATCCTGAAGCCCAAGCGCCACAACCTCTCGGTCTACCCGACCATGGACATCATCGTCTTACAGAATGCGGTCCGCGTGATCCGGCCGCTCGCCGTCGATCGCACCGAGGTCAAGGTCTACCCGATGCGGCTCATGGGCGCGCCGGGAGAAATTTTCGCCGACCATATCCGCTTTCTCAATCAGACCCATTCGGCCTCGTCATTCATCCAGTCGGACGATGTCGAATCGTTTCGCCGCTGCCAGGAAGGGTTGCTCGCGGAAGGGCCGGAGTGGAGCGTGGTCGCACGCGGCGTCGGCCGCGAGGCGAGCGACCAGGCCGGCGTCCGCTTCGGCGAGCGGTCGAGCGAGATCGGTCAACGCAACCAGCATGCGGCGTGGGTCAAGTACATGACCGGCGCCGCCGTAAGCTGGGAGCCGGCGCCGCTCTGAACGGCGACGCCGGGCACGAAAAAGGAGGGGGCGAATGACGACGATCGCGGACGTCGAACGGTTCATCGTTCGCGAAGTGCGGCTGCTCGACGAGCGCCGGTTCGAGGACTGGATGGCGCTGTTCGACGACGACGGCTACTACTGGGCGCCGGCGGCGCTCGACCAGAAAGATCCTCATGACCACGTGTCGCTGTTCTTCGACGACAAGAAGATCATGGCGACCCGGATCGAGCGGCTGCGCCACCCGCGCATCCACATCCAGACGCCGCCGTCCCGGACCGTGCATCTGGTCGGCAACGTCGAGATCGAGGAAGTCGATGCCGAGCGCGGCGAGTGCCTGGCCGGCTGCGCCTTCATCATGCTCGAATACCGCCCCGGCCACGACCAGCGCACCTTCGGCGGGCGCTACCAGTACCGGTTGCGCCGGCGGGGCGAGTCGTTCGCGATCGCCTGGAAGCGCGCCAACCTGATCAACTGCGACGGGACCTTCCCGGCACTCGCCGTGCCGTTCTAGGAGGCAACCCCCGATGGACGGCCGCGAACTCAACGCTTTGGTGCAAGACGACCGCATGCATCGCCGAGCGTTTCTCGATCCGGCCGTGTTCGATGCCGAAATGGAGCGCGTGTTCGGGCGGCTCTGGATCTACGTCGGCCACGACAGCCAGGTCGCGCGGCCCGGCGATTTTCTGACGACCGCGATCGCGCGGCAGCCGGTGGTCCTGTGCCGCCACCGCGACGGATCGGTCCGGGTTCTCTTCAACCGCTGCGGCCATCGCGGCGCGCTGGTGGTTGCCGAGGAGAGCGGCAACGCCGAGCGCTTCCGCTGCGGATATCACGGCTGGACCTACCATACCGACGGCACGCTCGCCGGCCTTCCGCTCAGCGACGGCTACGGTCCCCAAGTCGACCTCGCCGATCCGGCGCTCGGCATGCTGCCGGTGCCGCAGGTCGCGACCTACAAGGGTTTCGTGTTCGCGAGCCTAGCTCCGACCAGCCCTTCGCTCGAGGACTTTCTCGGCGGCGTCAAAACGTCGATCGACGAGATCGTCGATCGCGCACCCGACGGCGCAGTCGAGATCAAGGGCGGTTGTCACCGCTACGTCGTTCACGCCAACTGGAAGTTCCAAATCGAGAATCTGTGCGACATGTACCACCCGGCGTTCTCGCACGAATCGACGTTGCGGGCGGACGGCCGCCAATTCGAACGCCGCGAGGGCGATGCCGGCGCGCCGGTCCGCGGCAACGACGGCCGCTCGCTGTCGTTCTGGGACCAGACCGGCATGACGGCGTACACCCAGGGCCACTCGGTCCAGGGACCGATGCCGCGCGCGGGCGAGCCCGATACCGAGGTCTACCGCCGCTATCGCGCCGCGCTCGCCCGCCGCCACGGCGCCGCCAACGTCGATCGCGTGTTGACGCTCACGCGTCACAACACCATGATTTTTCCGAGCGTCGCGATTCAGTCGCTCAACCTGCACGTACGGACCATCACCCCGGTCGCGGTCGACAAGACCGAGATCAGGGTCTACCCGCTGCATCTGAGAGGCGCCCCGGAAGAGATGTCGCGTGAGTTGATCCGCTATCTCAATCTCACGCACGCCGCCGCTTCGTTCATCCAGACCGACGACGTCGAGATGTTCGAACGCCAGCAGCAGGGGCTTCGCACCCAAGCGAACGACTGGGTGCGCTACGCGCGCGGGCTCGGGCAGGAGCGGCCCGACAACGAAGGCGGCTATCGTGGCGCCGGCACCAACGAACTCGGCATGCGAGCCCAACACCGGGCGTGGCTCGAATGCATGACGGCGGCCTAGAATGGAGCCGACGATGACGACTTTGACCCTCGAGCGGCTGCGTCACCTGGTACGCGAGGACCGCGTCCACCGCGACGTCTACATCGATCCGGCGATCTTCGCCCTCGAGATGGAGCGGATTCACGGCCGTGCCTGGGTCTATGTCGGGCACACGAGCCAAGTTCCGTACCCCGGCGACTACGTGACGACGACGATCGGGCTGCAGCCGGTGATCATGAGCCGGCATAGCGACGGCACCGTCCACGTGCTCCACAACCGCTGCGGCCACCGCGGCGCCAAGGTCTTGAACCAGGAACGCGGCTCGGCGCCGCAGTTCCGCTGTCTCTACCACGGCTGGGCGTACGCGACCGATGGCGAGTTGCTGGCGGTGCCGCTCCCCGATTTCTACCCCGCCGGCTACGACCTCGCCGACCGCCGCCTCGGGCTCGCGCCGGCGGCGCGGGTCGAGAGCTACCGCGGCTTCGTGTTTGCGAGCCTGGCGCCGGACGCGGTCGACCTCCGTACCCATTTGGGGCGCGCGACCGATCTGATCGACGAGCTGGTCAACCGTTCACCCGAGGGCGAGGTCGAGGTTTTCGGCGGCCGGCTGCGCTACGAGATCCGCGGCAACTGGAAGCTCCAGGCCGAGAATTTGGCCGACCAGTACCACGTTCCGTTCGGCCACGAATCGACCGCTTCGCGCGACGGCTATCAGTTCCAGCGCCGCACCGGCGAGCGCGGCGCGCGGGCGCGGGTGCTGAGCGAAGACGGCAATCCGTATCTGCAGGAGAGCGGCACCTGGGCGTGGCCGCACGGCTTCAACGCCAACGGCGCCATGCATTTCGACGGCGCACAGAGCGGGCCGGTGTGGGAAACCTACCGCGCCAGCATGGTGGCAGCCTATGGCGCCAACCGCGCCGAGACCTACATGCGCGTCAAGCACCACAACGCGCTGCTCTATCCCAATCTCGACCTCCACATGCTGGGGATGTTGATCCGGGTGATCCGGCCGGTCGCGGTCGACCGCACCGAGGTCACGATCTATCCGGTGCGGCTCAAAGGGGCGCCCGCCGAAATGGCGCGCGACGTCATCAAGCTCGCCAACATCACGCATTCGGCAACCTCGCTCATCCAGACCGACGACGTCGAATCGTTCGAGCGCTGCCAGGCCGGCCTGCAGAGCCAGGGCTCGGAGTGGGTCGATTTCGTGCGCGGGCAGGGGCGCGATGCCGACGATCCGGCCTGGGGCGGCCGCTACGGACCGATCACCAGCGAGATCGGCATGCGCAACCAGCATCGCGCCTGGCTCGACTATATGGGCGCCGCCTAGCGGCTTGCCGGGCCGGACGGGAGGCTTAAGATGAATCCAAAGAACCGACGACAGGGAGAAAACACGATGAAACGACTGATGGCTCTTGCGTTCGGCGCGGCGGTGGCGCTTGTCCAGCCGACGGCGGCCAACGCCGACTTCAACGACAACAAGCCGATCACGATCACGACCGGCGGCATCTCCTCGCAAGGTTTCTTCAAGGTCGTGGTCGAGTCGCTGCACGCGCTCTACCGCGACGTCTACCCGGGCTCGTCCGTCACCTTCAAGCCGGGCTCGATCGCCGGCGGTATGGTCCAGGCGACCAAGGGCGAGGCCGACATCATCCCGGCGATCCCGCCGGTCGAGTACAAGGCGGCGCTCGACGGCACCGAGCCGTTCGCGAGTTCGATGAAGGGCAAGTTCGGCCATCTGTTCACGATCATGAACAATCTCGAGTTCTATTTCATCGCCACCAAGGCGTGGGCCGACAAGAACGGCATCAAGACCGTCGCCGACATCGGCCGCGTCAAGCCCAAGGGCAACTACGCGCTCTCGGCCAAGGGTACGTTCTACATCAACGTCGCCGCCGAAGAGATTTTCAAGACGTACGGCTTCTCCTCGGCCGACCTCGAGAAGTGGGGGTCGCTGCAGTGGGTGGCGTCGGGGCCGATGATCGACGACATGCGCGACGGCAAGGTCGACTTCTTCATCGTCGCCGGCTTCCACCCCGACCAGCGGCTGGCCGATCTCGCCAAGAGCCGCGAGGTGGTGTGGATTTCGGTCGAGCCGGCAACGCTCCAGAAGGTCGCCGACAAGCTCGACATGTCGGTCTTCACGATGCCGAAGTCGATGTACGCGTTCATGACCAAGGACGAGCCCAGCCTGCGCGCCGCCGTCTCCTACGCCGCCGCGTCGGCCACGTCCGAGGAAACCGCCTACAAGATCACCAAGGCGGTGTGGAACAATATCGACCGGGTCAAAGCGATCCATCCGAGCTTCAAGGAGTTTTCGCGCGAACTGATGGTGTCGAAGTTCAAGATCGCCGACTACCACCCTGGCGCGGCCAGGTTCTACCGCGAGCAGGGCGTCCTGAAATAACCGCTTCGTGCGCCCCACGGGGCGGAGCGGGAGCCGCGGCGCTCCGCTCCGGCCCGGTCCGCGACCAGTCGTGTTGAACTGGCTCCTCAACCTCGGCGAGGGCAACCGCGTCGCGCCGCGCGGTCCGCTCTACGCCGTGCTCGCCGTTGCCGCGGTTGCGGTCATTCTCTATGCGATCTGGTACGCGCTGTTCTCGCCGGCCAACAAGCACCTGCACGGCTCAATCTTCCTCTTGGTGATGTGGCCGATCGTTTTTCTGACGACGACGGCGAGCCGCAGACTAAGCCGCATCGCCTGGTTCGATTACACGCTGGCGGCGGTCGCGATCGCGGTCTGCGTCTACTACATCGGCAACGATCGCTTCTATAAGAACATCGTCGAGGGCGTGACCGAGATTTCGACCCGCGAGCGGATCGTCGGCTTGATCGCGGTCGCGCTCTCGGTCGAAGCCTCGCGCCGTTCGGTCGGCTGGGGCTTGACCGGCGTCGTCGCCGCCTTGCTCGCCTACGTCGCGTTCGGCCAGTACCTGCCGGGCGAGCTTCACCACAAGCCGATCGACCTCGAATACTTCATCACGATGCAGACGGTGATGGATCGCGACGGCATCTTCGGCGTGCCGCTTTACGTCGCCTCGACCTACGCGCTCCTGTTCCTGTTGTGGGGCGCGTTCTTCCACCGCGCCGGCGGCGGCATGCTGTTCTTCGACCTGGCCGCCGCGCTCACCGGCCGCTCGATCGGCGGCCCGGCCAAGGCGTGCGTGATCTCGAGCGGGCTCTACGGCTCGATCTCCGGCAGCCCGACCGCCGACGTCGTCACCACCGGGCCGATCACGATCCCGCTGATGACCAAGACCGGCATCGCCCCGGCGCGCGCCGGCGCGATCGAAGCGGCGGCGAGCTGCGGCGGCGCGTTCCTGCCGCCGGTCATGGGCTCGGTCGCGTTCATCATGGCCGAGTTCACCGCGATCCCTTACCACCTGATCGCGATCGCCTCGTTCGTGCCGGCGCTGGTCTATTACGCCTCGCTCCTGCTCCTGGTCCATGTCGAAGCGCAGCGGAACGCCGAACAGACGCTCGCCGAGGACCAGATCGTCTCGCTCGCGGTCGCCCTGAAGCGCGGCTGGTTCCATCTTCTTCCGATCGCCGGCCTGATCGCGTTCCTGGTGCAAGGCTATTCGCCGGCCTACGTCGCCGCCGGCTCGACCGTGGTGATCGTGATCCTGTCCTGGTTCAATCCGCGCCGCGAGTTCCGCCTGGGCCCGCGCGCCGTGGTCGAAGGCTGCTGGGACACCGCGTTCCGGATGGGCTCGCTGGTGGCGGCCGTGCTCGCGGCCGGCGTCATCATCGCCTGCATCGAGCTCTCCGGCCTGGCCGGCAAGTTCACGCTGATGGCGCTCTATTTCGCCGGCGACAGCATCGTCCTCGCGCTGCTCGCGAGCGCGGTGATCCTGATCCTGCTCGGCATGGGCATGCCGACGCCCGGCGTCTACATCATGGGCGTCGCGCTGCTGGCGCCGGTCCTGATCCAGACCTTCAAGCTGCCGGTGCTCGAGACCCACATGTTCATGCTCTATCTCGCCTCGATGTCGGCGATCACGCCGCCGATGGCGGTCGCGTGTTTCGCGGCCGCCACCATCGCCAATGCCAACCCGATGACCATCGGGGTCCAGGCGACGCGGATGGGCTTCGCCGGCTTCATGCTGCCGTTCTACTTCGTGTTCAATCGCGGGCTGTTGCTCGAGAGCGACTGGGCGGGCAACGCGGCGGCGATCGCGGTTGCGCTGGTCATGGTGGCGGCGATCGCGGTCGCGCTGCACGGCTGGATCAAGCGGCGACCGCTCGCGTGGTGGCAGCGGCTCGTTCTCGCCGGATTGGGCGTGGCGATGATCGCGCCGACGGCTTACGTCCAGTACACGGCCGCCATAGCCGCGATCGCGTTCTATGGCCTCTTGAGCGTCGTCCTCGCGCGCCAGAACGCCGCGCCTGCAGTCGGCTCTCAGTAATACTGCCAGACGTTGTACATGTTGTAGTAGACCTCCGCCGTGTGGAGCACCACGAAGCGGATGCGGTCCTGATCGTAGACCGTGCGCGCGTAGCGCTCGAACGCGATTGGGCCCAGGCTGCCGTGTTCCTCCTCGACGTGCGAGGCGTGGACGGCGAGCGATTTCAAGGCGTCTTCGCTCAGGTCGTAGTTCTTCTGCATGCCGCGATAGACGCGGCCCAAAACCTCGGGGTTCAAGCGCTCGGCCGTGAACGAGAGCGCGGCGATGCCGTCGACCGGCGGCCGGCAGGTGAGCGCGATCTCGAACCAGTGGCGGAGCGCCCAGGTCTCGGGCCGCGCCACGTCCTTGGCCTGGCGCGCCTTGTCCCATCCCAGTTCCTCGATGAAGCGGTAGTTCAAGGGGATGTGGCCGCCCATGCCCGATGTCTTGCCGGCGTTCTCCTCCTCGATGTTCTCGAACAGCATCGCCGAGAGGTCGTCGTCCTGGCAGCGCGACCACAGGACGCCGACCAGCTTGTTCGTGGGATGCGCCCACTGGGTGATCTGGTGGCGCCAGCCGGCGATCTGATCCTTGGTCGCGGTGCCGGCCTCGACCGCCTTGACGAAGGGATGGTGGCGGCGGTCGCGGCCGGGCGCCTTCAAGCCGTGGTCGAGCTCGGCGATGAAGGCGTCGATCGGCAGCGGTTCGCCCTCGGTACGGAAAGCGGGCGGCGTCAGCATGGCGGGCGGATCCTCGGATTCGACAAGGATTTGCGGAACTGGCTAAGCTGATCGTAGCCACACAAATCGCCACGGGACAAGCGGCGCCGGTGCGCCGCTTCCCGCCGAAACGGGAGCGAACCCGCCATGCACCTCCGGATCGTTACGAGCCTAGCCGCCCTCGTCGCCGCCGCGTTCGCGCTCGCCGCCGAAGCCGCTGCCGAGACCAAGGTCACCGCCCGCCTCGACTGGGCCGCTTACGGGCTCCACGCACCGTTCTTTGTCGGGCTCGAGAAGGGCTGGTTCAAGGAGAAAGGGCTCGCCGTCACCGTCGAGGACGGTAACGGCTCGGCCAAGACCATCACGCTCGTCGGCGCCGGCCAGGTCGAGATCGGCCACGCCAACCTCTCGGCGATGATCCTGGCCAAGGCCAAGAGCGTGCCGGTGACCTCGGTCGGCCACATCGTGCGCAAGAGCGATGTCGGCTTCCTGGTGCCGGCCAACTCGGGCTGGAAAACGCCTAAGGACCTCGAGGGCAAGAAGGTCGCGATCACGCCGGGCGGGTTCGTCGATCCGTTCCTCGACGATTTCCTGAAGCGCGGCGGCACCTCGCGCGACAAGATGACGATCATGATGGTGACGGCGCAGGCCAAGGACGCGACCTACATCGCCGGCGAAGCCGACGCCATGATCTCGACGGTGCCGTTCATGATCCCGACCTTGGCCGACAAGCGCCCCTCGGCCGGCATTCTGTTCGCCGACTACGGCCTGCCGCTCCCCGGCTTCGGGCTCGTCGCCAACGACGATTGGGTCAAGAAGAATCCGGCCGCGGCGCGCGATTTCGTTCAGGTGTTCTTCCGCGCCCTCGACCACATGTACGCATCGCCCGCCCACAAGGCGGAAGCGGTGGCGGCGTTCAAGAAGCAGCGCCCCGACACCAAGGCGAGCGAGGCGGTCCTGCTCGGGCACATCGACGCGTTCGGCGCCTACTTCAACACCGACGCCACCAAGGGCAAGCCCTCGGGCTGGCACGCGCCGGCCGACTGGGAGACGACGATCAAGCTCATGATCGACGCCAAGCTGATCCCGGAAACCGTCAAGCCGAGCGACGTCTACACCAACGCCTTCATCGCCGGCGGGTCGTCGTAAATCTTTACCGGCTGAACCGGGGCGCGAGCGTCGCGTAGACATCGCCCCACGCGAGGGGCGGCGAGTCCAGGCGCGCTCGCGCCCGCGCCCAGGCGCGCGCCTCACCCGGCTGGAACCAGCCCCAACCGCGCGCGCCGGCTCCAACGCGCGACCATGAGCGCGGCGACGAATCCGAGACCCGAGGCGAGTCCGATCCAGATGCCGGTGCCCTCGAGCTCGAGCCCGAACGCGAGCCCGAGGCCGATCGGCAGGCCGGCGACCCAGTAGCCGACGCCGGCGAACAGCATCGGCGTCCGCGTGTCCTTGAGCCCGCGCAGGCACCCGGCGCCGATGCTCTGCAGGCCGTCGGCGATCTGAAAAAGTCCGGCCAGGCCGATGAAGACGATCGCGTAGGGCAGCACGGCGCGCGCCGCCGGATCGTCAAGGTCGAGGAAGAACCCGGCGAGCGTCTGGGGCGCGCTCACCAGCAGGATCGCCATAGCGGTCATGAACGAGCCGCCCAAGGTGAGCGCGATCCAGCCCGAGCGCGCGATCGCGCGCGCATCGCCGGCGCCGGCGGCGAGGCCGACCCGTACCGTCGCCGCTTGCGCGATTCCCATCGGCACCATGAAGGTGACCGAGGCGATCTGGAACGCGATCGCGTTGGCGGCGAGCTGGTCGGCGTCGATCAGCCCGATCGTGAACACGGCGACGTTGAAGACGCCGACCTCGAACAGGAACGTGGCCGCGACCGGCGCGCCGATCCACCACACTTCGCGAAACCGCGGGCCGTCGGCGCGCCAGAACCGGCCGAGCAGCGCGTAGCGGCGAAACCGCCGGTCGCAGGCGATGAAGCCTTGCAGCGACGCAAACATGAAGAACGCGGCGATCGAGGAGGCGATGCCGGCCCCCGCGAGTCCGAACGCCGGCGCGCCCAACTTCCCGAACATCAGCGCCCAGCACAGCAGCGCGTTCAGGAGGATCGCCGCCGCGGTCACCACCAAACCGGCGAGCGGCCGTTCGAGCGCGGCGATGAACGAGCGCAGCGTGAAGAACCAGAGATAGGGCAGGAGCCCCCACTGCATCGCCCGCATGTAGCGCCCGGCGTCGGCGGCGAGCTCGGGGTCCTGGCCCATCGCGGCGAGGATCACTTCGGTGTGCCAGAGCACGAGCCATGCCGCCGCCGCGACCAGCGTCGTCGCCCACAAGCCCTGGCGCACGGTGCGGCGGAGCTCGCGCACGGCGAAGCGGTTGCGCCCGAGCTCGTGCGCCAGCATCGGCGCTACCGCCATGGCGATGCCGACCCCGACCACGAACACGGCGTAGTAGAGGTTGACGCCGAGCGTCCCGGCGGCGAGCGCGCGCGGGCTGAGCCAGCCCATCATCACGACGTCGGTCGTGGTGATAGCGATCTGCGCGAAGTTGGTGAGGATAATCGGGCCGCTCAACGCGGCGGTGGCGCGGAGTTCAGTCCCCCACGCGCCGGCGAGCGCGGTTCGGATGGTCGTCAGCATGGGGCATCGCCTGGGGGGTCACGTCGATGATCGCCGGTGGTTGCGGCGCCGCTGATACGGGCTCACCGCGCCGGCGTCAAGGAGATCGGCGCCGCTGCCTACCCAAGGGCGGCGGCCGGGGCTACTATCGAAGCCCGGTCGCCGAAGCGGAACCCGGGGAGATCGTACGATGTCACGGACCGAAGCCGAGTGGTCGCAGCGCCCGCGCCTGGCGCCGCGCGAGTATGTCAGCACGCAGATCTACACCGACCCCGACATCTTCGCGCGCGAGCGCGAGCGGATTCACCGCGCGGTTTGGAAGTTCGCCTGCCACGAGAGTGAGCTCGCGAGCGTCAACGATTTCCGCACCTTCGACCATGCCGGAACGCCGCTCGTGGTCGTGCGCGGGCCTGACGGCGTCATCCGGACCTTCGTCAATTCGTGCTCGCACCGCGGCGCCCTGGTCGTCCGCGAAGCGGCCGGCAACGCCGCCCATTGGACCTGCCTCTTTCACCACTGGATGTACGACATCAGCGGCGCCTGCACCGCGATCCCGCGCGATCAGGCCTATGCCGAGAGCGGCGTCTGCAAGGCCGAGAGCGGGCTCCGCGCGGTCAGGACCGCGGTCCGCCTCGGCATGGTGTTCGTCAATCTGGACGATACCGCGCCGGCGTTCGACGACTATGTCGGCGATGCATTCGAGCAGCTCGAACCGGTGATGGGTGCCGAGCCGCTCGAGGTGATTCAGCTCTACCGCAACGTCGTCAACGCCAACTGGAAGTTGCTGCAGGAAGTGCAGATGGAGCTCTATCACGAGAATCTACATTTCGTGAATCGGCAGGTGGCGATGGGCGCGCCCGGTTATTTCGCGCGCAAATGGAAGATCTATCCCAACGCTCACGGCACGCTTGAGCCGATGCAGCAGAAGTACGAGGTGATCGCGGGCTGGGAGCAGCGGGCCGAGAAGACGCTGCCCGGATTGAAGCCGGGCGAGTTCCGGATCGTCGATCTGTTTCCCGACACCTGCATCATCGTCCGCACCACGGTGATGCGGATCGATACCATGGTGCCGTTCGGGCCCGACAAGACGCTGCTCGAAAGCCGTGGTCTCGGCATCAAGGGCGAGTCGGCCGCGGACCGCGCGCTTCGCACCAAGCACCACAACCAGTACTGGGGCCCGTTCGGACGCAACTACGCCGAGGACGTGATCGCGCCCGAGGCGGTGCACCGCGCGATCAAGGAAGGCGGCACGCCCTACGGCCTGTTCGCGCGCCACGAGGACGAACGCGGCCAGGACGACGTGCTGGTGAGGAGCTTCTACGCCGAGTGGGGCCGGCGCATGGGTGTCGCGGCGAGCGATCCCAAGGCGCGCGCCGTCCGCGCCGCGGAGTAGGCGTCATGGCGGCGAGCAACGACGATATCCGCGGGCTCATCTATCGATCGTGCCTGCACCTCGATGCCGAACGGTTCGCCGACTATATCGCGCTCTGCGCGGACGACTTCCGCTACTGCATCACCGCCTACAGTCCGGACCTGCGCAAGGACATGGTGTGGCTCGATCTGAACCGGACCGAACTGGCGACGCTGTTGGAAAACGTGCCCAATCACGTGCGGTTGCCGGGGAAGCTGATCCGCCAGGCCAGCGTCTATACGATCGAGCCGAACGGCGGCGCGACGGTCGCGACGACCACGGCGCTGATCGTCACCTACACCGAGCCCGACGGCACCTCGCGCGTCTACGCGGTCGGGCGCTATCACGACCGGATCGACGTCGGCGGCGCGGCGCCGCTCCTGAAATCCCGCGACGTACGGCTCGAGACCCGCGATTTGGGCCCCGGCTCGCACGTGCCGATGTGAGCGGCATGCCGGCCTATCTCGTCGCCCAAGTCACCATCCACGATCCCGTCGCCTATGCCGGCTACCAGAAGCGCGTGACCGACGCGGTCGCCAAGTATGGCGGCCGTTTCATCGCCCGCGGCGGCAAGACCGTGCTGCTCGAAGGCCGTACCTTCGGCACGCGGGTGGCGTTGCTCGAGTTTCCCTCGCTCGACCGCGCGGTCGAGTTCTATCACTCGGCCGACTACGCCGAAGCCAAGGCGCACCGCGACGGTGGCGCCGCCGACTTCAACCTGTTCGCGATCGAGGGGGCCGCGATCGACCGGTCACCCCCGCCCTGACCCGCCCCCTCTAAGGGGGGCGGGACGTTGCGGCACGACCACGCCGCGGCAATACGCGTGCGGGCGTTGCACGCCGCGTGAGCTTGGGCCGGGGCTCGATCGATCACGAGCCCTTGTAGGGGCCGAGCTCCTTCACGACTTCTTCGGCGATCGAGCCGTCGAGCGCGTCCTTGACCGCGATGGTTCGGGTCTGAACGCCGATGTCGCGGTTCATCTTCTCGGTGAACTCCATCACCTTGGGATCGGTGCCGCCGTCGACGCCCCACACCTTCAGATCGTTCAACTGGCGCACGACCTTCTTGATCAAGGCGAGGTCCATCTGGCGCTTCGAGCGCTCCCACAAGAGTTCCGAACCCTTGTCGGGGTCCTTCATCACCATGCGGGCACCCTCGATCGAACCGCGCATGAACTTCTTGTAGGCGGCGCGCTTCTTGGCGTCGGTCAGGTCGCTGTTGCGGACCGCGAGAGCGACGTAGCCCAGGTCCGGGAACTCGTTCTTGACGATCGAGATGATGTTGACCGCGCCCTGTTCGACGCCCATCGTCGCCGGCAAGATGCCGACCATGGTGGCATCGGCCTTGCCGGCCAACACCGCCTGGAGCCGCGCGTTCTGGGCGCCGACCGAAACGAACTCGACCTTGCTCTGGTCGACGCCGTACTTGGTCATCACCATCTTCGGCATCACGGTCGGCATTTCGCCGGGCGCGATCGAGGCGATGGTCTTGCCGGCCAGGTCCTGGATCTTGCCGATCGGCTTTTTGCCGATGATCACGTAGTCGACGGTCGGCTGCCACGCGCCGATCGACTTGATGGCGGCGCCGTTGTGGATCGAGACCAGCATGGTGCCGGGCCCGGTCAGCGCGATGTCGCCTTCGCCTTGAATGACGAGGCGGATCGCGTTGACGTCGCCGGTCAGGTTGGTCTCGGCCATTTCGAGGCCGAGCGACTTAAAGATGCCGGTGTCCTGCGCGAAGTAATAGGGGATCGCATAGGTCTGGGGCGGCGTCGAGAACACCATCGTCAGTTTGTCTTGGGCGCGGCCGTCGGCGCTTGTCGTGACGGCGGCGAGCGCGAGGACCGCGGCACCGGCTAGGATACGCGCAATACGCATGGACCCCTCCCTGCTTGATTGTTGGGTACGCTCGGCAACTACGCGTCGAATCGCCCGGGCTTTTCTTCGAGACTCATCCCGGGCCCGTCGCAGAATGAGCCGTACGCGAACCTTATGATAGCGGGTACTAGATCGGCGTCGAAATGTGGTTCGGGATCGCGAAGGTATCGACCGTCACCACCATTTCGCGGAACTTGGGCACGTCGGCGGCGGCGATCGCGGTGGCGTCGTACTTGCCGGTCGAGAACAGCTCGGTCGCGCCTTCGAGATCGGTCTGGTAGACGACGTAGCTCGCCTCGACCTTGTAGGCGCCGTCGGCAGCCGCGCGCACGGCGACGTTCGCGACCAGGTGGCGGTCGTAGTGCGGCTTGTAGACGTTCTCGGCGCGGATCGCGATCACGCGATCCTTCAACATTTGCTTGTTGGTGCAGAGCACGAGCGAGATCGGGTAGCCCTGATCGACGTTCTCGCGGGTGGTAATGCGATAGAGGCAGTCGTCGGTGAAGTAGCCGAGCCAGTCTTCGAGCCGGCCGTCGTCGACTGCCCGCACGCTGTCGTAGAGGAGGTTCTGCAATCGGAACGCCGTCGCGACGTCCATCACCGCGGCTCCTCGACCGTGAGGCCCATCAGTTCGCTATAGAAGCGCCAAAAGCCGCGGATCGGCATTTCGGTCAACGTGGTCGGCTGGTCCTCGATCGGACCGACGCCGCCCATCATCACGATCGAGTGGGCGTCGCCCTCCCAGGCGACGCCGCGCTGCACCAGCGCGCCGACCTCGCCGTCCTCCATCGAGGAGAATCCGGCCGGGCCGACCAGGTTCGCCTGCTCCAAGCGCTTGGCGCGGATCGCCGGCGGATCGTCGGCATAGCCGAAATAGGTCCAATAGAGATCGTACTCGTCGACCTTTCGCGGTCGTACCTGCCGCGTCGCCAGGCTGTTGGCAAGCTGCTGGAATACGGCGTTCGGGAAGATCGACATGAAGTCCGAGGCCTTGCCGCCGCGGCCCGGCTCGTCGATGAAGCTGAATATCTCGGGGTAGCCCAGAGTCCCTTGGGTGCGGTCGTAAAACGTCGTCTTCGTGTAGTGGTCGGCGGTGTCGGCGGCCCGGTCGGAACCGTGCACGCTGAAGTGAATCTCGTGGCGGCGCTTCTTGTCCATGATCGTGCCGCCCTTTTCAGTGGCGCGGAACAGGCCGTAGACGGTCGAGAATTGATGCAGGAGCCCGGCGTGATAGGGGTCGCGCAGGTTCTCGAGGTAGAGCTTCCAGTTGGCCGGAATGCGCTGACGCGAGTAGCCCAGGATCTCGATCGGGCGCGCGAAGATGCGATCGAAGACCGCCCGCATCGGGGTGTCGAGGTAGTCGACCAGCGGCTCGGTCGCGGGCGAGAGGGTCGCGAACACGACGCCGCGGTAGCTCTCGACCCGGAGCCGACGCAGCCCGTGCTGGCTCATGTCGAAATCGGCCGGCATGCCGGCAACACCGTGCAACCCGCGGCGGAACGGAATCCCGGTCAGGTTGCCGTTCAAATCGTAGGACCACTGATGGTAGACGCAGGTGAAGTCCCGGGCATTGCCTTTGGTCGCGCGCACGAGCTGGGTGCCGCGATGGGCGCAGCGGTTGACGAAGCCGCCCAGCTTTCCGTCGCCGTCCCGGACCAGGACGATCTGGGTCGCGCCGAGATAGGAGACGAGAAAGTCGCCGGGATTCGGGACCTCGACCTCGAGCCCGACGTAGCACCACACCGGCCCGCGGAACACGCGCTCCTGCTCGCGTTCGAAGTTGGCCGGGTCGGTGAAGACGCCGTAGGGAACCCGGCTGAAGTCGGCCGACGGGAACGTCAACCTTTCGAGTTCGGTCATCGGGCCGACCCCTTGCGCCGGCGTCAGCTCTGGCCGGCTCGCTCCTGCTCGAGCGTGCGCCACTTCGACACCCGCCGTTCGATCCACTGCACCAGCTCGGTCAAGCCGATGCCCATGAACGCGACCGCGACGATCGGCACGAACAAGTGCGCGGTCGCGAACGCGTTCGAATACTCGATGATGAGACCGCCGAGGCCCGAGATCGCGGTGAAGAACTCGGCGACCACCATGCCGATGATGCCGAAGCCGACGCCGATCCGGATCCCGGTCATGATGAAGGGGACCGAGGCCGGCAGCTGGATCTTCCAGAACGCCTGCCATTCGCTGGCGCCGAACGCGCGACCGATGTCGCGGATCGAGCCGCGGACGTCGCGGATGCCGGAGTAGGTGTTGATGATGATCGGAAAGATCGCGATCGAGGTGATGATCGTGACCTTGCCGCCCAATTTCAGGCCGGCCCACAGCATGATCAGCGGCACCAGCGCGATGCGCGGCACGACGTAGAGCGCGTTGACGAACGGGTCGATGGTGCGTTCGAAAAACCAGAACTTGCCGATCAGCACCCCCAACAGCACTCCGCCGAAGATCGAGATCGTCATGCCGATCAGGAACGGCGTCAAGCTGGCGAGGAACGCTTTGAGCAAGGTGCCGTCGTTGATGATGTCCCACGCCGCTTCGCCGATCTTGGTCGGGTAGGAAATGAACAGCGGATTGGCGTCGCGAGCCGCGTACTCCCAGAAGATGAAGAACAGGATGACGGCGACGACGCGATGCGCGGTCGGGTGCTCGCGCACGATCTTGAGAACGCCGCCCGTTTCTTTCTTGGCGCCGGACCGCGTCGCCGCGGCCCCGTTTCGGACTGCGTCAGCCATGTTCCTATTTCGCTCCCTCATGCCTCTGGCGGAACCGAAAAACCACGGATTCCCAAAACGAGTCAATGTCTATCCGGCCGAAGCGACCGCGGCTCGACGGTGAGCCGCGCTTCGCCCTCGGCCCGAATCGACCCGGCCGGGAAAACCGCGCCCCTTAGTCTAGCCGGCGCCGCGCTGCCGCTACAGCTTGCCGATTTCCTTCAGGACCTCGTCGACCAGCGAGGGGTCGACCACCTCCTCGTACTTCATCGCCTGCGGGATCATGCCGCGTTTGGCGTAAGCCTCGCCCGACACCTTGGTGATCTCGGGCTCGAGGCCGCCATTGATGCCCCAGTGATTGCCGGCGTTGAGCGCGCGCAGGACTTTCCGCGTGATTTCGATGTCGATCGTCGGGGTCCGTTTCTTGAGCACGTCGGCGGCGCCGTCGGGATCTTTCTGGATGTAACGGGCGCCCTCGATGCCGCCCCGCACGAACAGCCTGAGCGCCGCGCGCTTCTGCGGGTCGTTCAGCGACTTCTTGAGCGCCACCATCGACAAGTGGCTCAACCCCGGGAACTCGTCGGCCATATTGACCAGGATCCGGGTCTTGCCCTGGGTCTCGCCGACCACTGCGGAGAAGGTATCGACCAGCGTCGCGTCGGCCTTGCCGGCGATCACCGCTTGCAGCCGGGCACCCATGCCGCCGACCGAGATGATGCTGACCTTGTCGTACTTCACGCCGTGCTTTTCCCAGATCATCTTCGGGTATTCGGCCGGCATGCCACCCGGATCGGAGGCGGCGAGCGTCAGGCCCTGTTCGGCGACTTCGCGGAACGCCTTGATCGGGCTGTCCTTGGGCACGACGAAGCGATAGTCCGATATTGGCATCCACGAGACGATGGTGGTGATCTCGCCGCCTTTGAGGATCGCGTTCATGACGATGTTGGGGCCGAGCGCCGAGACGTCGGCTTCGCCTTGCAACACCAACCGGGTGCAGTTGGTATCGCCCTGGACGATCACTTCCTGGGCATCGAGCCCCCACTTTTGATACCAGCCGAGATCCTTGGCGACGATATAGGGGAGGAGGTAGGGCGCGGCCGGCGTCGGCCAGCAGAAGATCGATTTGAGCTGGGCCACGGCCGGGCTCGGCGCGGCAAGCGAAGCGATCGTCAAGGCGGCGGCCAGCGCGGTTCCGCGAACGAACGTCGTGAGCGACATTGGCTTACCCTCCCGAGGGTCTCGTTGATTGGATATCGACGACGAGGGCTCCATCGTAGCAACATCCGACGCGCCCTGGGTACCGGTTTGGGGTTTTGCCGGGCCAACCCCCCGGGCTGTGATCGAGGAATCGCCCCGCATGCGTTACGGCTATGGCATCGCCACCCGCCCACCGCTCGCGACGCCGGAGACGGTCGCCCGCCTCGCCGCCGAGGCCGAAGCGTGCGGCTTTTCCGCGCTCTCGGTCGCCGATCACATCCTGCCGCCCTACGACGCGCGCGACCCCTACCCCTACACGGTCGGCGGCGCGCCGCCGTGGGATCGCTCCGGCGCGGTACTCGAGCAGATCGCCTACATGGCGTTCTTGACCGGTCTTTCAAAGACGCTCCGCGTCATCACCGGCGTCATGGTCGTACCGCTCCGCAACCCGGCCGTCACCGCCAAGATGATCGCGACCATCGATTATCTCTCGAACGGGCGTGTGACCGTTGGCTGCGGCGTCGGGTGGGAAAGCGCCGAGTTCGCCGCGACCGGCGCGGCGCCGTTCGCCGCGCGCGGACGGGTGACGGACGAGTACATCCGTCTGTGGAAAGAGCTGTGGACCGCCGAGCGACCCGCGTTCAAGGGCGAGTTCGTCTCGTTCGCCGATCTCCCGTTCGCGCCCAAACCCGTTCAAAAGCCGCACCCGCCGATCTGGATCGGCGGCGAGGGCGATGCGGCGCTTAGCCGGACCGTGCGCTTGGGCGACGGCTGGTATCCGATCAACTCGAACGGGCGCCATCCGCTCAACACGCCCGAGCGTTACGGCGCCGCCAACAAGCGCCTCGACGACCTGGCGCGCGCCGCTGGACGCGATCCGGCGGCGATCGACCGCGCGCTGATCGTCTTCGACTATGACAAACGCGCCGCCGAGAACATCGAGACCGGCGCGCGCAAGGCGTTCACCGGCACCCACATCCAGATCGCCGACGATATCCAGCGCTACCGCGACCACGGGCTCGAGCACCTGACGCTCCGCATCCCCGGCCGCACCGTCGACGAGATCGCCGGCCACATGGAGCGCTTCGCCGACAGGGTCGCAAGCCGCGTGCGCTGACGCCCCCTCCTCCCGCGCGCAAAAGCGCGAAGGAGGGAATGCTTGTCCACCCCCTCGGCCGCGGAGCGGGGGAGGGGGTCACGCCCCCGCCGGAACGATCCCCATCAGGGCGCAGTAGTTCTTCCAGAACCCGCGCACCGGTACCTCGGTCAAAGTCGTGTCCTGGCTCTCGATCGGGCCGACGCCGCCCATCTCGATCACCGAATGGGCGTGGCGTTCGCCGCGAATGCCGAGCTGCACCAGCCGCCCGACTTCGCCGTCCTCCATCGAGGAAAACCCGGCCGGGCCGACGATGTTGGCCTGCTTCATGCGCGCCTGCCTGAGCGCGGGCGAATCGTCGGCGTAGCCGAAATACGTCCAGAACAGCTCGAAGGCGGTCGGGCTCTTCGGCCGGATCTAGCGGGTGGCGAGCGAGTTCGCGAGCTGCTGATAGACCGAGGACGGGAACAGCGCCATGAAGTTCGAAGCCTTGCGGTCGCCGAACTCGTCGGTAAAGGAGAACACCGACATGTCGTTCAGGCGCGGCGTCTGTTCGAGCCAACCGATCTTATTGTACTCGCGCTTCGATTCGGCGCGATCGTCGCTGCCGTGGATCGAGAAGATCACTTTATGGCGCTGACCTTTGTCGAGCGTCACGCGGCCAGCCTCGGTCGCGCGATAAAGTCCGAACGTGGTCGACATCTGGTGCAGCAGGCCGGCGTGATAGACGTCGTGCAGGTTCTCGAAATAGAGCTTCCAGTTGCCGGGGATGCGCTGGCGCGAATAACCGGTGACGACGATCGGCTTGGCGAACAGCCGGTCCAGGTAGTCCCGCATCGGTGCGTCGAGAAAATCGGCGAGCGGCTCGGTTGCGTCGGCGAAGGTGCCGAAGACCGACCCGGCGTAGGTATCGACCCGGATCGTCTGCAGCCCGTGCGCGGCTGGCTCGAAATTGCGCGGCATGCCGCCCTTGCCCTTGAGCCCGCGCAGGAACGGCACCCCGATCAACCGGCCGCGGCGGTCGTAGCACCAGTGATGGTAGACGCAGGTGAAGTCCCTGGCGTTGCCGCCGAGGTCGCGGACGAGCTGCGTGCCGCGGTGTGCGCAGCGGTTGACGAACCCGGAGACTGCGCCGTCGTCGCCGCGAACGACGACGACTTGGGTCGTGCCGACATAGGTGACGCGATAGTCGCCGGCCTTAGGGAGTTCAGCCTCGAGGGCGAGGTAATGCCAGACCGGCCCGCGAAATACGCGTTCCTGCTCGCGGTCGAACAGTTCGGAGTCGGAAAAGACGCCATAGGGCACGCGGCTGAAATCGGCCCGCGGCCATGTATAGGCTTCCCGTTCCGGCATGAACCCTCGCTCCGTTCGGCGGCAGCATACCGTCAAACGTGGTCGCGCGGGATCGCGACCTGCCAAGTGTGCTCGAACACCAGCGTGCCGTCGAGGCGAGCGCGGAGGTCGGCGACGAATTCGAAGGTGGTGGCAGTCGCCCATGCCTTGGTTGCGCCCTCGATCGCTACCGACCAGCCGGGACGCGCGAGTTCGACTGCGGCGCTGAAGTCGGTGCGGGCCGAAAGCGGGTCGCCCTCGACGATGGTGTAGCGACGCTCGAAGCGCTGCCCGATTTCAAGATCGATCGCCGGAAGACGAACGCGCGGCAGCGCCGCCGGGTCGGCCGCTTGCCGCGCCGTGACATGGACGTGCTCGCCGCGGGCAACGGTGCGGACGAGCTTGTGGACAGCGACGCTCGGCACGAGTTCGACTGGCGCGTCGGCGAGCCCGGGCGGCGGGGGCGGGAGCGGCGCGAGCGCGGCATCGTCCGGCGCGGGCGGACGCAGCGGGAGATGGAGCGCACTTGCGTTCGCATCGACGGCGAGCGTCGCGGGCGCCGGCGACGGCCACGCGATCGGCCAATAGACGGTCGAGATCGCGAGCCGGATGCGATGGCCGGCGGGAAACGCGTGGGCGATGTCGTTCAGGCGCACGGTCGCGACCGTGCGCCGGCCGGGCACGAGCGGGGCGGGCGCCTCGCGGCTGGTCCGATGGGCGAGATTGAGCAGCCCGTAGGTGACGCGGGTCGAGGCGCCGTCGGGGGCGGCGTCGTTCAGGCGAACCGCGATCATGGCGAGCGGCCGGTCGACGCTGAAGGCGAGCGTCACCAGGGGTGTCCCCAAGATCTCGCAGCGATCGACCAGCGGCTCGCTATCGAAGACCAGCGAACGGCCATCGTCGGCGCGCTGATCGCCCGGGTGCTCGCCGTCGGACCCGAACGCGCACCACTCGCCGCCGTCGGCACCGGTCGTCACCGGCGAGGCGACCATGAGCGGCGATGAGGCGTCGTCATTGGCATCGTCGCCCAACGTGCCGGCGCCGAACGCGAGCGACCAGGTGCGGATTCGGGGCGAGGGCCACGCGTTTTCGGCGACCCAGCGGCCGGGACGAAGCGGATGGGTCGCCGCCGGCGCGACGCTCTCCTGCATCCAGGCGCGGAGCCGGGGCTCTTGCATGATTCCGGTATCGATTCCTTTCAGCCAATGATCCCACCACCGCACCGCTTCGCCCAGAAAATCGACCGCCGGTCCGGGCGCGGCGGCGGCGTTGGGGAAAGCGTGCGGCCACGGGCCGACCAAGCCCTTGCACGGCACCTTCAGATTGGCGAGCAGCCGGAGCACGAAGTTGGTGTAGGCGTCGGCCCAGCCGCTCACGGCATAGACCGGACAGGCGATCGCGCCGTAGTCCTCGGCAATCGAGCCGCGCTTCCAGTAGGCGTCGTAGCGTTGATGCCCGAGCCACAGCGCGGGGAACGGCGTTGTGCGTTCGAGCGCGGCCAGGCGCTCGTCCCACATCGCGCGCCAGCGCGGTCCGACCAGCGCCGGATCCGGCGGGTAGGCGCCGTACATGAACAGCGCCGAGCCCCAGACGAAATTCTCGTTCAGCAGGCAGCCGCCCATATAGTGGGCGTCGTCGCCGAAACGGTCGTCGCTCGCGCCGATGGCGATCACGGCCTTGAGCGCCGGCGGCCGCCGCGCCGCCACCATCAGCGCGTTGAAGCCGCCCCACGAGAGCCCCATCATTCCAACCGCGCCGCTGCACCATGGCTGGGCGGCGAGCCACGCGATCACGGCGAGTGCGTCGTCGAGCTCGGCCTCGGCATATTCGTCGGTCAGGATCCCGTCCGAATCGCCCGATCCGCGCACATCGACCCGCACCCCGGCGTAGCCGCGGCTGGCGAGGTACCGGTGCGTCGTTTCGTCGCGCCGGCGAATCATGTCGCGCTTGCGGTAGGGGAGATATTCGAGGATCGCCGGTACCGGCGTGCGGTCCGCGCCGTCGGGGAGCCATAGGCGCGCCGATAGCGAAACGCCATCCTCCATCGGAATGCGGACTTCCTCGATCTCGCGATAGCCTGACACGGGTGCGGAGCGGCCCTAAGTGCGCGCTCGCCGCCGTGTCGCGCGGAAATGTTCGGCCAACCTTCGCCGCACCGCCTTGCCGGCGTCGAGATCCCAACAGTTGACGATGGCAAGACGAAAACCGCCGGGCGGCATCGCGTGGTGCGCCGGGTCGCGGTCCTCGTGGAAGGAGAGTTGCAGGCTCGAAACGCCCGGGCGTTTCAGGAGCGCGGCAACGGTGCGCGCGGCCGGCTTGCGGTAGCGGTAGCCGTGCGGCCCGAACAGGATCACGCTGTAGCCGGTGCGGCGTCCGCGGTCGTCGAGCGGCCAACGCTTGTGGCTATAGAGCGCGACCAGCGCCTCGACCCAGGGCTTGCCGCCGTAAAGATCGGGCCACTGGTCGGTCAGGCGGAGGTGGGTTTCGATGATGCGTCCGCCGATGGTCTCGAAATTGAGGTAGCCGGTATAGGTCGCGAGCGTGCGGCCGATCCACTCGCCGAGATAACGTTCGAGCTTGGGCTTGGCTGCGGCGTGGATGGTCCAATAGTCGAAGGTGCCGTGCGCGCCGGCCTTGCCGGTGGTATGGCGCCACCATACCGGGCGCCCGGCGATGACGGCGGCATCGCTCGAGACGTGCTCGCCGTCCAGGAGCGCCATCCACATATGCCCCGGCGCCTGGTGGCGGATGTAGTCGGCGCGGCTCCGGAGCGCGCGGCTCCCTTCGCCCATGCCGCGCATGTTGTAGATTGGCTTGCTGAAGACCGGAAAGGACGGCGGCGCCAGCCCGTGCGGCCCGTGCGGCAGTCCCTGGGTCTCGGCGATCAGGAGCTTGTTGTAGACCCAGCGATGCGCGGGATAGAGGCGGTAAGCATCGGCGTCTTCGGTCGGAATGAATACCTGGGCAGGGCAACTCACGCCGACGAAATAGGGTTTGCGCCAGGGGTCTTGTTCGGCAATCGGCATGACGGGAAACGGGTGCGGAATTAAGGTGGCCAGCCAGCGGACGCTCGCCTAGCTTACTACGAACCGAGCGGAGTCGAAGCTCATGACGCAGAATCCACGCGCAATCGTACGAGTGGGCCCGGGCGAGCCGGCGAGCGACGGCGCCGGCGTGCGTTTGACCCGCATCGTCGGCACCCGCGGCCTCGATCACGTCGATCCGTTTTTGCTGTTCGATGAATTCGGCAGCGACCGCCCCGGCGACTACATCGCCGGCTTTCCGCCGCACCCGCACCGCGGCTTCGAGACTGTGACCTACATGCTGGCGGGCCGCATGCGCCATGAGGACTCGGTCGGGAATTCCGGCCTCCTCATCCCCGGCGCGGTGCAGTGGATGACCGCCGGCCGCGGCATCATCCATAGCGAGATGCCCGAGCAGCAAGAGGGGCTGTTGTGGGGCTATCAGTTGTGGGTCAACCTGCCGGCGCGGCTCAAGATGACGGCGCCGCGCTACCAAGACATTCCGCCCGACCGCATCCCCGAGGTCGTCGAGCCGGGGCAGCGGGTGCGGGTGATCGCCGGGGCTTATAGCGGCGTTGCCGGTGCGGCGCAGTCGTTGACCGATATCTGCTATCTGGACATCGAGACCGACCCCGGATCGACTTTCTTACTGCCGCTACCGGACGGTTATAACGTGCTGGTCTACGTGATTGCCGGCACGGTCACGGGGAACGATCCGCTCGGGCGGGAGGTCGCGGTCGACAAAGGCAAGCTCGCGATCTTGGGACCAAAGGGCCCCGTCACGCTGCTGGCCGGCGCGGAACGCGCCCGCTTTCTCGTCATCGCAGGGCAAGTGCTCAACGAACCAATCGCGCGCTACGGTCCGTTCGTCATGAATTCGCGCGCCGAGTTGATGCAGGCCGCGACCGACTACCAGAACGGGACGTTCGCGCAGTAAGCGGGCGGCGGCGCGAATGCCCGAGCTACCCGATGTCACCGTCTATATCGAAGCGCTCGAGCGCACTCTCGGCGGCACGGTGCTCGCGGACGTACGCCTTCAGAGTCCGTTCCTGCTGCGCTCGGTTGAACCACCGCTTGCGGCGGTCAAGGGCAAACGGGTCGTCGGCCTGCGGCGCCTGGGCAAGCGGATCGTGTTCGCGCTCGAAGACGACCTCTTCCTGGTTTTCCACCTGATGATCGCCGGGCGCTTCCGCTGGGTCGCGCCCGATGCCAAGCCGCCGGGCAAGATCGCGCTGGCGTTGTTCGTTTTCGAGCGCGGCGCCTTGATCCTCACCGAAGCGGGGTCGAAGAAGCGTGCTTCGCTCCACGTCGTTCGCGGCGAGGCCGCGCTCGCCGAGCACGACCCCGGCGGGCTCGATATTTTCGCGGCGACCGAGGCAGCGTTCGCCGACCGGCTGGCAAGCGAGAACCATACGCTCAAGCGGGCGCTCACCGACCCGACGCTGTTCAGCGGTATCGGCAACGCCTATTCCGACGAGATCCTGCACGCGGCGCGGCTCTCGCCGCTCAAGATGACGCGGAACCTGACCGCCGCGGAGATCGCGCGTCTGTTTGCCGCGACCCGGGCGACGCTCGATTTTTGGACCACCCGCCTGCGCGCCGAAGCCGGCACCGCGTTTCCCGCCAAGGTCACGGCGTTTCGCGACGGCATGGCGGTGCATGGTCGCTTCAAAGAGCCGTGTCCGGTCTGCGGGACGGCGGTCCAGCGCATCGCCTATGCCGAAAACGAGGTCAACTATTGCCCGCGCTGCCAGACCGAGGGGCGGCTTTTGGCCGACCGCTCGCTTTCGCGCCTTCTCAAGAAAGACTGGCCGCGCACCGTCGACGAACTCGAGCGACTGCGCGCGCGCAATCGCGCGCCGGCCTAGCGCTCTCGGCACAGGCCGCGCGCTCCATCCGACAAGTCCGGATTTTTACGGAAGCGCGTGTGGCGCGCCGGCTACTTATGTGCGCG
>Ga0194121_10000921_pt1 | contig 51276 bp, 50 predicted proteins | sample TA2MahCa50mmetaG_FD_148609 | JGI IMG/M metagenome (GOLD analysis project Ga0194121, IMG submission 148609) | Freshwater microbial communities from Lake Tanganyika, Tanzania - TA2015020 Mahale Deep Cast 50m | ecosystem: Environmental > Aquatic > Freshwater > Lake | place: Tanzania: Lake...
GGCGCTCAAGGCGTCGCGCGACTGGCAGCTCCTGATCGACATCTACAGGGAAGTCGGCGCGGGCGAGCTCTCCGCGCTGTACGAGAGCCATCGCGCGAGCCTGTCGCAGGACCGCTAGGGGCTCCCCGAGGCCGCGGTTGCGCGCGCGCGCTTGCCAGCGCCGTGCCAAAGGGGAGAATCTCCGCCCCATGAGCCCGATCGACACACTCTCCGCGTCCGAGGCGCTTCCCCACGGCAAGGTCCACTATCGCTCGGGCGCGGGCGTCGCGCTGCTCACGCTCGTGAATCCCCCTGCCAACGGCTACTCGCACGAGATGATGAGCGACCTCGACGCCGCGATCCTGCGCGCGCGCTTCGACGACTCGGTGCAGGTGATCGTGCTCGCGGGCGCGGGCGAGAAGTTCTTCTGCGCGGGGGCGGACATCGCGATGTTGAGCCGCCTGACGCCGACGCAGAAGTACCACTTCTGCCTGCATGCCAACGAGACACTGCAGCGGCTGGAGCGCACGCCGAAGCTCGTGATCGCGGCGCTCTCGGGGCACTGCGTCGGTGGCGGGCTCGAGATCGCGCTCGCGGCGGACCTGCGCCTTGCGCGGCGCGGGTCGGGCAAGTGCGGTCTGCCCGAGGTCGCGCTCGGCGTGTTGCCGGGAACGGGCGGCACGCAGCGGCTCGCGCGCCTGCTCGGACGCGCGAAGGCGATCGAGCTCATGACGAGCGGCCGCACATTCGACTACGACGAGGCGCTCGCACTCGGCGTCGTGACCGAGGTGCGCGACGCGGCCGACGACGCGAGTTTCCTCGAGCTGGTGCTCTCGCACGCCAAGAGCTTCACGACGCCGGGGCGCGCGGCGATGAGCGTGGGTCACATCAAGGCGGCGGTGCACGGCGGCGTCGACTTGCCGCTCGACGCCGGGCTCGCGCTCGAGCGCGAGCTGCAGGCCAAGCTGTTCGCTTCGCTCGACGCGAAGGAAGGCATCGCGGCCTACATCGAGAAGCGCCCGGCGCAGTTCCAGGGGAAGTGAAGCCATGCAGGCGTTGCGCATCCACGCTCACGGCGGGCCCGAGGTCCTGTCCGTCGACGAGATTCCGCGTCCGGAGCCGCGCGAGGGCGAGGTGCTCGTGCGCGTGCTGGCGGCCTCGATCAACCACCTCGACTTGTGGGTGCGCCGCGGGATGCCGGGCTTTCCCGTCGCATTTCCGCGCATTCTCGGCTGCGACGGCACCGGCGAGATCGCCGCGCTCGGACCCGGCGTGAGCGGGCCGGCGGTCGGTACGAAGGTCGTGCTCGAGCCGGGCTACTCGTCGGGACACTCGCCCGAAGATCTCGCGGGCAACGACCAGCTCGCGGCCGACTACTCGATCCGCGGCGAGCACGGGGACGGCTTCGACGCCGAGTATGTTGCGCTGCCCGCGCGCTATGTGCTTCCGCTGCCGGCTGGCCTCGACCCTGTTCAGGCCGCGGCCGTGCCGCTCGTCTTCTTGACTGCGTGGGGCATGCTCGTCACGCGCGCCAAGCTCGCGGCAGGGGAGACGGTGCTCGTGATCGCGGGCACGAGCGGAGTCGGCTCGGCCGGCATCCAGATCGCCAAGCAGCGCGGAGCGCGCGTGATCGCGACGGCGGGCAGCGAGGGGAAGCTGGCGCTGGCGCGCTCACTGGGCGCGGATGAAGTGGTCGACCACTCGCGCGAGGGCTGGGACAAGGGCGTGCGCAAGCTCACCGGCGGCCGCGGCGTCGACCTCGTGTTCGAGCATGTCGGGCCGGCGACATGGGACGCGTCCGTGCGCTGCATGGCGCGCTGCGGGCGGCTTGTCACCTGCGGCGGCACGACCGGAGCGAAGGTCTCGCTGCTCCTGCCGCACATGTTCATCAAGAATCTCACTTTCCTCGGCTCGACGATGGGGCCGCGCAGCGCGCTGCCGGAAATCTTCGAGCATGTCGCCGCGGGCCGCTTTCGGCCGGTGGTCGACCGCGTGCTGCCGCTCGCGGCCGCGCGCGAGGCGCACGAGCTGCTCGAGGCGCGCAAGGTGGCCGGAAAGATCGTGCTGGTCCCAGGCTTGAGCTAGATTGTGCCGCGCGGCCGAAACTTCGCCGCGGGCGCCCTTTACCGACAGAGGAGCAAGACTTGAAGCGAGCGGGAGAGATTCAGACGGCGGCAGTGCTCGGCGCGGGCACCATGGGCCACGGCATCGCACAAGCGTTGGCGCAGTGCGGCATCGCGACCACGCTGGTCGACCTCGACGCGGGGGCGCTGCAGAAGGGGCTCGCGGCGGTGAAGAAGAACCTCGATGTGGGCGTCGAGAAGCAGAAGGTCACGGCGGAGCAGCGCGACGCGACGCTCGCCTTGCTGTCCGGGTCGAGCGACATGGAGGCGGCCGCGCGCGGCGCCGAGGTCGTGATCGAGGCCGTGCCGGAGAAGCTCGAGCTCAAGCGCGCGATCTTCGCCAAGCTCGGCGCGGCCTGCCGAGCGGACGCGCTGCTCGCGACGAACACCTCGTCGCTCTCGATCACGCGCATCGCGGAGGCCTGCAAGCGCCCTGAACGCGTGCTCGGCATGCACTTCTTCAACCCCGTGCACATCATGAAGCTCGTCGAGGTCGTGCGCGCGGAGCAGACCGCGCCGGAGATCGCGACGCTCGCGCTCGAGCTCTCGCGCCGCATGGGCAAGGATCCCATCGATGTGAAGGACTCGCCGGGCTTTGCCTCGAGTCGCCTCGGCCTGGTGATTGGCCTCGAGGCGATGCGCATGCTCGAGTCGGGCGTCGCGAGCGCGGAGGACATCGACAAGGCGATGGTGCTCGGCTACGGCTTCCCGATGGGGCCGCTCAAGCTCACCGACCTCGTCGGCTTGGATGTGCGGCTCTCGATCGCGGAGTACCTCACCAAGGAAGTGGGGCCGAATTTCGCGCCGCCGCAGGTCCTGCGGGACAAGGTGGCGCGCGGCGAGCTCGGCAAGAAGTCGGGCAAGGGTTTCTACGACTGGAAGGCGTGAGGGCGAACCATGGCGGACCAACTCGACTGGGGCAGCGAAGCAAGCGAACCGGTGAAGCCCAAGCGGCGCGTGCCGGTGTGGGCTTGGTTCTGCGGCGGGGGGTGCGTGCTGATGCTCGTCACCTTCATCGTGGCGAGCGTCGCTGTCGTGTCGTGCGTCAAGGAGATGGCGGACCCCGACACGCAGTGGAAGGAGCTCGAGAAGGTCGTGGCCGTCGAGAAGCGGCCCGAGGGCGAGATCTTCGGCATGAAGGTGTGGTTTCAGGACTTGCGCGTGATCTCGATCCAGCAGGGCCTGACCAAGATCGACTTCATGATCGCCGGCGGTGCGCAGGCCGACGAGCTGCGCTCGCAGTTTCTCGACCCGAGCGCGGAGATGAACCTCGGACCGATGCTCGGGAACATGGGACGCTACGAGCTGGAGGAAATCGTGCTCAATGTGCAGGGGCGCGAGCTGCGCGGCATGCGCTTCCTCACGCAGAAGCCGGACAGCGAGAGCGCGTCGCTGGAGAACGCGCAGGACGAGGAGCCCTCCGAGTTCGAGCCAGTCGAGGCGATCAAGCTCGCCATGCGCCAGAGCACCGTGGCGCTCGACATCAGCCCTGAGGGTGGCACGAAGACCGTGATCCTGCAGTACAGCCGCATGGGCTCGCTCGAGAAGATCGACGACGACGAGGTGCTGGAGTTCCTCGCGCACTTCAAGCTCGGCGGCGGGAACTAGGCATGGGCTCGGGCGGCGAAGGGCTGCGCGCACGCACGGTCTGGATCGCCGCGCTCGCGCTCGTCGCGCTCGCAGTGCTCGGCTGGGTGCTCGCGACGCAGGAGACACGCGCTCTCGACGGACAGGCGACCTTGAACGAGTGGTTCGACGCGCGTGAACTTCCCGACGGGCTCGCGGTCAGCGAGGCCGGCATTCTCCCGCGCGGCGATCGCGCCGTCTTGCTCGCGCGCCCGGACGCCGAGGAGGAACCGCCGCGCAACCAAGTGCCCGAGGACGAGGATGACGAGAGCGACTGGGTGCCGTTCGACTGGTCGAAAGTGACGAGTGGAGCGGTCGGTGCGACGCCGCGTGAGGTATTGGTGGCGGAACTCAAGCTAGAGCATGCTTCCGCGGAGCTCGAGCAGCTGTTCGAGCGGGGCGAGGACCTGCGCGGAGACTGGTGGTCCGTGCCGCGCTCCGGCGGACGGCGCGCACTCGAGCGCGGCAAGCTGCGCTGGGGCCCGCTCGAGGCACCCTATGTGCTCGAGCGCGCCTTCGAGGCGGGCGGCACATTCCGGGATACGCTGCGGGTCAACCTGACGCGCGAGCGCACGCCGCGGATTCTCATAGCGCGCTGGACGCGCGGCTCGCCGGCCTCACCGGCGCCGGTGCAGCGCCTTCTCGACGCGCTCGCCCCAAGGGGCTGAATGCGCGTCGTCGCCGCGCGTACACCCGAACATGGTCGTCACTTCTCTCCCGTCCCCGCGAAAGGCGCGCTCACCATGATCCTCTCCACCACTCCGACCCTCGAAGGCCATCCGATCCTCGAATACCGCGGCATCGTGACCGGCGAGGCCATCCTCGGCGCGCACATCTTCAAGGACCTCTTCGCCGGGCTGCGCGACATCGTCGGAGGTCGCTCGGCCACCTACGAGCGCGAGCTCTCCGCGGCCCGCGAGATCGCCCTCGACGAGCTCGCAGACGCAGCGCGCAAGCGCGGCGGGAACGCCGTCGTCGGGATCGACCTCGACTACGAAGTCGTCGGCGCCAACGGCAGCATGTTGATGGTCACCGCCAGCGGTACGGCCGTCGTGGTGTGAGCGTCGCGCGCGCTCGCGGCTAGCGCTTCGCCTTGCGCAGCGCCGCGGACATGACCTCCGCGAGGTGCAGCACGCGCGCCTTCACGCCTTCGCGCGCGAGGCCCGACTCCCACTGCATGTGGCAGCCGGGGTTCGCGGTGACGAGCGTGTCGGCGCCGCAGGAGCGGAAGGCCTCGGCCTTCCTGGCGAACACGGCCTTGCTGTCGTTGGGCCGCAGCATGGAATAGATCCCCGCCGAGCCGCAGCACGACTCCGAGTCGGGCAGCTCGACGCGCGCCGCGCCCGAGCGCTCGAGCAGCGTGCGCGGCTGGCTGCGCACCTGCTGGCCGTGGCAGAGATGGCAGGGATCGTCGTAGGCCAGCGTCCCCAGCTCGTTGCCGAGCGCGCCCTTGAGGTCCGTCGGCATTTCGGCTGCTACGAACTCACTGAAGTCCTTGACGCGCGCCGAGAAGCGGCCCGCGCGCTCGCGCCAAGCCGCGTCGTCGGCGAGCAAGTGACCGTACGCCTTCATGTGCGCGCCGCACCCGGCGCTGTTCACGACGATCGGACCGGAGCCGCAGCGCTCGAAATGCTCGATCGTCGAGCGGGCGAGCTCGCGCGCACCCTCGAGCTCGCCGTTGTGCGCGTGGAGCGCGCCGCAGCACACATGCCCGCTCGGCACCTTCGTCTCGAAGCCGATGAGTGTGAGCACTTCGACCGTGGCGCGGTTGACGCGGCCATACAGCTCGCGCATGGCGCAGCCTTCTAGCATCGCGACCTCGCCGCGGCGCGTGCCGGCGGCGGGCGTGGAGGACGGCAGTGCCGCGCGCTCCGACTTGGGAGGCACGGTCGGCATCTCGACCAGCGGTCGTCCGAGCTTGCCCAAGAGGCGCGCCGCGCCGGTCACCTGCGCGAGGCGCATCGAGCTCGCGACGAGCGACAGCCACAAGCGGCTGCACAGGATCGTGCCGAAGCCGATGCGCCGTGCGGTGCGCGCGAGGAACCCGCGCGGCTGCGTCTTCTCGAGACCCGCACGAGCTGTCTCGATCATCTCGCCGAAGCGCACGCCAGCCGGACACACGCTCTCGCAGTGACGGCACGCGAGGCAGAAGTCCATCTCCTCGCGGTACTGCGGGTCCGTCGCGGCGAGCTGTCCCTCCGCGACGGCTCGCATCAGGTAGATGCGACCGCGCGGGCTCGAAGGCTCGGCACCCGTGAGCTGGTACGTGGGACAGGTGCGCAGGCACAGGCCGCAGTGGATGCAGTCCAGACTCTTGGCGTAGTCGACAACCTCCTGCGGCCTCATGGGCGGCGGATTCTAGTGCATGCACGCTTCCTCCGCTCCATCTCGAGACGGCGCACGCGGTGGATCCGCGGGGCGGCCGCGAACTCTGGCGGGGTGCTTGAAATCGCGTGCGAGCTCGACGAAGGAGTCGTGATCGAACGCGCGCTCGAGCAGCTCTCGGAGGCGGAGGTCAACGCGCAGAAGGAGTCAGACTGCTTCGGCGTCCTCGCGCTCACTGCCGACGGAGTTCGGCGACTAGAGTCCGCCGTGGAAGCGGCCGGTGGCGAACACGCCCTCGGGGTCGAGACTGCGCTGGATCGAGCGCATCAGGTCGAGCCCCGGCGCGGGGTCGCCGAACGAATCGAGCTCGACGAGGGCCGTGCGCGGCGCGTTGCGCAGCGCCACGCTGGCGCCGTGTCTCGCGAGCGTGGCGCGGAGCGAGCGAAGGAAGGTGGCGAGTGCGCCAGCATCCGACAGACCACTTGCGAGCTCGACATCGAGTTCGGCGATTCCGGGCTGGAGCGAGAAGGCTCCCGCGACGCGCGCGTCGGCGAGGGCACGCTGCACGAGTGGTGCGACGACATCTAGGCGCAGTGGGAGACAGGCGATGCGCAGCGAGGGATGTGCGGAAAGAGCGAGTCGCTGCCGCGTGCTCGCGGCATCCGAACTTGCGCGCGCAGCCGCACCTGCCTCTTGATTGGCGCGGGGCCAGAGCTCGAGTAACGAGGCCAGCTCGGCATCGACGACCTCGCGCAGGCCGAACAGGCGCGCAGCGAGCTCGAAGCCGTCGCCGGTGCGCTCGACGGAGAGCGAGACGATGCGCGCGGGCAGTGCGAGCGCATGGCGAGCGTGCGAGAGCGCATCGGCCAGCTCGCTCGCGCGTGTCGTGACTCGCAGCTCGTGCTCCGGCTCGGGGAACAGCCGCAGGGATACCTCGACGATCACGCCCAGCGTCCCATGTGAGCCGCAGTAGAGCCGGTGTAGATCGAAGCCGGTGACATTCTTCACGAGTTGGCCGCCGCTCCGTGTCGCGAGGCCATTGGCGAGCACGGTGCGCGTGCCGAGCACATGGTGACGCACGGGGCCGAAGCGCAGGCGATCGGCGCCCGACTCGCCCGCGGCGACGACGCCCCCGATCGAGCGACGCGCCGGGAGCGGCACATCCGGCGTCAGGAAGTGCCCGCCGGCTCGGCAGCGCGCGGCGAGCTCGTCCATCCCGAGCCCCGCCTCGACCGTGATCGTGCCGTCATAGGGGACATGGTTCACGATGCGCTGCAAGTTGCGAGTGGAGAGCGCGAAGTCGACATGTCCAGGCGTCGCGCACCAGCCGAGCTTGCTGCCGCGACCGATCGGTACCACGCGCAGCTTGTCGGCGGCCGCGAGGCGCACGAGCTCGCAGGTTTCCTCGACGCTGCGCGGCGCGACCACCGGCAGCGGCTCGACATCGAAGCGCGGCCGTGCGAGCTCGACCGATCCGCACATGCGCGCGAGGCGCGCTTCGAGCTTCTCGAGCGCGCTCACCGTGGCCGCCCCGTGCCGCGCATCTCGCGGCAGGCGTGGACCGGAATCAGCTTGCCAGGATTCAGCCGACCGTCTGGATCCCACGCACGGCGCACATCGCACATGGCGCGCAAGTCGTCGTCTGCGAAGACCAGCGACATGAACTCCTGCTTCTCGAGTCCGACTCCGTGCTCGCCGGTCAGCGAGCCACCGGCCGCGACGACGACCTTCATGATCTCGTCGCTCGCTTCGAGGACGCGCCGCACCTCGTCCGCATCGCGCCGGTCGTAGCTGATGTTGGGATGCAGGTTGCCGTCGCCGGCGTGGAAGACATTGGCGAGCTTGAGTTGCTTGTCCCGCGCGATACGCGTCGACGCAGCGACGAGCTCGCGCAGCTTCGTACGCGGCACCACCACATCGGCGACGTACAGGTCCGGCGCGATGCGCCCCATCGCCCCAAAGGCGCCCTTTCGGCCGGCCCAAAGCTGCTTGCGCTCGGCGCCCGAGCGCGCTCGGCGGATGTCGATCGCTCCGCGCTTGTGCGCGATGGCTCGCAGCGGTGCCAGCGTCGCCTCGACCTCTATTTCGCTGCCTTCTGCTTCCACGAGCAGCACGGCTTCAGCCTCCTTTGGGTAGCCCGCGGCGAACACGCTCGCCTCGACGGCCTGGATCGTCAGCCGGTCGAGAATCTCGAGCGCCGAGGGCTCGAGCCTGCCCGCGATGGCGTCGCTCACCGCATCGCAGGCGGCGTCGAGGTCGGTGAAGATCGCCAGCAGCGTCTCGGTGACCGCCGGCGTCGGGACGAGGCGCACGGTGATCTCCGTGGCGAGCCCGAACATACCTTCGCTGCCGACGAAGAGTCCGACGAGGTCGTAGCCGAGCGGATCTGCCAGCGGCGGCGAGAGGTCGAGCACGCTGCCGTCGTCGCGCACGATGACGAGGCCGAGGATGTGGCGCGTCGTCGCACCGTGCTTGAAGCAGTGGGGACCGCCGGAGTTCTCGCCGACATTCCCGCCGATGGTGCAGGCCGCTTGGCTCGACGGATCGGGCGCGTAGAACAGGCCGTGCTTCTCGGCGGCGAGCGTGAGATCGACATTGACGACGCCGGCCTGCACGCGCGCGTACTGGTCCGCGACATTGACCTCGAGCACATCGCGCATGCGCGCGAAGCCGATGAGCGCACCGCCTTCGACGGGCGTCGCACCACCGGAAAGCCCGGTTCCCGCACCTCGGCCGACAACCGGGATCTTCTCACGGTGCAGGATGCGCATGGTGCGCGCGCACTCTTCCGTGGTGCGCGGCAAGAGCACGACGGAGGGGCGCTGCCGCAGCAGCGCGAGGCCGTCGCACTCGTATGCGAGCAGGCGCGCGGGCTCGTGGATCACGCCGGCAGGCCCGAGCGCGGCGAGCAGCTCGTCGATCAGCTCGCGTCGCATGGCTAGAAGTCGATCCGCCGCAGCTTCAACAGACCCAGCGCGAGCACGGCCGCGACGAACGCGAGCGTCGTGCCGAGCGAAAACCACGCGTTGAACTGCCACGGTCCGCCCCAGCCGAACTTGCGGTCGTAGCTGACGCCGCCCAGCTGGCGCAGCTCTTCGCTCTGGATCGAGATCCCCGCCACGAAGGCCGTCGCCGCGGTTTCGCGCTCATTGGCGCGTCCCCAACCGGACTCGGCGTCGTAGTCGAGCGTCACGATCCGGTCGCCGACCTGCAGGATCCAGCGCCGACGCAGGCGTTTTTCACCGCCGCGATCCTCGACCCACTCGAAGCGATCGGCGTAGCGACCGGAGATGTCGCTGCGCACCGGATCCGCGCCGAGCTCCTTGCGCAGCTTCTTCACCAGTGCGCTGCGCGGACCCGTGTCGTCGAGCGACTGGCAGCGCAGCGTCCAGCTGGCCTCGCCCGCGCCGTCGGGATGCGCGGCGAGCCACTGCAGCCCTTCGCGAGTGAACGAGCTGCGCCACTCGCGTCGGAAGTCGCGCGGCGCCTGTGCGACGACGAATCCGAGCTCGGTGTCTTGGAACTCGGGTTGGGACTCGAGGCTGCGTCGCCATGTGCGCGCCATGCGCATCGCGTCGCCCGTCTTGGGTGCGAGGATGTGGTAGGTGGTCAGTCCGGACTTCAGGAATGTGAACGCGGCGGAGTCCGGCTCGTCCGTCTTCGCATCGCGACCCGCGCCCACTTCTTCGAGGGTGACCAGCTTCTCCCAGCCTGTGTGCAGGCCGCAATTGATCGGCATGAACACGAGCGTGAGCAGGATCGCGCCGATGGTGTTGCGCGTGAACACACCGATGGTGCACGAGATCGCGTGGAAGATCGCGAAGCCGTACATCAGCGCCAGCACGCTCCACAGGAGTCCGCTGTCGAACCAACCGGAGCTGACGGCGAGGCCGAGCGTGATGCCGCCGACGAGGAACGCGGAGAGGATGCCGACGAAGAGCAGTCCACCGATGTAGCGTGAGAGGAACAGCGAGCTGCGCGACAGCGGCTTGCTGAAGATCACATCCGCGGCGCCCTTCTCCAGCATCTGGGGGACGAAGAACGAGATCGCGGCAATGCCGAACACCAAGCCGAAGCGATCGGCGCCCCACTCGATCACGATGTCAACGAGAGTTTGCAGCAGGGATTCGCGCACATTGGCGAGCATGTCCGCGCGCGCCGCCGCGTCGAGACCAGACGAAGCTGTCGCGCTGCGCACGAACTCCGCGTAGTCCCACTCCCAGTACCACAGGATCGCGATACTCGTGTCGCGGAAGCTGACGACGAACGACAGCAGCACCGGCACGAGGAACAGGAAGAACAGGATGCGGAACCCGAGGTTGTCGAGCACCTGATAGAGCGCGTCCTGAAACAGGCCGCGCAGCGTGGGGCGGTTCATCGCGCCTCCTTGTTCACGAGCTGGATGAAGGCCTGCTCGAGGTTCATGCGGCGCGCGGTGATGGCGCGAATCGAAATGCCGCCGGCGCGCAGCCGATCCACGCACTTGTCGAGCTCCGCATCCGAGAGCTGCACCTCGAAGCCACCGGGCGCGGGCTCGAAGTTGGCGCCGAGCTCGCCGACCAGCTTCGCCAGCGCGAGTTCCTCCGCTGGCGCGACCTCGAAGCGATAGCGTCCGGAGCGCGGCGTGAGCTCCGCGATCGAGCCTTCACGCAGGACCTTGCCGTGCGACATGATCACCACGCGGTCGCAGACGAGCTCGACTTCCTGCAGCAGGTGCGAGTTGATGAACACCGTCGTGCCGCGGTCTTTCAGGCCCTGCACGATCTGGCGCACGGCGGCGCGTCCGACAGGATCGACGCCGTCGGTCGGCTCGTCGAGGAGCACGAGCTCGGGCTCGTGCACCATCGCCTGCGCCAGTCCAATGCGTTGCGTCATGCCCTTGCTGTATTCGCGGATCTTGCGGTGTGCGGCGTCGCGCATGCCGACTTGCTCGAGCAGCTGGGGAATGCGATGTCGCAGGTACCCGCGATCGCGCCCGCACATCTGGCCGAACAGCTCGAGCACCTGCACGCCCGTCAGGTAGCCCGGAAAGCGGTGGCCCTCGGGCAGGTAGCCGACGCGTGTGCGTGCGCGCGGGTCGCCGACGGGCTGGCCGAAGAGTTGCGCGTCGCCGCCGCTGCGATGCGCGAGCCCGAGGAGGATCTTGACCAGCGTCGTCTTGCCGGCGCCGTTGGGGCCGAGCAGGCCGAAGACCTGTCCGCGCCCGACCTCGAGGCTCACGCCGTCGAGGGCGCGGAAACCGCCCTTGCCGAACAGTCCGCCGCCGTAGACCTTGGTCACGTCTCGAACGCTGACGATCGATTCCTGCGAGCCCATCGTGGAGATGTTCTAGAGTAGTGACTGGCGGGCTGCGATCGCGACGCGGGCCGCGCCGATCCAGCCCGCAGCGGGTCCGAGCGTGGCGCGCAGCAGCCGAACGGCCGCGGCACGACCGCCGAAGCTGCGCTCCTCGATGCCTTCGCGAATGCCTGCCTCGAGCACATCGAGCGCGCCGGAGAAGCCGCCGCCGAAGATGTAGAGACGCAGGTCGAGCAAGCACAGCACCGGCCCGAGCCCGCGTCCGAGGTCACTTCCGATCTCGCGCAGTAGGTCGCGCTCCGGCTCGTGGCCCTCGCGCGCGCGCTGGGCGAGTACTACGAGATCGCCGGGACTCTCCGCGGGCAATCTGGCTGCGAGCGCGCGGCGACGCGCCGCGGTCGCCGACGCGAGCGCCTCGACGCAGCCTTGCTTGCCGCAACCGCAGCGCGGTCCGCGTGGATCGACCACGACGTGCCCGATCTCGCCACCGAGTCCCTCGCCAGCGTGCAGCTTGCCGCCGAGGATCAGCCCACCGCCGATGCCCGTACCGAGCGTCACGACGAGCGCGTCGCGCTCGCCGCGACCCGCGCCGAGCCACAGCTCGCCGACCGCCGCCGCGTTGGCGTCGTTCTCGACATGCACGCGCTCCGGCGCGAGCCCCGTCCGTCGCGCTAGGCCGCTCTTCACATCCAGACCCGAGAAGCCCTTCAAGTTGGGGCTCGAGAGCACGAGGCCGCGCTCGCGATCGAGCAGACCGGGCACGCCGACGCCGAGCGCGTCGCCGCCGCCGAGCTCGCGGAACAGATCCGCGAGCCGGTCGAGCACGCGCTCGGGGCCGTCAGCGAAGCCGGGTTCGATGGTCTTCTCCGCGAGGATCTCGCCCGCGTGCGTGATGCGGCCGGACTTCGCCGCCGTACCACCGAGGTCGATTCCGACTTGGGTGAAGCTCATGGGCCGAGAAGTCTAGCGCCAGAGACCGCTGGCGTGGCTGCGGCCGGCCGTCAGGGAAGCTCTACGCGTGCGAAGGCGTAGTTGCCGGATTCCGTGCGCTCGAGCACCAGCACGAAGTCGCCGAGCGCGCTCTCCGCCACCACGCGCAACTCCTTCGGCGCCCCGTCGAGGGCCTTGCCGACCGAATCGAAGCGCAGGCGCAGCTTGCCGCCTTCGAGGCGACTGCGCGCGCCCTTGCCCGCGGCCTCGTCGAAACGCTCGCCGCCGATGTCGAGCCGGAACAGCGGGCCGAGCAGCACGAGCTCGCGCGGCAGCTCGAGCTCGAGATCGTCGCTCGAGAGCAAATTCTCCACGCGCCGCAGCGCCACCGAATCGGGAGCGAGCAGCGAGACGACCTCGCGCACGCGCTCACCCAGCCCGCCTTGCGTCTGCGGGGCGGGCGCAGAGCGCCGTGCGAGCTCGCCCTTGTATTCGATGCTGTCGATCCAGAACACGCCCTCGTCGGCGATCACCACCGCGCGCACGGGGCGGATCACGTCCTCGTAGGTCTTGCGCGTCCCGAGCGCGTCGTGCACGAGCTCGACATCGCCGAACGCCGTCTTTTCCAGCGGCGGCACCGCCGCCATCGTCTTGCCCACGGTGAAAGCCTCGTATTCGCCTTCCACCATGTCGGTGAAGCGCACCGCCAGCACGAGTGCCGCGTTGCGCAGCGCGCGGTCGCTGCGATTGTCGATGGACACCTCGACGGCCTCGCGGAACGCGCGCTGCTCGAGCACGAGGTCGAGGTAGCTCTTCTCCGGGAAATACTCGCGATAGCGCTCGCCGAGCAGGTCTTCGCAGAACTCGAGGTCGTAGAGCACGAGGTCCCACTGGCCCTGCGCGCGACGGCGCGCGAAGTGGTCTTTGACACGCGCGAGTGCGTTGCTCGTCTCGCCCGACTCGAGTTCGAGCCGCGCGAGCTGCAACTCGGGGCTGAAGTGATTCGCGCCCAGCATCATCGTGCGGTACATGCCGGTCACGCGGCCGCCCTGACGCGTGGTGCGCAGGTACTCGCGCTTGGAATACGGATCGAGCTCGTCCTTGAGCGCCTGTGCCTGCAGCGGATAGCGCGTCATCGCCAACTCGAGGTCGCTGCGTCCGCCGGCGCGGTCGCCGCGTCGCCAGCGCCACACGCCGCGCAGGAGTAGCGCCGGCGCGCAATCGGGCGCGTCGTGCAGCACGCCGTCGAGCAGGCGCTGCACTTCCGGCCCGCGCTCGAGGGAAGCGACGTCCGCGTCCTGCTCGACGAGCGCGAGCGCGAGCAACAGCGTCGCTTCGCGATCCCCGGGCGCGAGCTCCAGCGCCGTGCGCGCCGACTGCGCCGCATCGTCGAGCGCACGCGAGCTCACCTGCAAGTACGCCCGATCGCGCTGCGCGCACAGCCGCGCCCACTCGTCCTCGACTTCGCGGAACACCGGCACCGCGGCATCGAGCGCGAACAGGAGCTCTTCCTCGAAGCGCCGCACTTCCGCGGCCGATTCCTTGCGCGCTTCCTCGCGCCGCGCGCGCTCCTCTGCGAGCAGCTTCTGCCGCGCCGGATCGCTCGGCGAGAGCGACACGGGTCCGAGCTCGACATTCGTGGTCTGCAGCACGCGCGCGAGCTCGTCGCTCCAGCGCGCGAAGGCGCTCCAGAGTTCCTCCTCGTCGCGCTGCCGATCGAGCGCGCCGTAGTAGCGCACGAGCACATCCAGGATGCGCTTGCGCGTCGCGAGCACCTTGGGTGCGACGCGCCGATAGTCGCCGCGCGACACGCGCTCGAGAAACTCGTGCACGGAGCCCGCTTGCTTCACCGCGAGGTCGAGCTCGCGCACCGCGCGCAGCGTCGCCTCCACATCGTACGGCCCGCTCTCCGCCACAGCGGCGTCGAGCGCCGCGCGTGCAGGTGCAGCTTCCACCTGCACACGCTCCTCGCGCGCCAGACGCTCGCTCGCGTCGCCTTCGTCGCCGCGCGTGCCGAAGTACAGCGCGAGCCCGAGCAGCGAGGCCGCAGCGAACCCGAGCGCCATCCCGATGCGCAAGCTCGGCGTCATGGGCCGTTCAGCGTTTCGTGCGCCGTGTCACGCGCCGGTACGCCTTCAGGTACTCCTGCGCCGTCGCGCTCCACGAGAAGTCCTTGCGCATGCAGCGGGCGGTGATCTGCTTCCAGGTGTCCTGACTCTTGTAGAGCTTGCGCGCGGCCTCGACGCCGTCGAGCAGGCTCTCGCCGGTGTACGACGAGAAGTGGAAGCCCGTGCCCGAGCGCGCGTTCTTTTGGCAGTCGACGACATAGTCCTCGAGGCCGCCGCTGCCGTACACGATCGGCACGGCTCCGTAGCGCATGCCGATCGCGCACAGCGCGTTGCCGGGGTTGTAGTGCGCGGGAAGCAGCAACATGTCCGCCGCGCCGAGGAGCTGGTGCGCGAGCGCGGCCTGATAGCCTTCGCGCACGCGGCAGCGGCCGAAAAATGTGGTCTGGATCGTCTTGAGGCGGTCGTGGATGTCGGGGCGGCCGGCGCCCATCAGCACGCACTCGATGCCGCGCTCGAGCGCCGTGGTCAGGATCTCGGCCAGGATTTCCGTGCCGCTATCGGCATCGAAGCGTCCGAGCATCACGGCGAGCGGCGTGCGCGCGCCCGGCTCAAGCTTGAGCAACCCCTGCAGGGTCGTCTTGCACTTGGTCTTGCCCGCGAGCGTCTTGTCCTTTTCGCTGAAGTTGCGCGGCAGGGCCGGGTCCGTCGCGGGGTCCCACGCGCTGTAGTCGATGCCGTTGCTGATGCCGACGAGCTCCTTCGAGCGCCGCCGGAAGGCGTCCTCGAGCCCGTAGCCACGATCCTGCTGCTGGATGCGCTCGGCGTGGCCCGGCGAGTGCGTGCCGATCACCGTTGCGAACTCCGTGCCCGCCTTGAGGAAGTTGACCTTGCCCGCGACCTCGAGGCCGCCGATGGACTGGAACACGCGGTAGGGGAGCCCCAGGCGCGGGAGGATCTCGCGCTCGAACGTGCCCTGCATGGCGATGTTGTGGATCTGGAAGTAGGTGCCTGCCTTCGAGGCCGGGTGGTCCGGGCGCTTGTCGATGAACTCGAGCTGCTGGACCAGCGGCAGGATGCCCGTGGCCCAGTCGAAGCAGTGGATCACCTCGGGCTCGAAGGAGATCGTCGAAAGGCTCTCGAGCACGGCGCGCGCGAAGACCGTGTAGCGCCGCCAGTTGTCGGTGTACGGGCCGTCGTCGCCACCGTAGGGATTGCGGCCCTCGAACAGCTGCGGGTGACCGAACAGGTAGACCGTGACCTTGCCGATGCGGCCGCGGTGCAGGCGGAACGATGTGCGTCCGTCGATGTCCTGCGCGTTGACGATGCCGACGGGGCCGAAGTCTTCGAGCTTCTCGCTGCTGAAGAGCGCGGTCCACGGCAGGAACACCGCGACCTCGCAGCCAGCTTCGGCCATCGCGCGCGGCAGCGCCGCGGCCACCTCCGCGAGCGGCGTGCGCCGCACCAGCGGATCGAACTCGGGCGTGACGAAGGCGACTTTCACGCTCTTGCTCCGGCGGCGGCGCCTCGCGGCTCGGGGAAGACGCAGCGGCAAGCGACCGAGCCGCAACCATGCGCGGGTACACGGCGAGTCAGTGCTGCGAGGGAGCGAGCGACGCTCGTTCGATCCGTCATCGACAACGGGTCATCGGATGGCAGGACTCCGCGAGGGGCGCCCTAGCGTAGGTCGGCGCGCGGTGGAGGGGAGTCGTTGGCCTCGGACCGCACGCGGCACCCTAGGAAGCGCGCGCGGCCAACCCTACCACCAACCGGACGCGCGCACCTAAGTCTATTTTTTGCAAGCACTTACAGATCATTCTATTTTCGTGTCCCAGCCCTCGTCGCGGCCTCGTATTCGGCCAGCGCCTGAGGCAGCAGCGCCTCGATCGCCGCGATGCGGTTTTCGTTCGAGGGGTGGGTCGAGAGGAACTCCGGCGGCCCGCCGCCGCCCGACGCCGCCGCCATGCGCCGCCAGAAGGCCACCGCCTCGCGCGGGTCGTAGCCGGCGCGCGCCATGTAGATCAGGCCGATGTGGTCCGCTTCGAGCTCGTCGTCGCGCCCGAACGGCATCAAGACCAACAGCTCCACCGCCGCCGCCAGCTCCGCCTGGTACTGCGCCAACCTCTTGTCGCTCGCGGCCGCGACCTCGAGTCCGATCTGCGTCGCGACCGCCTGCGACATGCGCGAGGTGCCGTGGCGCGCAATGGCGTGGGCGATCTCGTGGCCGAGCACCACGGCGAGCCCCGTCTCGCCCTGACAGATCGGCAGGATGCCGGTGTAGACCGCGATCTTGCCACCCGGCATGCACCACGCGTTCACCATCTCGGGGTCGCGGATCACATTCGCCTCCCACTCGAAGCCCGGGTCGTCCGACACGGCCGCGATGCGATCGACGACCTTGCGCACCAGCTCGACCTCGGGACCCGTGCGTACCAGCTGGCCCTCGGACTCCTTCAGCACGCCCACATAGGTTTCCTTGCCGAGCGCGAGGTCGTCGGCGGTGTCGAACAAGTTGAACTGCGAGCGGCCCGTGACCGGCACCGTGAAGCAGGCGGGCGCGAGGAGCGCGAGAGCGAGCGCGAGCGCTCCGCCGTGGCCAAAAAGCCAGCGAAGCGCCTGCGCCGCGCGATAGAATCTGCCGCGAATCGAAGCGAATGCGCTGCTCATGACGACGAACCCCACTGTCTCGCTGGTTGGACTTTCCCTGACGACCTTCTCGGACGCGCTCGCCGCACGCACCCAGACGCCCGGTGGCGGCAGCCTCGCCGCCTACATGGTTGCGTGCGCGGCCGCCACCGTGAGTATGGCAGCACGCTTCACGTCCGGCGACAAGTACATCGCCGTCGCGCAGTCCATGGGCGCCCACGCGGCCGACCTCGACCTGCTGCGCGAGCGCGCCCTCGCGCTCGTCGACCGCGATAGCGCCGCCTACGACCGCGTCACGGCCGCGTTCAAGCTCCCCAAGGCCACGGACGATGAAAAAGCCGCCCGCTCGGCCGCGATTCAGGCCGCGACCAAGGGCGCGCTCGAGGTGCCCCTCGAGGTCATGGCGGTCGCGCTGGCCGTGCTGCGTCACGCGGGCGCGGCGGCGGGCTCGATCAATCCCAACCTGGCGAGCGACTGCGGCAGCGGTGCCCACGCGGCGCTCGCGGGCCTCGAGTCGGCGCTCGCCAATGTCGCCATCAACGCGGCCTCGCTCAAGGACGCCGAGTACATCGCCGTGCGCAAGGCCGAGGCCGAGTCCATGCGCCGCGAGGCGCGCGCGTGCGCCGAGGCCGTCCGCGCGGCGCTCGCTCCCCACATCGGAGGCTAGATCCATGTTCAAGCTCGTCTTGATTCGCCACGGCGAGAGCCAGTGGAACCGCGAGAACCGCTTCACGGGCTGGAAGGATGTCCCGCTGTCCGACAAGGGCGTCGGCGAGGCGCGCGAGGCCGGCCAGCGCTTGCGTGCGGCCGGCTTCGAGTTCGATGGCGCCTACACATCGCTGCTCAAGCGCGCGATCTCGACCCTGCAGCTCGTGCTCGACGAGACAGACCAGCTCTGGGTGCCCGTCACGAAGGACTGGCGGCTGAACGAGCGTCACTACGGCGCGCTCACGGGCCTCGACAAGGCCGAGACCGCCGCGCGCCACGGCGAGGAACAGGTGCTCATCTGGCGCCGCAGCTACGACATCCCGCCGCCCTCCCACGCCGAGGGCGACCGCGCCAATCCCGCGCTCGATCGACGCTACGCGAAGCTGGCGGCTGCCGAGTTGCCGCGCACGGAGTCCCTCAAGGACACCGTGGCGCGCGTGGTGCCCTACTGGAGCGCGCAGATCGCGCCGCGCGTGCGCGCGGGCGAGCGCCTGATCATCGCCGCCCACGGCAACAGCCTGCGCGCGCTCGTCAAGCACCTCGACGGGATCGCCGACGACAAGATCGTCGCGCTCAACATCCCGACCGGCATTCCGCTCGTGTACGAGCTCGATGCGAACTTGAAGCCGAGCGCGAGCCGCTACCTCGCGAGCGACGAGGAAATCGCCGCCGCGCAGCACGCGGTCGCCAGCCAGGGCAAGGCGCGCAAGTAGGGCGCGGTGCGCGATGTTAGGTTGGTTTCGACGCAAGTGGGCCGTGCGCGAGCCGCAGCTCCTGGACTTCGGTCCGATCAGCGAGTTCCACGCCGCTGCGCGCGGCGAGGGCGAGGAGCGGTTCATCGCGGCGCTCGCGCTCCTGCTGCGTGAGCACCGCAATGTGGAGCGCGCCTACCTCGCGCGCGTGCGCTACGGCGCAGGCCAGCCGCTCGACATGGCGCTGTGCCTCGTCGGCGAGGAATCCGACGAGCTCTACGCGGTGCTGCGCAAGCTCTTCCACGCGATGTTCGAGCAGGGCCAGCACCTCGACATCGTCTTCGTCTCGCCCGACGAGGAAGCGCGGCTGCGCGAGCTTGCGCCGCCCGTCCATCAGCGCGCCTGACTCCTTCTGCGTTCGCTCCGCAGGGCCGCCGCTCGTCCACTCAGCGCCCGCGTCGGCGACATGCTCGCGCTCGCAGCAGGGGCTGGCGGTTGCGCTAGAAGGAGCAGGCGGGCCGGTCCTCGCGCACGAAGCAGGGCTCGAACGCCGCGCACCAAGCGCGCAACGCCCGGCTCACGGCCGTTGCGTCCGCCGCCTGAGGACAGCCGACTTTTTCGAGCGCCGCTTGGAGCTCGGCGGACCGCGGCCCCGCGGCGCCGCGCGCGAGGTCGCGCGCGTGGCACCACACGAGCCACGCCGTGCGCTGCTCGGCCGAGAAACTGGCCGGATCTTCGCGCTCGAGCAGATCGAGCGTCGCATTCCACGCAGCGTCTTCGTTCCAAGCAAGTTCTTGGCGCGAGATCCAGCGGATCGGCGGCGAGCTCATGCGCGCTCGTCGCGCCAAGCGAGGTAGATGGCCTCGAGCAGCTTCTCGTTGGAAGCCTTGGGATCGCCGGAAAAGCCGGGCAGTTCCGTGATCCAGCGGTGCAGGTCGGTGAAGCGCAGGCGGTCGAGGTCGACATCACCGTGCGCGGCATCGAGAGCTTGCGCGAGCGCACGCACATCGGTCCAGCCGAGCGGGCGGGGCATGCTCAGACCTCGTCGAGGCGCTTGCCGGAGAGCGCGGCCTTGGCGACATGGTCCATGAGCAGCGCGGCGAGGGGCAGCGTGGCGCGCTCGAGCTCGTCGCGACGCTTCTGCAGCGCGACGACCTCGAGCCGCGTGTCCGCGGCGGCCTTCTTCGCGGCGGCGAGGGTCTCTTCGACATCGCGTCGCGTCTCTCTGTCGAGCGCGGGCCCCGCCTGCGACAGTCCGCGCTCGGTGGCGCGCGCCATGGTGCCTATCTCGGTGCGCAGGTCGGCTGCGCGCCGCGCGTCGAAATCCTCGCGCGCATTGCGGTAGGCGCTGTTCAGCATCGTCTCGACCTCGCCGTCGGAGAGGCCGTTCATCGGCTGGACCTCGATGCGCGCGCTCGTGCCGGTCGACTCCTCCTTGGCGGTCACCGTGAGCAGGCCGTTGGCGTCGATGTGGAAGCGCACGGCGACGCGCGGCATGCCGGCGGGCAGCGCCGGGATGCCCTTCAGCTTGAAGCGTCCGAGCGAGCGGCAGTCGGCCGCGAGCTCGCGCTCGCCCTGCACGACATGGAAGTCGATGCCGTTCTGGCCGTCGACATAGGTCGTGAAGCCCTCCGTCGCCTGACAGGGAATGGTCGAGTTGCGCTGGATGATCTTGGCCACCGCGCCGCCCATGGTCTCGATGCCGAGCGAGAGCGGCGTCACGTCCATCAGCAGCACTTCGCGGGTGCCGCCCATCAGGACATGGGCCTGCACGGCGGCGCCGAGCGCGACCACCTCGTCGGGGTTGAGCTCGCAGTGCGGCTTGCGGCCGAAGAACTTCTCCACGCGCGCGCGCACGGCGGGCACGCGCGTCGAGCCGCCGACGAGCACGACCTCGTCGATCTGCTCCGGCCCGAGCTTCGCGTCCGCGAGCGCGCGACGGCACGAGTGCAGCGTGCGCTCGATCAGGTGCGCGGTCAGCGCGTCGAACTCGTGGCGCGTGAACTTGCGCCGCCACTGCACGCCCGACTCCGGCAGCGAGATGTGCATGTAGGCTTCGGGGTCGGTCGAGAGCTCGATCTTGCAGCGCTCGGCGGCGAGGCGCAGCAGCTGCAGGAACGCGCGGTCCTCGAGCGCGCTCGGCCGCATCACCGCGGCGAGCTCCTTCTTCGCGACCTCGACCAGCGTGCGATCGAAGTCGTCGCCGCCCAAGTGCGTGTCGCCGTTGGTGGAGAGCACTTGGAACACGCCTTCCTCGATCGAGAGGATCGAGATGTCGAATGTGCCGCCGCCGAGGTCGTAGACGGCGACCTTGCCCTGCTTGCGCCGGTCGAGGCCGTAGGCGAGTGAGGCGGCCGTGGGCTCGTTGACGATGCGCAGCACATCGAGGCCGGCGATGCGCGCGGCGTCGCGCGTGGCCTGGCGCTGCGCGTCGTCGAAGTACGCCGGCACGGTGACCACGACCTTCGTGACCTCGATGCCGTCGAGCGCCTTGCAGGCCTGGTCCCGGACCTTCATCAGGATCAGGGCCGAGAGCTCCTGCGGCGTGTACTTGCGGCCGCGCATCTCGAACTGCACCACGCCGTTGGCGGTCTCGCTGAGCGGGCAGGGCACGCTGCGCGCATCGCTCTCGACATCCTTGAGGCCGCGGCCCATGAAGCGCTTGATCGAGAACAGCGTGTGCGCCGGATCGAGCAGCGCGAGCTCGCGCGCCTCGCGACCGACGATCACGCCGCCCCGCTCGCCAAAGTGCAGCGCGCTCGGCACATAGCCGGAGCCGCCCTCGGGATGCAGCACGATCGGGCGTCCGTCCTTCCACATCGCGCCGAGCGAGTTCGTCGTACCGAGGTCGATGCCGAGCGCGACATTGCTCGCAGCGTTGTTGAGGACATTGAGTTCGATGAAGCCCATGGGACGGTCAGCGTGGGGACGGCGAGTCGAGGCGCAGCGCCTCGATTTGGGTGAGCGAGTTGGCGAGGTAGCGCAGTGCGTTGAGCTGCCTGCGCGCCTGCGCGAGCGCGGGCGCGTTGCGCGCGGGCAGCGGCACGAGCAGGCGGTGCACCTCGCGGAGCACGCTCTCGCGCTGCTCGCGCAGGCTCGCTTCGAGCGCGTCGAGCCCGGCGCGCGCCGGGCTCCCGGGCGCCGACTCGCGCGCGGCCTCGAGCGTCTCGTTCCACTCCATGACTTCCATCAGGAAGGCCTGCGGCATCTGGCGCTGGTCGTTCTCCGCGGGACCGCCGAGCGAGCGCACGAGCCAGTCGGCGCGCGCTGCGGGATCGATGACGAGCGCATGCGCGCGATTGAGCAGCGCCGTTGCGCGCTCGGCCGCCGCGCGGGCCTCTTCGCCGGACGCGCCGTGGAAGTCGGGGTGCACGAGGCGACTCGCGCGCAGGAGGCGCCGGCGCACGAGGGCCGCGTCGAGGTCGAACGCCGGGGCGAGCCCGAGGCACTCGAAGGGCGTCGGCTCCGGCTCGGTCGCGAACAGCGTTCCGCAGGCGCCGCACACGAGCGGAGTCTCGAGCTCCGCTCCGCACTTCGTGCAGGCCGCCATGGATGCGCCTTGGCGACTCAGACCGAGAACGACTCGCCGCAGCCGCAGGACTTGGCGGCGTTGGGGTTGCCGAACTTGAAGCCGCGGCCCATCAGGTTGTCCTCGAAGTCGATCTGCGTGCCGTTCAAGTACAGGAAGCTCTTCGGATCGCAGACGACGCGCACGCCGTCGACCTCGTAGACCTGATCGGTCTCCGAGACCTGATCGTCGAAGCCGAGCGTGTAGGAGAAGCCCGAGCAGCCGCCGCCCTTGACGCCGACGCGCAGCGCGGTCGCGTCCGGCAGCTTCTGTTCCGCCACGATGCGGCGCACCTCGTGGGCGGCGCGTTCTGTGAGCTGGATCACGCCTTCGCCTCCCCGGCCTGCTTCGACTTGTAGTCGTGGACGGCCGCCTTGATCGCGTCCTCGGCGAGCACGCTGCAGTGGATCTTCACCGGCGGGAGCGAGAGCTCCTCGACGATCTGGGTGTTCTGGATCGCGAGCGCCTCGTCGAGCGTCTTGCCCTTGATCCACTCGGTGGCGAGGGACGAGCTCGCGATCGCCGAGCCGCAGCCGAAGGTCTTGAACTTGGCGTCGACGATGCGGTCGCCTTCCACCTGGATCTGGAGCTTCATCACATCGCCGCACTCCGGCGCGCCGACGACGCCCGTGCCGACCGTGGGCGCGCTCTTGTCGAGCGAACCGACATTGCGCGGGTTCTGGTAGTGGTCGATGACCTTCTTGCTGTAAGCCATGGCTGGTCGCGTTGCTGGAAGTTGGGAGTCGTGCGGGTGTGCGGCGGCGCGAACTAGTGGTGCGCCTGCCAGTTGACGGTCTTGGGATCGATGCCCTCGAGAGCCATCTCGTACAGCGGCGAGAGCTCGCGCAGGCGCTTGACCGCGCCGATCACCTGCGTTGCGGCGAAGTCGACTTCCTCGCGCGTCGTGGAGCGGCCGATGCCGAAGCGGATCGAGCTGTGGGCGAGATCCTCGCCGACGGCCATCGCTCGCAGCACATGGCTCGGCTCGAGGCTCGCCGATGTGCAGGCCGAGCCCGAGGACACGGCCACATCGCTGAAGCCCATGATCAGGCTCTCGCCCTCGACATAGGCGAAGCTGACATTGAGGTTGTTGGGCAAGCGGTGCTCGCGGTTGCCGTTGAGGTACACGAAGTCGAGCTCGCCGAAGATGCGTCGTTCGAGGTGGTCGCGCAGCGCCGCGGTGCGCGCGCTCTCCTCGGGCAGCTCGAGGCGCGCGAGCTCGCAGGCCCTGCCGAGGCCGACGATCGACGGCACATTGAGCGTGCCCGAGCGCATGCCGCGCTCGTGACCGCCGCCGTCCATCTGGGCCACGAGGCGCACGCGCGGGTTCTTGCGGCGCACATAGAGGATGCCGACGCCCTTGGGGCCGTAGAGCTTGTGGCCGGAGAGGCACAGCATGTCGACATGGTCGGCCTCGACATCGACGGGGACCTTGCCGGCGGCCTGCGTCGCGTCGGTGAAGAAGAGCACGCCCTGCGCGTGGCACAGGGCCCCGATCTCGCGCACCGGGTTGAGCGTGCCGACCTCGTTGTTGGCCCACATCAGCGCCACGAGGATCGTGTCCGGGCGCAGCGCGGCGGCGACCGCCTCGGCCGTGACGCGGCCGGTCTTGTCGGGCTGCAGGTAGGTGACTTCGAAGCCCTGCTGCTCGAGGTGCTTGGCGACATCGAGCACGGCCTTGTGCTCGGACTGGCAGGTGACGATGTGCTTGCCCTTCTCGGCGTACATCTGCGCCGCGCCCTTGAGCGCGAGGTTGATGGACTCGGTCGAGCCCGAGGTGAACACGATCTCCTTGGGATTGGCCCCGATCAGCGCGGCGATCCGCTCGCGCGCCTTCTCGACCGCCTCCTCGGCCTCCCAGCCGTAGCGGTGGTTGCGGCTGGCGGCGTTGCCGAAGGAGTCGGTGAAGTAGGGCAGCATGGCTTCGACGACGCGCGGATCGCACGGGGTCGTGGCCTGGTAGTCCATGTAGATCGGGAGCTTCATCAGTTGCTTTCGACGGCACCGAGAGCGCCGAGGGAGACATGGGAGCCCTTGGAGACGAGCGAGCGCAGGGTGGTGTGCTCGAGCATCTGCCACAGGCGCTCGCGGACGCGCTGGATCGGGCTCTTGATCGGGCACATGGGCTGCACTTCGCAGCCGCCGCCCTTGAGCACGATGGGGGACTCGCAGGTGGTGAGCGGCGGGGCGCCTTCGAGGGCGCGGACCACATCGCCCAAGGTCACTTGCTCGGGCGCGCGGGCCAGCGTGTAGCCGCCGGACGAGCCGCGGATCGAGTCGACGAGGCCGGCGTGCTGAAGGTCTTTGAGGACCTCGGCCACCGTGCGCTTGGGCAGGGGGAAGCGCTCGCAGATCTCGCGCACGCTCGCGACGGCCCCCTCGCGGTCGGCGAGGTGGACCAGCGCGAGCAGTCCGTATTCGGTGCGCTTGGTGAGCTGGAGCATGGCCGGCAGAGCAATTAGCACCTTTTGAGTGCGCTTTGGAGCATAGGTCGGCGCGCGGGCGGGCGCTAGCTGAGTTTGTCGGGAAATCTGACGCGCACGGTAGAGTTGCGGTCCCGGGCTCCTGCAAATCTCCTAAGTCTTTTGTTGAAATCGGTTTATGACAAATCCGCGCAGCGGGAAGCGGCCCGGCGCACCTCAAGCGCGGCCCCCGGGCCGGTCGATCTTTCCGCCATGCGCCGCGAGAACCATCCGATCTGCTTCCAGTGCGGTCAGAGGACCGGGGACCTGACCCGCTTCAACCGCCTCCATGACGGTCGGGCTTGCCCGGCCTGTGCCGAGCGCCTGCTCGCTGGGCTGCCTTCGCTCCTGCCGCGCCGGAGCGCGCCGACCGAGCTCGCCGAGGCGCTCGAGAACGACCTCGACGCGAGCGACGACTCGGACTTCGAACCCGGCGCCTAGGACCTGCGGTCCGCCGGGGGCCGCGCGGGGACCAGGGCCGCGCGCAGCTCGTCCGGCAGCATGCACACCGGACGCGCCGCCGAGCGCAGGTCGACGCAGGCGAGCTCGGTCGAACCCTCGGCCACCGGTTCGCCGCTCAGCTTGCGGACGATCTCGTAGAGGAACGAGATGCTCGCGCCGCCCACCGCCTCGATCCATGTCCTCACGACGAGCGTCTCGCCATAGCGCGCCGGCGAGCGGTAGCGCAGCGCCGCCTTGCGCACGGCGAGCCCACAGCCGCGCCGCTCGACCTCCGCGTAGGGGAGTCCGAGCGAGGCCATCAGCTTGGTGCGCCCCTCCTCGAAGTACAGCAGGTAGTTGGCGTGGTAGACCACGCCCATCTGGTCGGTCTCGCCGTAGCGGACCTCGACTTCGTGCTCGAACGGCGGGACGGCGTGGCTCACGCGCGCATCTTGTCAGTTGCGGGCACCCCTCGCCAGACGCCGCTGGCGCGCCTTGAAGGCCGCTGGTAGAACCGCGCCGCGCCTTGCGCGCCGCCCCGATGGCCCTCGATCCCAATCCCGCTCGCCGCGGCGACCCGAATGTCGCCGCCCTGCTCACCTGGTTCCTCCCGGGCGCGGGCCACGCTTACCTCGGGCAGTTCGGTCTCGGGCTGGCTCTGTTCGTGCTGGTCGAAGGCCTGTTCTTCCTCGGCCTGTGGCTGTGCGGCGGCATGACCTTCGAGTTCCTCGACCCGGAGTTGCGCTCGCCCCTTGCGCCGGTGCTGTCGCCCGAGCTCGGCAACTTGGGCGGGATACTGTGGCAGATGCGCAACTATGGTTTCGGCCCGGGCATCGTCCGGCCGTTCCCCGACACGATCGTGTTCGGGAGCATGCTGACGGCGCTCTCGGGCGTGCTGAACGGGCTTGCGATGTGCCACGCGCACACGCTCGCGCGCGCGAGCTCCGCGCCGGCGGCGCACCGCGTGCTGCTCCCGACGGCCGCCGGGTTCGTGGTGCCCGGGCTCGGCCACCTGATGCAGGGCCGCCGCACCCGCGGACTGGTCGTGTTCGCGCTGCTGATGAGCTGCTTCGTGCTCGGCACGCTGCTGGCCGAAGGCTCGAACCTCTCGCGCGAGCGCCACTTCTACTACTGGGCGGGCCAGTTCGGCATCGGCCTGCCCGGCATGCTGGCCGAGCTCGCCTTCGGCAGCGCGCGCGTCACGCGCGACATTGCGTATGTCGATGGGGGCCTCGTGTTCGGCTGCGTCGCGGGCCTGCTCAATCTGCTGGCGCTGATCGATGTGTACGGCTGGAGCGAGTCGGCGGAGCTGGGCCTGCCGCGGAAGTCGAGCGAGTCCGCGCCCGCACCGGCGGCCTCGAAGGTGGAGATCCGGCTGTGACTGACATACTGGTCCACCTGCTGCTGTTCCTGTTCTTGGGGACGGCCATCGTCACGCTCGGCACATTCCACTCCGACGCGGACGATGCGCGTGCGCGGAAGGTGTGGCCGCGCCGCATGCTCGGATTCTTCGGCGGCTGCGCGCTGCTGATCTTGGTGATGCTCGTCTGCGAGCACACCTTCGCCGCGCTCGGCTGAGACGCGTTCTCGCGGCAGGCTCGTGGCACGGGCGCTGCGCCTACGGGGCGAGCCGGTAGATCGCGCCCGTTCCGCGGATCACGCAGCCCGCGACTTCGAGCTCGACGAGGGTCGACAGCACATCCGTGAGCGCTCGCCCCGTGCGCTCCGCGAGCTCGTCCGCGGAGAGCGACTCGCCGCGCAGCGTATCGAGCAGCGCGCAGGTCTCGTCGGGCACGCTGCGGGCCTCGTCGCCGCGGGCGCTGCCCGAAAGCGGCGCGATCCCGAGCTCGGCGAGCACCTCCTCGGGATCCTCGACCAGCCACGCGCCCTCGCGCAGCAGGCGATGGCAGCCGCGCGCCATCGGATGGTCGACGCGCCCGGGCAGGGCGTGTACGGAGCGGCCTTGGTCGATCGCCCAGCGCGCCGTGATCAGCGAACCCGACGCGGCCGCGGCCTCGATCACGACCACGGCGCTGCACAGGCCGGAAATCAGCCGATTGCGCTCGGGGAAGTGGTGGCGCCGCGGCGCGGTGCCGGGCGCGTACTCGCTCAGCAGCAGGCCCTCGAGCGCCATGCGCTCCGCCAGTGGCCCCGCGGGCCACGGACAGTCCACGCCGCTCCCGAGCACGCCGATCGTGGCGCCGCCGGCCTCGAGCGCAGCCTCGTGGGCCGCCGAGTCGATGCCGCGCGCGAGGCCGCTCACCACGACCACGCCCGCTCGCGCGAGCGCGCTCGCGAAGCGTCGCGCCTGTCCGTCGCCGTAGGGCGTCGGAGCGCGCGTGCCGATCACGGCCACGCGGGGCTCGAAGGCGAGCAGCTCGGGCCGTCCGCGCAGCCACAGCTCGCCGGGGCTGGCCTCGATCGTGTCGAGCACGCTGGGCCAGCCGCGTCCAGAGCGCGTCAGGTACACCAGGTTCGTCGGGGTCACGCCGCCTTCGTCGCTCAAGGCCCCGCCTAGTCGCGCCCTATCCGCGGAATTCGAGCAACGGCCGCTGCGCCGGATCGAAGGGCGGCTCGGAACCCGGCCGCGCGCGCAGGACGCCCGCGAGGCAGGCCTGCATGCGCGCGAGGAACTGCGCCACATCGAGGCCGCGGTGGCTCGGTAGGTAGGGGCCGAGGTACTGGCGGTGGCCGCTGTAGAGCTTGCGCGCGCCGTCCGCGTTGCCGAGCGAGTAGTGGTGCAGCGCGATCGCGGCCTGGATCAGGCCCTTGAAGAAGTCGCTGTCGCGCGCGCTCGCGCTCTCCCAGAGCTCGTCGAGCACCTCGTGCGCCTCGTGGTACTGCGCGGCGTTGAAGAGCTCCGCGGCGCGCCGCAGCCCCGCCGCGATCTCCGCATCGTTCACGAGCCCTTGCCCTCGGGATCGTTCCCGCGCTCGCCGCGCGGCTTGGCGCGCCCCGGGTCGCTCGGGTTGCCCCAGAACATGTCCCAGCGCCGCTGCATGTCCTTCGGCAGGAGCGGCGCCTGCGCGGCAATCGCAAGCGTCTTCTTGCGCTCGCTCCAAAAGCCCAGCCAGCGCTCGCGCGCCGTGCCGAGGTCCTCGCCGACGAGCCGCGCGAGCGCCAGCCGGATGGTCTCGGAGTGAGCGCCGACCTTGTCGTCCGCGGTGCCGCGCGCGAGCTCGACCAGCAGCTCCACCGAGCGCACGCTGCGCACATTCGCGATCGACAGGATGCGCGCCTCGACCACGCCGTGGGCGCCGTCGATGCCCGCCGCCGCGAGCTTCTCGACCGCGGCCGCGTCGCCGTAGGCGCCGATCGCCTTGACCAGTCGCGCCGACAGCTCCGCATCCTTGGCGAGCTTCTTGTCGCGCTCGAGCGCGCCGACGAGCGCCGCGAGCGCTTCCTTGCGCTGCAGCCCGCGCAGCGCCTCGATCGCCGCTCCCTGCACCTTCGGATCGCCATCGCCGAGCGCCTTCGCGATCGGTTCGACCACGCTCGCGTCCTTCGTGCCCGCCGCCTTCTCGATCGCCGCGACGCGCTCCTCGCTCTTCCCGCGCGCGAGCGCCGCCCGCAGCTCCGCCAGCGCCGCCTTCACGGCCTCGGCCTGCGCCACCTCCGCCGGCGCACCCTTCTTCTCCTGCCGCGCCCCCGCGCTCCCCGCGAGCGAGAGCAGCGCGCATCCGACCGCGATCCACATGGGCGCATCCTAGCGAGGGCTCGAACTGCGCGATGTGTGCGGCCCTGTGGAATTCACGCGTCGGGTCGGGTGACCAGGCCGTGCGCGGCCGCGCGGGCGAGAGGTGGGCTAGGCTCGCGGCGTGAGGTCGTCCGACACGAGCCCGGAGGTCCAGGCGCGCATGGATGCGTGGTATCGCTCGCTCACGCCGACCGAGCGCGGCGAGCTGCTGCGCGATGCCTGCCGGGCGGGGCGCGAGCTGCAGCTTGCCGGCGTGCGCTATCTGCTCGGTGGATCGATGGCCGTGTCGGTCTGGAGCGAGCCGCGCTTCACGCGCGATGTCGACATGGTCGCCGATCTGGAGGAGCGACATGTAGGTCCTTTGATCTCTGCCTTGGGCGATCGCTGGTATGCGGACGAACAGCTCATCCGAAGTGCCATCGCGACGCGCTCTTCGTTCAACCTGATTCGCTTTTGCCGCATGGTCAAGGTCAATGTGTTCGTGCCACCCCGGGCCGGTCATCACGCCGCGAAATGGAGCCGCGCCCGCGTCGTGCTGCTTTCGCGCGAGGGTACGCGCCCGGTGTCCACGACATCCGCGGAGGACATGCTGATCCAAAAGCTCGTCTGGTTCCGCGAAGGAGGCGAGGTGAGCGAGTTGCAGTGGCGCGATGTGACCGGGCTCGTTCGCACTCTCGGAGAAGAACTCGATTGGAGCTATCTGCGGGACTGGTCTGCGCAACTCGCGCTCGGTGAGCTGCTGGAACGCGCACGCCGCGAAGCGGGGAAGTGAAGCAGAGCGCAGCCTGCATCCGGCGGCATCCGCGCTCCCCCATCCCGTCTCGGAAGCCGCCGTCGGAAGGAATGGGTGAGCCGAGCCCTCGGGTCTCCCCGGGTGCTTGCGGAGAGCTCCGAGCCAGAGCTTCAGGACTCACGCGGCGGAAGGCGGGCCGAGGGAGCGGGCCTTGGGAGCGGGTAGGATGCGGGGGATGTGGGCGGCGATCGTGGTCGGGCTGGCGCTGGCGGCGCAGTCGGTCGAGCGACGGGCGGCGGCGCCGGAGGAGGCGGCGCGCTCGGGCGTGGTGATGACGATCGATGGGCAGCCGGTGACCGCCGACGAATACGGGCGCTGGATGATCGACCTGTACGCGTCGCGGCAGGGCAAGCGCTTCGCGGAGCAGTGGCTCGTGCGGCAGGCGGCGCGCGCGGGCGGAGTGGTGCTGCCGGCGGGCGCCGTCGACGCGAAGATCGATGCGGACATCGCGACGCGCGTGCAGGGCGCCTTCAAGGGCGACCGCGCGGCGTGGCTCGGCGAGCTCGACCGCACGGGTTGGAGCGAGGGTGGACATCGCGAGCACATGCGCGTCGAGGAGGAGCCGTACCAGCTCGCGCGCGAGATGACGCGGCGCGTGCGCAGCGTGCCCGAAGAGCTCGTGGTGCGCGACTGGGAGCACTTCTACGGGCCGCAGGGCAAGGAGTACGCGCTGTCGGGAATCCGCATCGAGGTCGCGCTCGAGACGCCGGCGGACAGCGCGCAGCATGTGGTCGAGACGGCGCGGCGCAAGGTCTTCAACGCGGCGCTCGCGCGGGCGCTCGAAGTGCGCGAGCGCGCGCTCGCGGGCGAGGACTTCGCGGCGCTCGCCCGCGCGGTGTCGGAAGACTCGGAGTCGCGCGCTCGCGGCGGGCGGCTCGACGCGCAGTTCCGGCCGCCGGGCTGGAACGCGCCGTTCGTCGAGTCGATCCTCGCGCTCGGAGCGGGCGCGATCTCCCAGCCCATGTACGCCAAGGGCGGCTACTGGATCGTCAAGGTCGAGGGCGTGGTCGAGACGCCGCTCGCGGCGGTGCGAGACGAGCTCGTCGCGCGGCTCGTCGAGCAGGGCCCCGAGGACTTCGAGGTGGCGAGCACCTGGCGGGCGATCACGGCGGGCATGAAGTTCGAGCTCGCGCCGGGGCTGTTCGAGGGCCAGAGCTCGATCGAGCGCAACGACTCCGTCACGGGGCTGGTGATCAACGGCCAGCCCGTGTCGCGGGCGGAGTTCGTGACATGGCTCGCGCGCGACCGCGGCGAGTACCATGTGCGCGACTTCGCGGAACACTGGTGCGTCGAGCGGCACGCGAGCGAGCTCGGGATCGCGGTCAGCGAAGGCGAGATCGCGACGCGCATGCGCGAGTTCCAGCAGCTGATGATCGATCGCAGCTACAAGGGCAGTCGCGAAGCGTGGCTCGCCTACATGCAGCGCGCCGGGCGCGACGAGTCCGGCTGGGGATACGAGTGGCACCGGCGCTTCCGCATCGATCTCCTGTGCGAGAAGATCCTGCTCGCCGAGCGCGTCGTCGACGACAAGGCGGTGCGCGCGCGCTACGAACTCGAGTACGGCAGCGACGGACGGCGCATCGAGGCGCGCGTGCTGCTCGTGCCGTTCGCGGCGCCCGAGGCGCAGCCGGGCATGCGGCGCGAGCAGCTCGACGCAGCGCTCGCCGCGGCGCGCGAGGCGGTGCGGTTGCGGGCTGAGAACCTGCGTGCGCGCATCCTCCAGGGCGAGGACTTCGCGCAGCTGGCGCGCGAGTTTTCGGGCGATGAAGCGACGCGCGCGCGCGGCGGCCGCATCGAAGGTCGCTTCCGCGCGCTCGACTGGCCGACGGAAGCGGGCGCGGCCGTGCTCGCGCTCGCGCCGGGGCAAATCACAGCGGTGCTCGATGTCGAGCGCGGCTTCGCGTTCTTCGAGGTGCTGTCGGTGCAGTCCGTCCCGTTCGAGACCGTGGCCGCGGAGCTGCGGCGCGAGCTCGAGAGCGAGCGGCCGGCGCAGGGCGACCTCGCCGGCGTGCGCAACATGCTGGTGCAGAAGGCGCGTATCACCGCCAGCCCCGGGGTCTACGGAAAGTGAGCGAGATGGGACGCAGCGTGCTGGCGGGTCGGACGGCGATCGTGACGGGCGCTTCGCGCGGGATCGGGCGCGCGGTGGCGCTCGCGCTCGGCGAGCTGGGCGCGAGGGTGGTGATCACCGCGCGCAGCGACGCGGCGCTCGCACAGACGCGCGCAGAGCTGCGCGCGCGCAAGCTCGAGGAGCTCGCCCTCGCCGGCGACTTGCGCGAGCGCGCCTTCCTCGAGCGACTCGCGCGCTGCGTGCCGGCCGTCGATGTGCTCGTGCACAACGCCGCGGCCTTCGCGCCCTACGCGCCGCTCGAGCGCGTCGAGGATGCGGAGTTCGAGCGCGTGCTCGACGTCAACCTGCGCGCCCCGCTGCAGCTCACATCCGCGCTGATCGCGGGCATGAAGCAGCGCGGCTTCGGGCGCATCGTCGCGCTCGGCACGATCGCGGCGTCCCACGGGGCCGACGGTCAGGTCGCGTATTCGACGGCCAAGGCCGGCCTCACGGGCTTCATCAAGAGCCTCGCCGTCGAGAGCGCCGATCACGGTGTCACGGCCAATGTCGTCGAGCCCGGACTGATCTCTACCGAGCGCATCGCCGAGAATGTCGAGCCCGTGTACCAGCGCCGCATCCTCGCCAACACCGCGATCGCGCGCGCCGGAACGCCCGAGGAAGTCGCCGCGCTCGTGGCGTTCCTGTGCACGCCGTCCGCGGCCTACATCACCGGCGCCGTGCTGCCGGTGAGCGGGGGCTTCGGCGTCGGGCTGTACGCGCGCGAGTCGACGCCCTAGGGGACCTCGAGCGAGAGCGCGGGCCGCCCTCGATCGCTCGAGGGCGGCCCGCATTCGTATCCGAGGGATCTTCCGCGGCTCAGGAAGCCGAGCCGACGGTCTCAGCGTTGGGCGTGTCGAGCGGCTGGAACAGCAGCGCGTCGTTGGCCTCGTTCGGCTTGATCTCGATCACCACGCCACTGCCGGAGGGCGTGCGCAGGAGCTGCTCGGCGAGCGGGTCCTCGACGAAGCGCTCGATGGCGCGGCGCAGCGGACGGGCACCGTAGTCTTCGTTGAAGCCCTGCTTGATCAGGAACTCCATCGCGCTGTCCTTGACCGAGAGGTGGATGCCCTTCTGCTCGAGGCGCTTGTGGACCTCGGCGAGCTGCAGGCCGACGATGCGGCGCAGGTCGTCGGTCGAGAGCTGGTTGAAGATCAGCATCTCGTCGACGCGGTTGCGGAACTCGGGCCGGAAGTGGCGCTCGACCTCGAACATGACATCGGCCTTCATGCGCTCCCTGCGGTCCTCGGCGATCTGGTCGCCGGCGACCTTGCCGAAGCCGAGCGAACCACCGGCCCTCATCTGAGCCGAGCCGAGGTTCGAGGTCATGATCAGGATCACATTCTTGAAGTCGACATGGCGCCCGAAGGAGTCGGTCAGGCGACCCTCCTCCATGATCTGGAGCAGCATGTTGAAGACATCAGGGTGCGCCTTCTCGATCTCGTCGAGCAGCACGACCGAGTAGGGGCGACGGCGCACCTTCTCGGTGAGCTGGCCGCCTTCCTCGTAGCCGACATAACCCGGAGGCGCGCCGACGAGGCGCGCGGCGTTGTGCTTCTCCATGTACTCGCTCATGTCCATGGTGACCATCGCGTCTTCCGACCCGAACATGAACTTGGCGAGCTGCTTGCAGAGGAATGTCTTGCCGACGCCCGAGGGGCCGAGGAAGACGAACGAGCCCATCGGACGGCGCGGATCCTTGAGGCCCGAGCGCGAGCGGCGCACCGCGCGCGCGATGGCCTTGATCGCGTCGTCTTGATGAATCACGATCTTGCCGAGATCCGCTTCCATCTGGAGCAGGCGCTCGGCCTCGGCCTTCTCGAGGCGCGTCAGCGGGATGCCGGTCATCTTGCTGACCGTCTCCGCGATCACATCGACATCGACGGTGCCCTGCTCCTCCTTCGAGGCTTGGGCTTCCTTCCACGCCTTCTGGGTCTCTTCCTTCTTCTTGCGCAGCTGGTAGGCCGAGTCGCGCAGGTGCGCGGCCTTCTCGAAGTCCTGAGCCGTGACGGCCTCGTCCTTCGAGCGGTCGAGCGCCTCGATCTCCGCGTTGATGGCCTTGAGCTGCGGCGGCGGCGTCATCGACTTGATGCGCACGCGGGCGCCGGCCTCGTCCATCACATCGATGGCCTTGTCCGGCAGGAAGCGGTTGGTGATGTAGCGGGTCGAGAGCTCGACCGCGAGCTCGAGCGCGGCGTCCTCGTACTTGACGCGGTGGTGCGCCTCGTAGCGATCGCGCAGGCCCTTGAGGATCTCGAGCGCCTGAGCGGGAGTCGGCGGCTCGACCACGACCGATTGGAAGCGGCGCTCGAGCGCGCCGTCCTTCTCGATGTGCTTGCGATATTCGTCGAGCGTCGTGGCACCGATGCACTGGATCTCGCCGCGTGAAAGCGCGGGCTTGAGCACGTTGGACGCGTCGATCGCACCCTCGGCGCCGCCAGCGCCGACGAGCGTGTGGAGCTCGTCGATGAACAGGATCACATCCTTGACGCGACGGACTTCGGTCATGACGGCCTTGATGCGCTCTTCGAACTGGCCGCGGTACTTGGTGCCGGCGACCATCAGGGCGAGGTCGAGCACCACCATGCGCTTGCCGCGCAGGATCTCGGGCACTTCGCCGTCGATGATGCGCTGGGCGAGGCCCTCGACGATGGCGGTCTTGCCGACGCCGGGCTCGCCGAGCAGCACCGGGTTGTTCTTGGTGCGGCGCGAGAGGATCTGGACCACGCGCTCGATCTCGTGTTCGCGGCCGATCACGGCGTCGAGCTTGCCTTGGCGCGCGAGCTCGGTCAGGTCGCGACCGAAGGCGTCGAGGGCCGGCGTCTTGCTCTTGCCGCCCGCGCCACCGCCGCCGCCGCTGCCGGAGCCTCCGCTCCCGCGCTCGGGGCCGCTGCCGGAGGACTCACTCGATTCCTCTTCCTCTTCGCTCTCGTCGTTGTTCGCGCCGAGGACATCGAGCACCTCGTCGCGCACATCCTCGAGCTTGACGCCGAGGTTCATCAGGACTTGGGCGGCGATGCCCTCGTTCTCCTTGATCAACCCGAGCAGCAGGTGCTCCGTGCCGATGTAGTTGTGGCCGAGGTTCGAGGCCTCTTCCATCGAGAGCTCGAGCACCTTCTTGGCGCGCGGGGTGAAGGGCAGCTGGCCCATCGTGACCATCGACGGCCCCGTCTTGACGATCTTCTCGACCTCGGCGCGGATCTTGGTCAGGTCGATGCTCATGTTCTTGAGCACATTGGCTGCGACGCCCGAGCCTTCCTGAACGAGTCCGAGCAGGATGTGCTCCGTGCCGAGGTACTCGTGATTGAACCGCTGGGCCTCTTGGCGGGCGAGGTTCATCACTTTCTTGGCGCGGTCCGTGAAGCGGTCGAACATGTGAGGGTCTGCTCCGTGCGCTGGCTCGTGCGGGGGCCGGTTCGGAGGGCTCCGTCCCGGGGTCGGCCCGCGAGCGCGGCGGGCCGACAGAGATGCTTAGTGCCTGTTCATCGGCCTTCAAGGGGCCCGGGGTTGACCGGTGCCGGCCGAAAAACAGCCTCCGCAGGCCCGATTTCGGGCCCGCGGGGCCTGGATCATGATGGCGTCGGCAGGGCCGACAATTCTACTGCCTCGAGGGGGTGCGTCCGAAGGAGCTGACCTGGCTCAGGCGCGGCGGCGCGAGCCGGGGCGCGCGGCCTACTGGATGGCGCGCAGCTCGTCGCGCAGGCGCGCGGCGGCCTCGTAGGCCTCGTCGCGCACGGCGGCGTCGAGCGCGCTCTGCAGCTCCTGGATGCGCCTTTCGCGCTGGTGCGTGGGGTCGTTCATGCCCGGCAGGCGGCCGCTGTGCGCCGTGGCGCCGTGGATGCGCTCGAGCACCTCGGCGAGCGCCTTGCCGAAGACCTCGTAGTCCTTGGGGCAGCCGAGGCGTTGCAGCGCGCGGAACTCGCGCAGCGTCATGCCGCAGTCGGGGCAGGCGGTGACCTTCTGGCGCGCCTTGGGCGCGCTCGCCGCGGCAGCCTCGACCGCCTTGAGCATCCCGGCGATGTTGTTCGACAGGGAGGGCTTGGTCAGGGCTTGGCTCTGGGCGCAGCCCTGGCACAGGTAATGATCGGTCGGCTCGAACTTGTAGACCTCGGTCCCCGAATCGGGGCAGACCTCGAAGTGCTGGGCGGGGTGGATGACATGCACCGTCGCGGGTTCGAGCTTGCAGTTCTGGCACAGCATGCGTGGCTTGGACTCGGGAGCGAGCGGGGCGCGCGCCGCGCTCGCGGAAGAGTCTATAGGATCTGTGGCGGCGGCGCTCGATGGGCTCCATCCGGGTCGGAGAAGGCGAGGCGGGCGCGGGCGAGCAGGGCTGGGGTCAGCCTGTGGCGGGCGAAGATCGCGCCGATCTCGCTCGACGCACAGGCCTGCAAGCTGGCGAGCAGGTCGAGGCTGTCGGCGTGCTCCGGCGCGCGGGCGAGGCAGGCCTCGAGGGCCGAGTCGGGGCCGAGCGGGCCACCTTGGACCTCGCTCGTGTCCTCGAGGCGACCGCGCAGCGCGATGCGGGCCCGGGACGCGGGCATGCCGCAGGCGCGCTCGAAGCGGGCCTCGAAGGCGAGCGTGCTCTGGAACAGGTGCGCCGCCGAGATCGAGCGCGCTGCGCCGCCGCGGGCGAGCTTGGCCGAGGCCGAGAGAGCGCGCTTGGCGTCGTCGGAAAAGCAGCGGAACAAGTGGCCCTGCTCGCTCGCGCCGCCGGCGCCTTGGGGCACGAGGGCCTCGAGGCCCGAGGGGTTCCAGCCCGAGGCGCAGAACAGCTCCCGCAGGTCCGCGTCGAGCTGGTCGAAGGCCGCGAGCGCGAGGTGGGGGACGAGCACGAGGTCGTCGCCGCGCCGGGCCGCGCGCTCGCGCGCGCCGCGCAGGGCGAGCACGCCGCGCGCCGAGAACGGCAGGGCCGTGCTCGACCCAGAGATCAGGATCCCGGCCGCGCTCGCGCGCGCCTCGTCGGAGATCGTCGCGGGATCGGCGAAGGCGTGCACGGCCGTGCGATGGGCGGCGCAGTCCTCGTCCTCCATCAAGGTCGAGAGCAGGTGCTCGGGGCCGACCTCGTCGGCGTGGATCTGCAGCGCGGCGTGCGCGGCGCGGTCGAGCAGTGCGCGCGCGTAGGGCGCGAGGCGCGCGGCGAGGCGCTCGAGCTCGCGTGAGTCGAGGGCGATCATCGGGTCGGCGCGGTGCAGGCCGCCTGTACATGCTCGCGGAAGCGCAGGGCGCGGTCGCGGAAGTTGAGGAACTCGTCGAAGCTGGCGCAGGCGGGTGAGAAGAGCAGCGTCTCGCCCTGCCGCAACTCGCCCCACGCGCGCGCCACGCCCTCGCGCAAGGTCGCGGTGGCGCAGACCGGCACACCCGCGGCGCGGAAGGCGGCGGCGAGCGGCTCGGACGAGCCACCGAAGGTCACGACGGCGCGCGCGCGCTCGCGGGCGAGAGCCGCGAGCTCGTCGAGCGGCAGGCCCTGCTTGGCTTGGCCGCCGCACAGGAGCACCAGCGGGCGCTCGAGGCTCTGCAGCGCGGACATGGTCGAGTCGGGCGTGGTCGAGATGCCGTTGTCCCACACGCGGTGGCCGTCGAACTCACCCAAGTCCTGCAGGCGGTGCTCGAGCCCGCGCACTGCGCCGACGGCGCGCGCGAGGGACGCCGAAGCGGCACCGAGCGCGCGGGCGAGGCCGAGGGCCGCGAGCATGTTCCCGCGCTGGAATTCGCCCGCGAGGCGCAGGTCGGCGACGCGGCCGAGCGTCTCGGAGCCGAGCCGGAACTCGCCGTCGGCTATGTGCAGCGGCGTGCGCGCTCGCGGTGCGGTCGAGAAGCGCTGGACATGGCCGCGCGTCACCTGCCAGCGGCCGACGCGCGGGTCGTCGGCGGAGAGCACGACCGTGGCGTTCGCCGGAGCGAGGTCGAGGATGCGGCGCTTGGCCGCGTCGTAGTCGGCGACCGTGCCGTGGCGCTCGAGATGGTCCGCGAGCACATTGACGCAGGCGACGGCGGCCACGCGCTCGCAGGGGCCGAAGCCCTCCGGCAGCGCCTCGAGCTGGTAGGAGGAGATCTCGACCAGCGCGAGGTCGTCGGGGCGCAGGTCGTCGAGGGCGGAGATCAGGGCGCGGCCGATGTTGCCGCCCAAGTGCACGCGGAAGCCGGATTCCTCGAGCAGGCGCGCGGTGGCGTGGGTGGTCGAGCTCTTGCCCTGCGTGCCCGTGACCAGCACCACGCGCGCCGGGCAGGCGGCGAGGAACAGCGCCATTTCGCTGGTGACCAGCACGCCGGCCGCGCGCGCGGCGACGAGCAGCGGGTGGTGGGGCGCGACCGCCGGATTGGCGACCACGACCTCGGCCGAGGTGAAGTCCTCCGCGCGGTGCAGCCCGAGCACGGTGCGCACGCCCAGACCTGCGATGGCGTCGAGGGACTCGCGCAGCTGCTCGGCGGGGCGCTTGTCGGTGACGGTCACCTGCGCGCCGCGCGCGGCGAGGAAGCGCACGACCTCGACGCCTCCGCCCTGCAGTCCCAGTCCCATGACCGTGACGCGGCGGCCGGCGAAGGCGAGCGCGCTCACGGCTGCTCGTCCTTGTCGCCCTCGGCGCGCTTGCGCGGACCGGTGGGCCCGGCGTGGCGCAGAAGGTCGGCGCGCTCGATCACTCCCGGCAGATCCGGTTCGAGCAGCACGCTCTGGCCCTGCGCGAGCCGCACATGGACCTTCTGGATATCGCTCCAGCCGATCGGGATGAGCACCTCGGTGAAGATGTCGATGGGAAACTGCCCGTACCACGGCGGCTCGATTTCCATCACGCGCGAGTAGGTCGCGTAGCCGGGCAGGTAGAGGGTCAGGCGCCGCACGCCGTAGTGCTCGAACGGCACCTCGCAGGGCGTGGTGCCGACCTTGGAGCCGTCGAGGCGCACCTCGGCCTGACTCGGCTCGGAGGTGATGCGCAGGGCGCGCTCGGCCTGACAGGACGCGAGGGCGGCGACGGCGAATGCGAGCGGCAGGCGCGGAGCGGGACGGAGCCGTTCGAGGGGCGCGCGCATGTTAGGCGAGAGGCTGCGCTGGGCGCGTGGGTTTCGCAAGTGGCTGGCGCGTCTGCGGCGCCGCTCGCGCAGCCTGCTCGCGCGCGAAGGTGGCGGAGAGGGCGGGATTCGAACCCGCGGTACGAGGGAAACCCGTACACCGGCTTAGCAAGCCGGCGCTATCGGCCACTCAGCCACCTCTCCGGAAGGCGCGGGAGTCTACTGTCCGCCGCGGTCCGCCGCCAGAGCGGCGATTGTCGCGCGCGCCAGCTCGGGCTACGGTGGCGCACGCGCGGTGGATGGGCGGCGGCAAGGCCAGCGTCCACGCGCGCTCGCGCGAGAACTTCCAGCTTCGAATGGAATCTCAACGCACCGCTGCTCAGTGGCTGTGGCTCTCCAACATCGCAATCGGGGCGCTGTTGGGGCTGTCGTATCTCGAGGCCGAGCACTTGCCCCGTTCGCCGATGCTGTGGCTGTTCGCGCACTTGGGGTTGCTCTCGGCCGTCGCCACCTTCTCGCTCGCGCCGGGTGCGCTGGTCTGGCTGCTCTCTCGCTCGCGCTTGCGTGCGCACACGCTGGGGTTCGCGACGGCGCTCGTGTGGATGCTGTTCCTGCTCGCGCTCGTGATCGACACGCGCGTGTGGGGCCTGTTTCGCTACCACTTCAACTCGGCGGCGTGGAACCTGGTCACGACGCGCGGCTCGGAGGACAGCTATCGCCTCGGGCCGCGCGTGTGGGCGATGGGCAGCGGGCTCGCGCTCTTGATCTTTGGTCTCGAGTGGTGCGCGTGGCGCTGGCTCGGGGGTTCCGAGTCCGGCGCGGCGCGCACCCGGCGCTGGCGCAAGCCGGCCTCGGTCGCGATCGCGATGCTCCTGTGCGCCGCGGGCGTCGAGAAGACGATCTACGCGGGTGCGGAGCTGCAGCAGGACGCGCGCGTGTCGGCCGTGAGCCGCTCGTTTCCGCTGTATCCACGCGTCTCCGTCGTGTCGATGCTGCCCGAGCCGCTCGCGTCGGAGCTCGGGCCGTCGGTCTCCATCGCGAGCGAGGGCGCGACGCTCGCGTATCCGCACGAGTGGCCCGTGCTCGCGCCCGGCGGCCCGCGCCCCAATGTGCTGTTCCTCGTGATCGACTCGTGGCGCGGCGACATGGCGGGTGCGGACTCGACACCGGCGCTCGCCGCGCGCGCGCAGGCCGCGCGGACATTCGAGGACCACTACAGCGGCGGCAATGGCACGCGTTTTGGCGTGTTCTCGCTGCTCTACGGCCTGCACGGCTCGTACTGGTGGCCCGTGCTCGAAGCGGGGCGCGCCCCGGTGCTGCTCGACACGCTGCTGGCGGCTGGCTACCAGCCGGGCGTGTTCTCGAGCGCGTCGATGGACTATCCGGAGTTTCGCCGCACGGCGTGGTCGGGCATCGCCCACTGCGTGCGTGATGAGTTCGACGACGCGCGCGCCAGCGTGCGGGACCAGCGCGTGGCGGAGGCGTGTCTGGAGTTCGTGCGCGCGCGCGATCCAAAGCGACCGTTCTTCGCGTTCGTGCTGCTCGACTCGGCGCACCAGAAGTACGACTTCCCCGACGACGCCGATCCGTTTCGTCCGTATGCGCGCGAGATCGACTACATGGAGCTCGCGGGTTCGCGCGATCCGCAGCTGCAGGAGCTCGTGCGCAACCGCTATCGCAACGCGCTCCTGCACGCCGATCGCGTCGGGGGTTTCTTGCTCGACGAGCTCGAACGCACGGGAGAGCTCGCGCGCACGCTCGTGGTCGTGACCGGAGATCACGGCGAGGAGTTCGCGGAGCACGGATACTGGGGGCACACGGGCAACTTCACGCCGGAGCAGGTGCGGGTGCCGCTCTACCTGCTCGGTCCCCTCATCGAGCGCGGCGTCGAGCGGATGCGCACATCGCATGTCGATGTGCCCGCGACGGTGCTCGAGCTGCTCGGAGCCGATCCGAGCGTGCGCGAGCGCTGGACGCTCGGCGGCAACCTGCTCGCGCCGCAAGCGCAGCGCGAGTGTGTCGTGGCGAGCTGGGAGGACATGGGGCTTTGGACGGAGAGCGGGCTCTTGCGTGTGCCGCGCGTGCCCGCGGCCGGCATGGTGATTTCGGTCTGGAATGAGCGCTGGAGGCTGGTGGCGGACCAGCGCGCCGCGCTCGAGCGCAGCACGGCGTCGCTCGAGCGCCTCGCTGTGGAGTGCGCGCGCTTCCTCGGCACCGCGGATGTGGTTCGCGAACGCTGAGCCGCGCTGATTGCGACTTCCTTTCCAGCCCCCCCACGGGGCCGGCGGAACTTCTCGGGGGGGCTCAAGACGGGCCGATGGCGGTGCCGACCTCAGGGCGCGTCGGGCGGCCAAGGCCCCCGGAAGAAGACAACGTCGTGGGGACGACGGCGCCGCATCTAGTGCTACTGGCTGAATGCGGCCGCTCTTTCCTGTCGGACTCCGCGGTCACCTCGCTCACGCAACCAGCTCCATCCAAGGAAACGACCGATGCGCATCGAACGACTCATTCTCTCCGCTCTGGCGATCGTCTTGACCGCCGCGTTTTCGCCCGCCCAGACTTCGCTTCAGACCGCCACCGGCGGCAACGCCGGAGATCAGCTCGGCGACGCGATCGCCCTGCTCGGGGACCTCGACGGCGACGGCCAGGCCGAACTCGCGGTCGGTTCGCCCTTTGCGGATCCGAGCGGAGCCTCGTCGGGCGGCGTGTCCGTCGTGAGCGGTCGCACGGGCGCCGTGCTGCGCAGCTTCGCTGGACCCGCCGCCGGCGATCGGCTCGGCGAGAGCGTCGCGTGCGCGGGCGACATCGATGGAGACGGATGGAACGACATCGTCGCGGGCGCGCCCAATCACGATGCCAACGGCTCGAACGCCGGCATGGCGCGCGTCTGGTCCGGCCGCACGGGCGCGGTGCTCTTCACATGGCACGGAGACGCCGCGGGCGACTGGTTCGGGATGTCGGTCGACGGTGCGGGCGATGTCAACGGTGATGGCCGCGCGGATGTGATCGTCGGCGCGCCCTACGGCAAGGGCACGAACACCGCGAACATCGGCGAGGCGCGCCTCTTCTCCGGCATCGACGGCAGCGTGCTGCGCACATTCAACTCGCCGCAGGGCGTGTCGGTGCTCGGCATGAGCGTGTCGGGCGCGGGCGATGTCGATCGCGACGGCTTCGCGGATGTGATCATCGGGGCGCCGCAGGCGACCTACACATTCAACGATCAGGGGCGCGCGTGGGTCTTCTCGGGCCGCACCGGCGCCGCGCTGCGCTTCTTCCAAGGCGCGAGTGCCGGCGAGAACTTCGGCTTCTGCGTCGACGGCGGCCGCGATGTGAACAACGACGGCTGGCCCGACTTCGTGATCGGCTCGCCGTTCGCCGACTATCAGGGCGCGAACTCGGGCTCGGTGTTCGTGCACTCCGGCCTCGACGGCGCGCAGCTGTTCCACTTTTTCGGCACCGCCGCATCCGATGACATGGGCCGCTCCTGCGCGCACGCGGGAGATGTCGACGGCGATGGTTGGAACGACGTGATCGGGGGAGCGCGATTCAAGAATCAAGGAGTCTCGCACGCCGGCATGGCGCGCGTGTGGTCGGGGCGCACGGGCGCCGCGCTGCACAGCATCTACGGGTCGGCCGTGGGCGAGATGCTCGGCCATGCGGTCGCGGGCGGTGACGATATCAACGGCGACGGGCTCGATGACTTCGTCGTGGGTTGGCCCACGTTCGACGCGAGCTTGACGAGCATCGACGTCGGTCGCGCGCGCGCGTTCAGCGCTGCTCCGCTGCCGATCACGACCTACTGCACCGCGGGCACGAGCGTCTCGGGCTGCGCGGCGAGCATCACCACTTCGGGCACGCCGAGCATGAGCGCGAGCACGCCGTTCGTCGTGCGCGCCAACGGCGTCGCACGCCTCAGCAACGGCTTCGTGTTCTACGGTCGCCACGGGCAGGTCGCGCCCTACGGCTCGGGCTGGCTGTGCGTGAAGGCGCCCTTCGTGCGGCTCGCGGCTCAGAGTACGCAGGGTTCGCCGACGGGCTCGGCTTGCTCGGGCTTCGTGCAGCAGGACCTGAACGCTCACTTCCGCAATGGCACGGACATGGCGGTGGCGGCCGGAAGCACGCTCTTCTGCCAGATCTTCTATCGAGATGGTGGAGCGAGCCTGAGCAACGCGGTGCTCTTCACCGTGCAGCCGTAGCCCGCGCGCTCGCGGCGCGGTTGCCCCCGCGGAGGCGGTCTCGTACCGTCTCCGCGCGTTGGAACAGTCTCGGCAGAATCCCACGGGACAGGTGGGCGGCGGCGTCCAGCGCCGCCCCGCGCGGGGCGGGCCCGTGCGCTCGAACTCGCGGCCGGTGACGGCGGCGTTGAGTCGGGCGGCGTTGCGCGCGCTCGCGCTCCTGCCCTTGGAAGTCCTGCGGGCGTTCGGACGCCTCGGCGGTCGAGTGCTGGAGAGCTTCGACACGCGCGAGCGGCAGGCCACGCGGACCAACCTCAAGCTGTGCTGGCCGGAGCGCGATGCGGCGGCGCGGCGCGAGCTCGAGCGCGCGAGCCTGCTCGAGACTGGGCAGACTATCTCGGAATTTCCGGCGCTGTGGTGCTGGCCGGCACGACGCGTGCTCGCGCTCGCTCGCGAGGTGCGCGGCGAAGAGCAGTTTCTCGCGGCGCGCGCGAAGGGTGGCGTGCTGCTGCTCACTCCGCACCTCGGCGCGTGGGAGTTCTCCGGCCTCTATGTAGGCTCGAGAGTCCCGCTGACGGCGCTCTACAAGCCGCCGCCCATCGCGGAGATGGAGCCCTTCTACATGGTCGCGCGGCAGAGGACCGGCGCGCGGCTCGTGCCGGCCGGGGCGAGCGGCGTGCGCGCGCTGCACCGAGCGCTGCGCGAGGGCGAAGTGGCGGGCGTGCTGCCGGATCAGGACCCCGGCCGTGGAGCGGGTCTCTTCGTGCCCTACTTCGGGCCGGTCGCGAACACCACCACCTTGGTGGTCAAGCTGCTCGAGAAGACCGGCGCGCCGCTGTTTCTGTGCTGGAGCGAGCGCATCGAGGGCGGGTTTCGCGTGCATTTTTCGGAAGCCACGGAGGCCGATCTGCGCTGTGGAGATGTTGCGCGTGCGACGACGGCCATGAATCGCGAGCTGGAGCGCTTGGTGCGCACAGCACCGGAGCAGTACCTGTGGAGCTACAGGCGCTTCCGCAATCGCCCGCCCGGGGAGTCGGATCTCTATCGACGCGGCGCCGATTCCGAGGAAGGATGAGAGTCATGAAGCAACTCGTCGTGCCCGTGCTCTGGTGCTCCTCGCTCGCGGCTTGCGTTTCCAACGAAGTGCGGCCTGCGGCGCAGACGCGACTCGTGATCGTCGGTGGCGGTGGAACCACGGAGGCGATCCAGCGCCGTGCGCTCGAGCTCGCGCGCGGCGCGGACACGCGCGTCGTCGTGTTGCCGCAGGCGTCCGAGCGAGCGGATCGCGGCGAAGAGAGCGCGCAGATGTGGCGCGACGCAGGCGCGAAGGACGCGATCAACTTGAGCGATCTCGCTGACATCGAGCGCACCCGCAAGCTGCTCTCCGAAGCGGACCTGATCTGGTTCGGTGGGGGCGATCAGAGCCTGCTGATGCGCGACCTGCGCGCGGCCGGCTTGCTCGAGCTCGTGCGGGCGCGCGCGGCCGCGGGCGTCGTGTGCGGTGGCACGAGCGCGGGAGCGGCGGTCATGTCGCGCGTGATGATCACGGGCGAAGGCAAGGACGAGCTCGTGCGTATCAACGCGAATGTGACCGCGACGGCCGAGGGACTGGGGTTGCTCGAGGGCGCGATCGTCGACCAGCATTTCCTCGCGCGACAGCGCACGAATCGCCTCGTGGCTGCGGTGCTCGACCATCCCGAGCTGGTGGGCGTCGGCATCGACGAGCGCACGGCGTTGGTCGTGCAGGGTGCGCGCGGTGAAGTCGTGGGCGAGGGGCAGGTCGTGTTCTTCGACGCGCGCGGCGCTCAGGTCGAGCGGGCGGAGGACGAGCAGCGCGCGGCGGCAGGGCCGTTGCGCATGCATGTGCTGCGCGGTGGCATGACCTGCGAGCTGTGGCCGTGAACGCGAGCGCCGAATGATGCGCGCAGGGTCGGTCACCGCGCTGCTCGTCACGGCGCCGCTGGTGTTGGCGACCGTGCTCGCGGCGCGACTCGCCTTCGAGTCGCTCGCGCCAGAGTGGCTCGCTGTCGTCGGCGCGGCAGTGACGCTGGCGCTGTACCTCCATGTGCGAGCGCGGGCCGAGCGCGGGGCTCGCTTCGGTGGCGCCGTCGCGCTCGCGACGCTCGTCGCCTTGCTGGCGATCCCGGAGCTGGGCCTGCGCAGCGCCGGATTTCGGCGCGTCTCAGGGATCGAGTTCGGCTATCCGTCGCCGACGGACTTGCTCGAGCTCGAGCCGGATCCCGAGCTCTTCTGGACCTTGCCGCGCGACATCGAGGGCACCAACTCGCTTGGATTCGCCGGACCGGAGCCGCAAGTGCCCAAGCCTGCTGGCACATGGCGCGCGCTCTTTCTCGGTGACTCGTGCCTGTGGCAGGGTCATCCCCGAGAGTGGCCGGCGCTCGCCGTGGAAGAACTCGCGCGGCGCGCCGCGCGGCCGCTGGAGTGCGTGAACCTCTCGCTGGCGGGCTACAGCTCGCTGCAGGGAGCGCGCGTCGCGGAGCGCCACGGGCTCGCGCTCGAGCCGGATCTCGTGGTGGTGAGCTACGGTTGGAACGACCATTGGCTCGCGCGCGGCGATGTCGACGCGAACAAGACCATCGACGCGCGCTTCGAGCGGCTGCGTCGGGCCTCGGCGCTCGTGCAGGCGATGGCATGGCTGGTGAGCGAGCTCGACGAGCGCACTCTGGATGTCCCTCGTGTGTCGCTCGAGGAGTACGACGCGAATCTTTTGCGCATCGTGCGGGCGTTTGGCGAGCGCAAGGTCCCAGTCCTGCTCGTCACAGCGCCTTCGACGCACGACATGGGCGTGCCCGAGTACTTGCTGAAGCACCGCTTCGGCAGGAGCGCGGAGGAAATCGTGCGCGAGCACGAACGCTATGTCCAGCGCACGCGCGAGCTCGCGCGGCGTGAAGGCGTGTCACTGCTGGATCTCGCCGCGGAATTCGACGCACGCCCCGAGCGCGAAGCCTGGTTTCTCGCGGACGGGATTCACTTCACCGAAGAGGGGCGCGCGGTCATCGCGCGGCGCTTCGTGCAGCGCAGCGCCGAGCTGGGGCTCGCCCCGTGAGCCGCGTGCAGCGCATCACCGTGCTCGTGGTGGCGCTCGCCGCGGCCCTCCACGCATGGTCGTTCGAGGGCTACGGACCCTGCGACGATGACTACATCGCCTACGACTACGCGCGCAGTCTGGTCGAGCGCGGCGAGTTGGCGTTCAACCCGGGCGAGCGCGTGGAGGGCTTCTCGGCGCCGGGCTGGATGCTCGCCGTGGCCGCGGTGATCGCGCTGGGCGGAGACCCTGCGCGAGCGAGCGTCGTGCTCTCGACCGTCGCGTTCGCGCTCCTCGCGGCGGCGATCGCGGTGCTGTGGTTCCGTCGACATCCTCGGGATCGCGTCGGCGCGCCCGCGTGGTTGGTCGCGGCCAGTCCCGCGCTCGCATGGCACGCGGTGCTCGGCCTCGGAACGGTTCCACTCGCCGCCCTGTTGGCCTGCGCCTTCGAGCGCTGGGACAGCGCCCTGCGCAACGATCGTACGCCCTTGGCCGCCGCCGCGCTCTTGGGAGTCGCGGCCTTCGTGCGCAACGAAGCGCTGCTCGTCGCGTTGCCGCTCCTAGTCTCCTCGCTGCGCACGCGTCGGTGGCGTGTCACCGCGCTCGCGCTCGGGCCGCTGGCGGCGTGGCAGCTGTTTCGGCTCGCCTACTTCGGGCGGCTCGTCCCGATCACATACAGCGTGAAGAAGCTCGACTTCCTCGTCGATCTGCGCCTTGGTCTCGAGTACCTCGCCGAGTCGAGCGCCGCGACGGGGCTCGTGCTCGCGCTGGCGCTCGGACTCGTCGCGCTGGCGCGACCCGGGCGCGCACTGGATCCTGTGCTGCGCGGCGCAGCCACTTCGGCGAGCGTCTTCACGCTCTATGTGATCTACATCGGCGGCGACTTCCTGCCGCTCGCGCGCTTCTTCGCGCCGATTCTTCCGCTGGCACTGCTCGCTGGATGCCACGGCTTCGTCGTGCTGTTCAGTCCGAGCCGCGGACTCGCCGCACTTGCGTTGCTCGGCGCGCTCGCGTTCGAGTCGCTGCAGCAGTCGCAGCGCCCGTTCCTGCTCGCCACGCATCTGGGCAGCGAGCCGCGCTGGCTCGCGCTCGGCAGCTCGATCGCGAAGGCCGTGCCGCCGGACACGCGGGTCGCGCTCGCGCCAATCGGTTGCTTTCGGTGGAGTTCGCGCCTGTACATCATCGACATGCTCGGCCTCACCAACGCGCACATCGCGACGGTCGAGCCCGATCCGAACATCACCATCAAGGGGCATGCGCGCTACGACGCGGACTGGGTGCTCGCGCAGCAGCCGGACATGATCATCCTCGGCACCGGCTGGTTGGGAGTCGATGAGCGCACGGGCGAGCGCGAGCTGCGGCTCTCCTCGTGGGAGGGCACGCTCTACCGCCACGCCCGGCTCGATCCGGAGAGCGGCGACTACACGCGGCTGCGCATCGACATCGAAGGCAGCCATCCGTTGCTGTTCTTCTGGCGGCGCGACAAGGCGTGGCCGGCGGGCGCGAGCGAGCTGTGAGCGCTGCGCCCTCGGTGGGGCGCCGCTGCGCACTTGGGCGGATGGCCGCTGGGTGTAGGTGCGACTGGTCTGTGAATGCGGGGAGCGAAGGCGGGTCACGCCTCAGGGCGCGATGAGCGCCCCGAGGACCGTGCCCGACCCGCGCTCCCGACCCAACGAGCGGAAGAACAAGGGACTGCGACCGCGCCCCGAGCGAAATCCAATCCCGCACGCGCGGCACAGGCCTTCCCGAGGGTAGGGGGAGGACCGCGACATGCACGATTGCGGCTCGCGGACCCTTGTTCTTCCGTCGTTTCGCGGTACATCGGGAGCGTGCGAACCACACATGTCTCCGCCATCGTCCTGCTGCTCATCGGTGCCTGCACCACGCCTCGCACTCAGCCTTTGGAGCCCGCGCCGGTGGGTTCTCTCGCGAGCCTGCAAGCATGCGGCGAGCTGTACATGGGCGGCCAGCCGACGGAGGCAGACCTCGAGGCGCTCGCGGCTCGCGGCGTGCGGCGGGTGATCAACCTGCGCAAGGACGGCGAGTTCAAGGACTACGACGAGCGCTCGCGGGCAAGAGCTCTCGGCCTCGAGTATGTGACGCTGCAGTTTTCGACGCCTGAGGAACTCACCGACGCGGTACTCGCACGCTCGCGCGAGTTGCTGAAGCAGTCGAGCGAGCGCGGCACATTGCTGCACTGCGGGTCGGGTAACCGCGTGGGCGCGCTGTGGCTGGCGCACCGCACGCTCGACATGGGCCTCGCCTGGGAGGACGCACTGCGCGAGGCGCAGGCGGTCGGGCTCAAGAATCAGGCCTACACCGAGCGCATTCGAGCCTACGTCGAGTCCGCGCGGCGCTGAGCTTCGAAGTCGCGGGCTCGCACGGCGCGATCACGCGCACGCGTCGCCGCGCAGCTCGAACTCCGTGCCGCCCGCCTCGGGCGCTCGCAACTCGAGTTCGAAGCCGTGTCGTCGCGCGACGTCGAGCGCGATCGAGAGCCCGAGGCCGAGGCCGTCGGGATGGCGCGTGCGCGCGCTGTCGGCACGGAAGGCGCGTTCGAACACGCGGGCGCGAAGCTCGGCTGGAACGCCAGGTCCGTCGTCCAGCACACGCAGCGAGAAGCGCGTCCCAGCGCGCGCGAGCACCACCGCGACATGGCCGCCGGGCTCGACATAGCGCACGGCGTTGTGGATCAGGTTGGAGACGGCCTGCTCGAGCAGCGTGACATCGCTCTGGGCCGCGAGCGGCTCGGGTGGCACGGCATACTCGAGCACGATGCCGCGTGCCTTCGCAATCGGCGCGTGGCGCGCGACCGTGCGTTCCACCAGCGCCGCCAGATCGACGCGCGTGCACGCGAGCGTCGTGCCTTCCTGCTCCAAGCGCGCCACGGCCGAGAGGTTTTGGATCAGCGAGCCCATGTAATGCGCTTCCTGAAGCGCCTCGAGGACCGTGGCTCGCTCGACCTCGCCTCCGGCTTCCACGCGTCGGCGAATCGCCGTGAGGTGGCCTTGCAGCACCGTGAGCGGGACCATCACATCGTGGGTCGTGTTCTCGACGAAGGAGCGCAGCGCCTGCTCGCGGCTCTCGATGGCCTCGAGGTTGCTGCGCACTTCGGTCGCGGCGGCGTTGAAGGCGCGCGCCAGCTCGGCCACCTCGTCGCTGCCGCTGACGTCCGCCCGACGGGAGTAGCGTGCAGCCGCCGAGGCTCGCACTTCGCGCGTGAGGCGGCGGATGCGCTCGACCACGGGACCGGCCGTGACCATCATGGCGAGGAACAGCACCGCGAGCAGCGCGGAGGGGCCGAGCAGCATGCTGAGCAGCGCACCCGGCGGCTCCACTTGCGAGCGGCGGACGAGCACGTAGGCGCAGGGTCCATCGCGCCACGGCATCGGAACGCCGACCGCGATGCCGTCCTGCGACGGCACGAACCATTTCGCGCTCGCGTGGGCGGAACCCGCCACGAGCGCCTCGCGGATCTCGGTCGGAAACGTCGGTGCCATCGGGTTGTGCGACACGAAGTCTTGGCCGTAGGCCCACAGCTCCGTGCGCACTTCGACCGCCAGCGCGGCATCGGAGGGGAACCCGCGCGCCTCGAGCGCTGGGCTGTCGGGTGAGGGACGCGCCGGATTGGCTCCGCGCGGCATGTTCGGCCCCGGCGGCATGTTCGGCCCCGGCGGCATGTTCGGCCCCGGCGGCAGGCCGCGCGGCGGCAGCCCGCGCTCGTTCGGCCGCATCCAAGGTCGCGGCGGAAACGCCGCGGGATTCGCTTCGCACGCTTCTCTCCCGCCGCCTTGCATGCGATCGAGCGCGTAGTCGGCGAGGCCCTGCTCCGTCGCCGCCCACTGGATGCGCTCGCGCAGGAGCGCCACGCCCGCGATCACGGGGACGGCGGTCGCGAACACCACCAGCGCGAGGCGGGCGCGGAGCTTCACGAGGGCTCCTTCACATCGAGTCGATAGCCGACGCCCCACACCGTGGCGACGAGGCTGCCGTGCGCACCGAGCTTCTTGCGCAGGCGCGATGTGTGCACATCGAGCGTGCGTTCCGTTCCGTCGCGATCGGGATCGAGCACATTCTCTGCGAGCCAAGCGCGCGACAGTGCCTGTCTCGGACGGCGCGCGAGCGCGAGCAGCAGCTCGAACTCGACGCGCGTGAGGTCGACCGCTGCGCCTTCGACACGCACGCTGCGCGCCTCGGGGTCGATCGCGAGCGCGCCGAACTCGAGCACGCCCGAGCGCGTGAGGCCGGGTCTGCGCAGCCGCGCGTTGACGCGCGCGACCAGTTCCTCGGGCCAGAACGGCTTCGTCACATAGTCGTCGGCTCCGAGCTCGAGCGCGCGCACCTTCGTCGCGGTGTCGTTCTTCGCCGAGAGCACGACCACCGGCAGGTCGGAGCGCTGCCGCATGTGCTTGAGCACATCGAGACCGTAGGCACCGGGCAACATCAGATCGAGGATCACGAGCTCGAAGTCGCGCGGCTGTGTGTCGAGCGCGAGGTCGCCGTGCGCGATCCAGACCGGGTCGAAGCCCGCTTCGCGCAGGTGGCTCGCGATCTGCTCGCCGAGCCGCGCATCGTCCTCGACGACGAGGATTCGGTGAGTCACGTGGCGGCTCCCATGCTGGTAGCGAGAATCGTCCGCGAATCTTGCGCTTTCCTGAAGCTCCCGCGAGCGGAAATCCTGAGCGCCGCTCGTCGCGCGCGGAAAATTCGAAGTTCCACGCGCGCTTCAGAATTGCGCAAGACCTCGGGGCGATGTTGGGGTTGGAGCAGCTGCGGCAAGCGAGCCGCCCAACACCATGAAGACACCCATCACACTCGTGTTCATCGCTGTGACCGCCGCGTTCTCCTGCGCCGCGCAGGGTCCGCGCGGCCGTGACGATCGCCACCCTGACCGGGACGGACGCGAGCAGCACTGCCAGAACTGTCGTTGCAACGAGACCCAGTCGCCGCCTGCACGAGAGCAGCGCGGTCCCGAGGGGGTTGGGCCGCGCCAGCACGTGCCGCAGGGCCGGCCGAGCATGCGGCCGCCGTTTTCGCCGTTCGGCGGCTCGCAGCGGCCGCTGCTCCAGCGCGGCCCGCGCACGGAAGTGCCGCAGGGACGCCCGACGCCCGGTGATCGCGAACGGGGTCTTGAGCCCGTGGGCCCGCGCATGGACGCCCCGATGGGACGTCCGCCGCTCGCTCGGCCGCAGCCGCAGCGACATCCCGATTTCCAGCCGCGCGCGGCGCGCCCGCAGGTCGAGTCCGAACCGCGCGAGCGTGCCCACGGCGACGAGCGTCCCGAGGGCGCGCCGGGCCGTGCACCCGAGGCGCGGCGCGAGTTCCGCGACTCGCCCGAGGGCGCACCGCGGGTCCCGCCGATCGAAGGCCGCCCCAAAGGCCGCCCCAAAGGCCGCCCCAAAGGCCGCCCCGAGGGCCGTCCCGAGGGCCGCCCCGAGAACCGTCCCGAGAACCGTCCCGAGAACCGTCCCGAGGGCCGCCCCGAGAACCGCCCCGAGAACCGTCCCGAGGGCCGCCCCGAGGGCCGCCCCGAGAACCGCCCCGAGGGCCGCCCCGAGAACCGCCCCGAGGGCCGCCCCGAGAACCGCC
>Ga0194121_10000928_pt1 | contig 51118 bp, 44 predicted proteins | sample TA2MahCa50mmetaG_FD_148609 | JGI IMG/M metagenome (GOLD analysis project Ga0194121, IMG submission 148609) | Freshwater microbial communities from Lake Tanganyika, Tanzania - TA2015020 Mahale Deep Cast 50m | ecosystem: Environmental > Aquatic > Freshwater > Lake | place: Tanzania: Lake...
GCGCGGCATCGCCGTCAACCAGCGTGCGGGCCGGCTACGCATCAGTCCGCATTGCTATAACACTTGCGAGGAGCTGGATCGATTGATCGAGACGCTCGAATCCGTCTAGCCAGTTCGGGTAGGGCGGAGGCCCTTGCCGAGCCGTGAAGTGATCCAGTTCGGGGAGGGCGAGGCTCCTGCCGAGCCGTGAAGCGACAAGCGCCCTGCGGGTTTGGCTCGGCAGAAACCTCGCCCCTCCCGAATGTCGCAATCCTGGAGGCATGTCATGGACCGAATCGCGGTTTATACAGGAGTGTTCGATCCGGTGCATCGCGGGCACCTGGACGTGATTCGTCGCGGCAGCCAGCTTGTGGACCGGCTCATCGTCGGCGTCGGCGACAATCCGGAAAAATCGTCATTCTTCACGGCACGCGAACGCGTGCAGCTTCTGGAACAGGTCGTCAAACCGATCGGCAACGTGGCGGTCAAGTCATTCACCGGGCTGGCGGTCCGCTTCGTCCGTTCGGTCGGATCGAAGATCATGCTACGTGGCCTGCGCACCACCAGCGACATGGAGTATGAGTTTTCGATGTCGCTCGCCAATCGCGTGCTGGCCCCCGAGATCGACACGGTCTTTCTCATGGCCCACGATACGGTCTCGCACATCTCCGGCACGCTGCTCCGTCAAATCGCCAATTTTGGCGGCGAGCTGGAGTCGTTCGTGCCGCCGGAGGTCAAGGAAGCGCTGGAGAAACGCGTCAAGGAACGAGGGTGAATCGCTACGATGCCGACGCCAGTTGTCCCAGCTCGCGACGTCGCGAACGCGCCGGCCGTTCGAGGGTCTCGTTGACTTTTTGCACCAGCTGCTGCGCGGTGAAGGGCTTGGGCAGGAAGGCGGCGCGGGACTTGGAAACCTTGAGCCGCACGTTGAGATCGTCCAGGTAGCCGGAGATGTACAACACCTTGATGCTGGGTCGCTCATCCAGCAAGCGTTGAGCGACCTCGCCGCCGCCCATCGTCGGCATGACCACGTCGGTCACAAGCAGGTCGATGGTCCCCTGGTAATGTTCACTGAGACGCAGCGCCTCGGCGCCGTTGGCGGCCTGCAGGACGATGAAGCCGGACTGCTCGAGTGCCTTGCACGCCATGGTGCGCACTCCATCCTCATCTTCCACGAGCAGCACGGTGGCGCGCTTGCCCGCCAGGTCGATCTGCGGCAGCGGCCTGCTGATCGACGACAGCCCCTCGGCGGCGTGCGGCAAATAAATATTGAAAGCGGCTCCCTGACCCGGCCGACTTTGCACGACAATGCTGCCGCCGCTCTGCTTGACAATGCCGTACACCGTCGCCAGCCCAAGCCCCGTCCCTTTGCCTTGCTTGGTCGTGAAGAACGGTTCGAAGATATGACTGCGGACGGATTCGTCCATGCCACAACCCGTGTCCTGAACCGTCAGAAGAACATAGTTACCCGGCTGAATACCTGGCATTTCGCGGCTGGCGGATTCCTTCAACTCCACGTTGCTCGTCTTGATGGTGATCTGCCCGCCGTCCGGCATGGCATCGCGCGCATTGACCACCAGGTTCATCAGCACCTGGCCGATCTGCCCTGGATCGACCTTGACGGGAAACAGGTCGGGATCGAGCGTGCGCGTCAGGCGAATGTCCTCGCGGATGAGCCGGCCGAGCATTCTCTCGATGTCCTTGATGAGCGAGTTCAGGTTGACGATAACCGGAGCAAGAACCTGCCTGCGGCTGAACGCGAGCATCTGGTTGGTCAGTGCGGCGGCACGTTCGCCCACCTTGGCGATCTCTTCGATCGAGATGCGTCCGGGGTGATCATCCGGAAGCATCTGCAGGAGCAAGTCGCCATGCCCCAGAATCACCGTGAGGAAGTTGTTGAAATCATGGGCGACGCCTCCCGCCAGCCGGCCGATGGCTTCCATTTTCTGGGCCTGCAAGAGCTGCGATTCCAGGCGCTTTTGTTCGGAGACGTCTGCGAGCACGCCGACGTAGTGTGTCACTCTGCCCTCAGGAGCACGGATGGGAGCGAACGACAGAGTGCTCCAGAATGACGTTCCGTCCTTGCGCTGCACGAGGAACTCGACCAGGTAAGAGCGCGACTCTGCCATGGCCGCGTCGATCTCGCCAGCCACTCTCGGGTTGGCGTCCGGCCCCTGAAGCAGCGACCAGCCGCGCGTCAAAACCTCGTCGCGGCGGTAACCGGTCAGACACTCGAAGGCGTGGTTGACGTAGATGATCGGCTGACCAGGCCGGGCCGCGTCGAGAATGAACAGCCCTTCGGTGATTGCCTCGAGGGCGCGCTCGCGCAAGTTCAGGATCTCAGCCGAGCGCTTCTGCTCGCTCAGGTCGCGGATGACGCTGATGACCATCGGGCCGTCGCTCGTGTGCTGCGGGCACAGGCTGATCTCGACGGGAAACTCGCTGCCATCCTTGCGATGTCCCACAAGATGGCGCTTGGAGACCGTCGGCTTGAGCGGGTCGTGCGACGAGATATCAGAAAATTGCTCGCGATTGCGCCGGCTTACCAGGCTGCGAACTTTGTTATTGGCGGCCTCACCGCATGGGCTGTTTTCACCCTGGCGTCTTTGGTTCTGGGAATCGGTGGATTATGCCAGAAGGGACGCAAAAAAGGGTTCGCCATTTGCGGTGTTACATTGAGTGGCTTTTTCATGCTGGCAGTCTTGGCTTTCGCACTCGCCGTGATAAGGTAATTGGCAGATGCTCAGCGTCTTTCGAATTCAGCCGCCGAACCAGGCATTGCACACCGACGGGGACCGCATTCTTGTTTTGCGCGACGCCACGCTGTTGCAGCGGCCCCGGACCACCTTCACAATGGGTCCGACGACGAGAATCACGCCAAGCAGCTTTGCCAGGAAGATTGAGTGTTCCACGATAACTTCTGCCGCGCGTGACTTTGGCCGAACGCACCAGTTCACCCGGCATAAGCAGTTCACCGAGGCATGTGAGCGAGCTTACGCGTCGCCAACCGCCGTCTTCGTCATCGGCGGATTGCTGTTCATCGTCAGCACGGCGTTCGTCCTATCGCATCCGGTCTGGGTGGCCGATTGGCGGATCGTGGTGACGTTGATCGGCTGGCTGATGCTCTTTATCAGCCTATTGCAGTTGTTCGTGCCGCGCTCGGTGGCATGGCCGATGACGGTGCTGCCGCGGGCGAGGTATCGGTTCGTACTCGACCTCGGACAGGTGCTGGTCGGCCTGTACTTGGTGTATTGGGGCTTCCTGGCGTACTGACCGGCGTGGCCCGGCCGAAAACCAGACGCGGCTGCAGACCGGCGGGGCATGTAGCGCTTCCCAGATATGTAGCTCACCCAGCCCCGCCGGCTGCTGAGCTTGGCCGTTCGACTTCAAGAAATCATGACTCGAAAATCATGAGCAACGATAAGGGAGCAAGGGGTGCATCCAGACCGTCGCGTCGTGTGACGTACGCACTCATCAGTGCTGTCGGTGCCGTCTTCTTGTGCGCCGGCGGCTGTACTGGCCTGTGGCTCCTGCTGCGACCAGATCCTTTCTTGGGACCCTGGCAAAGCCGGGACGCCAAAGGCAGAGACGACATTACTTTGGGCCTCTACGCTGAGGGCAATGGCGAGAAGACGGGCTTCTATCGCGCCGGCGAGGGCAAGAGCCAGTCCCTAAAGTGGAGGCTTGATGGCGATGTGCTCGAGTTCGAACTGATCGGGGACGGAACTTTCTGGACAGGCGAAAAAGTGGCCCGATTCAGCTACTCCGTATCGTGGTCGGGCCGTGAGTTGACGCTGGTGCCGACGGCGGCAGGCCAACGGTCGGTTACCCTCAAGAGCACCAAGCGACCCTTCCCGACTTGATGTTGAGGTGATTAGATGGGTTGGCAACATTTCACCGCGTTCACGCTTGCTGGCATTGGCGCGCTGGGCTTTTGTTTGATGATTGTCGCCTTCGTGATGATTGCTCTTCAAGGCGGCTGGAAGCAATCGATCCAACAACCGATGGCCGAAGGCCGCTGGCCGATGGGAAGACGGCTTCTCCTCGTCGGCGCAGCGCTCGGCTTAGTGTTCGCCATCGGTATATTTGTTCTTGCCATGATCCCTGGTGGCATTCCGTGGCGTAACTGAAGAAGCCGAACCTGGCGTTGCACTCCGACCGGGGCCGCATTCTTGTTTCGCGCGACAGCACGCCGTTGCAGCGGCCCCGGCGGGTAAACTTTTTCGTTCGGCGACCGAGACTGCGGGACCGCAGCGGCTCACCGGCGTCATACCAGTGTCGCCCGGTAACCATCTCTTACAATAGCGAGGTGCCGTATGCGTCTGTGCGTAGCGTTGCTCCTGATGGCGGCCGTCGTCGCGGTTGCGGATGAGCCTAAAACCGGGGCGAAGGACAAGGAGGCCCTCCAGGGGCTGTGGCAGGCAGTCGAGTTGGAGGCCAACGGCAAGAAGGCTCCCGCCGAGGCGGTGAAGGCGTTCCAGGTCCAGTTCAAGGGCGACCAAATCGTGTTCAACCCGGCCTCTGAAAACCGCAAGCATGCCTTCGCGATCGACCCCGCGTCGAAGCCGAAGGCGATGGACCTGACGGCGGGCGATGGCCCGAAGAAGGGCCAGAAACTGCCGTGCGCAATCTATAAGCTGGAGGGCGACAAGCTCACCATCTGCCTCGACAAGGAGGGGGAGGCCGGCAAGCGGCCGACCGAGTTCAAGACGGCGGCCGGGGACGGCTTCGCGCTGCTCACCTTGGAGCGGGTCAAAGACAAGAAGTGACACAAGCCGCCGAACCCACATCTATGGCCCGCCGAATCAATAGCGCGCACGCCGAAAGAGGGATGATTTCTGATTTTTTCATCCGGCATCCTTGCGGGCTTCAGGACGAATCCGTGAGTGTGCGCTCCAGGCTGCGTCGGCGTGTTTCATGGTTCGTGGTTGCGGCGCCCGGGTGTCACGTCGTTGTCAGCGAATGCGGTTGCGGCTGCAACCGTTCGCGCGCGTGCTGCACCAAACACATCGACGGGGTCGGCCAGGTCTCCTTGCGGCGTCCCGACTGCGCGAGGCAAACGTCACGGTGTCCCGCCTGTGCCGTGGCTCTCCTCTGCGCCCCGGAGGGGTTGGGAGGAGGCCACGGCGTGATCCTCGTCGCGCCCTAGAAATTCAGCCGTGCCGCCACGTCGGCCAGTGCGATCATTCAAATGCACGGGCTCATCTTGCCGGCGCCAACTGGGCTCTCCTGGGCGGAGTGGGCGAGGCGCCGCCGAGCGGGCTGGGTGGCACGCGTGCCACCCGTCGCCATGGATAGGTGTCACGCGCAATGAGCGTGGGCGCTGTCCGGCGGGCCTGGCAGTGCGGAGGCTGGCCGATTGCCGCATCGCGAGGCGGCGTCATATCTCGCAATGGCGACACGACTTATGAATAGGGCGCGGACAAAACCGCTTGCCACTTCTCAATGCATAAATGGGTTTTTATGTCACATTCGGGTGGCGGGCGCTGACATGAAAAGAAAACGCAAGCGGGGCGAGCCTGGCTATAATGGCCATGAATCAGCGGCGTTTGCGTGTCCATCGTTGACGTGGTGAGCACGAGCGATTTCAATCTGTATGCGGAGCTGTTGCATTTCCTCGAGAGCACCGACCCCGCCCTCGGCAACGAGCCGCCGCCCATGTACGCGGTGACCTTGCGCATGCGGCACGAAGACCGGCGCCGGCTGATGGATAGCTGGTATCATCCGCTCGCCATCGGCCAATCCTTGCCGGCGCTCCCCATCTGGCGCAAGGAAACCAAGGCCATCTCCCTCGAACTCGAAGCAAGCTACGCAGAAACCTGCAAGACGCTCCGCATTTCTTGATTCGCACGCCGTGCGGCGCGGCGAGCTGCGTTATAATGAAGCCCATGAATCAGCATGGCTTTGTGCGCGTGGCCGCCGCCGTTCCGTCCCTCCGGGTCGCCGATTGCGCGTTCAACGGCGAGCGCATCCTCGCCATGCTGGCTCGAGCGGAACAGCAACAGGTGGACGTGCTGGTCTTTCCCGAGCTGTCCCTGACCGGCTACACCTGTGCCGATCTGTTTCAGCAGGCGGTCTTGCAGTCGTCGGCCCGCGACGCTCTCGAAGAACTGGTCCAGCGCGGCAAGGATGTCTTCTCCGGTCTGGCGGTGGTCGGCCTGCCGCTGGTGATCGACGACCGGCTCTTCAACTGCGCGGCGGCAATCCAGGGCGGCCGGCTGCTCGGCATCGTTCCCAAGTCGTTCATTCCAAATTACAAGGAGTTCTACGAGCTGCGCTGGTTCGCGCCGGCGGCCCAGGCGCAGAGCCGTGTCGTTTCCTGGGACGGAACGGCCGTCCCTTTCGGAACGGACCTGCTCTTCGACGCCGCGCCGGGCGGCCCGGTCGTCGGCGTGGAGATCTGCGAGGATCTGTGGGTGCCGGCGCCGCCCAGCTCGATGCTGGCCCTGGGCGGCGCGACCATTCTCCTCAATCTGTCGGCAAGCAACGAGGTCATCGGCAAGGCCGGCTATCGACGGCAGCTCGTGCAGAACCAGTCGGGCCGCTGCCTGGCGGCCTACGTCTATGCTTCCTGCGGCGTCGGGGAATCGACGACCGACGTCGTCTTCGGCGGGCATTGTCTCATCGCCGAGAACGGCGTGCTGGTCGCCGAATCCGAGCGCTTCAAGCCGGAGGAGACGCTGCTCGTCACCGACGTGGACATCGAGCGCCTCCGCAACGACCGTCTGCGCACCAATAGCTTTGGCGACCTGAGGACGGACGGCGCGCGCACGATCGCCTTCACGCTGGATCGTCCGGTGCCGCGGCGGCTGGTCCGCGAGATCGAGGCGCATCCCTTCGTGCCGCGCCGTCAGGAAAGGCTGCGCGAGCGCTGCCAGGAGATCTTTCTCACGCAGGTATCGGGACTGGCCCGGCGGCTGGAGCACGTTGGCAGGCCGCCCGTTGTCATCGGTATCTCCGGTGGGCTGGATTCGACGCTGGCTCTGGTCGTTACGTGCAAGACCGTCGATCGTCTGGGCGTGGCGCGCGGCAAGATCACGGGTATCACCATGCCCGGCTTCGGAACGACCGAGCGAACACGGCAAAACGCCCAGATCCTGATGAGACAACTCGGCGTCGCGGCGAAAGAGATTGACATCCGTCCTTTATGCCTGAAAGAGATGCGTGCCCTCGGACACCGGCCCTTCGGCATTGATTGTGGCCGGCTTTCCGTCGAAGAACTGACGGCCCGGCTGCGCGAGGTCCCGGCCGACCGGCGGCACGACCTCACCTTCGAGAACATCCAGGCGCGGATGCGCACCAGCCTGCTCATGAACTCCGGTTTCGTCATCGGCACCGGCGATCTTTCCGAGCTGGCGCTGGGATGGTGCACGTACAACGCCGATCACATGAGCATGTACAACCCGAACGTGAGCATCCCCAAGACACTGGTGAAGTTTCTGGTCCGCTGGGCGGCCGAGAACGAGTTCGACGGCGAGGCGCGGCGCGTCCTGCTCGACATCGTCGACACGCTCATCTCGCCGGAGCTTCTTCCCATCTCGTCCGACGGCCAGGGATCGCAGTCCACCGAGCACACCATCGGCCCCTACGAGCTGCATGACTTCTTCCTGTTCCACGTGCTGCGATACGGGGCAGCGCCCGCGAAGGTGCTGTATCTCGCCGAGCAGGCGAAGTTCGACCGCGACTATTCGCCGCGCGAGCTGCGTCGCTGGCTGGAGGTCTTCATCCGCCGTTTCTTCGCCAACCAGTTCAAGCGTTCCTGCCTGCCCGACGGCCCCAAGGTCGGCTCGATCAGCCTGTCGCCCCGCGGCGACTGGCGCATGCCCAGCGACGCCGTGGCGGCAGGGTGGCTGAGCTGGCTGGAGACGGGCGAGCGAGTCAGCACGCTGGAACTTCCGTAGTGGACGCCGCTGATGGATCGGAAAATCGTTTGGTCGCCTGGGGACGTTGGTTTTCAACTGCCCTGCGGTCTGATACAATGCAGCGTCCGCTGTTGGCTGCCTCCCCGAGGCGAACTTGTCACTTTTCGAGGTGCGACACCATGAGCAGGGCCCGAAGCATACGCGTGCTGGTTTCGGCATTGTTGGCAGTGGCGGGAGTATGGTCGCTGGTGCGTTTGGTGGAAGCCCAGGCGCCGGCGCAACAGGCCGGGCAGCCGCCGGTGCCGCCGGGGGGCACCCCGATTGTGATCAAGCCAGCCGACGCCGTGCTGAAGGGTCTGGAAAAGGTGGTATCCACCAGCGACGGCAAGCCCAGCATGTTCACACTGTACATCAACAAGCACGATGGCCGGGTCCTGGCTGAGTTGCCTCGTGAGTTTGACAAGAAGAAGTATTTCATCGCTCTGACCGTCGCAGGCGGCGAGATCTTCGCCGGTCTGCAAGCGGGCGACCTTTATGTCCAGTGGAAGAAGTACGGCGAACGGCTGGCCTTGATCGAGCCGGACCTGGAAACGCGTTCCACGGGCGACCAGGAGTCGAAGGACTCGGTCCAGCGGCTCTTCACGGGCCGGGTGCTGGCCGACGTGCCGATTCTCGGGCAGACGCCGCAGCACGGCATGGTCATCGACATGGTCGAGCTGCTGCTGACGAACGCCCCCAAGTTTTTCGGCAGTGGCTTCAGCTACTTCGGCGGCGGCGGCTACAACATTGATCCGCGTTCGTTGAGACTGCGCGAGATCAAGACCGCCAAGGCCTTTACCCAGAACATCGAGCTGGCCTTCGAGGTGCCGATGAGCAACGGCAAGCTCAAGACGCTGCATTTCTCGATCAGCGAGATTCCGGACAACACCGGGTACCATGCGCGAGCGGCCGACGACCGCGTTGGCTATTTCACGACTGCATTCGACGATCTGGGCAAGTTCAAGAAGGGCGAGTCGCGGACGCGTTACATCAATCGCTGGCATCTCGAGAAAGCCGATCCTTCGTTGAAGTTGAGCCCGCCCAAGCAGCCCATTGTCTTCTACATCGAGCACACCACGCCGATCCGCTATCGGCGCTTCGTCCGGGACGGCGTGCTGCAATGGAACAAGGCCTTTGAGAAGGTCGGCCTGGCCAATGCGATTGAAGTCTACTACCAGGACTCGCAGACCCACGCTCACATGGAGAAGGACCCCGAGGACGTGCGCTACAACTTCGTGCGCTGGTTGAGCAACAACCAGGGCACGGCGATCGGTCCGAGCCGGGTGCACCCGCTTACCGGGCAGATTCTCGACGCCGACATCATTCTGACGGATGGCTGGATTCGCCATTTCGAGCGTCAGTTTGCGGAACTGCTGCCGCAGCTGGCGATGGAGGGCTTTGGCCCGGACACGCTGTCATGGCTGGAACGCAATCCGACTTGGGATCCGCGCTTCTTGCTGGCCTCGCCGCACAAGCGCAACGAGTTTCTTGCGGAGCTGAATCGTCGCGGCACGCAACCCCTGGGTGGACACGCGGCCGCAAAAGCCTCTGGCCGGCTCATGGGCAACAACGAGTTCGACGGCCTCGTCGGCCGCGTCAGCCAGGTCAACGGCATGTGTCTGGCTGCCCAGGGCAAGGCGTTTGACCTCGCCGTCATGCGCATGTCGCTCGATCTGCTGATGCAGGCCGAGGCGCAGGAGGCCAACGACCAGCCGAAGTCCAAATCCACCGAGGATGAACTGGACGGCATCCCCGCCCGTTTCATCGGCCCACTGCTCGCCGACCTGGTGGCTCACGAAGTGGGACACACGCTTGGCCTGCGGCATAACTTCAAGGCCTCCGGTCTCTACAGCATGGCCGATGTCAACAGCAAGAAGATCAAGGGCAAGAAGCCGTATGCCGGATCCGTCATGGACTATCTTCCCGTCAACATCAACATGAAGGACGGTGAGGTCCAGGGGGACTACGCCATGATTGATATCGGGCCCTATGACATGTGGGCGATCGAGTACGGCTACTCATTCGAGAAGGATCTCAAGCCGATTCTGGCGAAATGCACGCAGCCCGAGCATCAGTATGGCACGGACCAGGACACACTGGGCCCGGACCCGCTGGCGCGCCGCTACGACTTCAGTGCCAATCCGCTTGATTTCGCTCGCAATCAGATGAAGCTGGCGAAACACCATCGAGAAAAGCTGCTCACCAAGTTCGTTGCCGATGGCGAGAGCTGGAGCAAGGCACGCCGCGGTTACGAGTTGACGCTGGCTTTGCAAGTTCGGTCACTCGGCATGATGGCCAACTGGGTAGGCGGCGCCCTGGTCCACCGTGATCACAAGGGAGACAAGGGCACTCGCGCTCCCATCGAGGCCGTGCCCGCCGCCACGCAGCGCGCCGCTCTCAAGTGGGTCATCGAGAGTACCTTCAAGGACGAGGCGTTCGGCCTGACGCCGGCAATCTTGCAGCGGATCCGCACCGACAGCCTGGCGTCGGACGAGAGTTTTTCAGGATTCCAGGAACCCACGTTTCCTGTCAACGACCGTGTCATGGGCATTCAGAGTTCGGCGCTGACGATGCTCTTGAATCCAACGCGGCTACGGCGAATCTACGACAACGAATTTGTCGTCGAGGCGGACAAGGATGCGGTCACGCTCCCCGAGTTGATGGAGACGGTGACAACGGCCATCTACAGCGAACTGGACGACATGCCGGAGGGCAAGTTCACGTCGCGCAAGCCGTTGATCTCGACGCTACGCCGCAATTTGCAAAGGACACTGGTGGATCGACTCATCGACCTGGCTCAGCCTGGCGGCGACAGCGGAGCCGCCTCCAAGCCGATCTCGAACCTGGCATTGACGCATCTACGGCAGCTGAAGACCAAGATCACCACGGCTCTCAAGGCCGATGGCTTGACGATGGATCCGTACAGCAAGGCGCACTTGCAGGACGCGCAGATCCGCATCACCAAGGCGCTGGAAGCGCCGTTCATCTTCAACGTGCGCGATTTGCAGCCGCGGATGTCGTTCCCGCTCTTCCTGCACTCGCGCGGCGAATACTGTAGCCAGCCGGGATGCCGCTGCCGGACCGAGTCGTGGGACACGCGGCGGTGACGGCCCCAGCGGCGAACCTGTCGCGTGGGGTTGTGTGCGAGCGAAAACGCACGCTGGCTTACCGCTGGGGCAAGCCCGGGGGCGTCGTGACGGGCGGGGGTGAAATCGGCAAGGGCGGCGGCGCGGGGATGCTTGGATAGACGATCGTCCCGTCGCTGGTGGTCTTGAAGGACGTCGGCGTGCCGCTTGGCAGTTCGGGGGGCGTCGGCCGGATGACTTGCTGTGGTGCCGTGCCGCTATTGGTGCCTGGCGTGAGCCAGGTGCGCGCCTTTTCCTTGGCCTTGTTGATGTCCTCGGCGATCTTCGGGTTGTTCACGTCCACCTCGTAACGGGTGCCGGTGCCGTCCGTGGTGCGTTTCACGGCGTACCAGCCCTGAAAGTATCCGACGACGACGAAGGCGATGACGGCAGCCGCCGCCAGGGCCAAGAGATTGCGCATGTCTGGGTCTCCTTGAACGAGCGGGGACATTTGCCAACCAGCCACGACCGGCGAGGCTGTAACAGGATCCCCGTGATCGGTCCAGGCCAACCGGGGAACGCGAGGTTCCGTTCGGCCGGTGTCGAGTGGATTTGCTGCTGCATATCGCTGAGAGGGCGGGCTGAATAGAGGCAAACGGCATGACCAGGGTAAACCGGGCTTGACAACACCCCATGCCCGTTGCGTATGCTTTGGGGTAGGTGGGTTTGTAACGCAGGGTTCCCAGCCGCGACAACCTGAAAAACGCGATTGACCCGCATCTCTCCCGAGTCGGACGACGTAAAATGAAGTAGGCCATCGGGCGAGCCTGGCCAAGGTCGCGAGGATGGCGGATGTCGGCGTTGGATGGCGCGATACGGAGTAGGCCAGGGAAGGCATGAGCGGGCGGCAGCGCCGGGAGCGCGAGCGACCGGAATCGGCCAGGGGGGTAGCCCGGCGCGGTTGAGTGAGAGCATCCCCGGACGTTCCTACCCTGCCTCCCCTTCCTCTTTCGCATCACCGCCGCGGGGACTGCATAGCTCGTCATCATCGCAGGGATGCCTCCCGCCCAGGTCTTTTGCTCTTTCGGATTGGGAATCACGGCGCCGCCGTCCATTGGGCGGACGCGCCGACCTACTGGAGGATTCACATGTCCACGGGGAAAACCATCCTGCATTCGATGCGGCAGCAGCTCAATCTCAGTGACTATCGCAAGAAACACTGGGAAGGGTCGTTTGACGAGTACCTGGACATTGTCTGCAAGCGCCCGGAGGTGACGCGTTCCGCCTACCAGCGCCTCTATGACATGTTGCTGTCGCACGGTACCGAGGAGATCTACGAGCAAAAAGAGAAGATCACCCGCTACAAGTTCTTCACGGATTTCGCGGCCCAGCAGGGCGATGCTATTTTCGGCCTCGACCGCACGCTCATGAATCTCGTCAACACGTTCAAGGCGGCTGCCAAGGGTTACGGCACCGATCGCCGGGTTCTCCTGTTGCACGGCCCGGTTGGCAGCTCGAAGAGCACCATCGCCCGCCTTCTGAAAAAGGGGCTGGAGCAATACGCACGCACCGATGAGGGCATGCTTTTCTCCTACGCGTGGAAGATGGAGAACGGCACCTGGTCCAAGTGTCCGATGCACGAGGAGCCCCTGCACCTCGCGCCCCACGAACTGCGACCCGCGCTTGCGGCCCGGCTCAACGAGAACAAGGGGCCCAACGACTACGTCGTGACCATCCAGGGCGAACTCTGCCCGTTCTGCCGGCACATGTATAATGAGTACCTGGCCAAGCATGACGGCGACTGGAACCGCATGCTCGAAGACATCAAGGTTTTCCGCTTGATCCTCTCCGAGCAGGATCGCATCGGCATCGGCACTTTCCAGCCCAAGGACGAGAAGAACCAGGACTCGACCGAACTCACCGGTGACATCAACTACCGGAAGATCGCCGAGTACGGCACCGATAGCGACCCGCGCGCCTTCAACTTCGACGGCGAGTTGAACATCGCCAACCGCGGCCTGGTCGAGTTCATCGAGGTCCTCAAGCTTGACGTGGCCTTTCTCTACGATCTGCTGGGCGCCTCGCAGGAGCACAAGATCAAGCCGAAGAAGTTTGCGCATACCGACATCGACGAGGTCATCCTGGGGCACACCAACGAGCCGGAATATCGCCGGCTGCAGAACAACGAGTTCATGGAGGCCTTGCGCGACCGCACGGTCAAGATCGACGTTCCTTACGTGAGCCGCCTAAAGGATGAAATCAAGATCTACGAGAAGGACTTCAACGCGGAGCGCGTCAAGGGAAAGCACATCGCGCCGCACACCATTGAAATTGCCGCCATGTGGGCCGTGCTCACCAGGCTCAATCCGCCCAAGCACGCCAACCTCACGCTTCTCCAGAAGCTCAAGCTTTACAACGGCAAGACGCTGCCTGGCTTCACCGAGGACAACGTCGTCGAGCTCAAGCGAGAGGCGATCAGCGAGGGCATGTCCGGCATCAGCCCGCGCTACATCCAGGACAAGATCAGCAACGCCCTGGTTGCCCACCCGGAAGAGAACTGCGTCAACCCGTTCATGGTGCTGCACGAACTGGAGGTGGGCTTGCGGCATCACTCGCTCATCACCAGCCAGGACCAGCTGCAGCACTGCCGGGAACTGCTGTCGGTCGTGAAGGAGGAGTACGAGGACATCGTCAAGAACGAGGTCCAGCGGGCCATCGCCGCCGACGAAGACGCCTTGACGCGGTTGTGCTCGAACTACATCGACAATGTGAAGGCCTACACGCAGCGCGAGAAGGTCCGCAACCGCTACACCGGCAACTACGAGGAGCCGGACGAACGGCTGATGCGCTCCGTCGAGGAGAAGATCGACATCCCCGAGGGCCGCAAGGACGACTTCCGCCGCGAGATCATGAACTACATCGGCGCCCTGGCCATCGACGGCAAGAAGTTCGACTACAAGACCAACGAACGACTGCAAAAGGCCCTGGAGCTCAAGCTGTTCGAGGACCAGAAGGACACCATCAAGCTCACCAGTCTGGTATCGAGCGTGGTGGACAAGGCCACGCAGGAGAAGATCGACGTCGTCAAGAGCCGCCTGATTCGCAACTACGGCTACTGTGACGTGTGCTCCACCGACGTGCTCAGCTTCGTGGCGAGTATTTTTGCCCGCGGACACGCGAAGAAATAAAAGTCGTGGTTTGTTTACGTTTCGCGCTCGCGCGACCCCGAGCAGGCGCGAACGTAGGCATGCCCGGTTATGAGGACCTGTCGTGAGCCAGAAGATCGAGCGAGATCAGCAGCGGTTCAAGAAGATCGTACGCGGCAAGGTGAAGAGCAACCTGTCGAAGTACATCGGCCGCGGCGAGATGATTGGCAAGAAGGGTAATGACCTGGTGAGCATTCCCTTGCCGCAGATCGACATCCCGCAGTTTCGCTACGGCGAGAAGGGGTCGGGCGGGGTAGGGCAGGGCGAGGGCCAGCCGGGACAGCCGTTGACCGCGCCACGCGGCGACAGCGACGCTGGCGCCGGCGACCAACCGGGCGGACATATCCTGGAAGTTGAGTTGTCCCTCGAAGAACTGGCCGCGATCATGGGCGAGGAACTGGCGCTGCCGCGCATCGAGCCGCGTGGCAAGAAGAACATCGTCACCACCAGGGACAAGTACACCGGCATTCGCCAGGCCGGCCCAGAGTCGCTCCGCCATTTCAAGCGCACCTTCAAGCGCGCCTTGAAGCGGCAGATCTCCTCCGGCGTCTACGACCCGAAGAATCCGACGGTCATGCCCATCCGCGAGGACAAGCAATACCGCAGCTGGAAGGAGATCCAGAAGCCCGAGAGCGTGGCTTGCATCATCTACATGATGGACGTTTCCGGCTCCATGACCGACGAGCAAAAAGAGATCGTCCGCGTCGAGTCCTTCTGGATCGACACCTGGATCAAGAAGCACTACAAGGGCATCCAGACCATCTACATCATCCACGATGCGGTCGCCCAGGAAGTGGACGAGCACACCTTCTACCACACTCGCGAGAGCGGCGGCACCAAGATCAGCTCTGCCTACGAGTTGTGCGACAAGATCATCAACCAGCGCTTCCCACCCGACCAGTGGAACCTGTACGCCTTCCACTTCTCCGACGGCGACAACTGGGGCGACGACATCCCGCACTGCATCGAGATCCTCACCGAGCGGCTGCTGCCCAAGGTCAACCTGTTCGGCTACGGGCAGGTCGAAAGCCCCTACGGCAGCGGCGAGTTCTTCGACTACATCAAGGAAATGCTCGGCGAGAAGGCCAACGTCGTCGCCAGCCGCATCCCCGACCGCGAGGCCATTTTGGGGTCCATCAAGGAATTCTTGGGCACAGGACGCTGATCGAAGATTTCAGATTTGAGATTGCAGATTCAAGAAGCAACCCGGTTTGATGCTCTGACAATCTGCAATCTGCAATCTGAAATCTGCAATCTGTGCTCCAAGGAAGGATGGTATAATTAGGACATGGGCATTCCCTACAACACCAACCTGCCGCCAGACCTGCGGGCCTTGCAAGTCGAGATTGAGGGCTATGCCCGCGAGTTCGGGCTGGATTTCTACGAGACCATCTTCGAGGTTCTCGACGCCGATGATCTCAATGAAGTCGCGGCCTATGGCGGGTTTCCCACGCGCTATCCGCACTGGTCCTTCGGCATGGCCTACGAGGAGCTGCGCAAGGGCTACGACTACGGCCTGTCCAAGATTTACGAGATGGTCATCAACAACGACCCCTGCTTCGCCTACCTGATGCGCTGCAACCACGTCGTTGACCAGAAGCTGGTGATGGCACATGTCTACGGCCATTGCGACTTCTTCAAGAACAACGCCTATTTCGCGCACACCAGCCGCAAGATGATGGATGAGATGGCCAACCACGGCGTGCGCATGCGCCGCTATGTGGAGAAGCACGGCGAGGACGAGGTCGAGGCTTTCATGGATCGCTGCATGTCCATCGACGACCTGATCGACGTGCACTCGGTGGCCATCAAGCGTCGCGAGGAAAGCCAGCGCTACGACTTCAAGGAGGAGGTCGATGAAGCGGTCAGGCTGACGCGCTTCAAGAGCAAGGATTACATGGATGACTACATCAACCCGCGCGCGGCGCTGAAAGCGGAAGAGGAGCAGCACAAGAAGCTCAGGGAAGCCACGGCCAAGAGCTTTCCGGAGAAGCCGGAGAAGGACATTCTGCTCTTCCTCATCGAGCACGCACCCTTGAAGCCGTGGCAGCGCGACGTGCTATCCATTGTTCGCGACGAGGCTTACTACTTCGCGCCGCAGGGCATGACCAAGGTCATGAACGAGGGCTGGGCCAGCTACTGGCACAGCACCATCATGACCGAACGCGCCCTCGAGCCCTGGGAGTGCATCGATTACGCCGATCACCACTCGGGGACGATGGCAACCAGCCGGACGCGCATCAATCCTTACAAGCTCGGTATCGAGCTGTTCCGCGACATCGAGGAACGCTGGAACACCGGGCGATTTGGCAAGGACTACGACGATTGCGACGACCTGGAGAAGCGGCGTACCTGGGACAGGAAGCTCGGCCTGGGCAGGCAAAAGATCTTTGAGGTTCGCCGCGTCCACAACGACATCACCTTCATCGAGACCTTCCTGACGCCGGAGTTCTGCCGCAAGCACCGGCTGTTCTCCTTCGCGTTCAACGACCAGACCGAGCAGTACTTGATCGAATCGCGCGAATTCGAGAAGATCAAGAAGCGCTTGCTGTTCAGCCTGACGAACTTCGGCAAGCCCTGGATTTACGCGGTGGATGCCAACTATCGCAACCGCGGAGAGTTGCTGCTCAAGCACGAGCACAACGGTATCGACCTGGAAATGGACAAGGCGTCGGCCACGCTGGCCAACATCCAGCACATCTGGTCGCGTCCGGTGCATTTGCAAACCGTGGTCGAGAAACAGCCCAGCATGATGTCATTTGACGGCTCCGAACACACCATCAAGACCCTGGGAGAAAGCGATGACGCTCGCAAACATACTCCGGCAAAATCTCGCTGAAACGCCGATTCTCAAGGAACGGCACGAATTGCTGGCGGCCGGGCCCGACCTGCCCTGGTCCGTAAACGTCACATTCGACAAGCGCGACGAACTGAGCGGCCTGGCGTGGGAGATTGCGGTCACGCGCACAGGCCCCGAGCCGGCCGGCGCAACCATTCAGGTCTGGGCCGAGCGGATTGCTCAGTACGCTACCGGCCTGACCGAACCGCTGCGCATCGTCGAGATTGATCCGGAACGCAACGAGGGTTTCCTGCGCAGCGCGCAGCCGGCGCGCATGGACGACCGCATTGGCTACTTCGAGATCTTCCTCAAGGGCACGCGGCACGCGCAGGTCCGCCGTTACCAGGCCAGCGGCGCCAATGGCAAGCGCACCCAGACCGGCTTCGTGTTGACCCACGAATCGCTGTGCAAGCTCGTGGACGACATCTCGGGCGACTGACTGGAGGCGCAGCATGGCCACCGCTGAGCTGAAGTCGAATCAACGACTGGTCTCGCGCGATGACTTCTACCGCCTTCTTGATTCCGGTGGTCCACTTCTCCCAGCGCCGCGCCTCCTGCAATCGAGCGAGCCGCTTGTCCTACGGCTGATCGATCAATACTCCGGCAACACCAGGCCATCGTTGCGGTTCGCCAGCAAGCCGAGTACCGCCGCCGGAATTGTGTCGTAAATCGGGCGCACCGAACCGTCGCCGAGTACGAACTGGCACAGGTGCGGATGCCGGCTGCCGAACTTCCAGCCCATGTCGTGCGGTGAGAGCGCCAGTGGGAAATCCGGACCGCCGCAGCGCATGCTGCAGGACGGATTGTGCCCGTCGTAGATGTTGCAATCCCACGGCACCTGTCCTTCCGAGCCATCGGGCACGTGCTTCTCGCCGACGAGAATGGTGTTGCTCAGGCCGTCGCGGATGTCGGCGAAGCGCAGGCCCTTGACGGCGTGAAAGGCGCCGTCGTGCGGAAGGGTCGAACCGTCCGGAAAGATGACGGTGTAGTCGAAGCCGGTCGTACCGATGCACGCCGCGTAGTCGCCCACCGAACCGGGCAAGCTGCTGTTGAGGACGCACACTTTCGGTGGCTGTGCGACTGGCGTGGACTGTCCGCTCGTGCGGAACGACGGGCAGAAGTAGTTGGGCACCGGCGTGCTGAAGATGGCGGCTGCCCGGTCGAGCGACTGCTGCGTGATGGGCACGTTGGCTGCGATGCCGGGGTAGATATCGCTGGCGCCCCAGAGTCGGTGGAGCGTTTCTTGTTCGAGATTGGGCAGGATCAGCCACGCCCACGTGGGTGTCTCGCCGAAACTGGTGCGGCTGGGCGGCAGCTTGTGATACTGGTCATGATAGAGGTGCAGCGCCAGGCCGATCTGCTTGAGGTTGTTGGCACACTGGGTGCGGTTGGCCGCCTCGCGAGCGGACTGCACCGCCGGCATCAGCAAGCTGATCAAGATCGAGATGATGGCGATGACCACCAACATCTCGATGAGTGTGAAAGCGCGACGACGGGGGCAAGCATGCATGATCAGTCTCCCTCAGCGGCCGGGCGCCGGCGCGTGGCGCAGGTCGCCGCCGGTGTCGTGGCGCATCAGTGACGCCGGAATTGTGAAGCGATATGTCCCCTGGCCGCCAAGCGGCCCGGCTGGAATCTCCAGGCGCAGATCTTGATTGCCCGCCGACTCCAGGGCGAATGCAAACACCCTGTCTTCAACCGTGACTGGAAACATGCTGGAACGGATGGTGTTATCCGCCAAGGTGGCTAGCGTGGCCTCGCGGCGCGGCAGGGAACGGCCCGTACTGTCCAGCAGTCGAGGTTGCAGGTCGTCGCCGCGTGACGTCTGTGGTTGTGCCTGGTGGCCGGCAAATCGTCGGGCATCTTCGACCAGTTGCATGCGGACGCGGATGACCACCGCATCACCTCGAGATTCTACCTTCCTGGGGGCCTCGTCTTCCGCGGGAGCCAGCCGAATAAGCCGCACGCTGCCGATCCAGATGCGCAGCGGACCTTGCTGGATGGCCGATTTGGCGGCATTCACCCAGTCCTCGCCTGCCGCGGTGCCCTGGGAGTGACTTGCCGTCAATGGCACGGCACGGATCTCCATGCTGATCACTGGGGCCGATTGCCGAAACATCCAGTACGCCTGTCCCAGCAGTGCCGGGAAAAGCCAGGCGAAGATCGTTGCCGCCACTGCCGTCGCCGTGCCCAGTGCAGCCAAGTGGGCACGCTGGCCCCTCGACATGGCACAAAGCAGGGCGAGCAAGCCAAGCATGACGGCGCCGGCGCTGACCGGGAGGACAAGGCCAGCCCACGAGCGCGATGAGGTGCACAGCAACCCCGCGCCGGCAGCCAGAAAGGCTGCGACTCCCAGCACGTCGGACATGCGCAGCGGTTCTGGCGGAGCAGCTGGCTCAGTAGCCGAGCATTGCCCAGGTTCCGGCAACGCCGTCGCTTCAATCGGCGACTCAGCGGAGACGGACGCGGGGGCAGCGACGCTGCTTCGCACGGTCCGGCGGGGCCCGCGCGGGGACGGTGCCAGCGATTCCTCCATCGGCGCCAGCGTGAAGTAATTTGCACAACGCCGGCAGCGCGCACTCGCTCCCAGGGCGTGATCGGGCGCCTTCACACCGTGGCCGCAAAACAAACATCTTGCCTGGAATGGCATCCGGTGTCTCCGCTGACTCGGTGCAACGGCCGGCACAGTCGCAACGGCTCACTCTCCTTGTGCGTGAAGGAGTGAAACCTTTCACAAGAAGTCATCTGCCTGAGTCGTTGTCTGCGAGTTGCCGCCGGCTACACTGTGATGATTGCGTAAATGCCGCACTGGAGCAGCAATGGCCTCGCGATTTGAAACCAAGACAGCCCTGGTCACCGGCGGTTCGCGCGGCATCGGCCGGGCGATCTGCGAGTTGCTCGCGGCGCAGGGGGCCCGGGTCGCCGTCAACTATCGCGACCGGGAAAAGGAAGCAGCGGAGACCGTCGCCGCCATCGAAGCCGACGGCGGCCAGGCATTCGCCATTCGCGCCGATGTCGCCGACGCCGACCAGGTGTCCGGCATGGTTCGCGAGGTCACCAGCACGTTCGGGCCGATCGATTTTCTCGTCAACAACGCGGGTGTGTTTCACCTGCTGGGAGTTGGCGAAATCACGCCGGAGAACTGGCGGCAAACTCTGGATGTGAACCTGACGGGGACCTATCTCGCGACATGGGCGGTGAAGGATGCGATGCTGGAGCGCGGCTTCGGCCGGATCGTCAACCTCAGCTCCATCGGCGGGCTGCGGCCACGAGCGCGGGCCATCGCCTATTCCGTCTCGAAGGCCGGCGTCATCGCCTTCACCAAGTCTTGCGCGGAAGCCTGGGCCAGCCGCAATGTCCGCGTCAATGCCGTCGCCCCGGGACTTATCGACACGGAAATGATCGGCGGCGCCGAGCCGGAGTTGCTGGACAAGCTCACCGCCGAGACGCCGCTCGGCCGCATCGGCACGCCGACCGATGTCGCGTCCGTCGTCGCTTTCTTGCTCTCCGAGGAGTCCGGCTTCATGACCGGGCAGACGCTGGTAGTGTGCGGCGGGCGGGTGATGATACCTTGAGTGCTTCAACGACTTGTTGCCGTGGACTGGCGCGGACGGTTGGCTCAGTCCCTCACGATGTCTGCTTTAATGACCTGACCGTCCTCAAACTTGATTGCCAGCCATTCCGAGTCAATTCTGATGAAGCCGCGTTCAGGACCCAGCCAGTAGACGTAGTCATATCCCTCAAAAAAACTACCTTCCGGTGGCACGCCAAATAGCTCGTCGATTTCCGCCTTTGATTTTCCAACGAGCTGGTGCCGGCCGAGTAGGTCGTCAATCATGCGCAGACGAATTGGATTGACGTTGCAAGTCTGACCCACCACGTTGTCCCTCCACGAGGCAGAGTCGAACGGAATGCGATTCTGGTATTCTTCGACAGCGCTACCTAGCCAGAAAAGAAATGGTAGATTGCACAAAACGCAAGGCGGAACGACGAGCAATGCGATGGCTATATCAATTGCCAGTTTTCTTCGCCTGTGCGACGGCGTCATGTGTCTTTCCTGCATTTCGCCGCTCGTCCGAGTGACTCTACCCGGCCTTGCGCTCGAACTGCTCGCGCAGCGATGCTAGTTGTTGTTTGCGCAGCACCTCGGGTGCGAACGGGTCGAAGGCCACCGGCCGTTTGAGGATGTTCTGCAAGACCTGCAGCGCCAGCCGGCGCATCTCCACATCGCGGCGTTCCAGGGCGGCCAGGAGCGCCGGCGTGACGCCGGGGCCGCGCTTCTCCAACTCGGCGGCGGCCAGGGCGTGGTCCGGTGTCTTGAGCCCCTCCACGAGGCGGTGGATCTTCTCCTGCTCGAGCACCGAGTAGATGGCCGGTTCGGTGCCGCGTGCCGGCGGCGCTGATTCGATGGAAATCGACGTGGCCGCCGGTGCTTGCTCGTAACGCGGATACGGCGTGCCCATGCCGGGAATCGCCTCGTTGAAGCTCTTGCCCAGGTACTCGTTGATCGCAATGGGATCGTTGACGATCTCGGCCGGCGTGCCGTGGGTGCGCACCTTGCCGTCCTTGATGAGATAGCTGCGCGTCGTGATCTTGAGCGCCTCGCGGACGTTATGATCGGTGAGCAGCAGACCGATGCCCTGGCTGCGCAGATCGCGGACGATGTCCTGGATGTCGGCGATCGTCTTGGGATCGATGCCGGTGAATGGCTCGTCGAGGAGGATCAGCAACGGCTCGCTGACCAGGCAGCGGGCGATCTCGAGCCGGCGCTTCTCGCCGCCGGACAGCCGGGCGCCGTAATTGGTCCGCACGTGTGTCAGGCCGAACTGATGCAGCACCTGCTCGGTGCGGTCCTTGCGTTCCTGCTTGGTGAGCTTCCTGCCGAGAGTGCGCATGGCCGGCATGATTTCCAGGATCGCGAGAATATTCTGCTCGACGGTCAGCTTGCGGAAGACGCTGGTCTCCTGCGACAGGTAACCCATCCCGAGGCGTGCCCGCTTGTACATTGGCAGGTAGGTGACATCGCTGCCGTTGAACCAGACCTCGCCGGCATTGGGGGAAATCTGTCCGGTTGTCATGCGAAAGCTGGTGGTCTTGCCCGCGCCGTTGGGGCCCAGCAGGCCGACGACCTCGCCGGGATTGACTTGAAAGGAGACGCCATCAACAACCCGACGGCGACCGTAGTTCTTGATCAACCCGCGCACTTCCAGCAGAGGCATGATCGCCCTCCATGGGGATTCTCGACATGCGGTCTTACCCCATGTTGCACCGCCAGACAAGGGCATTCAATGAACTGGCAAGATGGGAAGATCAGGTCGGTCCGGAACCTGGGCGAAATCGGAAACGTCAGGGCCAGACCTGCGACCACGAGCGCCCCGATTCAAGCCATGCCAACGACGTGCTATTTCTCCGGAATGCAGAAGCGCAGCGACAGCAGCGCGAAGGCCGTCGCCAGGTTGGCGTCCCCCTCGCCGAAGGTGCGATCGCCCTGGTTGCGCCAGCTACCGTCGGCTTGCTGTCGCGACTTGAGGGCATCGAACAACTCACGTCGCCAGGCATGCTTGATCCCCTTGGCATCGGCGAAGCGATCTTCGCCCAGCGCGGTCATGGCCTTGCCGAAGGTGTGGTAGTAGTAGTAGAGTCCTGCCTTGCCCATCCCGGGGTTCTCGTCGAGCGTGTAATGCTTACGAATCCAGTCGATGGCCGCCTTGACGCGCGTGTCGTCCTTGCTGACGCCGGCAAACAGGAAGCTCTTGAGGCCGCTGTAGGTCATGGCGCCGACGGAGCGCAGGCCGCCCTCCGGCGTCTGATGCCGCTTGTTGTCCGGATCAGGGACGTAGACGAAGCCGCCCTTGTCTTCCTTGGTCGTCTTCCTGGCGAAGGGCTGGTCGTTTAACTCCTTGCCGGGCAAGTTCTGGCAACGGCTGATGAACTTGAGCGCGTTCTGGATGGCCGGATCGTCTTTGGGAATGCCGGCAGCGAGAAGCGCCTCGATGGTGAAAGCGCTGTTGGACATGTCCGGCCGGCTTTTCTTGTCGTAGCCGAACCCGCCGAAGTTGACATGCTTCGGGTCGGTGGTCGATTCATCGAATTGCAGGCCCTTGAGAAAGGCGGCAGCATTTTTTAGCACAGTATCGTATTTGCCGCCCGTGTTTGCTTCCTTGAAGGCCATGGCCGCCACGCTGGTCGTGTAGTTGGCGAGGAACTTGTCGTAAACGCCGCCGTCCTTCTTGACCTGCTTTTCGAGGTACGCCAGCGTCCTGGCCAGGACCGGCTCCTTGGCGCTGACGCCGTTCTTGAGCATTCCGGCCGCGACGAGGGCCGTCACGCCCGGCCCGGCAATCCCCTTCGGAGAGAAGCTGCCGTTCTCCTCCTGCGAGGTTTTCAGAAAATCGATGCCCTTGTCGAGGACCGCTTTCACCTCCCTGTCGGACGGAACGACGGAGTCGTCCCCCGCGCGGAGATTGCTTGCGGCGACGCCAATCGTCAAAACAAGAACACCGGTCAATTGCGTTTTCACGGCCCGGGTCTCCACTGGTATTTCGCTGCCACAACTGGTTACGAAATCGACACAGTCTGTCATTACCCTAGTAATTCTGGACGCAGTTGCCCCGTTCCCGCGATCGGCACAGGGCGGCCCTGGCTGTCAGCGACGTGTGTCTGGGGATCGATGCCCAGCAGATGAAAGGTGGTGGCCAGGAGGTCTTTTGGCGAGACGGGAGCTTCGCGCACCTCGCCGCCGTGGCGGTCGGTGCTGCCGACAACGCGGCCGCGGGCGATGCCGCCGCCGGCGAGGGCGACGGAGTAGGCGTTTGACCAGTGGTGCCGGCCTGCGCCCGTTGGGCGCGAATCGATGCGCGGCGTCCGGCCATGCTCGCTCAGCCACAATACCACTGTCTCATCCAGCAAGCCGCGTGCTTCCAGGTCGAGCAGCAACGCCGGGTATGCCTGATCGAAGCCTGGTAGTAGATATTCCTTCAGTCGCGGATAGTGATTGGCGTGAGTGTCCCAGGCGCAGCCGGCGAACTGGCCGAAGCCGTCCCAGAAGATGGTGACGAACTTGCAGCCGGCCTCGACGAGTCGCCGCGCGGCCAGGCAGGCTTGCCCGAACAGCGTCATGCCGTAGCGCTCGCGCAGCGCCATCGGCTCGCGGCCGATGTCGAGGGCTTGCCGCATCCGCGGCGAAGTCAATAGTCCGAATGCCATGCTGCGATGCCTGTCGTACGCCTGCGTGCTTTCGAGGCGCTCGACTGCCCGGCGTGCCTGGTCCATCTGCGTCAACAGGTTGCGGCGCAGGTTGACACGCTCGATCGGGACATCGGACATCAATTGCCCCGCCGACGAGATGCCGAACCGGCCCGCCGCGGTACATCCCGCGAACGGATCGTGAAACAAGCGGCGCTGCCCTTGCGAGTAGGCCGGCGCCACGCGCGTGCCGGCTCCATCAAAATCGGTCCAGACGGGATCGTAACCCTGACCCAGGAAAGCAGCGTACGGACCGGCGCTCACATTCAGATCGGTCTTGGAGTTCAGGAGCCACGGCAGGCCGACATTGCGCGGCATGGGCGGCAACGCGCCCGACGAGCGGCGCTCTTCCAGGTAATCAACGATGGAGCCGATGAACGGCCAGTGCCTCGTGTCGCGCGGCACTGTCTCCAGCGCCGGCGTGTATGTCGGGATGCCGGTCACCGCGTAGGCCACGCCATGCAGCGGATAGGGATGCGTCAGCGACCGCACGACCGTGACACGGTCCATGACGCGAGCGATGTTCGGCAGGCGTTCGCAGATGCGCAATCCCGGGACGGAGGTGGCGATGCTGCGCATTTCGCCCTGAATCTCCGCGGGCGCATCCGGCTTGGGATCAAAGGTCTCATGCTGTGGCGGCGAGCCGTAAGGAAAGAGCAGAATGCAGGCCTTGGCCTTGCCGAACCCGCCGCGCGACATGGCGTTGGCCTGAGCTTCGCGTAGACGCAACAGGTCTCCCAGGCCCAGGCCGAACGCGCCCAGCCCGCCCAGGTGCAGGAAATCCCGCCGGCTGAGACCATCGCACAGCGCTTTTGTCTGCCCCAGGATGCGGAGCATGTCGTTCTCGCACAATGGAAAGGAGGGATGGCAACCTCGCCGCTATTCTAACCCAAAAAGCGCGGCGCGGAAACGGCCTCAGGTGCCCGTGTCACCTTCTCACCAGGAATGGGCCAACCTGAATCATCGACCTTGCAAGAGCCGTCGCGATCCGCTATCAACGGCGAGGCCCATTTCTGAGGGATTGCCCAATGAAGCGTTCCATCCGATTCCTGGCTGTTCTGGCTCTTCTCGCGCTTGCCGGGTGCGGGCCGCTTCTGGACCTGCGTAACGCTGCCCAAGACGCGGTCGGGCCGCCGAGGGTCGGCCCAATGACGCCTCACGGGCAGATCAAGCATGACTTCTGGGGCAGGAAATACATCGAACCCTATCGGCACGTTCCGCGTGAGTCGTCTGCCCCCGATCAGGACAGCAAATGAAGCTTGAAGCTGATTGCCGCACTTCTACCCTTGCCGGGCAAACTTCTTCCGGTCGTTTTCCTTCAACAGGTGCTTGCGCAGCCGGATGGCGGCCGGCGTGACCTCGACCAGTTCGTCTTCCTCGATGTATTCGAGGGCCTGCTCGAGAGTCATTTGCCTTGGCGGCTTGAGGATGATGCTCTTGTCGGAGCCGGCGGCGCGGATGTTGGTCAGCTTCTTTTCGCGGCAGACGTTCACGGGCAGGTCGTTGTCGCGGCAGTGCTCGCCGACGACCTGGCCCTCGTACACTTGCTCGCCGCCGGCGATGAACAGGGTGCCGCGCTCCTGGAGGTTGTCGAGCGCATAGGGCGTGGCCCGGCCGGTCTCGGTGGAGATGAGCACGCCGTTGAGCCGGCCGGGGATGCTGCCGCGCACCGGCTGGTAGTCGTAGAAGTTGTGGTGCATGATGGCCTCGCCGCTGGTGGCGTTCATCAGCCGCGTGCGCAGGCCGATCAGCCCGCGGGCCGGGATGGTGAACTCGACGTGCGTCATGTCCTTGCGGCTGTCCAGCTTCAAGCACTCGGCCCGGCGGTTGCCCACGAGTTCCATCACGGCGCCGACCGAACTGGACGGCACCTCGATGACGAGGTACTCGATCGGCTCCAGCGTCTGGCCATCGACATCGCGAGTGATGACGCGCGGCTTGCCGATCGACAGCTCGAAGCCCTCACGGCGCATGTTCTCGATGAGGATCGACAGGTGCAGCAAGCCGCGGCCGGAGACGTGAAACTCATCACGCTTGTCCGTGCTAGGCGTCACGCGCAGGGCGACGTTGGATTCGAGTTCCTTCATCAAGCGATCACGGAGCTGTCGGCTGGTGACGAAGGTTCCCGCCTGTCCGCAGAAGGGTGAGTCGTTGATGCGGAACAGCATGTCGAGCGTCGGCTCGTCCACCTTGATGGGCGGCAAGGCCACGGCATTGTCGATGTCGGCGATGGTGTCGCCGATGTCCACGTCCTCGAGGCCGACGACGGCGCAGATGTCGCCGGCGGAGACCTCGCCAGTCTCGATGCGGCCGAGGCGGTCGAAGACGTAGAGTTGCGCGACGTTGTCGTCGATGCGCTTGCCGTCGTGCTTCAAGAGGGCGACACGCTGCTGCTTCTTGATCTTGCCGGCGACCACCCGGCCGATGGCGATGCGGCCCACGTAGTCGCTGTAGTCCAGCGTGACGACCAGCATTTGCAACGGCTGGTCCGGCTCGACCTCCGGCGGCGGCACGTGCTTCAAGATGGCATCGAACAGCGGCCGCATGTCCGTCGCCGGGATGGCGAGGTCGCTGGTCGCGATGCCCTCCCGGCCTGAGGCATAGATCGTGGGAAAATCAAGCGTTGCCTCGTCGGCGTCCAGCTCGACAAACAGGTCGAAGACGCCGTTGAGGACCTCGGTGGGCCTGGCGTCGGGGCGGTCAATCTTGTTGATGACGACGATGGGCCGCAAGCCGCACTCAAAGGCCTTGCGGAGGACGAAGCGCGTCTGTGGCATGGCGCCCTCGGCGGCGTCGACGAGGAGCAAGGCGCCATCGGCCATCTTGAGGACGCGCTCGACCTCGCCGCCGAAGTCGGCGTGTCCGGGCGTGTCGATGATGTTGACCTTGGTGTCGCCCACCATCAGGGCGATATTCTTGGCAAGGATGGTGATGCCGCGCTCGCGCTCCAGGTCATTGGAGTCCAGGATGCACTCGCCGCGCAGCTCGCTCTCGCGGAACTGCCCGGACTGGCGCATCATCTGATCCACCAGGGTCGTCTTGCCGTGGTCCACGTGGGCGATGATGGCAATATTGCGGAGATCGGTCCTCTTCATCTAATCAGTAACCTGCGCCTGGGTTGGGGTTGTCTGGCCGGCCCTGGAGAGAGGAAGTATTATAGGTGAACACCGGCGACGGCGCATAGAGCAGTCGCCGGTTTACGTTTTGCGATCGCAGGATCTCACGCAGCATCTCTCGCGGCGAGAGAGCCTGCGAACGCGAAACGTAAACAAACCAGGGACATCACGTGGAGCTATTCCTCATCCGGCACGCGGACGCTCTGGCCCTGGGCGAGCGCGGCATCACGCACGACGAGGACCGGCCGCTGAGCGAGCGCGGTGAGACGCAGGCTCGCGTGGTCGGCGGAAGTTTGCGGCGACGCGGCATTCACCTCGACAGGATTGTCACCAGCCCGCTGCTGCGAGCCCGGCAGACGGCAGAGGAGATTGTGCGCGTCTGGTCGCCGCCGCTGCCAGAGATTCATGTCAGTCCCGAGCTGGCTCCAAAGGGCCGGCGGAAGAAATTGTCCCGCTTCTTGCGAGGACTGGGTGTGGAGTCGGTCGCTCTGGTCGGCCATCAGCCGGATCTTGGCGAGTTGACCGCCTGGCTGATCGGCAGCCGCAAGGCTCAGGTGGATTTCGCCAAGGCGGGCGTTGCCCAGATCGCCTGCCCCGACGGACCGGGAAAGGGGCTGGGCACACTTCTTCTGCTGCTGACGCCTGATTGGCTTGGCTAAGAGCAGAATTGCTCCAGGCCTGTTACGTGTCGCGCTCGAGGCCTGTCTCGGACAGGTATTCATTGAACGCCCGTGAACATCGGAGAAGTCGGATGGAACAGAGCCAGATCCGCCCCACCGTGGATTTCCAGCGCCCCGGCAAGCAGCATGGCCATCTCTGCGTGCCCTATTCCTACAACCTGGGTGGCTGGGCCAACCTGATGGTGCCGATCACGGTGATCGGCAACGGCAAGGGCAAGACGGCACTGGTGATGGCCGGCAACCATGGTGACGAATATCCCGGCCAGGTCGCCATTCTGCGCCTGATGCGCGAGTTGACGCCGGAGATGATACAAGGCCGGTTGATCCTGATTCCTGCTCTGAACATGCCGGCGGCGAAGGCCTCCACTCGACTTTCGCCGCTCGACGGCAAGAACATGAATCGCGTCTTTCCCGGCAATGCGACCGGCTCGGTGACGGAGATGATCGCCCATTACCTGACGACGGTGCTGTTTCCGCTGGCGGACATCGTCATCGATATCCACACGGGTGGCCGGAGCCTGGACTTTTATCCGTGCGCCACCATGCACCTGGTCGCCGATCATGAGCAGCGCAAGCAAATGATGGACGGCACGCTGGCCTGGAACAGCGACTTTGCCTTCCTTTACGCCGATATCGCGGGCACGGGGCTCTTGCCGGTCGAGGCCGAGCGGCAAGGCAAGATCGTCGTCACTACCGAGATGGGCGGCGGCGAGCCGGTGCCGGCCGCGGTGCATCGCCTGACGCAATCAGGCCTCCGAAACGTACTCGTCCACTTTGGCGTGCTGACCGGCGAAAAGGAGACGCGCCAGGGGCTGCGTTTGTCGCCAACGCGCTGGCTGCAATCGCTGTCGTGGGAGGATTATCGTTTCGCGCCGGAGTCGGGCATCTATGAAACGTTGGTCGAACTGGGGCAACCGGTGAAACCTGGCCAGCCGGTGGGGCAGATTCACTTCCTGGAACGCCCCGAGCGCGAGCCGGTTGTCGTCACGGCCCTGTCTGCCGGCCTGTTGTTTGCCTCGCGAGCGCCGTCGCTGGTCGCACAGGGCGATTGCGTCGCCTGCATCGCTCATGAGGTGGATCCGGCGACATTGCCGTAGACAAGCGTCGCTATCACCGCTCGGCGGCTTCGCGCAAGATGACGCGCGCAAAGGCGTCGAGCGAGCTTATTGATGTATGTCCGTGGGACGGTTTCACGCCCCGTATTTCCCGAGCCGGCCTGCGTGGGCCATTGCCAGCATCATCAGGTATTTCGCCTCGAATTGGCCTAGTCCGCCGCGGAGGCAAGTTGCTTCGCCGAACTCCGTTACCGCATCCGGGCGACAAGTCGATGACAGCAACAGGGTCGGCACCGGGTGCCAGCTGTGGCTTTTCAGTTTGCTCGGCGTGCTGTGGTCGCCTGTGACGATCAGCACATCTGGCTTCAGATTGCGAATGCGCGGCAGTTCGGCGTCGAGGCGTTCGATCATCTCGACCTTGGCGGGGAAGTTGCCGTCCTCGCCGGTGCTGTCCGTGTACTTGTAGTGCAGGAAGAAGAAGTCGTAGTTACTCCAGACACGGGTCAGGTGATCGACCTGGTCCTTGAGCGACGTGCCCGCACCGGCGATGTCCATGCCTACCAGTCGGGCCAGACCCTTGTACATCGGATAGACGGCCAGACAGACCGCCTTGAGTCCGTAGACTTCGCGCATGCTACTAATTCTGGGATAGCGCGAGAAGCCGCGGAGCGTGACCATGTTGGTGGGCCATTCATCTGCCAGAACCCTGGCCGCCTCGGCGGCGAAGTGATTGACGGCCAGCGCCGTCTTTTGCGAGGCGACATCAGCGCCCGATGCCAGCAACGGCGCGTGTCCGACCATCTGCGGGTCGGTGTCGTTGACGGCGTCGCCCAGATCGTCGCCGCGAAAGACGATCACGAAACGGTGCTCGCGGACCGGCTCGACGAAGATTTCCACGCCGGGGACTTTGATGCCGGCCAGCTTAACACACATCTCCTTGCAGCGGTCGGTTGCTGGCCGGCCGGCGCGGCGATCGGTGATGAGTCCCTTGGCATCCACGGAGCAGAAGTTGCCGCGGACGGCGACGTCCTTGGGCCCAACGGCAAAGTTGATACCCAGAGCCTCCAGAATGCCGCGACCGATGCGATATTCCAGCGGGTCGTAGCCGAACAGCCCCAGGTGGCCGGGGCCGCTGCCAGGCGTGATGCCGGGAAGCACGGGCAGACTCAGTCCGCAGACACCGTCGCGGACGCAGGCGTCCAGGTTCGGCGTGCGGGCGGTCTCCAGTTCAGTCATGCCACCCGGCTCCAGGGGCAGCCCGCCCAGACCGTCGGCCACCACCAGCACGATCTTGCCGCCGATCGGCTCCTTGAGTTCCTTGATGAGTTCGTGAATGTTCATGTGCGGATTTTACCCAGGCTCAATTGTGACGTAGAGTTGAGGCATGCTCTCAAACGCAACCCCCACGGCCGACGCCGATCCACAGCGTTCCTCCGAGCGCAACCGGCTTGCGTCCGCTCCCGCGCACAACCATTTTATGCAATTACCGGATGAAGCCATCACCTATCAGTATCAGGGATTGCTTCAGCCGGCGGTTGAGGACTGGACGGCAGCGGCCGAGCTGCGTCGGCAGCATTTCCTGGCCCCGGCTCGCGTCCGCGAGCTGGTGCCCAGGTTGACGCAGGTCCGTGGCCAGGTAGCCGCCGAACGCGAATTGCAGCAGGTTCCTCCGGATTTCCAGCCGATCGACGCCGGCTTCATCGACCTGCCGCAGAACACACTCGATCAACACCGCCGGCATGTCGATGTCAGCCCGCTGGGCCGCGTACTCGCGCTGGCCGACCGGCTGCGCGAGGACGCGGATCGAGTGGTCATCCTCGGCAGCGGCGCCGTGCACCTTGGCGCCCGCGCCCTCTTCGAGGCACTGTGCCCGGGCCATCACAACGAGCTGCCAGCCGAGAAGAGGCTCGGCACGCCGCGTATCTACTTCGAGGGGGACAGCTTCGACAACGATGCTCTGCAAGACTTGCTCGATCTCTTGCAGACGGTGTGCGTCGATCCAGAACTCCGCGCGGAACGCTGGGGCGCGGTCGTCATCAGTGATTCCGGCGCTGCGCTAGAGACCGCCGCGGCCCTGCGCACGTTCATGCGTGAAGCATCCGAATATTACGGCCAGCACTCAGGCAAGCTCCGTGAACTCTTCGTGACGGTGACCGGTGAGTCGGGCAAGCTGCGCGACCAGTGCAAGGCCGACGGCATCGCCGACGAGGATATCCTCACGATTCCAGGCGACGTGGGTGTTCGTTATTCCCTGTTCACGCCCGCCGGCCTGCTGCCCGCCGCGGTCATGGGACTCGACGTTCGCGCGTTGCTGCTCGGCGCCGCTGCCATGACGCGCCGTTTTCTCGAAGAACCCTTCGAGCGCAATCCGGTCCTGCAATATGCCGCGGTCAATTTTCTCCTCGCCCAGGACAAGCCGATTCGCGTGCTGGCCGTCGCATCGAAAAAGCTGGAAGCCGTCGGCCGCTGGCATGAGCAACTCCTGTCTGAAAGCCTCGGCAAGCAAGGGCAGGGGCCGACGCCGCTAACCATGGTGCTGTCACGCGATCTGTCTGTTCGCGGCCAGCAGAACCGGGATGGCCCGCGCGATCGCGTCATCAACAATCTCGTCACCGCGTCTGCCGCCAACCCGCCCATCATGATCGGCATGACCGACCACAACGGCGACGATCTTAACTGCTACAACCGCAAGGGCTACCCTGACTTGCTCGACGCCGCCGTGCGCGGCGCCAATCTTGCTTACCTCGAGAACGCTCGTCCCACCGCCGACCTGGTCCTGCCCAGCATCTCCGAACACACCATCGGCCAGCTCCTGCAAATGCTCATGCTCGCCACCGTTGTCGAAGGTCGGCTCATGGGTGTCAATCCATATAACCAGCCGGGGGCCGAGGCGTGCCAGCGACACATGAAGGCGTTGTTGAAGGCGTGACCACAGTGGACGTGTTGCCAGCGATTTCCTGCAAATCGAGCTGGCTCGATCTCGTTCGCTGCCCCTGTTGCGCTGCGGCGTTCGATTGCCGGCAGGCGGATAGCCTGTGTTCGAGTTGCGGTCAGCGCGGCTGGCTTGTGGGCGAGCGCATCGTCAGCTTCATTCAGCCCGGCGACCCCATCCACCACGACATGCTCGCCTGGCCCGAATGCTGGATGGACTGGGCTGCCGAAAGGCTCGATGCCACGCGGCGGCACGACCTGCACCCCGCAGAGTTGGCCGAACTGGTCGCACGCGGCCTGCTGGACGCCAGCGGCCGACTCACCACGCTCGGCGACCAGTGCCATTACCACCACCTGGAGTATCAATGGCAAGAGTGCGGCGACCCATTGCAGGAGCTGCTGCGCGCGCACGGGGAGCTATCGGCGGCGTCACGCGTTCTCGACGTCGGCTGCGGAGCTGGACAATCGCTGCGTCTGATGGCTGACGTTCGCCCGTCGCTTCGCATTGGCGTGGACAACAACCTTGTCGGCGCTCACCCTCGGCTGCCATTTTGCCGCCAGGCCCGAGCAGCGTGACATCGGCTTCGTCTGTCAGAATGGTCATCGCCTGCCGTTTTCCGGCAAGTCGTTCACCCACGTGATCAGTCGCGTGTCTCTGAACTACATGCACCAGCGGACGGCAGTGGCGGAGATGGTGCGCGTCCTGAAGCCGGGCGGCTATTTCGGCTGCCGGTTTGAGGCGCTGGGTCACGACCTGTTGCTCTTCCGCCAGGCCACATCGCTGCGCCGCCGGCTGGCCTTGCTGCGCGACCTCGCCCTGGGTCTGATTCACGACGGTACTGGCTGGCAGAGGCCCTGCGGCAGCCGGCTGACCGGCGGTCGGGCCTTCGCCACGGCGAGGCGGCTCGGCAACATGCTGCAATCCCTCGGTTGCCAGGTCATCAACGTCCAGATGGTGCAGCGCCGTGGCCGGGTTGCCGGCTTCGCCTGCCAGATGGTCATCCTGGCGCGCAAGGTTCGTGACACTGCCAACGATAGCCGAGAGACGACTGGCTGACTGTGTGACACACTTCTACTTCGTCCCGGTTGCAGCTATAATATTGCTTCACACTCGCCAACTTGGTCGGGGCCAAGATGCAGCCGCCACGAGCTACCGTTGAGAACCTGTTCCTCACCCGCCGCGACCTGCTGCGTCGTGGCGGTGCTGGCTTCGGCATGCTCGGCCTCGCAGGACTGCTGCATGACCAGGGCATGCTTGGCTCGGCCAGTGCCGCGCCGCCGAGCGTCAATCCGCTGGCGCCCAAGCGGCCGCACTTTCAGCCGAAAGCACGTCAAGTCGTGCACCTGTTCATGAACGGCGGCGCCTCGCATGTCGATACCTTCGATCCCAAACCATTGCTGGACCGCTACCATGGTCAGCCGCTGCCGCGCGCCAACCTGCGCACCGAGCGCAAGACCGGGGCGGCCATGCGCTCGCCGTACGCGTTCCGCCGTTACGGCCGCAGCGGCATCGAGGTCAGCGAATTGTTTGCCCGCACCGCCGAGCGGCACATCGACGACATGACCATCATCCGCTCCATGCACGCCGACGTGCCCAACCACGAGCCGTCGCTGATGCTGATGAACTGCGGCGACGGCCGGCTGCCGCGGCCCAGCATGGGAGCCTGGATCACCTATGGCCTCGGCTCCGAGAACCAGAACCTGCCCGGCTTCATCGCCATGTGCCCCGGCGGCTACCCCATCGTCGCCACGCAGAACTGGCGGGCTGCCTTCCTGCCCGGCGCCTACCAGGGAACCTACATCGATAGCCAGCACACGCAGATCGACCGGCTCATCGAGAACATCCGCAATCACACGGCCAGCCAGCCGGAGCAACGCCGCCAGCTCGACCTGCTTCGCCGGCTCAACGAGGCGCATCTGCAAGCTCGCCAGCGCGACGCCCAGCTCGAGGCCCGGCTGCAATCCTTCGAGCTGGCCTACCGCATGCAGACCGAGGCGACCGACGCCTTCGACATCAACCGCGAGCCGCTGCGCCTCCGCGAGCACTACGGCAACAACATCATCGGCCGGCAGTTGCTCATCACCCGGCGGCTGCTGGAACGCGGCGTCCGCTTCATCCAGGTATGGAGCGGCGCCGGCCAGCCGTGGGACAACCACGACAACCTGCCGAACGAACATCGCCGCCTCGCCGGCCCGTGGGACCAGGCCATCGCCGCCTTCCTGGAAGATCTCAAGCAGCGAGGCCTGTTCGAGAGCACGCTGACCATGTGGGGCGGCGAGTTCGGCCGGACCCCGGTGGCCGAGCTACCTCAGCTCAGCGGCCGCGACCACAACCACTACGGCTTCTCGATGTGGCTGGCCGGCGGCGGCGTCAAGGGCGGCCACATCCACGGCGCCACCGACGACTTCGGCTTCGCCGCCACCCGCGACCGCGTCCACGTCCACGACCTGCACGCCACCCTGCTGCACCTCCTCGGCTTCGACCATGACCGCCTGGTCTACCGCTACGCCGGCCGCGACTTCCGGCTGACCGATGTGCACGGCCACGTCGTCCGCGATGTGATCGCGTAGTTCGCAAGACCGCCAGGAACTGTCCCGAATATTCGTCCAGGATTCGTCCAGAAAGTGGCATACACCCCCTCGGCGCATCCTCCCAGATGGCAGCCCATAAGGTAACCGCCTACCCGGCCAAGGGTTACATTATTCCAGCGTTGGTCCTCCATTTCCCCGGGTGCGGCATTTCGGATTGCGTTGCGCTTGCGAGTTTTGCACACCCACGCGTGCCCTTGGCCGCTGACCGTTGAATGAAAAAGGGGACGCGACGCTGCGTCCCCTGGTATGGTGCTCGCCGGGTGAATTTGCTCAAGAATAGCACACGACAGTCTCATGCAATGCTGGTGTTTCGGACCGACGCCGTGTAGGACATCATCGTCGGGTCCGACTCATGACAGTGCATGTCTGAATGGTTCATACCTTGCTTGTACCACGCTTACTGTGCCGGCGCGGGTCGAGGAATTCTGCTGATACCGTTTACTGACAGCGTGGAAATGGTTAAATATATGACACATCCACTTCCATAGGAACCTTCGCACGGATGGACGGGTGAGGTATTCATGTCTGACGTGACGCGAATCCTGGCCTGTGTAGACCAGGGAGATCCTGCAGCGGCTGAGCAACTGCTGCCGTTGGTCTACAGCGAGCTGCGACGGCTGGCGGCCAAGAAAATGGCGCAGGAAAAGCCTGGCCAGACCCTCCAGGCGACAGCACTGGTGCACGAGGCGTACCTTCGGCTGGTGGACCAGAAGACGGAACTGCGCTGGAACAACCGCGGCCACTTCTTTGCCGCCGCCGCGGAGGCCATGCGGCGGATTCTCATCGAACGGGCCCGTCACAAAAAGAGTCTAAAAGCCGGCGGCACGTACCAACGCGAGGAGCTGGCCGACATCGAAGCCCCGGCGGACCCGTCCTGCACCGACATGCTGGCTCTCCATGAAGCGCTGGCCAAGCTCGAAGAAAAGGATCGGCGCAAGGCGGAACTGGTCAAACTTCGCTTCTTTGCCGGCCTGACCAACGAACAGGCTGCCCAGGCCCTCGCCATCTCGCCTTCAACCGCCGACAACGATTGGGCCTACGCCCGCGCCTGGTTGCGCCTGGAAATGGACGGAGATTCAGTAAGTTGACCTGCGTTTGATTCGTGGGTCGGGTCGCCAGGCCCGACCACACCGGGCGGCCCTGGAGAGCGCCCTGGAGAGCCGTCCTACAGCGTATCCGAAAAAATTCGCCGTTCCGCCTGGGTATTCGAGGCTTCATTTTCGCACTGTTAGGTAGCTGGAGTGTCTGCGGAGGCTGACGATGGCGGTTCAGATCAATGAAGAAGTCATCTTTAATGAAGCTCGCAACATTGAGTCGCCGGAGGCTCGTGGCCGGTACCTCGATGAGGCGTGTGGCGGCAATGCGGCGCTGCGCGACCGGCTCCAGGCCTTGATGCGCGTGTATGAACAAGATCGCAGCTTTCTGAAGCCCCTTTCCGCGACCAAGGCGACGGGCGACTCCGCCGTCCAGGAAGGTCCAGGCAGCGTCATCGGGCCGTACAAACTGCTGGAGCAAATCGGCGAAGGCGGCTTCGGCGTTGTCTTCATGGCCGAGCAGCAACGACCGGTGCGCCGAAAGGTTGCCCTGAAGGTGCTCAAGCCTGGGATGGACACGCGCCAGGTGGTCGCGCGTTTCGAGGCGGAACGCCAGGCGCTGGCGCTGATGGAGCATCAGAACATCTCCCGTGTCCTGGACGCAGGCGAAACCGCCACCGGCCGGCCGTTCTTCGTCATGGAGTTGGTCCGAGGCGTGCCGATCACCAATTTCTGCGACGGCAACCACCTTCCCGTCCGGGAGCGCCTTCGCCTGTTTCTTGATGTCTGCCAGGCGGTGCAGCATGCCCATCAGAAAGGGATCATTCATCGCGACGTCAAGCCAACCAACATCCTGGTCACGCTGCACGATGGCACGCCGGTAGCCAAGGTGATCGATTTCGGCATCGCCAAGGCCATGGGCCAGCAGCTCACCGATAAGACACTGTTCACCGGCTTTGCCCAGATGATCGGCACGCCGAGCTATATGAGTCCCGAGCAGGCGGAGATGAGCGGGCTGGATGCAGACACGCGCAGCGACATTTACGCCCTTGGAATCTTGCTGTACGAACTGCTGACCGGCACAACGCCCTGCGAGCAGGAGCGGCTGCGGACCGTGGGCTTCGATGAGATCCGCCGCATCATCCGCGAGGAAGAGCCGCCCAGGCCGAGCACGCGCATCACCACCATGGGAAACCTGGCGTCGACGGTGTCCGCCAACCGCCGCAGCGACCCGCGCCGGTTGAGTCAGCTTTTTCAAGGCGAGCTCGACTGGATCGTGATGAAAGCGCTGGAGAAGGACCGCAACCGCCGCTATGAAACGGCGTCGGCCCTGGCGGCCGACGTGCAGCGCTATCTGAACGACGAGCCTGTGCTGGCCCGCCCGCCGTCGAGCATGTACCGGCTGCGGAAAACCATGCGGCGGCATCGAGGGCCGGTTATCGCCGCTGCCCTCATCATGCTGGCGCTGGTGGTCGGGATTATTGCCTCCGTGTGGGGCCTCCTTCGCGCCACCGACGCGGAAACGTCCGCTCGCGCGGAAGCCAAGCAAAAGGAGAACGCCCTCAAGGACAAGGAGGCAGCGCTTGCGACGGCTGAAGCAAATGAGCGTGACGCCAGGGAACAACTCTTCCTGTCACGCTTGAACCAGGCCCGGGCCAGCCGCTTCAGTCGCCAGATGGGCCAGCGTCTCGACAGCCTGGTCGCCCTGACAAAAGCCACTCGCCTGCGCCGCGACGACCGCCTGCGCGATGAGGCGATCGCCGCGATGGCTCTCCCGGACATCCGGCCCGGACCCTGCTGGCACGCCTTCCCCCCGGGTTATCGTTTCTGGGCTTTCGATGACAACTACCGCCTCTACGCCCGGGCCAACTATGACGGAATCATCAGTGTTCGCACCCTCCCCGACGACCGGGAAATCCAGAATATCAGCGCGCCGGACAAGACTGCGTCGCTCCTGCTCAGCCCCGACGGCCGTTACGTCGGCAGGTGGGAGAACACCCTTAGACTTCGCGTGTGGCGGGTATCCGACGGCAAAGAGGTCTTCCGTGAGCCGCCGGCGACCACCTCAGGACAGATCTTCAGCCCCGACAGCCGTCTACTGGTAGTCGGCCTAGACGGTTGGCTCCTCCGCTTCGATTTGGCGACCGGTCAAGAGCTTAACCGCTGGCAGCTCCCCGAAAACAGCAATCCGTTGGTGCTCGCTTTTCATCCGGACAACCGCCGGCTCGCGGTCGGATACGTCGACTCGAAGAACGTTTCTATTTATGACTCCAGCAACGGCGACCTCGTCACCAGCCTTCCGGTAGGCGCGCGCCAGACCCAGCCGCTTGCTTGGCATCCCGACGGCAGGCGCTTGGCGGTCGGCCAGTCGCAGGTCATCCAGATATGGGACGTGGACGCCAATCGTAAATTGGCGACTCTCCAAGGGCATATTCAACAGGTAGAGACTCTGACCTTTCATCCGGACGGCGCTCTCTTGGCTTCAGATTCGGGGGACGGCGTGTTGCGGCTGTGGGATACTTCAACGGGAAGGCCCCTCATGCAGTTGCCCCAACGTCGATCTATGCGTTTCAGCAGCGATGGCCGCTGGCTCGGCGCAGGCAAGCGCGGCGAGGAGGCGCACCTTCTCGAGGTGACGCCGACCCGCGAGTATCGCACCCTCGTGAGCAACCAGGGTCCCGGCCAGGGCAATTACCAAGACGGGGATGTTAGCCCCGATGGACGGCTGTTCGCCTTAAACATGACCCCGAGCGGTGTTCATCTCTTTGATCTGCCCAGCGGCCGCCAGATCGCAGTGCTGTCGGACGGAGTCCCGCTCTTCCAAGCCGATGGCAGAGAGCTGTTTATCTGCAACAGCGAAGGCTTGCACCGTCAATCAATCTCCCGAGGACTGAAACCTCTCCGGAACGCGACCAGAATCGAGTCCGAAGGCGAAATAGTCATCGGTCCGCCGCGCACCATCCCCTTGCCGGGCGCGCCGCAACGGGTCGCCCGCAGTCAGGATGGCCGTACTCTCGCCATGGTTTGTGAGACCAAGGGTATCGGCTGGCTCGTCGATATCGAGACCGAATCGGTCCGCAACCAAAGAATGGAACACCCCGCGGCCCGTTACGTCGCTCTCAGCCCCGACGGCAAGTGGATGGCGACCAGCGGCTGGCACGCCGGCTGGACGCGTTTATGGGACGCGCACCCGTGGCACGCCGGCTGGACGCGTTTATGGAACGCGCACACGGCAGAAATGGTCCACGAATGGTCGCTGCAGCGGACGTCGGTTTTCTTTACGCCCGACAGTCGCGTGCTGATCCTGGGCAGGGAGGACGGGTTTAGCTTCCATGAAGTGCCAAGCGGAAAACTTCTCCACCGCATTCGCCGCGATGTCGCACTCCATCATGCCAAGGTCGCCTTCGCTCCGAAAACCGGCCTCATGGCCATGGAAATGGAGCCGGGCGTCGTTCATCTCAAGGACATTGCGACGGGCAAGACCGTTGCCAAGCTCGAAGATCCCCACGGCGACCGCGCCATCTGGATGAGCTTCACGCCCGATGGGAGCCAACTCGTCGTGAACGCCCTCTACGCCAAAGCGATCCATGTCTGGGACCTCCGCGCGATCCGCCAGCGGCTCAGGTCGATGAACCTCGATTGGGACTGGCCGGAGTTTCCCGACCCATCCAAAAAATAATCCCATTCGCCTGGGTAAGGGACGCCCCGTTCTCGCACTATTGATAGCGGCACTCTCTCACTAGACTTTTGCACATCCCAGGCTTCACGTCCATAGTACAAAATACATAACGGGGCGGCCCGCGCAGGGCCGCCTGATCACTGCCGCACTCGTCTTTTTCCTGCCCACCGGGACGCCGGCTAGGTACTTGTCGCTATGTAGTTCAGGAGCCAGGCCAGTTTTTCTTCGCGACCCGCAGCTGGAGCACCTTGAGGGTCTTCTTCGCTTATCCAACTTTCCCACATCTGGTATCGGCACGCCGCCAACATATCTGCCATAGTCGGCGTCTCTTTGTTCTTGTACCACGGACGTTCCCGTTTTGCTTGGGCGCCGGCGTGGCCAGCTACGGTGTACCATAACACGATCAGGGAACCAACAAACCATGACATCGGTGACGCACGCTCCACGCTTTTCTCACTCCAAACTTGTGGCTCATGAAATCCGAGCATTTGCTTGGCGTCACAAAACGCCACCTCCACACTCCAGCGCCGACAATACCCGGTGATGATTTCTTTCGCTGACAGACTCAGATCCGTACACACCAACGCCTCGTCACGCCATTCCCCCTTGGCATCACGCACCACAACCATTTGCACCGATTCAGGACCCGCGGCGGAATACCAACATGCGTCGCGGATCACCTTGACTTGCAACTTACGTTTGCAGCTATTCTTGAATTCAATCCACATGGTCTTCGCTGGCCAACTCTTATCATCCGCTAACATCGCCTTGGGCGTCGCCAAGCGTTTGCCATATTGGTGGCCACGAACGGGTTCCGGCACGGCTTCGTACAACGCCGCGTTCCAACAGATCGGTCCCAACACTTCGACATTGGTAGGACGGCCCTTGAGCAGAGCTTTGCCGATATAGGCAATGTCGGCCACCACCAGGAATTCTCGCAGCGGAAACCATGCCGCCACCATCACGATCAGCGCCGCCGCCAGTTGATTCTTCGTCTGATGTTCTTGCTTCGTCTTCGTGCCACGCTTCTCATACACGCGCCAGACGATCGGCAGACAAAAGTAGCGATTCGGCCGCAGCGCCAACTCCACCACGATCCCCATCATCACCCAGTTGTTGCCGTAGCGAAATACTTTGTGCTTCTTACTACTCAAGACGGCATCAAGGAAAATGCCTCCGAACGCCACTTTAGCCCCGCGCTTGTGACATAAGGTATCATCGACCACCAACCACACTTTGGTTCCCGGCACGAGACTGGCCAAGATCTCAACCATGAGCAACCGACCAACTTCATCCCAATTCCAAGCGGCTTCACTAAACAAGCGAAATGCCGCGGCATGATTGCGCTTGTGGGCTTCGCCCGTGGTCTCCCAAACTCGGCTGACGGTGCGTCGCCCCAGGCAGACAATCCAGGCCCCCGTCATCAAACAAAACGTGGCAAACACCTCCTCACGAAAAGCCGGCGCCAACGGGGCTAGCAAGGCCAACAAATTGGGAATACATTGTTTCATCAGCGAACCTCCGTGTCGGGTGATTTCTTTCGGTTCCTTCCTATTCCGAAAGCATATTCACCTACACGAGGTTCGCCCCTGGGTCAGCAAAAGAAGTGCAAAAGGCTAGTCTGACAAGTGGGGGAAAGTGATCAATTCTTACATCGCCCTCTCGCGTGCGCGGGACAGGCTTGTTGTGATCGAGGTCGCGGGGTGAACTGTGTTCAAAGATTTTCGTCCGAAGCTCCAGCCGAAGCCGACAACGCAGCCGGCCTCGCGGGATGAAGTCGAACGACTCTTCAGGAAAGGGGAGTTGCTCAAGGCTGCCAAGCTCTGCGGTCGCCTCCGCCTACCCCTGTCGGCCTTTCAACCCTTCATTGAGGCGGGCGCGAAGAAAATGTATCACGCCCACCAACCAGGCCTGGTGCTTAGTTTCATCCACGAGACAGGAATCAACGTCGGGATCGGCATCTGCACTCTCCTAAAGGCGATGTTCGCATTGAATGATTTCCACGGGTTCCTCAAGCAGGCGTACCGCTTCAAAGTCGTCGCAGGGATAGAGGCAGAGATTGATACCGCCATCAAGAATCTGATCGACAAGAAGCAGTTGGCTGACGCGGAGGGATGGCGCAGGAAGCTCAATTCATGTCGATAAGATCCAACCTTACCTAAACGTGACCACCTGGCCAGGATGAAAAATCCCCAGTTAAAGGACGTGAACAAGGCGATGCGACTTCTGCCCCTGGGACGCTGGGCCAATCCGCAGGGCACAACAATATTGGCTTGGGTGGGCACTGAAAATGTCATTCTAGGCCGCAGTTGAGTAGACCGAATCAATGCTGAAAAATGTAGCCTAAGTGTAGCCAATAGAATAGAAAACGGTCGAAAGCCGTGTACAGTGGTGGAATCCGGAATCGACGCAACCCATTGCACCGTATGCACCAGCCGTCATCCTTGGATGATGGTGGAAAACGCCTTGTTCGGACTTAAAATCCCCTCTCGCGTAAGCGGGGTGCGGGTTCGAATCCCGCCGCGGCCAATGACTTACGGCGATCATGCGAACGAAAGCGCTTCGCTGTCCCTCCAATATCCCTCCAAACCGGTGTTTCAGAACTCATGCTTTCTTGCCTTTGTTGAGGAACTCCGGGACGTGAAGAGCATCGACCGCCGCATCAAGCTGCCGGGTCATGTTGCTGTAGCGTTGCGTGGTCTGATAGCTTCGGTGCCGCATGAGAGCCTGCAAGGCATCCGGCGTCAGACGCGCGGCGTTCATCGTCGCGAAGGCTCGCCGCAGATCATGGAATCCGTAGAGGTGGCAAAAGCGGGTGTGTTGGTGCTTGCCGCTGCACGGCAGATGAATGCCGGCCGCGTCTTGGATGCGAGCGAACTCGGTCATCAGCAACCCTTCCGAGCGATACCAGGGAAAGACCTTTGGGGTGAACCCTTTGAGCTTGCTCAGATGGGCCACGACCACGGGATGAAGCTTGATCTTCTCGTCGCGCTTGCCCTTGTTGTCGTCGGCCCTTGTGATGGCTTCTCCCGCCACAAGATCAAGGTCCTCGCGGCTGAGCGCGAGTAGTTCGCCGATCCGCCAACCGGTCATGTAGGCCATCACCAGCAGTCCGCGCCACCAGTCCGCCGCCGAATATGGTTGATCGGCCGGCAGCTTGGCGTGATCGCACGCCTTGTACGCCGCGGCAAAGTGCTCCGGGGTGATGAACAAGGGCAGCTTCTTGGGCTCTTTCTCGAACTCGAAATCTGGGGCCGCGACCAGATAGCCCCATTTGCGGGCCTTTCGCAAGGCGGCGCGCAGGTGACGGAGTTCCTTGTTGACGGTGGCGCGGGAAACGACCGATTCCGGCTTCTTGCCCGCTTCGGTCCGCCGTTGCGCCCGGTACGCATCAATTGCCGTCGTCCTGATGGACTTCATGAATTTCGGACCAACCAGCCGCTCGAAATGATCGAGGGCATTCATGATCTGACGGCGAGTATTCGGGGCCAACCCCTCGAGTATCTTGCGTTCGTACTCGTCCCGGAACTCTTTCCAAGTCTTCTTTTCATTCGATCGCGCGTAGGTGCCCTCAAGCAACTCGGCCGCTATCTTGCGCCGAAGCTTGGCGGCGGTCTTCCTGCCGAGCTTGCCGGGGCCGCATGACTGGCAACGACGCTTGCCATCGGGGTCATACCAGCCGACGTACCAGCTCACATTGTCGGCGCCGTGCTGCTTGACCTGCTTGTCGTCTTGGTAGACCCAAGCTTTGGTGGACATGACAAGATCCTTTCTGCAAGCTGGCCGACCCAACCCCCGGTTGCAGTCGAGGGCTGAGCCGGCCAAAGGATCGATCACTGGAGAATCTACCCTCATGGCCAATGACGTGTCAAACTCTTTCGTCGGCGCCGTCCCACCGACGCGAATGCAGGTAGTCGAGCAGGTCCTGGCGCGTGTACATGATCTTGCGGCCTGGCCCGACGCTCGCTTGGATTCGCCCGCGCCGCCGCTCGTCCCTCAGCTGGTGCGGCTCCAGCCCAAGCAATGCCGCCGCTTCCGCTTCGGAGTAGGCAAGCCGGCCGTTCAGCTTCGCGCGGTCGGTCTCAAGCTGGGCGAGCACCACGGCCACGGTCGTCCGCACGGTGTCCTGGATGACGGCGCGGAGGCCGTCTTGGTCTACCAGGCTGGGGGCGGCCGTCTGTCTCGTTGGCTGGTTCATGATGATCGATCCTTCGATGACTTGCTCGTCAGGCAAACAACTCCAGGGCCGGCTTGAACCGTCGCGCCCGCCGCGGTGGCTTGCAAACGACGACGGCCTTCAAATCCTGGGCACACACTTCCACCACCTTGCATCGCCACACCCCGCCGCGCAGAACCCAGCCGTGAACAAGTGCCCGAATCCCGCAGGCCAACAGGCCGGGCAGCTCGGGAGTTTCCCGGACCTTTGCGACCCGACTGGGTAGGTTGCTCAGGCTCGTGGTCTGCACCAGGACGATCTCGCGCGTCGCCGGTCGGCAAGCGAACAAGTCGAAGCAACCGAACATATCACGCTTGACGTGCCGGCCTGGGATCATCAACCAGCGTTCCACCGGGGCGACGAGGTGGCCGCTGCGACGGAGGAGTTTCGTGCTGCGTTCGGTTGGGGTCAAGCAGCTTCCTCCCCGCCGGCGGGCGACGGCTCTTGCAAGACCAGCGCGTGCCGCGGAAACGGCGGGCCTGGGCTGCCGGCGAGGATTGCCTGCGCGTTTCGGGAGGCCGTGTCGATCCCTCGCTCCAATTCGGCGAAAGGGTGCGTACCGGTCAATTCCGCGTAGATCGCCAGGACGCGAACCAGCGACTCGGGCGGGCGGTTGTCGAAGTCGGCTTTGACGCGGGTGATCTTGTCGGCAAGTTTCTCGGCGCCGCTCACAGCTCCCTCCCATGCTCGAAGTTCTGGAATTTCATGTGTTCACGGTCGAGCCAGAGGGTCAGTTCACCGGTTGGACCGTTCCGCTGCTTCGCGACGATAGCGCCGATTTCGCTCTTCTTCGCGTCGTCTGGTACGTGCAGGAGAACGACAACGTCGGCGTCGGCTTCAATGCCGCCCGACTCCCGCAGGTCGCACAAGCGAGGCTTGTCCTGCGTTTCGGCGCCGCGGTTGAGTTGTGCAAGTGCGACCACGGGGACAGTCAGCTCGCGCGCGAGTTGTTTCAGTCGCCTCGAAACGCCGGCAACCTGTTCCTGTCTCGACTCGCGACGATTGTCCGGCTCGACCAGTTGCAGGTAGTCGATGATGATCAGCTTGATGCCGTGCTGGCGTTTGAGGCGGCGAGCGTTGGCCGCGATCTGGGTCACGGTCTGAACCGGATAATCCGCAACATGGAATTCGGTCTTCGAGAACTTATCTCGCACAGAGTGGAGCTTGGCGATCTCTTCCGTGCTGAGGAATCCCTGTCGGTACACACTGGAACTGACCGGTGCCTCTGCGCAGCCAATTCGCCCCGCCAACTCAACACGACTTTGCTCCAACGAAGCGAAGAACACTCCGACGTTGGCTTTGAGCGAGGCGTGGATCGCCAACGTCAGCGCTAGAGAGGTCTTCCCAATTGATGGCCTGGCTGCAAGAATGACGAGTTCCGAATCCCGGAAGCCGCCGGTCAGGACGTCCAGATCGATGAGTCCTGTCTGAATCCCGACGCCGCCTGTCCCGGCCTTCATCGCATCCAGTCTGTCGAACTCTTCAGCGAAAGCTTGTCGGATGTGCATTGTGTTGCCCTGCTGGTTCTCTTCGGCAATGCCGAAAATGCCGCGCTCCGCTGCGGCAAGGATGTCTTCGGGTGGTCCAGTCGGATTCACCGCAGCGCGATGAATGTCGGTGGCGACCTGGACGAGTTGCTGTCGAACAGAGGCGTCGCGAACAAGCCGGGCGTAGTATGCTGCGTTTGCTGGTGATGGCGCCGCATCCCACAGTTCGGCGATGTAGGTTGCCGGCACGTCGGCCTGCTGGTTGCGGGTGATGATCCGCTCCATCACGCCGGCCATCGTGACCTTGTCCGCTGGCTCGCCGCGATTGTGGAGGTTCAGGATCTCAGTGAATAGGACCCGGTTGCAAAACGATCGGAAATCGCGCTCTCGCAAGATCAAGGCAACGTCGTCTATGACGCGATTGTCCTGGAGCATGGCGCCAAGCACGGCGCGCTCGGCCTCACCGGCTGGCGGTACGTTCACTTCTCGCATAGTCCCTCCTGGCGGGCGACATATTCCCGGCGACGGGCGAATGTTTCGGCGTTGATTCGGTCACGGTCTGCCGGGCGGGCAGACGGCGCTGTGTAGTCTGGAGGCGGTCGCCATTCGCCGGCGACGCACTCGAAACCGGCGTTGATTGGGTTGCTCAGCACGCTGCGGACGAACGCGGCTCGGTTGAGGATGGGCTCGCGGCGTCTGTCGGCGAACCGCGCGTGAAAGAAAGGCACGGCGATAAGCACGAGGTCTGCGTCCTTGGTCGCGAACTCGACGGCGAGCGACTTCGAGAGCAACGGCTCCAAGGCCAGCGCTGCCTCGCGGATGTTTGCAAGCGAAGGGGCAGCAGCAGCGCCCTTGCTGCTGCTGTTTTCTTCTTCTCTTTCTTCAACACCTACATAGTGGCTCGCGCCGGAAGGGGACATTGAAGGGGACATTGAAGGGGACATTGAAGGGGACATTGAAGGGGACATTGAAGGGGACATTGCAGGGGACATTGCAGGGGACATTGAAGGGGACATTGAAGGGGACATTGAAGGGGACATTGAAGGGGACGGAAGCAACGGCCAAAGGCGGTCATGCACTGGCCCGCCGCGTGGATCGATTCTGAGGAAGTCAGCACTCTTGAGCCTGCGGAGATACCTGCCGACCTGCTTGGGTGATATGCCGAGCCAGATGCCCAGCTTCGTCCGGCCTGGGTAGCAGTATGGCTTGCCGAAGTGCTTGCAGAGGCCAACTAGCCGCCTGAGAAGTCGGCGCTGTTGGGTGGGCATCTCCGCCAGCCTGGCGGCTTCCAGTATATCGTCCCACTCGGTTGCCCCCAACAGACTCCCTTGCTGAAAATCGATAGCCGGCGTCTCCTGATCGACGGACGGGAATTCGCTCTGTGCGTCTTGCTCAGCTACGAACATCGATTCCTTTCCGCCCCGGACACCGTAGAATAGCGGCAGGAGCCTGCTCAGAGAAAAAAGGTTCCAGCGACCTCGGGGGCGGCGATCCCCGGGGTCGCACCACTTCACGGCCTCCCGGCCTCTACTCTTTCACGATGACGCTTGGCTCGCGCCCGTCTGGGCACCAGCACCGCCGCTGCCGGCGCCCCCGCCTGCCCAGCACCGTGACCAGTCGGCTCGACCGCCCCGCCAGCACCGGCCTGGCGATCGCGGGCGGCCAAGTCGAGCAGCAGGCGCGCGAGCGCGGCCAGGCCGGTGCCAGTGGTGGCGGGGTCGAGCGACCAGGCAGTCGGAATGGAGTTATTTTCCATCCCGGCAGCATAAATAGGTCGTCGCTGCTAATCAGTGGGGAATAGGTGCGCACCTATTAGGAAGCGGAAATACCTAGCTTTTCGAGAAGGGAAATGCCGTGCGCTGTCAGCCAAGAGCCGCCACCGCGCGACTTGCGCGTCTTGATTAGGCCAATGCGAGAAAGGTAGGCCATGTCATGTTTGAAGTTATCGGGGTCCGCCAAATTGCTCTCAGCCTTTTTCACAATCTTGCTGAGCTTGACGCGAGTCTCGAACGAAAAAGCCTTCAAGAGTCCCATCGCTTGAAGGAGATTGCGTCGCCTGTCTGTCAACTCAGCGTTCGCGGTCGGCGACTGGACATGTGGACTCGGCATTCCGTCAGATTGGATGCCATTGGTTTGCGAAGCTCGCTCGTCGGTGCCAATGTCGGCGCCGATAATGATCGCACTTGGCGACGGAGGCAACGGCCACGGCTCGATGGGCTTGGTTTTGTTTCGCCAGTTCTTGACAGATGCCTCGGCGTCTTCCCGGTGAGCGACCAATAGCATTCCGTTCGGAATCTTCTTGTGAATTCGCTCAATTTCTTTGCCAAGAAGCGGCCGCTTCAACCAAGGACACCATCTGAGCCAGTTGAAAAGAAGCCCCGCTCCCACGTTATGCCTGCCGGCCAGTACGGACAACGGATCGAAAGTGCCTTCGGCGTCGCTGTGGGATGAGTCGCGAAAGGAACTCTCACGCCTCTTCTTCAAAGCCATCAGTTGCTTCCGGTGATTGAAAATGACGTGGAAGCGCCAACTTGGCCTCCATTTGTTCTCGGGAACCTCCTTTCCAGTCCGAATATCAATGCGCCAGAATCGAAGCTTTTTTTGCTTGCGCCAACGGGCGATCGTAGTCGGCGCGAGACTCTCAGTGGAAGCCTGCTTGTCGCTGATCCCATTTGCCGGGGAAAACCTCTCGAGAGTCTTGTCCAGTCTCTCGATCGCAATGTCATTCCACAGTCGAACGTGGTTGATCTTGCCGGACGAATTCCGCCTATTCCTTCGGCTGGTCCCGGTTCCGTCTTCTCGAACATACTTCTTGAGCGAATATTCTGAATAGCCACTATTCAGCAAATCGCCTGTCGTTCGCCATGTCAACTTCTTGGCGGCCGGAGCTTCACTGTTTCGGTCAGTTGTTTCATCGCCGTCGGCTTCTTCGTGGCGCTCGCGAGCCTTCTGGATCTCCGCGCAGTCGCCCTCGTTGAAAAGAGTCAACTTCCTGAATCGGAACAGATTTTCATCTCGAACAACAAACGTGATCGTCTTGAGACACCGCCCTAGCTCTGGAACAACGTCGGTTTTGCCATTTCTGTCCGCGGTCGTGTACTGCTGCAAATATGACTGGCTGATACCGAAGTCGCTATTGGCCTTCCGGCCTGTGAGCCAGATCTTGCCGTAGCACTTGACCCGTCCGTCCTCGAGGCAGGGAATATCTTCGATTAGCTTGACGTAGCGCTCATCGCAGAAGTAGTCGAAGCCGCCGCGGCCGCCACTTCCCTTGCGAACCACAGGAAGCTTGCCATTTGGAAGGATGCTTTTGAGAGCGGGTGACGTGTACGTGTACAAGTCCTTGAACGTGCCTTCTGAAATCTTAAGCCGTCGCTCGATCTTAGCTTCAGGAATGAGAACAGCTTTCCGAGACATGCCGGGATTCCTTTCTCACAGACGGCCGGCTCCCGGCTGTGAGTCCGGGAGGCCGGCCAAAGGTCAAGGTCGAGCGTCCCCGACCCCTTCAGGAGCGATCATACGCGACGCTTCGGCGCCGGCAAGCGGTCGCCCGACGTGTATTTCAAACGTCACAGCAGCCGACAATTTAATATTTGACTCGCCACGAATCCTGTCCCACGGTTGCTCTGGAGGTTGTGGCACGGCTCATTGCCCGGCTTCCTCGCATCGCGAAAGCCAGCCCATGAACGAAACCCCAATCGCTGACCTCTCCGCGCGACGTGCAGCACCCAGGTTCGAGGCGTACGTCAGCATCGTCTGCGTCCTGCCCGCAACAGAAGATGCGCCATTCGAGGCGTCCCTCGTAGACCTTTCGATTAATGGCATTGCCATCGTCACGCCCTGCCAGCTTGCGCGCCGAGCCGCAATCCTGTTGCGCATCAATGGCGGTTTCGGTCGAGTCTCCATTGAGTGCACGGGCCAGGTCATTCACTGCCGGCGCTCACCAGGCGGCTGGATTGCCGGCATCGAATTCGAGAGTCCTTTGACCGGAGAACAGATCGAATCCCTCCAGGCTCTGGCGCGTCCGGCGTTTCCATTGCGGAATCACTAGGCCGTCGGCCCGCGATTTCGAGCAAGCAGTTCCCGCACACGCCAGCGATTCCATGCCGCCCCTTCGCGCGTCCGCAAGCCCTGCGCATTCAGTTGCCCAGCGATCTCGCCGTTGCTCATCCCGGCAGCCTGAAGTTTCAGCATGTCTGGCAGTATCGCGGCGTAGTGCTGGTTGGCCTCTTCCTGCCGTGCCTTGTTGACGCCGGTGACTTTCAGCGCCGTGGCGCCAGCGTCTTTCAGCAGCCGGCGCACGCGGGCCACGGTCCAAGCCTTGCCCGTCGGCGTCTTGCAGCCAGCGCTCGCCAGCTCAGCGACAATCTCCTCCAGCGTCTTCCCCTGCTGCTGTAGCTCGCGGGCGATGACCAGCACATCGGACGGCAGTGTGCGACCGGCGTCGGTTTGCTGCGGCTCCTTCGATGCCCGGTTCAGCACGAGCCAGACGCTTTTCGCGGTCCACTTGTCGCTTCTCGGCCTGCCTCCCCGCCTGCGTTGTGCAGGTTCCACCGTGCCGATCCCCTTCAGGTTCATTTCCTCTGCGATGGCCTCGAATGTCGCGCCGGCCGCCCGCATGGATTTCATGATCGGCAGCACGTCCTTGTACGCTTCCAGGGCTTCCAGGTCCTTGTAGGGCGTCTCGCGCGGCTGAGCGCGGCCCCGCGCCAGCACCTGGCTGACGCGGCTGGCGCTCCACGGCTTTCCATGCAAGGTCACCGCGCCGTCGGCATTCAGGTGATCGGCGATGGCTCGGAATTTTGCTCCGCCCGCTCGCATGGCCTTGATCGTGTCCGGCCATGGGGGCAATTGGCGAACTGCCGCGCCGGGGGGGCTTTGGCGGGAGTGTCAGGCAGGCGTCATGGCGGATGCCGGTCGGAAACTCTCACGGAGGGAGAGCCATGAGCGATGCCGAGCGTCGGCTATTCGATCTCATGTTGGAGCGCTGCTATCGAGAGGGCGAATTCACGCTCTCGTCCGGAGAGAAGAGCAAGTTCTATTTCGACGCCAAGTCTCTTTTCATGTCATCAGAAGGCACGTTCCTGATCGGCAAGGTGCTTTACGAGAAACTCAAGGATCTTGAAATCCAAGCCATCGGCGGCTTGGAAGTAGGGGCAATCCCGCTGACGACGGCCGTTCTCGGCGAATATCACCGGAACAACCGGCTCATGGAAGGATTCTTTGTTCGCAACGAAGCCAAGAAGCACGGCACGAAGAAGCTGATCGAAGGGACGACCAAATCAGGCTGGAAAGTGGCCATCGTCGATGATGTCGCCACGAAGGGCGGCTCCATCATGAAGGCCGTGAAAGCTGCCCGCCTCGCGGAATGTCAGCCAGCACTCATCGCCGTTCTAGTTGATCGGCAGGAAGGGGCCGCGCATCTGTTTGCCGAAGAGAAAATCCCATTCATGTCTATCTTCACGATTGACCAATTCAAGGTGGCATACCGCAAGTCCTAGCCCCTTGGCGGAGCAGATCGGTCAGGACACACCATCGTTTCGCAGGCCACGCGACTCCCGCAGCCCTTGGTCTTGCATGTCCGCAGTCGTACCGTGGCCAGCACCGACTCGATCGGATTCGTGGTGCGATTGTGCGACCAGTGCTCCGCCGGGAAATCGGTAAAACGCCAAGAGAGCTTCGCGGTCCTACCACAGGAGGGCCATTCACAGGATTCTGCTGGTAGGTCAACGATGCAGGACGCGGATCGCATGGCTGGCATTGCGGAAATACCATGACTTCTCCCGGAATGGCCGCAAATGCACGCCTGCGGGAATAACGTGCCCGGAAGAGTCTTTGACGCTGTCACCGTGACTGTCCAGGATCAATGGAACCTTGTCAGGAACGTGCCCGATTCCGCCGACCCACAAAACGACGTGGCTGATTCGCTCGTTCGGAGAGGTCGGCGCCCTCCAGCACCTGGCGGCGCTCGACGCCCGCGGGCGTTGAGCGCCGCTCAGGGTCAGAAATTGCCGCAAAACACCAGGTGAACAGAGCGGCGCAACCGAATCGAAGTCCGCACAAAAAAACATCGGGTCGATTTGACTGTGCCGA
>Ga0194121_10000930_pt1 | contig 51094 bp, 46 predicted proteins | sample TA2MahCa50mmetaG_FD_148609 | JGI IMG/M metagenome (GOLD analysis project Ga0194121, IMG submission 148609) | Freshwater microbial communities from Lake Tanganyika, Tanzania - TA2015020 Mahale Deep Cast 50m | ecosystem: Environmental > Aquatic > Freshwater > Lake | place: Tanzania: Lake...
GGCCACGTCCTCGGCCAGCACGATCTCGAACAGGTCGGCGGGCGGCTTCGCCTCCTCCGGCGGCTCGTGCAGCATCAGGGCGTAGAAGGCGCCGGCGATCAGCGCATGGGCGGTGACGGCGGCGATCAGGCCCAGGACGGGGAAGCCCGACGGCGCCGTCGGCAGGGCGGCCGACGAGGCGACCTCGGCCGCGTCGGGCACGGCGGCGGCGATGGTCGGGTCGGGCGACAACGGCTCCTCGGGCGTCGCCGGCGGGGGCGCCAGCGATAAGACCGGGTCGAGCCGAGCCTCGGGGGCGGAAGCCATGGCCCAAGATAGGCGGTCCGGGGTGGCGAAAACAGGGCGAAGCGCCACGACTTGGCGGCGTGTCGTCACAGGCCCGGTGAAGAGGGCGCGCGGCTCACTGCTTCTCGATGCCGGCGATCTCGACGTAGCGCCGCCATTTCTCGCGCTCGGCCCGGGAGAACGCCGCGCACTCGTCCAGGGTCATCGCCTGGGGCGTGAAGCCGAAGCTCTCCAGCCGGTCCTTGACCTCGGGCGAGAGGATCGCGGCGTTGATCAGCGTGTTGAGCCGCTCGCAGATCGGCCTGGGCGTCGCCGCCGGCAGGGCCATGCCGAGGAAGCCGGTGAGTTCGAAGCCGGGATAGAACTCGGCGATCGCCGGCACGTCGGGCCGCTTGTCCCAGCGCTTGGGCCGCGTCACGCCCAGCGGCCGCAGCTGGCCCTGGTTGACGTGGCTGGCGCCCGCGGTCGTGTCGACGAACATCGCCTGGATCTGCCCGCCCATGATGTCGTTGAAGCAATTGCCGATCGCCTTGTAGGGCACCGCCGTCATCTCGATGCCGGCCATGCGCTGCAACAGCGCGCCCGGCACCTGGCTCGAGGCGTTGAAGTGGCCATAGAAGATCTTGCCCGGGTTGGCCTTGGCGTGGGCGACGAACTCCGGCAGCGTCTTGTAAGGCGCGTCGGGCCGTACCAGCAGATAGGCGCCGCTCGAGCCGAACACGCCGCACACCGTGAAGTCCTTCTCCGGGTCGTAGGGCAGCGTCTTGAACATCGCCACGTTGGCGGAGTTCGTGGAGGTCGTGCACAGCAGGATGGTGTAGCCGTCGGGCGCTGCGTTCTTCACCGCCTCGGTGCCGATGATGCCGTTGGCGCCGGGCTTGGTCTCGACCACGACCGACTGGCCGGTGGCCTTCTCGATTTGGGCGCCGACCAGACGCGAGGTGATGTCGCCCGAGCCGCCGGGGGCGAAGGGCACGATCACGCGGATCAGCTTGGTGGGCCAGGCTTGCGCGGTGGCGGGAAAGCTGAGGCCGATGGGGGAGACGGCGAGGGCGGACGCGAACTGACGGCGACGCATGGTGGTTGGTTCCGAATGTGCGACGATGCGATGGCCGCGAGCCTAGAGCGCAGGACGACCACGTCAACCGACGACCGATTTCCTTTCTGCCTGTGAGTGGACAATGGTCGGGATACGAAGTTGGGACCGATCTACCTACGACCATCATACGCCGCAGGCGCGCTGATCATACCACCACCCGCTGCCCCACGACCTGCACCGACAGCAACTGCGCCAGCACCTCGACCCCCCGCTTCATGTCCTTGCGATCCGCGATGTTGCCCAGGCAGAGCCGCACCGCGTGCGGTGCCTCGGCGCGGCCGCTGACGAAGGCGTCGGCCGGGGTGACGCGTACGCCCAGCGCCTCGGCTTCGGACGCGAAGTCGCGGGCGCGCCAGGGTTCGGGCAGCGTGAGCCAGGCGTGGAAGCAGGCGGCGGGCAGGAAGAGCTTGGCGCGGCGCGGGTCGTCGGCCGGTGGGCGTGACACCGCGGCGGTGGGCGTCGAGACGGCGCCGCTGGATAGGCGCGCGATCGGCGTGCCGATCTCGACCAGCCACAGCCCCTCACCCCGACCCTCTCCCCGCTTGCGGGGAGAGGGGGGAACAACGGCGCCGGTATCGACGTCGACGCCGGCGTTGGCGAAGATCTGCACCGCGATCTCCTGCCGCTTGCGCGCTTCCTCGCGCTTGCGGCGCAGCAGCTCGTCGAGCGTGCCGTCCTCGATCCAGCGCGCGGCGATCTCCGCCATCATCGGCGCCGCGGTCCAGCTCGCCGCCGCCATCGCGGCGCTCAGCCGTCCCAGCAGGCGCGGCGGCGCATGCATGAAGCCGATGCGCAGGCCAGGCGCGCCCATCTTGGAGAGGCCCGCGAGATGGATGGTCTGCTCCGGCGCGAAAGCGGCCAGCGGCGGCGGCGCGTCGAGCGGGAAGTAGCCGTAGACGTCGTCCTCGACCGTCGGCAGGTCGTACTGCCTGACGATCTCGGCCAGGCGCCGACGGCGCGTCTCGCTGATGGTGCGGCCGGTGGGGTTGTGCTGCGTCGGCACGATGTAGAAGGCGCGCGCGTCGCCGGTGCGGCAGGCGGCTTCGAGCGCCTCGGGCCGCGGGCCGTCGGCGTCGCAGGCCACCGGCTTCAGGCGCAGCCGCATCAGTCGCGCGAGCGAGACGATGCCGGGATAGGTGAGGTCCTCGACCAGCACCGCGTCGCCCGGTGCCGCGAGCGCGGCGAGCGCGATCATCAGCGCGTGCTGCGTGCCGGCGGCGATCAGCACGCGCGACGGATCGAGCGCCGGCCGCTCGGGCTTGGGCAGCATCTGGTAGCGGCGGTTGAGCAGAGCGGCGCCGGCGTCACGATGGCGCGGCACGCCCAGCCGTCCCGTGAACTCCAGCAGCGAGGCCATGTCGTTGCCGCTGGCGATGGCGCGCAGGGTCTCGCGCATCTTTTCGTCCTCGCCCGCCGGCGAGGGCCAGTTCATGGCGAGATCGATGACGTTGCTCGTTGGCGCGTCGGTGCGCGCGCGCGGATCGCCCGTCGGGTTGGCGATCGAGCGCGGCGCCACCGGCTCGGGATAGGGCAGCGCTGGCGGGCGCACGAAGCTGCCGCGGCCGACCTCGCCATGGATCAGCCCGCGCCGCTCGGCCTCGGCATAGGCGCGCGTGATCGTGCCCACCGTGCAGCCCAGATCCCAGGCGAGGTCGCGATGGGTCGGCAGGCGCGTGTGCGGCTCGAGCTTGCCCGAGGCGATGTCGGCGGCCAGCTGGTTGGCGATGGTCAGGTAGAGCGGCGTGGTGGCGCCTTCGACCACCGGCTTCCAGCTCGGGCGCTGCTTGCGGATTGTCATGGTGACAATTTCCAAAGTGTGGGGCGAGTGTCGCGATTGGCAGCGTTTTATTCGATGGATCGAATAGGGACAATGGCTGCGGACAATCGAATTGTCTCCACCCCGCCTCGCTGTCATCCCGAGCGGAGCGAGGGATCCAGGCTGAACCTGGATCCCTCGCTCCGCTCGGGATGACAGCGGCGCTCGCAACGACAGGGAGATTCAATCCACTGAGGAAGCGCTTTAGTGTGGCCGCCATGACCGACGCGGCCCGTCCACCGAACCCAACGCCGAAATCCCTGCTGCTCGGCCTGATCGGCGCGCCGATCGCGAGTTCCGCCGCGCCGCATATGCACCAGAGCGCCGGCGCCGCGTTGGGCCTGCGCACGCACTACCAGCTGATCGAGCGCGCCGGCGCGCATCGCGGCGATCTGCGGGCCATGCTCGATGGTGTGCGGCTGCTGGGCTTCGCCGGCGTCAACGTCACCTTTCCCTACAAGGAGGCGGTTGTGCCGCTGCTCGATGCGCTGTCACAGGGCATCGCCGAACTGGGTGCAGTCAACACCGTGGTGGTCGGCCGCGATCACAGGCTGACCGGCCACAACACTGACTCGACCGGCTTCGGCCGCGCGCTGCGCGAGGTGATCGGCGACGTATCAGGTGGCCCCGTGGCGCTGATCGGCGCCGGCGGCGTGGGCCGCGCCATCGGCTTCGCGCTCGCCGGCATGAAGGTGCCTGAATTGCGCATCTTCGATCGCGAGAAGGCCAAGGCCGAGGCGCTGGTGGCGGCGCTCGGCGGTCGTCTGTCCGCGACCGTCGTGGCCTCTGTGGACAAGGCGCTCGACGGCGCCGCTGGCGTGATCAACGGCACGCCGATCGGCATGCTGCCCGATACCGGCTGCCCCGTGCCGGTCGCGGCGCTCAAGCCCACGATGTGGGTCGCCGACGTGGTCTACACGCCGCTATGGACACCGCTCTTGCTCGCGGCGCGCGAGCGCGGCTGCCGCGTGATGACCGGCCGCGAGCTCTGCGTCTTCCAGGCCTGCGACGCCTTCCACCTGTTCACCGGGCTCGACGCGCCGGTGGGCGTGATCGGCGAAGCCTTCGACCAGATCATGCGCCGCCGCGCCGGCGTGCGTGAGGTGTGAGGCCCCGTCACCGGGCAGGTTTGGGCGCGGTCTTGCTCTTCGCCATGCCCGACTGATCAGAGTCCATGTCAGGCACGTTCCACTTGAACGCCTTGGGGGTGGGCGCGTCCTTGCCAATCGGCTTGGCGGGACCGGACGCCTTGTTTTCGGCCAAGGCCGCGGGCCCCGCCAGGATCGCGACCGCGGTGATGGCGGTCAGCAACGCACGCGATGATCTCGACATCGGATACTCCATGGCTCACTTGACAAGGATACTACGTACCCGGCGGTGAGATCATCCCCTCGGCGACCAGGGCATCGCATATGGTCTCAAGAGGCTGGCGGCGCCGGTGGGCGTGATCGGCGAAGCCTTCGACCAGATCATGCGCCGCCGCGCCGGTGTTCGTGAGGTGTGAGCCTGCTCCCTCTCCCCGCCTGCGGGGAGAGGGTCGGGGTGAGGGGCTGCCGCAGGTGACGCACCATGCCGTGCGCAACCTGCGGCAGCCCCTCGCCCTCCCATCGCGCTGCGCGCGACGGGTCCCTCCCTCTCCCCGCTCGCGGAGAGAGGGCCCTAATACGCCGCCTCGAGCAGTCGCAGCGCGTCGGCGACCTGGTCTTCGGCGGAGCGCATGCCGGCGTTGGCGTTGAAGTTCTTCACCGTCTCGGCGGCGATGTTCTTCAGGTCGTCACGCGGGATCTCGAGCTGGCGCAGGTTCGTCGGCATGCCCATCTTGGCGTAGAGCGCTTCGAGCCAGTCGGCGACAGCGTGCGCGGCCAACTTACCGTCCATGCCGTCGCGCCATACGCCGACCGCCTGCGCGACCTTGCGCGCCGACGGCAGCGGGATCGACTCGGACAGACGGATGCGCGAGGCCTGCAGCACGCAGGTCGACTCGCCCTGGCCGACATGCGGGTAGCGCACGTGCAGCGACGTCGAGACCGCGTAGTTGCCGGAGAACGGGCCGCCGCGGAACCGCCGCAGCCCGTCATCCTCCGACCGGTTCTGCAGGAAGGCGGCGATGCACAGGTCGATGCGCGGCGGCGCGGTGGCCGGCTGCTCGGCGAGCTTGGGATAGGCGTTGAAGGCGATGTGGAAGGCGTGGTGTTCGTCGGCCTCGGCCAGCGGGTTCATGTCGACCTGCGCCATGGCGCCGATGAGTCCGGCGAATACCGTCGTGCTGGTCGAGCGCATCACGTCGTGCGGCGTCCCCAGCAGCACCTCCTCGTCGATGAACAGCGCCTGCGGTCGCGTCTTGGGGTCGAAATACTCCATGCGGTGATCGAGATCGGGATTCTTCAGGCCGGTGCCGGCGCGGTTCATGGCGCTGGTCGGCGTGGTCGGGATGTTGATGATCGGCGGCTTGGGCGCCATCAGCCGCGGGCTGTAGGCCGGCTTGCCCTCGGGGTACTGCGTCATGATCTTGAATGGATCGCCCGCCTCGGCCATGAAGATCGCCACCGCGCGCACCGCCACGATGACGCTGCCGCCGCCCACCGCGATCAACAGGTCGGCGCCGGAAGCGACCGCCGCCTGCTTGGCGGCCAGCACAGAGGCGTAGGTCGAGTCCTTCTCGATGCCGTCGAACACGCCGGCATACAGCGGCCCCAGCGCCGCCTCGATACGGCGCACGGTGCTGGTCCTGCGGTTGATTGAAGGCGAGCAGATCACGAAGGCGCGCTTGGCGCCCGCGCGATCGACCGCCTCCTTGATGCCCAGCTCGATGGCCTGGCGGCCGCAATGCAGGCGCCATGAGAATCCCGCCGCCCTGAATCCCGCTTCGCTCATCGTCTTCCTCGTTGCCGCATCAGGCATCCTGCCGATAGGGTCCGTCATCGCGCCCGGGGAGGCCAGCATGTCCGCGTCGCCCAGCCTGGTGATCCGCAACGGTACCATCGTCGATGGCTCCGGCGGCGAGCCCTACGAAGCCGATCTTGCCATCGCCTCGGGAAAAATCTCGGCGATCGGCGGCGCCATTCCGCTGGGCGAGGAGGAGATCGACGCGCGCGGCAAGCTGGTCACGCCGGGCTTCGTCGACCTGCACACGCATTACGACGCGCAGGTGACGTGGAGCGAGCGGCTGTCGCCCTCGACCTGGAACGGTGTGACCACGGTGCTGTGCGGCAATTGCGGCGTCGGCTTCGCGCCCTGTCACGAGGATCAGCACGCGATGCTGATCAACCTGATGGAGGGCGTCGAGGACATCCCGGAGGTCGTGCTGAGCGAAGGCCTGCCGTGGAACTGGCACAGCTTCCCGGATTATCTCGACGCCATCGCGCAGCGCCGCTACGACGCCGATGTCGCCTTCCAGGTGCCGCACGCGGCGTTGCGCGTCTATGTCATGGGCCAGCGCGGCGCCGATCGCGAGCCGGCGACGGAGCAGGATCGCCAGCGTATGGCCCAGCTCACCGCCGAGGGTCTGCGCGCCGGCGCGCTGGGCTTCTCCACTTCGCGCACGCTCAACCACCGTTCGGCCGATGGTCGGCACATTCCGACCCTGCGTGCCGAAGAAGCCGAGCTGACGGCGATCGCGCATGCGATGCGTGACGTCGGTACCGGCTGGATGCAGATCGTCTCTGATTTCGAGACCGATGGCGAGATCGAGCTGTTCCGCCGCCTGGCCAACGAGTCCCGGCGGCCGGTGACGATCAGCCTGCTGCAATCCGACGCCAAGCCGGACAACTGGCGCGCGCTGCTCGACCGCATCGCCGAGGCCAACGCCGAGGGGCTGCGCATCACCGGCCAGATCCGCTCGCGACCGACCAGCGTGCTGCTGGGCTTCGAGCTGTCGCAGAATCCGTTCATGGGCCGGCCGAGCTACAAGAAGATCGCGCATCTGCCGTTCCAGGAGCGGCTGGTGCATCTCAACGATCCGGCCTTCCGCGCGCGGGTGCTGGGCGAGGCTTTCGAGGGCAGTTCGCGCGGCCGTCGCGTCGAGCGCTGGGACCGCATGTACCCGCTGGGCGATCCGCCGGATTACGAGCCGACGGCGGAGAAGAGCGTCGCCGCGCGCGCGGCGCGCGAAGGCCGCGCGCCGGAGAAGGTCGCCTATGACCTGCTGATGGAGCGGAGCGGGAAGGGCATTCTCTATCTGCCGGTGACCAACTACGCTGGCGGCAATCTCGACGTCGTGCGCGACATGATCGCCGATCCGCACACCTTGCTCGGCCTTGGCGACGGCGGCGCCCATGTCGGCATCATGTGCGACGCCACCGCGACCAGCTACACCATCACCCACTGGACGCGCGATCGCGGCCGCGGATCGCTGTTCCCGGTGTCGTGGATCATCAAGCGCCTGACCGCCGACAACGCGACCGCGATCGGGCTGAACGATCGCGGCCTGTTGCGTACTGGCATGAAGGCCGACCTCAACATCCTCGACTACGACGCGCTGCGGCTGCGCAGCCCGGAGATCGTCTACGATCTGCCGGCGGGCGGAAAACGCCTGGTGCAACGCACCGAAGGCTTCGACGCCACCATCGTCTGCGGCGAAGTCGTCTACCGCGACGGCGAAGCCACCGGCGCGCTGCCGGGGCGGCTGATCCGCTCGCTGTCATCCCGAGCGTAGCGAGGGATCAGCCTAGATCCCTCGCTACGCTCGGGATGACAGAGAGAGCGTTACACCACGCAGCCGTGATGCGCTGACGACACAAGCTTCACGTACTTGTCGTGCACCGAGCCGGGGCGGATGCGTGTCGAGAGGTCGGGCGCGCGCCATTCCTTCATGCGTCGCGCGATCTCGTCGTCGGACAGCGCGACGTTGAGCGTGCGGTTCTTTGGGTCGATGACGATGGTGTCGCCGTCGCGCACCGCGGCGATCGGCCCGCCGCGCGCGGCTTCCGGCGAGATGTGGCCGATCAGGATGCCGTGCGAGACGCCGGAGAAACGGCCGTCGGTGATCAGCGCGACGTCCTCGCCCAGGCCGCGGCCCTGGAGCTGGATGGTGAGCATCACCATCTCGGGCATGCCCGGCCCGCCGACCGGGCCGACATTGCGCACGACGATCACGGTGCCGGGCTTGATCTCGCCGGCGCGGATCGCCTTCATCGTGTCGGCTTCGGAATCGAAGACGCGCGCCGTGCCGCGGAACTCGCCCTTGTCCAAGGTCTTGCCGGAGAGCTTCAGCACGCAGCTCTCCGGCGCGATGTTGCCGCGCAAGACGCTGATATGGTTGTTCGGCGCCGCGATCGGCTTGCCGACCGGGAAGACGATGTCCTGCTTGGGAAGCTGATCGAGCGTCGGCACGGTGGCGAGGTTCTCGGCCAGGGTCTTGCCGGTGACCGTCATCACGTCGCCGTGCAGGAAGCCGTTGCGCAGCAGTTCCTTCATCACCACGGGCACGCCGCCGATGGCGTGCAGGCTGGTCATGGCGAAGGGACCATGCGGCTGCAGATTGGCGATCAGCGGCACGCGCTCGCCGATCTGCTGGATACGCTCGATGGTGATCGGCACGCCGGCCTGGCGCGCGATGGCCAGCATGTGCAGGTACATATTGGTCGAGCCGCCCATGGCGTAGACGGTCGTGATCGCGTTCTCGAAGGCGCGCTCGGTCATGATGTCGCGCGGACGGATGTTCTTCTCGATCAGCCGGTACAGCGCCTCCACCGACGCCCTGGCCTGCGCCCGCACATCTGCATGCATGTCGCTCTTGGCGTCGTAGTCGGCGGGATGCGAGGCGCCGTGCGGCAGCATCATGCCGATCGATTCGGCCACCGTGCTCATGGTGTTGGCGGTGAACATCGCACCGCAGGTGCCGCTGCCCGGCATCACGTTGCGCTCCAGCTCGAGCAGCTGGTCGGCGGAGATGCGGCCGGTCTCCTGCGCCGCGCGGCCCTCGGCGTAGTCCATGATGGTGATGTTGGTGCCCTTGCTGGCGAAGGGCTCGAACGACACCTTCCCGGGCGACGACGTGCCGGGATAGAGCACGAGGCCGAAGGCGTTGGTGCGCGCCAGCGGCATCAGCGCGGCGGCGCCGGTCTTGTCGCAGCCGGAGATCACGATCATCGCGTCGCCGTGATGGGCGTAGTGGCCGATCTCGAAGCAGTCGGCCACGACATCGCGCGACACGAGGCTGTAGCCGGCGGTCGGCGTGCCTTGCGTCAGCGCGTCCGACACCGCCGGCGCGCCCACGATCAAGCCCTGGCCGCCGCGCTCGCCCAGCAGCTCTATCAGCAGGTCGCCGAGGCTGCGCACCCGGTTGTTGCAGCGATGCGCGTTGGTGTAGGCGGCGGCGATGGTGACCACGGCGCTGGTGTTCGCCGTCTTGTCCGGGTCGAAGCCGGCGGCGCGCAACTCGACGCGCGATCTCTTCCAGTAGGTGCTGCTGTCCTGCATGACGCATCCGCCCTTGAGGTGACTCGTGTGTGGCCGCGTATCGTGGCACGCTCGGCGCCCGGGAGGAAACCACCATGCCGTTCTACGAGCGAGGCGCCGTCCGTATCCACTACGAGGAGGCGGGGTCGGGCTTTCCGCTGCTGATCATTCCCGGCGGCGGCCTGAACTCGGTCATCAACAATCTGAAGACCAGCGCGCCCTATAACGCCGTCGAGGAGTTCAAGGATCGCTACAGCTGCATCGTCGCCGATCTGCGCAACGCCAAGGACGGGCAATCCTCGGGACCGCTGGAGATCGACCGGCCCTGGGATGCCTATACCGACGACCATCTCGGGCTGATGGACCATCTCGGCATCGACAAGTTCGCGGTCAATGGCTACTGCATCGGCGGCCCGTTCTCCTGGAACTTGATGCGGCGCGCGCCGGATCGCGTGGTCGCCGCCGTGCTGACCCAGCCCAGCGGCCATCGGCCGGAGATGCCCGACCAGTTCTACACCAACAACATGGGCGCGTGGGGCCCGGCGCTCGTTCAGCGGCAACCCGCGATCACCATGGAGATGGTGAGTGCGTTCCTGAACAAGATGTACCGTTCGCCCGGCGACTTCGTCTTCACCGTGAGCCGCGACTTCGTGCGCGCCTGCCAGACGCCGGTGCTCGTGCTGCCCGACGACATCCCGCCGCATCCCCTCGCGGTGGCGATGGAGATGGTGCGGCTGGCGCCAAGATCGGAGGTGAGCCTCTACCCGTGGAAAGAGCCGCCTGAAATGATCCGCGTGGTCTTGCGTCAGGTGCGCACCTTCCTGCGCGCGCATCTGCCGGCCTCGTAGCGAACGCAACCCTTCGATGCGGCCGGCGACGTTGCCGGGCGCAGGTGCGCGCGGTAAACGGACGTTCATATGACCTGGAGAACCCGCGATGCCTGATGCCTCGACCCTTCCCGGTGGTGGTGGTTCCTCGACCCGGCTCGATGTCGCGATCGTCGGCGGTGGGTTGGCCGGTCTCTACGCCATCCATCGCCTGCGCGGGCTGGGCTTCACGGTGCGCGCCTACGAGCAGGGCTCGGGCATTGGCGGCACCTGGTTCTGGAACCGCTATCCAGGCGCGCGGTGCGATGTCGAGAGCCTCGAATACTCGTACTCGTTCTCCGAGGAGCTGCAGCAGGAGTGGAAGTGGCCGGAGCGCTACGGCACCCAACCGGAGATCCTGCGCTACATCAACCACGTCGCCGACCGCTTCGATTTGCGCCGTGACGTGCAGCTCAACACCCGCATCAAGTCGGCGGTGTTCGATTCGCGCGCCGGCGAATGGACGCTGACCACGGCGCAGGGCGAGACGATCCGCGCGCGCCACTGCGTGATGGCGGCGGGCAACCTCTCGACGCCGCGCGTACCCGACTTCAAGGGCATCGGCGACTTCAAGGGTAAGTGGTACCACTCCGGCCTGTGGCCGCACGAGGGCGTGGACTTCAGCGGCAAGCGCGTGGGCGTGATCGGCACCGGCTCGTCTGGTGTGCAGATGATCCCGATCATCGCCAGGCAGGCCAAGCACCTCACGGTGTTCCAGCGCACGGCGAATTTCAGCCTGCCGGCCAACAACATGCCGATGGATGCGCAGAAGGAGATCAGGCACAAGGCGGAGTACGCGGCGCGCCGCCGCGCCGCCTACGACACGCCCTTCGCCATCGGCGGCCATCCCAAGCCGACCAAGCCGGCGCTGGACGTGGCCGACGCCGAACGCCGCGCCGCCTATGAGGCGAAGTGGCAGGAAGGCGGCAGCATCAGCTTCCTCTACGCCTACACCGACCTGCTGGTGAACAAGCAGTCCAACGACACGGCCTCCGAGTTCGTGCGCGAGAAAATCCGCGGCATCGTCAAGGACCAGCGCACCGCCGAGCTGCTGGCGCCCAAGGATCATCCCATCGGCACCAAGCGGCTGTGCCTCGATACGAACTATTACGAGACCTACAATCGCGACAACGTCGCGCTCGTCGACGTGCGCAGCGATCCGGTCGCCGAGATCACGCCCACGGGCGTTCGCCTGAAGAGCGGCGTCGCCTACGAGCTCGACGCCATCGTCTTCGCCACCGGCTTCGACGCCATGACCGGCGCGCTGCGCGAGATCGACATTCGTACGACCGACGGCGCGGTGCTCGCTGATCATTGGGAAGGCGGGCCCCTGACCTATCTCGGGCTGATGGTGTCGGGCTTCCCCAACATGTTCGTCATCACCGGGCCCGGCAGCCCCGGCGTGAAGACGCAGATGATCGCCTCGATCGAGCAGCACACCGACTGGATCGCCGAGTGCCTCAAGCACATGCGCGACAAGGGCCTCGATCGCGTCGAGCCGACGGCCGAAGCGGAGCTGGCCTGGGTCCAGCACGTCAACGCCGTGGCCGACAGCACGCTCTATCCACTGGCGAACTCCTGGTATGTCGGCGCCAACATCCCCGGCAAGCCGCGCGTGTTCATGCCCTATGTCGGCGGCTTCGACCGCTACAAGAAACGCTGCGACGAGGTCGCCGCGAAGGGCTACGAGGGGTTTACGTTCGGTCGACAGGTGGCATCGGCCGCGGCGGAGTGAAGAGTCCTCGCTTCGTTCGACCCGACGCCTAACGCCAGGCGAAAACCGGCTGGTCGAAATGATCGACGCGGGTGGCGCGGTCTTCCAGCGCCACTTCGCGGAACTGATAGAGCATCGCCGCGGTGGGCGCGTTGATCTCGGTGTTCATCAGCGGGATCGGCAGGCGGATCACTGGCCGGTCGCTTTCGGGGATGTTGAAGATCTCCGGCGAGTCCGGGCGGCGCAGCTCGCTGAGCGGGATGCGGTAGAGCCTGTCGACCTCGGCCGGGTTGGGCCTGACCACGGTGTCGCGCGGCGTCCACACGACGATGGGCGAGATCAGATAGCCGGAGCGCGTCGGGTAGGGGTCGAGATGGCCCAGCACCGCGTCGCCGCCCAGGCTGACGCCCAGCTCCTCGTCGAGCTCGCGCAGCGCGGTCTGCTCGATGGTCTCGCCGGGATCGACCCGACCGCCGGGCAGTGCGAGCTGGCCGGAATGGGCGCGCAGCTTGGGCGCGCGGCGCGTCAGCAGGAAGGCGGCGTCGTCGGGCCCGCCCCAATCGTCGGCGGGGTCCTGGCGCAGCGCGACGCAGATCGCCACCGCCGCCTGCTTCAGGCTGGCGGTGTCGTCGCGGCGCTTCCGCTCGAAGCCGGCGAGGCGGGCGCGGATCGTCTCGCGCAGATCGTTATCGAAACGCATGCGCCACAGTGTAGGCGGCGGCACTGGAAGGTGTCGACCGACACGGACCGCAGGGCGGTCCCGCACGGCCGGGCCGACGCGTCAGCCGCGGTAGAGCAGGTGGTGCAGCTCGAAATGTCCCTGCAGGCCCTGGACCGAGTGCCTGAAGTTGGCGCCGCCGGGCAGGGGGTCCATGCCATAAAGATCGCACTGTAACAGCGTTTTGGGATCGCCGCTGATTCCGCTGATAACGATGGCGTGGAATTCGTGCATGCCGGCGCCGCGATCAAGCTTCCGGCCCAGCGCGATCGCGGGGCCGCGTGCGATCGCGGTCGCGAAAACTTCGGCTTTGGCCACCGCCATGCCTACTGTCGGAAAATTCCTGGGGCGGCTCAAGCGGGCGAAGCCGTACCCCGTCGCCAGGCTCCCTGGCCCTTCGGCAATATCCAGTGAGCCGGCGTTGTCGCCGAAAATCGCGGTACGCACATGCCGGGTTCGCGCTTCCACGACGACCTGTTGGACGAGCGCTTCCGAGTCGGCGCCGCGCCGGCCCGTCACCATGGCGATGCAGGCGGCCCAACAACGCGGCGACCCCGGCCGTTGTGGGACATAATGGACTTGGTGGCGGATATTGATGCTGGTCATGGATCGTTCATCAGTCTAGAAATGAGCGACCAATCTCAATACATCAAGAGCTGCGGCGTCTCAACGGCGCCTGTGGCTAGAAACTCAACGCCTTGGCCTGCGTCACGCCCTCCAGCGCGGCGAGTCTCGTGAGCAGGTCGGGCGAGATCGCCGAGTCGACCGAGACCAACGCGATCGCCTCGCCGCCCGGCTTGTCGCGGCCGAGATGGAAGGTGGCGATGTTGACCTTGGAGTCGCCGAGCAGTGCGCCGAGACGGCCGATGAAGCCCGGCTTGTCCTCGTTGGTGATGTAGAGCATGTGCGGCGAGAACTCGCCCTCGATCTCGATGCCCTTGATGTTCACCAGCCTGGGCTTCGACCCACCGAACAAGGTACCCGACACCGCGCGTGTGCGCCGCTCGGTGGTGACTGTCACGGTGATCTTGGTCTGGTAGTCGCTGTCGCGCTCGTGCTTGACCTCGGCGACATCGACGCCGCGCTCGCGCGCGATGATTGGCGCGTTGACCATGTTGACCGCCTCGAGCTGCGGGCGCAGCAGGCCGGTCAGCACTGCCTGAGTCAGCGGCTTGACGTTGAGCGCCGCCACGGCGCCCTCGTACTCGACGCTGATCGCCTTGATGCCGGTCTCGGTGAGCTGGCCGGCGAAGGAGCCGAGATTCTCGGCCAGCTTCAGGTAAGGCGCGAGCCGCGGCGCGTCCTCGGCCGAGACGTTGGGCATGTTGAGCGAGTTCACCACCGCGCCGGTGTTGAGATAATCGCTCATCTGCTCGGCGACCTGCAGCGCCACATTCTCCTGCGCTTCCAGCGTGGAGGCGCCCAGATGCGGCGTGCAGACGAGGTTCGGCGCGCCGAACAGCACGTTGTCCTTGGCCGGCTCCTCGACGAAGACGTCGAAGCCGGCGCCGGCGATATGACCGGAGATCAGCAGATCACGCACCGCCAGCTCGTCGACCAGGCCGCCGCGCGCGCAGTTGATGATGCGCACGCCCTTCTTGGTCTTCATCAGCCGCTCGCGGCTCAGAATGTTCTTGGTCTGCTCGGTGAGCGGCGTATGCACCGAGATGAAATCGGCGCGCGTCGTCAGCTCGTCGAGCGTGACCTTCTCCACGCCCAGCTCCGTGGCACGGTCCTCGGAGAGGAAGGGGTCGAAGGCGATCACCCGCATCCGCAGGCCGATGGCGCGCTCCGCGACGATCGAGCCGATATTGCCGCAGCCGATCAGCCCCAGGGTCTTGAAGCTGAGCTCGACGCCCATGAAGCGGTTCTTCTCCCACTTGCCGGCCTGGGTGCTGGCGTTGGCGTCCGGCACCTGGCGCGCCACCGCGAACATCAGGGCGATGGCGTGCTCGGCGGTGGTGATGGCGTTGCCGAAGGGCGTGTTCATGACGACCACGCCATGGGCGGTGGCCGACTTGATGTCGACATTGTCGACGCCGATGCCGGCGCGGCCCACGACCTTCAGCTTTTTCGCCACCGCCAGCACCTCGGCGGTGACCTTGGTGGCGCTACGGATGGCGAGGCCGTCGTAGTCGCCGACGACCTCGCGCAGCTCGGCCGGCTTGAGGCCGATCTTCACGTCGACGTCGATGCCGCGCTCGCGGAAGATTTCGGCGGCGCGCGGCGACAGATCATCGGAGATGAGAACCTTGGGCATGGTTCAACGCTCCCGTACGAGGAGGAATGAGAGGGGATGGGTCAAATGCGGTGGAAAACTCAGGCGGCCTTGGCGCCGAATTCTTTCTCGATCTCGGCGTAGGCCCAGTCGAGCCACGGCACCAGCGCTTCGAGATCCGCCGTGTCGACCGTGGCACCGCACCAGATGCGCAGGCCCGGCGGCGCGTCGCGGTAGTGGCCAAGGTCGTAGCCGGCGTTCTCGGCCTCGAGCATGTCGGCCATCTTCTTGGCCGCCGCCGCCTGCTTGGTCTCGTCGAGCGCGGTGAACCACGGCGCCACGATGTTGATGCACACCGAGGTGTTTGAGCGCGTCGCCGGCACCTTGGCGAGGAAATCGGCCCAAGGCCGCGCGGCGACGAATCTCTCCATCACGGCGAGGTTGGCGTTGGAGCGCCCCATCAGGCCCTTGAGCCCGCCGACCTTCTCGCCCCAGACCAGGCCATCGATCGCGTCCTCGACCGCAAGCATCGAGGGCGTGTTGATCGTCTCGCCCTTGAAGATGCCCTCGCTCAATTTGCCGCCGGAGGTCATGCGGAACAGCTTGGGCAGCGGCCAGGGCGGCGTGTAGGTCGTCAGCCGCTCGACCGCGCGCGGCGAGAGCACGAGCATGCCGTGCGCGCCTTCGCCGCCCATCACCTTCTGCCAGCTCCAGGTCACGACATCGAGCTTGGCCCAGGGCAGGTCCTGCGCGAACACCGCCGAAGTCGCGTCGCAGATGGAAAGGCCTGTGCGGTCGTCGGCGATCCAGTTCCCGTCGGGCACACGCACGCCCGACGTCGTGCCGTTCCAGGTGAAGACGACGTCGTGGCTCCAATCGACCTGCTTGAGATCGGGCAGCGCGCCATAGGGCGCCTTCAGAACGCGCGCTTCCTTGAGCTTGAGCTGCTTGATGATGTCGGTGGCCCAGCCTTCGCCGAAGCTTTCCCACACCAGCACATCGACCGGGCGCGCGCCCAGCATCGACCACAGAGTCATCTCGACCGCGCCGGTGTCGGAGGCGGGCACAATGCCGATGCGATGATCGGCGGGAATGCCCAGCACCTTGCGCGTGCGGTCGATGACCTCCGCGAGCTTCTTCTTGCCGAGCTTGGAGCGATGGGAGCGGCCGATGGCGGCGTCGAGCAGGGCTTGCGGCGTCCAACCGGGGCGCTTGGCGCACGGACCGGAGGAAAAATCAGGACGCAGCGGACGAGCGTTCGGCTTCATAGACAGCTCTCCCTTCCAGAAGAGAAGCGCTCCGGTGGGGGAGCGTGGCCCGGGGTCTGGATAGGGGTTGTCTACCCGCGCCGTCAACGGCGTTGGCGTCGCAGCTTGTGTCGCTTGTCGCGCTCGTCGGCTAGTCGCCTGCATCTTCCTTCTCGCCGCCTGCGCGGGGAGAAGGACAGAAAGCTAATCCGCCGCGTCGGCGACGCGCGCCTTGAGGTGGCGCGCGAGCTGGCGATCGTGCCGGCTCATCGCCGACAATCCGCCGACCACTTCCGGCCATGGGCGCCAGCGCGGCTGGGCGCCAAGGATCTGGTCGCCCATCACCGTCACGCGCTCGATCACCCGCTCGCCGACGAAGTCGTTGACCACGTAGTGCTGGGTGAAGCGGTTATCCCACATGCCGATCGTGCCTGATGTCCAGTGGTAGCGCACCGTGAAGGCCGGCTGCTGCACCCAGCGGGTGAGGTAGGCGAGGAAATAGTCGCTTTCCGGGCCGCTCATCTCGACGATGCGGCGCGTGAAGTGCTCGTTGACATAGAGCGCCTTGCGGCCGCTCTCGCGATCGACGCGCACCACGGGATGGATGGCCATGCGATCCGCCCGGTCGTGCGGATGCGCGTCGTGCAGTGCGCTCAGCCCGTCGCAGAGCTCTTTCAGCGGTGGTGACAGGCCGTCATAGGCGGCGGCCAGGTTGGCCCACATGGTGTCGCCGCCGACCTCCGGGCACTGTTTCATGTTGAGGATCGACATCAGCGCCGGTCGGTCGAGGAAGGTCAGGTCGGTGTGCCATTCGTCGGCGATGCCGCCCTGGCTCGCCGCCAGCCGGAACAGCTCGGGATGGTCCTTGGGCGTGCGATCCTTCAGGTTCGGATGGCCTTCGAGGACGCCGAAATGCCGGCCGAAGGCGATCTGATCCTCGGCGCTCATGAACTGGCCGGGGAAGAACAGGACCATGTGCTCGTGCAGCAATCGGCGGATGTCGGCCGCCTCGCCCGCATCGGCCGTGGCCAAGGTCAGGCCGGTCACCTCCGCGCCCAGCGCCGCCGAGAGGCGCTTCACCTGCCAGTTGCGCGTCGCCATGGATCCTCCTTGCCGGCCGCTGGCCGTGGCGGGAGTTTAGCGCGGCCGAGACGATTTGGAACATGCGCGTTGACGCCGGGCGTTGCGTCACCATCTATGCAAGTGCGCCTGTTCGCGGCGCTGGAGGAACGATGTCTCCCGATCGGGTGTGGCAGGTGTTCCAGGGTATCGGCCTGGCGTGGACGGCGGTGGAGATGGGCCGCGCCGGCACGAGCAGCGCGCGGCGCAAGTCGGTCCGGCCGCTGGCGGTCGAGAGCGTTGCGCAGGCCGGCAGCTGGGCTGCCGGCGCGGCGGGCTTCAAAGCCGGTGGCAAGCTGGGCGCCATTGTCGGGATCAAGACCGGGCCCGGCATGCTGGTGACAGCCGCAGTGGGCGCCTGCATCGGCGGCTTGGCCGGCTATGTCGGCGCCAAGCGTGTCGCCGACGCCACGCTGCCGGATGATCTCGGCGTGTCGGTGGCGCCGTTGCGCACCTATCTCGCGCGCTTCCGTCGGACCGCGTTCGACTAGCCAGACCCCCGCGCTGGGCGCAACTGGACAAGCCGTTCGAACGCCTCGGCTATCATACGGTACTTGACGCCGTTGACCGTGGCCTCGCGGTACCAGTTCACTATGTCGCCCCAGGGATCGTTCACTTTCGCCAGCCCGGCAACGAAGGCAACAACCGTGCCGACCTGGACTAGGCCGGACGCGGCGTACCAGCCGCCCACGCCGAGCACGACGGCGACACCGACGTGATGCATGAGGTTCATCAGGAAGTTCATGGTGAACTTCAGCTTGTAGATGCCCATGTTGAGCGTGAAGACGACTTCCATCCGCTGCGCTTGGGTCGCCGCGTGGCGTCGCCCATGGTCGGGGTCGATCAGGCCGGAGCTGACCTCCCGCAGCGCCTCTACCGGCGACGTGACTCGCCGGTTGATGGCGCGCTGCATCAGCGGGACGAAGATCAGCTGTGGCGAGAAGACGAGGAGGCTTACCAGCGCGATCTCGGGCTGGAGGTGGATCATATAGGCGAAGACGCTAAGAAGGATGCCGCCCTGCAACAAGGGTTCCGACGTGCTGATGCCGACAAAACTGCCAATAGGTTCGACCTCCGACAGGATGAGCGACACTTCGATGCCCTGGAGATCGGCGGAGGGGGAATCCGAGGCGCCGTTGGCGGCGCCGTGGATTGTCATGCGAAGATGTCGAACCGAGCTTTCGCTGACCCAGCCGCGATAGATGTTCATCGCAAGCTTGCACGCGCCTTCGGCTAGGGCGACGCCAGCATAGCCGAGTGCCAGCCAGACGATGGAGTTCAACGCGCCGGTGTGGACGGCGTCGTTGACGATACGACGCTGGATCTCGAGCGGAATCGTGTTGAGCAAGAACACGACGACCGACAAGGCCGCCAGGGTGATTTGGTGCCGGCCGCTGAAGCGCAGAATGTAGCCGAGGATGGTCGACGGCAGGGCATGGCAGCAATCGTGGTCGAGTGTCGGCGAAGAGCCTGGCTGCTCCATGGGCAGGTCAACCCTGTGTGGCGTGGCGTCTGTAGAACTGGCGTTTGACGATTTCGGCGAGCAGCAGATAGGCCAGCGTTAAGCCCGCCAGCGCTGCCAGGTACTCGGGCGGCAGAGGCACGAAGCCTAGCCAGGCACCAACCGGCGTGAATGGCAGCGCGATCGCCACCATGAGCACGAGAAGCGAGCTTGCCAGGAGCAGCGGATGTGGCCGGTCGGCGAACGGGTTGCCGCGCGTTCGGATGACGAAGATGACTAGGATCTGCGTTGCCAGGGACTCGACGAACCAGCCGGTCTGGAAGAGGGCCTCGCCGGCCTGGAAGACCCAGATCAGTAGCCCGAAAGTCAGGAAATCGAACAGGGAGCTGACCGGCCCCAGCGTCACCATGAAATCGCGGATGAACGTCATGTCCCAGCGGTGTGGCCGCGCCAGGGCATCGGCGTCCACGTCGTCGAACGGGATAGCGATCTCCGACACGTCGTAAAGTAGATTGTTGAGCAGGATTTGGATCGGCAGCATCGGCAGGAACGGCAGCAGCAGCGCGGCGCCGGCCATCGAGAACATATTGCCGAAGTTCGAACTGGTACCCATCATGATGTACTTCATGATGTTGGCGAAGGTGCGCCGCCCTTCGCGTACTCCGCGCGCAAGCACGCCGAGGTCCTTCTCCAGCAGGATCAGGCTGGCGGCGTCCTTGGCCACGTCGACGGCGCTGTCGACGGAGATGCCGACATCGGCGGTGTGCAACGCCGACGCGTCGTTGATGCCGTCGCCGAGGAAGCCCACGGTGTGGTCGCGGCGCTTGAGCGCCAGCAGGACGCGGGTCTTCTGTGCCGGCGTGACGCGGCAAAACAATGTGACCTCCTGGGCACGGGCGGCAAGAGCGTCATCGTCGAGACGACCGATCTCGGTGCCGGTCAGAACCTCGGTCGCGACGATCCCGAGATCCTGGCAGACGCGGCGAGTGACGAACTCGTTGTCGCCGGTCACGACCTTGACGCGGATTCCCAGTCGCTGCAGGGCGCGCACCGCGTCGCCGGCGCTCGCCTTCGGCGGATCCAGGAAGGCGGCGAAACCGGCGAAGACGAGCGACGTCTCGTCGTCGACCGCGGCGTGCGACCTGTCCGGTTCCATGACGCGCCAGGCGATGCCGAGCAGGCGGTAGCCTTCGCCGCTCATCCGCTCGAAGACGTCGTGCGCCTGCGCCATCGCCGCGGCGTCGAGCGGCAATGGCCGCCCGGGTTCGTCGGGTTCGTAGCGGTCGCAGAGGCGCAGCACGTCTTCGGGGGCGCCCTTGACGATTAACCGTCGTTCGCCCTGGCGTTCCAGGAGCACCGAGACGCGCCGGCGGTCGAAGCCGAACGGCACCTCGTCGATCTTCGTCCAGCCATCGTCCGCCGGGCCCGCCTTCTCGAGGATGGCGTCGTCGAGCGGGCTGCGCAGCCCGGTCTCGAAATGGCTGTTGAGCCATGCCAGCTCGAGAACGCGCTGGCTGTCCTTGCCGGTCAGCGAGACCTCGCGGATCAGCCTGATCCGTGCCTCGGTCAGGGTGCCCGTCTTGTCGCTGCACAGAATGTCCATGGCGCCTAGGTCGTGGATCGCCGCCAGTCGCTTGACGATCACGCGCTGGCCGGCGAGCCGCAGGGCGCCACGGGCCAAGGTCACGGACACAACCATCGGCAGCAGCTCCGGCGTCAATCCCACCGCCAGCGCGATCGCGAATAGAAAGGAGTCGAGAACCGGCCGATGGAGGAGGATGTTCGCCAGCAACGCGAACAGCGCCAGCAGGATAGTCAGGCGCATGATCAGCGTGCCGAATCGGTAGGTCCCGCGCTCCAGCGCTGCGGGTGGCGGCTCGCGCCGCAGGGGCCGGCGATACGGCCGAGCTCTGTGCGGGCGCCGGTGGCGACGACGAGAAGTCTGGCCGAGCCGCTCATTACCGAGCTACCCATGAAGGCGGCGTTGCTCGCCGCCGTGAGATCCGCGCCGGCGGTGCCTTCGCCGGGCCGTTTCTCGCCGGGATATGGCTCGCCAGTCAGCGCCGCCTCATTGACGAAGAAGTCACGCGCCTCAAGCACACGGCCGTCGGCCGGCACGAGGTCGCCCGCCGCCAGAAGCACAATGTCGCCGGGCACAATCTCCTCGGCCGGGACCGTCACCTCCCGGCCGCCGCGGCGCACGCGTTCCATGAGAGCCACGGAAGCTCTCAGCCCGTCGGCCGCCTTTTCCGCGCCATGCTCCTGGAGGCTGTCGACCAGCACGCTCAGCGCCACTATCAGCGAGATGATCGCGAAGCTCGGTATATCGCCGGTGACCGCCGCGACCGCCGCGGCGCTGAGCAGAATGAGCACCAGCGGATTTCGCAGCCGCTGCAGCATCCGCATCGGCACGCTGAACCGTCGCTTGGCCTGCAGGACATTGCGCCCGAAGCGATCGAGCCGCCTAGCAGCTTCGTCGGGCGTCAAGCCGTCGATCGTACAGTCCAAGGTCGCAAGAAGATCTGCGGTCGGCCGAACCCAGAAGCTTCCCTGGTCTTGTCCCGGGTGATCGGCACGACTGGTCACGCGGTCCTCCGATCCGAGCATCATGCTCATCGTTGCCTGTGTCGTACGGACCTGCGACGATGACCTTGACCTCAATCAAGGCCGGGGCTTTGCCGGCGTTGTTCGGGCTAACGTTTGCAAGACGTCACGCGCTGCGGCCGGCCCGGGCGAGGCGCACGCCTCGCAACTTGCCCTGCGCGGGAGAGCGTCTGCGATGTCTGACTATCCGATTCATCGTCCCGGCATGGAGGGTGGTCTGTGGGCCGCGACGGCGGCGGCTGCGCCCGACTTGCCGAGCCTCGACGGAGAGCTGACCGCCGACGTCGTCGTGGTCGGCGGCGGCTTCACCGGCTTGTCGACGGCGCTGCACACCGCCGAGCGCGGCTTGTCGGTGGCGCTGCTCGAAGCCGACCAGATCGGCAGCGGCGCCTCGGGCCGCAATGGCGGTCAGGTGATCCCCGGTCTGAAGATGGATCCTGGCGAGTTGCGGCGCGATTTCGGCCAGGACATGGGCGGTCGCATCGTCAGGCTGTCCGGCGCCGCCGCCGATCTGGTGTTCGACCTGATCAAGCGTCACGCGATGGATTGTCCGGCCCATCAGGGCGGCTGGATTCAGGGCGCGCATTCCAAGATCGCGCTGACGAGCGTGCTGGCGCGCGCCCGGGAATGGCAACAGGAGGGTGCGCCGGCCGACATCTTCGACAAGAAGACGATCGCCCAGGAGACCGGCCACGATTTCTACGAGGGCGGCTGGATCGATCGCCGCGCCGGCCAGGTCAATCCGCTGGCCTATGCGCGCGGCCTCGCGCGCGCCGCGGTCAAAGCCGGCGCGCGGCTCTTCGTGCGCTCGCGTGCGACCGGCATCGAGAAAGATGGCGACGGCTGGCGCGTGAAGACGGCGGCGGGGTCGGTGCGCGCCGGCCAGGTGGCGCTGTGCACGGATGCCTATAGCGACGATCTGTGGCCCGGGTTGCGCACGGCGCAGGTGCCGGTCAAGAGCGTGCAGATCGCCACGGCGCCGCTGGGCCACAACGTGCGCAAGCGCATCCTGCCGGGCGGCGCGGTCGTCTCGGAGACGCGCAAGCTCGCGGTCTATTACCGCCTCGACGCCGATGGCCGCCTGCTGATGGGCGGGCGCGGCCCGATGAGCGAGCATGTCGGCAACGCGACGCTCGATACCTTGGTGCGGACGGTGCGGCGGCTGTGGCCGTTCCTCGACTCGACGCCGTACGAGTATGGCTGGTCGGGCACGGTCGGCCTCACGCTCGACCATATGCCGCATCTCTGCCGCCTGGCGCCGGGCGTGATCACCGGCCTCGGCTATAACGGCCGCGGCGTGGCGATGACCACGGCGATGGGCACCGTGCTGGCGAAGGCGCTCTCCGGCACACCCGACGCCGATCTCGACTTGCCGCTGAGCGACCTGCCGAAGGTGCCGCTGTTCGAGATCCGCCAGCCCTTCATCGCGCTCGCCATCCAGTACCACCGCCTGCGCGACGCGATGGGCCTGCCCGGATAGGCACTGGCGCTCGGTCGCCGGATCGACCATGTAGAGACGATGATGAAGGTTCTGTCCTATCTGTTCCTGATCCTCGCCGGCCTGTCGATGCTGGGCGCGCTGGCCTCGATCTTCGTCGGCATGGCGGGGATGAGTGGCGGCGGGCTGGAGCATGCGCGCCGCGGCAACCGTTTCATGTGGTGGCGCGTGCGCCTGCAGCTCGCGGCGATCGTGTTCATCATCCTCTGGTACCTCACCAGCCGCGCCGCCTGACGGATCGCCGCCATGGTTCAACTCACCCGCATCTACACGCGCGGCGGCGACAAGGGCAAAACCTCGCTCGGCACCGGCAAGCGCGTCGCCAAGCACGACCTGCGCGTCGCGGCCTTCGGCGTGGTCGACGAGGCCAACGCAACGATCGGCCTGGTGCGCCTGCATGCGCCGTCGCCCGAAATCGACGCGATGCTGAGCCGCATCCAGAACGATCTCTTCGATCTCGGCGCCGATCTGTGCACGCCCGACGACGGCACCAAGGTCGAGTGGGAACCGCTGCGTATCGTCGCCAGCCAGGTCGAGCGGCTGGAGAAGGAGATCGACGCGCTCAACGCCGAGCTCAAGCCGCTCAACTCGTTCGTGCTGCCCGGCGGCAGCGCGGCGGCGGCGTATCTGCATCTGTCACGGACTGTGACGCGGCGCGCGGAGCGCGAGATGACGGCGCTGGCCGAGCGCGAGCCAGTCAACGCCGAGGCCATCCGCTACATCAACCGTCTGTCGGATCTGCTCTTCGTGCTGTCGCGCCACGTCAACGATCGCGGCGCGAAGGATGTGTTATGGGTGCCCGGCGCGAATCGCTGATCTTGCGCGCCAAGACCGCAACCGGTTGATTCGCAAGCGCTTTCACGCAATGGAATGGCTTGTGTGCAGTGCCGCATCGGCTTGACAGGCCGCCTTCAGGCGACCTACACCCACGCCTTCGCAAGGAAAATCCCGAGGGCCAACGACAAATGAAGGTGCTGGTCGCGGTCAAGCGCGTGATCGACTACAACGTCAAGATCCGCGTCAAGGCCGACAAGACGGGCGTCGAGACGGCGAACGTCAAGATGTCGATGAATCCTTTCGATGAGATCGCCGTGGAAGAGGCGATCCGCATGAAGGAGAAAGGCAAGGCGACCGAGGTGATCGCCTTCAGCGCCGGTCCGGCCCAGTGCCAGGAAACTATTCGCACCGCTCTGGCCATGGGCGCCGACCGCGGTGTGCACGTGCTGAGCGACGCCGAGCTGCAGCCGCTGGCCGTGGCCAAGCTGATGAAGGCCGTGGTCGACAAGGAACAGCCCGGCTTGGTCATCGTCGGCAAGCAGGCGATCGACGACGACAGCAACCAGACCGGCCAGATGCTGGCCGCGCTGCTCGGCTGGTCGCAGGGCACCTTCGCCAACAAGCTGGAGATCGGTGAGGGCGTCGCGGTCAAACGCGAGGTCGACGGCGGCCTCGAGAACGTCATGCTCAAGCTGCCGGCGGTGATCACCACCGATCTGCGGCTGAACGAACCGCGCTACGCCTCGCTGCCCAACATCATGAAGGCGAAGAAGAAGCCGATCGAGCAGCTCACGTCGGAGGCGCTGGGCGTCGACGTCGCGCCGCGCCTGAAGACCTTGAAGGTCGAGGAGCCGCCGACGCGCAAGGCCGGCATCAAGGTCAAGACCGTGGCCGAGCTGGTCGAGAAGCTCAAGAACGAGGCGGGAGTTATCTGAGATGAGCGTCCTCGTTGTCGCCGCGCATGACGGCAAGACCGTCCGCGCCAATGTCGCCAACGCCGTCGCCGCCGCGACGCAGATCGGTGGCGACGTCCATGTCCTGGTCGCGGGCAGCGGTGCCGGCGACGCCGCCAAGGAGGCCGCCGCGATCGCGGGCGTCGCCAAGGTGCTACAGGCCGAGGACGCGGCCTACGCCAACTGGATGGCCGAGGATGTCGCGGCCCTGGTGGTGAAGCTGGCACCCGGCTACGGCCACATCGTCATGGCCGCCGACAATGTCGGCAAGAACCTTATGCCGCGCGTCGCCGCCCTGCTCGACGTCGCGCAGGTCTCGGAGGCGATCCAGATCGTCTCGCCCGACACCTTCGTGCGGCCGATCTACGCCGGCAACGCCATGGCCACGGTGCAGTCGACCGACAAGATCAAGGTCGTCACCGTGCGGCCGACCAACTTCAAGGCCGCCGCCGGCGGTGGCTCGGCCGCGATCGAGCAGATCGGCGGCGCAGGCAGCGCCGGGTTGTCGAACTATGTCGGCGCGGAAATCTCCAAGTCGGAGCGGCCAGAGCTGACCAGCGCAAAGATCGTGGTTTCTGGCGGCCGCGGCCTGGCCTCGGGCGAGAACTTCAAGATGCTCGAAACCTTGGCCGACAAGCTCGGCGCCGGCCTCGGCGCCAGCCGCGCGGCGGTCGACGCGGGCTACGTGCCCAACGACTACCAGGTCGGCCAGACCGGCAAGGTGGTGGCGCCCGACCTGTACATCGCCATCGGCATTTCCGGCGCCATCCAGCATCTCGCCGGCATGAAGGACAGCAAGACGATCGTCGCCATCAACAAGGACGAGGAGGCGCCGATCTTCCAGGTCGCCGACTACGGCATTGTCGGTGACCTGTTCCAGATCGTGCCCGAGCTGACGGCGGCCATCGAAAAGAAGTGAGTCCGGCGCGTGGGCGATCCTGTAGGATCGCCCCGGGCCTTTTCAGGGGTAAGACAGGATGATCCAGCGGATCGGCGTCATCGGCGCTGGCCAGATGGGTGGCGGCATCGCGCATGTCTGCGCGCTCAAGGGCCTGCAGGTGAAGCTGCTCGACGTCAACCAGTTGGCGCTCGAGAAGGCGCTCGACGCGTTGAACGTCAACATGGACCGGCAGATCGGCCGCGGGCTGATCAAGCCGGACGATAAGGATGCCGCCCTGCGCCGCATCCAGATCGGCACCGACTACGCCCTGCTCGGCGATTGCGACCTGGTGATCGAGGCGGCCACCGAGAATGAGGCGGTCAAGCGCGAGATCTTCAAGAAGGTCTGCCCGCTGGTGCCGCCGACGACCCTGCTGGCGACCAACACCTCGTCGATCTCGGTGACGCGGCTGGCGTCGACCACCGACCGGCCCGGCAAGTTCATGGGCATGCACTTCATGAACCCGGTGCCGATGATGCGCCTGGTCGAGCTGATCCGCGGCATCGCCACCGAGGAGGAGACGTTCCGGGCCATCCGCGACCTGACGATCCGCCTCGACAAGACGCCGGCCAACGCCGAGGACTTCCCGGCCTTCATCGTCAACCGCATCCTGCTGCCGATGATCAACGAGGCGGTCTACGCGCTCTACGAGGGCGTCGGCACCGTCGAGTCGATCGACACGGCGATGAAGCTGGGCGCCAACCATCCGATGGGCCCGCTCGAGCTCGCCGATTTCATCGGGCTGGATACGTGCCTGTCGGTGATGCAGGTGCTGTACGAGGGGCTGGCGGACTCCAAGTACCGTCCGTGCCCGCTACTGGTGAAGTACGTCGAGGCCGGCTGGATCGGCCGCAAGGTCAAGCGCGGATTCTACGACTACTCCGGCGAACGCCCGGTGCCGACGCGCTGATGTTTTTCCTTCTCCCCGCCTTCGCGGGAGAAGGGCACAATCAGCCAATCAGCTCCTGCGCGGCGGCGACGATGCGCACCAGGCTGCCGGACTCGCCGCGCTGGTTGATCGCCTCGGCGATGCGCAGCGCGCGGGCCGGTGGCTCGCCCTGGACCAGTTCGCGTAACGCGCGCGAGGCCTGTGCCGGCGAGTTCAGCCGGCGGCGCGCGTGCACCGAGACGCCCAGCCGGTCGATCGTGCCGGCGCTGACCTCCTGATCGGCGACCTCCGGCCACAGCATCTGCGGGCGGCCCGCGCCCATCGCCGCGGCGAGCGTCGCGGCGCCGCCGTGATGGACGATCACATGCGCGCCGCGCGTCACCTCGGCCAGCGGCGGCGGCCGGTCGAAGACATGCACCTTGCGCTCGGCAAGATACTGGCGGATCTCCGGCGTGGCCCGCTTGACGTAGGCGGCGCCCGGCAGTCCGCACTCGACCAGCGACTGCAGGATCATGCGCAGCTGCGGATGGCTCGCCGAGAGATAGGCGTAGAACGAAGGCGGGCCCGTCGGCCCGATCGGCGGCGGGATCGAGTCGAGCGGCCCGCAATCCGGCTGGCCGCGGAAGCCGGCGTAGGGATCGGTCTCGGCGAACGCCGTCACGAAATGGCGCGTGCCGCCGATGATCGCGGGCACCGAGTCGGCGATCACGCCTCCGAGCCGCTGTTGCGCCGAGCGCACGGCCTCGGCGATCTTCTCGGGCGGCGCGAAACGTTGCGCGGCCGGATCGAAGATCGGGAACTCGCGCTGATCGGGCGGCGGCATGATGTAGCCGTGGCCCATGGCGATCACGGGAACGCGGCCATAGGCGGCCAGCGTCGCCACCGGCGCATACTCGGCGACGATCAACACCGGCTGCAGCGCGAGGAACAGCATGTGCCAGGCGTGCGCCAGCCGGAACAGGTGCTCGGCGTTGGCGAAGTTGTTGACCGCCAGCAGGTCGGCGTAGCTGCCGGGCACGAATCTGGGCTGCGTCGGATGCAGCATGCCCACCGCCATCGGCGCCTGCATCACGATCCATGACCGGCGCGCGAAGAAGTCGGCCGTGCCGACGAGATCGCGCACCACGAAGACCGGTTCGTGGCCTTCCGCCTCCATCGCCGTGGCGACCTGCGACAGGCGGTCGACATAGCCGACGCCGACGCCCAGCTCCCAGGCGAAAAGGACGCGCGCCATCGCCGGCTTCGGCTCAGTTCTCGTCGAGCAGATGGCGGATCAACGCGACCGCCTCGGGCGTGTCCCACTCGGCCTCGCCCGCCAGGCGGCCGACCTCGCGGCCCTTCTTGTCGACCAGGATCGAGGTCGGCAGCACCAGCACGTCGAGCTTGCCGTACGCCGCGCGCTTGTCGTCGAGATAGACGTCGAGCGCGGTGAGTTCCTTGTCGCGGATGAACGGCGCCACCTTGGCGCGCGTCGGCCCGTCGAGCGACAGGGCCAGCACCGCGAACCTCTCCTTGCCGATCGTCGTGGCGAGCTTGTTCAGGCTGGGCATCTCCTTGACGCAGGGGATGCACCATGTGGCCCAGAAATTGATCAGCACGACCTTGCCCTTGAACGTGTCGTAGCCGGCATCGGCGCCGTCGAGGGCCTTGAACGACAAGTCCGGGATCGCCGCGCGCGGCGCCTTCAGCTCGAACTTGGCGATCGAGCCGGACACCGGCGGCTTGGCGATTTCGGCGGAAGCGACGCCGCCTATCGCGACAAGCGCGACAATCGCCGGCGCCAAGCGGCGCAGGACGGGGAGGCGGAGGGAAAAGAACTGTGCCATAAGCGCCATCCTACGTTGTTTCGATGGGAAAATCATGGCTGCGCGCAAGCAAGGCGGGGGCAAGGCCGGCAACCGGATGTGGGGCGGTCGCTACAAGATGGGCCCGGCGGAGATCATGGAGAAGATCAACGCCTCCATCGGCTTCGACAAGCGCCTCTACGCCCAGGACATCGCCGGCTCGCTGGCCCACTGCGACATGCTGGTGGCGCGGAAGATCATCACCGCGGCCGACGGTCGCGCGATCAAGCGTGGCCTGAAGCAGGTCAAGGCCGAGATCGAGAGCGGCAGGTTCAAGTTCTCGACCAAGCTCGAGGACATCCATCTCAACGTCGAATCGCGGCTGACCGAGATCATCGGCCCGGCCGGCGGTCGCCTGCACACGGCGCGCTCGCGCAACGACCAGGTCGCGCTCGACGTGCGGCTGTGGGTGCGCGACACGATCGACCGCGTCGAGCCGATGCTGGCCGATTTGCAGGCCGCCTTGATCGATCGGGCGCAAGAGCATGCGGCGACGATCATGCCCGGCTTCACGCACTTGCAGACCGCGCAGCCGATCACATTCGGTCACCATCTCTTGGCCTATGTCGAGATGTTCGGGCGCGATCGCGGCCGCCTGGCCGATTGCCGCGCCCGGCTCAACGTCTCGCCGCTGGGCGCCGCGGCGCTCGCCGGCTCGCCGCATCCCATCGATCCGCGCAAGACGGCCAGGGCGCTGGGTTTCGACGGTCCGATGGCCAATTCGCTCGATGCGGTCTCGGATCGCGATTACGTCGTGGAGTTCGTCGCCGCGGCCTCGCTGACGGCGGTACATCTGTCGCGCCTGTCCGAGGAGATCGTGATCTGGTGCAGCGCGCCGTTCCGCTTCATCAGCCTGTCGGATGCTTTCACGACCGGCAGCTCGATCATGCCGCAGAAGCGCAACCCCGACGCGGCCGAGCTGGCGCGCGGCAAGGTCGGCCGCATCGTCGGCGCCTTCGTGGCGCTGTGCACGATGATGAAGGGCCTGCCGCTGACCTACGGCAAGGACATGCAGGAGGACAAGGAACCGCTATTCGACGCCGCCGATTCGCTGGAGCTGTGTGTCGCCGCGATGGCCGGCATGGTGCGCGACCTGAAGGCCAATCCCGAGCGCATGCGCGCGGTGGCGGCGGCCGATTACTCGGTGGCGACCGACCTCGCTGACTGGCTGGTGCGTAAGCTCGGCCTGCCGTTCCGCCAGGCGCATCACGTCACCGGCGCGCTGGTGGCGATGGCCGCCGAGAAGGACGTGCCGCTCGACGGCCTGACGTTGCAGCAGATGCGGACGATCGAGCCCAAGATCACCCGCGATGTCTTCAAGGTGCTGACCGTCGAAGCCTCGGTCGCCGCGCGCAAGAGCCTGGGCGGCACCGCCCCGGCCAACGTCGCGCGCGCCGTCGCCGACGCGCGCAAGCGCTTCGCGCGATGACGCGTGGCGCTGTCTTCCTCCCTCTCTCCGCTCGCGGGGAGAGGGGACACATGCGATAGCCGCACGATGATACGGCGCGCGCTCATGTTGGGGCTGATCGCTTCGCTCGCCGCCTGCGGGCGCAAGAGCGATCCACTGCCGCCCAGCGGCCCCGATACGCCGAGACGAACCTATCCGCCGCAGAGTGAACTCAGTCCTTCTCCCCGCCTTCGCGAGGAGACGGGAACACAAACAAGGATATGACAATGACAGGCTTCGCCTATCGCGACGGCGAGATGCATGCCGAGGGCGTGGCGCTGTCGCGCATCGCGCGCGAGGTCGGCACGCCGGTCTATGTCTATTCGTCGGCGATGCTGCGCGCCAACTATCGCGCCTTCGCCGACGCGATGAAGGGGCTGGACGCCGAGGTGCACTACGCCGTGAAGGCCAACAGTAACCTCGCGGTGATCCGCACCTTCGCCAGGCTGGGCGCCGGTGCCGACATCGTCTCGGAAGGTGAGATGCGCCGCGCGCTGGCCGCCGGCGTGCCGGCCGACCGCATCGTCTTCTCCGGCGTCGGCAAGAAGGTCTCCGAGCTGCGCGCCGCGCTTGAAGTGGGCATCCGCCAAATCAACGTCGAGAGCCGCCACGAGCTCGACATGCTCGACGGCGTCGCCGGCGCGATGGGCAAGCGCACCGACATCGCGATCCGCATCAATCCTGATGTCGACCCCAACACCCACGCCAAGATCACGACAGGCAAGAAGGGCAACAAGTTCGGCATCGACATCGATCTCGCGCGCGAGGCCTTCGCCTACGCCGCCGGCAAGCCCAACCTCAACGTGCTGGGCGTCGCCATCCACATCGGCTCGCAGATCACCGACATGGAGCCTTACCGGCATGCGATCCGCCGCGTCAGGGAGTTCGTCGGCCAGCTGCGCGCCGACGGCCTCGACATCACGCGCTTCGACGTCGGCGGCGGCCTGGGCATCACCTATCGGAATGAGACGCCGGTGCCGATCGACGCCTTCGTCGGCATGGTGCGCCAGGAGACCGGCAACATGGGCTGCGCCCTGAGCTTCGAGCCCGGCCGGCGGCTGGTGGGCGACGCCGGCGTGCTGCTGGGCGAAGTGATTCTGGTCAAGCCCGGCGTGGCACGCACCTTCGTGATCGTCGACGCGGCCATGAACGACCTCATCCGGCCGACCCTCTACGAGGCCTGGCACGACATCGTGCCGGCCCGCCAACCCGCTGCGAACGCTGAGGAAATCGTGACCGACATCGTCGGTCCGATCTGCGAATCAGGCGATTTCTTGGCGCAGAAGCGCACAATGACGCCACTGGCCGCCGGGGACCTGGTGGTGGTAAAATCCGCTGGCGCCTACGGGGCGGTGATGTCGTCGACCTACAACACGCGACCTCTCGTTCCGGAGACACTGGTGGACGGTGATCGCTATGCTGTCGTCCGGCCGCGCCAAACGTATGAGCAGTTGATAGGGGCCGACCGCGTGCCCGCGTGGTTGGAGTAGTGCGTAACCGGATGAGGGGTTAATGCCCGTTCTCCCGCAGCCGTCGATCGCTCCAGCCAGCCTCGACCGCCGCATCGCCATCGCCCGCGCCGCACTGGCGTGGGAGGCCCTGTGGCCCCGCCTGATCACCCCGTTGTGCTTTGTCGCGCTGTTCCTGGCGGCGGCGCATCTCGACGTCTTCCGCGGCCTGGAGGCCTGGACCCACACAGCGTTGCTGGCCGGCTGCGCCGCCGCGCTGATCGGGCTCACCTGGTTCGCCTTCCGCGGCTTCTGCTGGCCCGATCGGGCCGCCGCCGAGCGCCGCCTGGAGATCGACAGCGGCGTGCCGCACCGGCCGATCCAGGCGATCGAGGACACGATCGCGATTGGCGAGGGCGATCCCTTCGCCAAGGCGATGTGGGACGCCCATCGCCGCCGCGAGGCTGAGCGCCTGGCCGCGCTGCGCAATACCGCGCCGCGCTCCGACGTGCCGCGCCGCGATCCGCGCGCGCTGCGCCTGGTGCCGCTGCTCGGCCTGATCGTCGCCCTGGTCGCCGCTGGCGGCTGGCGCGGCGATCGCATGGCCGCGGCTTTCACGCCGGCTTTCCCGCCGCCGCCGCCGCTGGTCGTCGAGCTGTGGATCTCGCCGCCGGCCTATACGCGCAAGGCGCCGATCTATCTCGACACCCAGGACGCCCAGCGCGTGCTGCGCGTGCCGGCGGGCAGCAAGGTGGCCGGCTTCATCGACAACGTCGCGGAGGGCCGCGAGGCTGTGCTGCGCATCGGCGGCAAGGATACGCCCTTCGCCGCCGTCGGGCCGGGCCGTCACCAGGTCGACGCCGCGATCGAGGGCGGCGACACCTTGACCGTGCTGGTCAATGGCCGCGAACGCGCGACATGGAAGATGCGGCTGGTGCCCGATTCGCCGCCGACCGTCGAGTTCACGCGCGATCCCGCGAGCACCGACCGGCGCGAGTTCCGTATCGATTACGTCGCCGGCGACGATTACGGCGTCACCGCGCTGAAGGCGCGCCTGCGCCTGCACGGCAGCGAGCGCAAGGGCCTGCTGGCCGACGAGGAGCCGGAGTGGGTCACTCTCGAGCTGCCGATGGTCGCCGCCAACCCGGCGCGCATCGACGACTCGATCCGCCAGGATCTGACGCCGCATCCATGGGCCGGCCTCAAGGTCCTCGTCCAGCTCGAAGCCCAGGACGGCGCCGAGCAGACCGGCGTGTCCAAGCCCGCGATCGTGCATCTGCCGGAACGGCGCTTCTCGCATCCCGTGGCGCGCGCCATCATCGAGCTGCGCAAGAACCTCTCGCGCGACAATTCGGCCAACACCCGCCAACTGGCGTCGCGCGGCCTGCTGATCATCGGCAACGCGCCGCAGGCCTTCAAGGGCGACACCGTCGTCATCCTCGGCCTGCGCGTCGCGGCCGGCCGCCTGCGCAACGACAAGACCGGCAGCGACGTCGCCGAAGTCCAGCGCCTGATGTGGGAGCTGGCGCTGCGCATCGAGGAGAACCGCTCGACCGACGCCGAGCGCGAGTTCCGCGAGGCCCAGCGCGAGCTGAAGGACGCGCTGGAGCGCCAGGCGCCCGATCCGGAGATCGAGCGGCTGATCCGCCAGCTCCAGGAAGCCATGGACCGGATGATGCGCGAGTTCGAGGAGCGCATGAAGGACCCGGCCGAGCGCGAGAAGGCCGAGCGCGAGCAGCAGGACATGGACCCCGACCAGTCGGTCGACTCGCAGGACATGCAGGACCTCATGGACCGCGCGCGCGAGATGGCGCGCAACGGCCAGCGCGACGAGGCCAAGCGCATGCTCGAGGAGATGCTGCGTCAGATGGAGAACATGCGGCCGATGCTGTCCGACAAGGGCCAGCAGGGCCGCCAGCGCCAGCAGCAGGGCCAGCGCCAGCAGGGCCAGGGCCAGCAGGGCCGCAGCGACATGAATCAGCTCGACCGCATGACGCGCGAGCAGAACCGCCAGCTCGGCGAGACCGAGCGCCAGCAGCGCGGCCAGCAGCAGGGCCAGCAGGGACAGCGCGGCCAGCAGGGCCAGCGCCAGCCCGGCCAGCAGCAGCCGGGCCAGGGACAGCCCGGACAGGGACAGCCCGGACAGGGACAGCCGGGCCAGCAGGGCCAGCCCAGCCCGGGCGAAATGGGCCGCCAGCAGGGCGACCTGCGCCGTCAGCTCGGCGACTTCATGCAGCGTCACGCTGATCGCGGCGGCGACCTGCCGGGATCGCTCGGCCAGGCCGAACGCTCGATGCGCGACGCCGAGGAGGCGCTGCGCCGCGGCGACCTGGGCGACGCCTCGCGCGCCCAGCGCCGCGCGCTGGAACAGCTGCAGCAGGGCATGAGCGACCTCGCCGAGCAGCTCCAGGCCGGGCCGGGCAACCAGCAGGACCGGGGCCGCGTCGAGGACCGCAAGGAAGCCAACGACCGCGATCCGCTCGGCCGCTCCGAGGGCAACTACGGCGGCGCCGTCGACACCGACGCCGACAAGGTGCCCGACCGCCTCGACCGTCAGCGTGCCCGCGATATCCTCGAGGAACTGCGCCGCCGCGCCGGCGAAACGCAGCGGCCGAAGGAGGAGCTGGAATACATCGACCGGCTACTCAGGCAGTTCTAGGACGCGATCACAGCGTCATCAGCGACGGCCCGCCGATCATCGGCGGGCCGTTTTCAATTGCGGCTATGCGTTCCCGTACCGCGCGTCTGAGGAGTCCCTTACCACGGGGCGACGCTGCCCGGCGGCGGCGCGTGACGATCATCACAGTTCCGTATCGCCCCTCAGCAGCCGCTGCGCGACGGTGCGGTTCAGGATCTCGTTGGTACCATCGGCGACGTTGACGATGCGCAGCGCGTGCCAGGCGTGGTGCAGGCCAAGCTCGTTGGTGAAGCCCATGGCGCCGTGGGTCTGCATCGCGCGGTCGACGGCGCGGTAGCCGACCTGCACCGAATAGGCCTTGGCCATCGACAGCTCCTTGACCGCCGGCTCGCCCTTGTCGAGCAACGCGGCGGCATTCAGGCCCATCAGATGCGCGGCGTGCAGCTCCATGGCGCTCTCGGCGAGCGGGAAGGTGACGCCCTGGTACTCGGCGATCTTCTGGCCGAACGCCTGGCGCGTCTTGGCGTAGTCCAGCGCCTGCTCCAGCGCCCAGCGGCCGTAGCCGACGGCGCGCGCCGAGTTGTAGATGCGCCCCAGCGACACGCCGTATAGCGCCGCCGCGAAACCATTGCCGAGCTCGCCGACCAGCTGCCAGGGTTCGACCCGCACGTCCTCCAGTCTAAGCTCGGCTTCGTCGCCGCCGATATGGCCGAACAGCTTGATCACCCGTTGCACTTCAAATCCCGGCGACGCGGTGGGCACCAGGAACGCCGAGATGCCGCCGGCGCGCCGCGCGGCGCGCTCGCCGTCGGTCACGGCGAAGACGACGCAGTAGTCGGCGACCGGCGCGTTGGACGTCCAGATCTTGCGGCCGGTGATGCGCCAGCCCTGGTTGTCGACGACGGCGCGTGTCGCGATGGCGGCCGCATCGGAGCCGGCGCCGGGCTCCGACAGGCCGAAGCACATCGAGGCCTCGCCGGCCATCAGCGGCGCCAGGATGCGTTCACGCGCCTCTGCGGTGACCTTCTCCAGCAGGCGGCTGGGACCGAAGGCCCAGTGGCTGACGGCGTAAAGCATGAGCCAGTTTTGTGGCCCGCACAGATGGAACAACGCTTCCCAGCCGGCGTAGTAGGCCAGGTGCCCCAGGCCGCCGCCGCCCAGCGCCTCGGGCACGCACATGTTGTAGTAACCGGCCTTGGCCGCGGCACGTCGCACCTCGCCGATCAGGCCCTTGAGCGCGTCGGAGAAGCGGCCGTCCTCGCGGTATAGCCGGCGCGGATCCTCGAACAGATCGCGATGCCGTTCGTGTCGCGGCAGGATTTCGGCGCGGGCGAAGCGCAACAGCCCGTCGCGCGCGGCGCGGACGTCGTCGGGCAGCTCCCAGGCGATGGCGGACATGGTCGTTCCTTCCGTCAAGATCGCAGCGTTGGGCGCGAACTCTCGCATAAAAGGCCATCGGCCTCACCCCGAGAAGGCCGACGACGCGGACAGTCGAGGCGCGCGACGGCGTCAGTCTTGCCTTATCGCGTGGTTGCCCGCGACGTTCGCCGCGCGCTCCTCTTGTCGCGCCTGGGCTGGCTTTCAGTGTCAGGGGGCGTTCCTGCGTTTCTTGGTCGGGTGGCGACGCGCCTGCGCCGCCAGCTGGCTGGGCACGGTCCGTCGCGGCGGAACAACGCAAGAACGCAAGCCTGGCACGGAACCGAGATGTGTCAGGCTTGCGTTGTTCCGATCGGTGCGGAAAGCCTCCTCGGCGGATGCGGTTCCGCGACAGCGCGATCGCAAGAAGCGCAACCGCGCGAGCTTTCTGGCGCGTGCCGAATGGCGACGATCGGGCGAGGCGCGCGCCAGCGGCCCAGCCGGCGTCGCCAGTCTCAGTCCCCGGTTTCGACCACCCCGATATACGACAACCCGCGATGCCGCCCGGCGTGGTCGAGCCCATAGCCGACCAGGAATTCGTCGGGCACCGAGAAGCCGACGAAATCGGCTTCCAGCGCGACCAGCCGGCGCGAGGGCTTGTCGAGCAGGGCGCAGAGCTTAACCGCGCGCGCGCCGCGGTCGAGCAGGAGCTGGCGCGCCGCCGTGAGCGTGCGGCCGGTGTCGAGGATGTCGTCGACCAGCAGTACGTCCTTGCCCTCGATCGACATCGCCAGGTCGCGCACGATGCGCACCTGGCCCGACGACTCCGTGCCGGCGCCGTAGCTCGAGAGCGTGATGAAATCGAGCGGCCAGTCGGCGCCGGCGCGGGCGAGCGCGCGGATCAGGTCGGCAGCGAAGACGAAACTGCCTGTGAGTACCGGCACGACCATGGTGTCGTCGCTCATAGCTTCGCAGATGTCACGCGCCATGTCCTCGATGCGCGCGGCGATCTCGGCCGAGGAGATGCGGACGGCGATCTCCGGGCGCGCGCTCATGCTCAGCTCAGCGGCTCGACCGCGACGTCGACATCCAGCGCGCCCGGCGGCGGATCGTCGACCTGCTGGCGGAAGGGGGGGCGGCCGAGCGGCGCGATCTTGTCGGGCTTCAGCTCGTAGACCCGCTCGCCGATCGGCTGGCGATCCTTGTCCTTGAAGGTGAAGCGGATCCGCCGGGGCGTCACCTCGGCGGTGCTGGTGTTGACGATGTCGCCGGTGGCGAGGATGGCGCGGACGCCAGGCACGGCCTCGATGTTCACCTTGTCCAACATCAGAGCCGGGACCGCCGATGGCGGCGGCGGAGCGGGCGGCTTGGTCGGCGGGGTCGGCTTGGCCGTCGGCGCGGCCGGTGGCGGCGCCTGCTTAGTGCCCGAGAGCTGATCGCGCAGCGCGTAGCCCACACCGCTAACGACGCCGACCAGGATCAGCAAGCCGAGCGCGATCTTGAGCCAGGTCGGAATGCCGCGCTCGGGCGGGATGGCCGGCAGCGAGGCCGGCTCGTCGTGATTCTGCGGCCGGATGATGAAGTCCGGCACTGGTCGCGTGTCGGTCAGCACCTGCTCCTCCGGCTCCGCCGCAGCGTGCGCCATCCATCGGTGGCCGCAGCGGAAGCACTGCACAGTGCGGCCCTTGGGCCCGATCGCCGCCGGGTCGACCAAATAACGCGCCGAGCAGTTCGGACAGACGATTTGCATCGCGAGTGGATACCGGATTTAGTGGTGTCCAAATCCTAGTTCACCATCTGTTGTCGCACAAGCGATACGAGGCCGAACCTGTGGGACGATTGGTGCTGCTTGACCGTGACGGCGTGATCAACGTCGACCGACCCGACTCGGTGAAGAGCCCGGACGAGCTCGCGCTGATCCCAGGATCGGCGGCGGCCGTCGCTCGTCTGAATGTCGCGAAAATCCGGGTCGCCGTGGTCACCAACCAAGCGGTGGTCGGCCGCGGTGTGATCTCCGCCCGCCAGCTCGACGCCATCCACGAGCGGCTGGCCCAGATGCTGGCGCGTGAGGGCGCGCGGCTCGACGCGCTGTTCGTCTGCACCGATCCGCCCGGCGCTCCCTCGCCGCGGCGCAAGCCCCGGCCGGGCATGCTGATCGAGGCGTTGCGGCGTTTTTCGGCCGAGCCGGTCACGACGCCGATGATCGGCGACGCTCTGAGCGATCTCGAAGCCGCCCACGCGGCCGGCTGCCCGCGCGTGCTGGTGCGCACCGGCAAGGGTGTGGCTAGCCAGGCCGCCGGCATCCCCGCCACGTTACTGCCGGTGGCGGTCCACGCCGACCTGGCGGCGGCGGTGGACGCCCTGCTGGCCGAAGGCTAGGAGGCAGAGCCATGTGGCTGGGCTCACTCCTGTTCAACGCGGGCTTCTATGCCATCAGCGCGGCGCTGGCGGTCATTGGCCTGCCGGTGCTCTTGCTGCCGCGCGGCGCGGTGATCGTCTGGTCGCGCATATGGTGCCGCGCGGTGCTGGGCTGGCTGGTGCTGACTACGGGCCTGCGCCACCGCGTGGTCGGCCGCGAGCACCTGCCGGCCGGCCCCTACATCCTCGCCATCAAGCATCAATCGACCTGGGAGACCCTGGCCGCCAACCTGGAGTTCCCCAACTGCGCCTTCGTGCTCAAGCGCGAGCTGATGTGGATCCCGGTGGTCGGCTGGATGATGTGGCGGGCCGGCAATGTCGGCATCGACCGCGCCGCCGGCGCCAAGGCGCTGCGCGCCATCCTGCGCGACACGCGCCGCGCGCTCGACGATGGGCGCCCCGTCGTGATCTTCCCCGAGGGCACGCGCACGCCGCCCGGCTCGACGCGGCCCTATCAGCCCGGCGTGGCGGCGTTGTACAGCCAGCTCAAGGTCCCGGTCGTGCCGGTGGCGCTGAACTCCGGCGTCTTCTGGGGCCGCCGCACCTTCTTGAAGAAGCCGGGCACGATCACTTTGCGGATCCTGCCACCGATCCAGCCCGGCCTGTCGCGTGGCGCCTTCATGGATCTGCTGCGCGAACGCATCGAGGGCGCCACCGCCGACCTATCAGTGGCCGTGAAAAACCCTGGGGACAAGGTGAATACCCCTTGAATGAACAACCGGTTAGCCTGTGCCACCCTGTGGGCAAGCCGGTGCGTCAAAACTGGAACGGAGCACGAACGAGCGATTGACCGTCGCGACCGCTGAGCCTAGGTAGAGGGTCGGAGAGACCCATGGCCGATCGGCCGCTGCCACCCCAGGATCTGGCGACCCGGATCTGGGACATGAAGTACCGCCTCAAGGCCCAGGACGGGACGCCGCTCGATGTCTCGGTCGAAGACACGTGGCGGCGCATCGCCACGGCGCTTGCGGCCAACGAGCGCGACCCCGCGCGCTGGGCCGAGCGCTTCTACGGCGCGCTGGCCGATTTCCGCTTCCTGCCCGCCGGTCGCATCCTCGCCGGCTCGGGCACCAACCGCGACGTGACGCTGTTCAACTGCTTCGTCATGGGCGCGATCCCCGACAGCATGGCCGGTATCTTCGAGCATCTACGCGAGGCGGCGCTGACGATGCAGCAGGGCGGCGGCATCGGCTACGACTTCTCGACCCTCAGGCCCAAAGGCGCGCCGGTGCACGGCGTCGGCGCCGACGCATCCGGCCCGCTCAGCTTCATGGACGTGTGGGACTCGATGTGCCGCACGATCATGAGCGCAGGCTCGCGCCGCGGCGCGATGATGGCGACCTTGCGCTGCGATCATCCCGACATCGAGGATTTCGTCGACGCCAAGCGCGACCCGGCGCGGCTGCGCAACTTCAACCTCTCGGTGCTTGCGACCGACGCCTTCATGAAGGCCGTCGCCGACGATTCCGACTGGCCATTGCTCTTCGGCGGTCGCGTCTTGCGCACCGTCAAGGCGCGCGCGCTGTGGGACCGAATCATGCGCGCGACCTACGACGTCGCCGAGCCGGGCGTGATCTTCATCGACCGCATCAACCGCGCCAACAACCTGGCCTATTGCGAGACAATCAGCTCAACCAATCCGTGTGGCGAGCAACCGCTGCCGCCCTACGGCGCGTGCCTGCTGGGCTCGATCAATCTCGCGCGGCTGGTGAACAAGCCGTTCGAACCGGACGCGGCGCTCGACATGGCGGCGCTGGAAGAGATCGTGCCGCTGGCGGTGCGCATGCTCGACAACGCCATCGACGTCTCGCGCTTCCCGCTGCCGGCGCAGGCCGAGGAGGCGAAGAACAAGCGGCGCATGGGGCTCGGCGTCACTGGCCTGGCCGACGCGCTGATCATGTGCGGCGCGCGCTACGGCTCACCCGAGGCGGTGGCGCTGACGAGGCAATGGCTGGGCGCGTTGCGGCGCTTCTCCTACATGGCCTCGAGCGATCTCGCGGCGGAGAAGGGCTCGTTCCCGCTGTTCAATCAGGCGCGCTATCTTCAGGGCGAGACGCCGCGCGCGCTCGACGAGGACGTGCGCGCCTCGATCGCGCGTTACGGCATGCGCAACGCGCTGCTGAACTCGATCGCGCCCACCGGCACGATCTCGCTGCTCGCCGACAATGTCTCGTCCGGCATCGAGCCGGTTTTCGCCTTCACGCATGAACGTGCGGTGCTGCTGCCCGATGGCTCCAAGCGCGTCGAGGAGGCGTCGAACTACGCCTGGCGCCTGTATCGTCACCTGAAGGGAGCTGACGCCGTACCGACCGAGGCCTTCGTCGACGCCCAGACCTTGCCGCCGCAGGCGCATCTGGCGATGCAGGCGGCGGCGCAGGAATTCGTCGACAGCTCGATCTCCAAGACCATCAACCTGCCCGAGGCGATCTCCTTCGAGGCGTTCAAGGACGTCTATGTCGAGGCCTATCGCCTGGGCTGCAAGGGCTGCACGACCTACAGGCCCAACAAGGTCACCGGCTCGGTGCTGTCGACGACGAGCGCGCCGGCGGTCGTCCCGCCCGCGCCGCCGAAGGCCGAGGGCGGCGTGGTCTACATTGCCCAGCCGCTCGACCGGCCGCAGGAGCTGCCGGGCCTGACCTACAAGATCAAATGGCCGGGCAGCGACCACGCGATCTACATCACCATCAACGACATCGTGCAGGATGGCCGTCGCCGGCCCTTCGAGATCTTCATCAACTCCAAGAACATGGAGCACTACGCCTGGACCGTGGCGCTCACGCGCATGATCTCCGCCGTGTTCCGCCGCGGCGGCGACGTGTCATTCGTGGTCGAGGAGCTCAAGGCGGTGTTCGATCCGCGCGGCGGTCAGTGGATGGAGGGGCGCTACGTGCCATCGCTGCTGGCCGCGATCGGCCAGGTGATCGAGCGCCACCTGATCGATATCGGCTTCCTCAGGCTCGAGGACGGACCGCTGGCGCGCGATCCGCACGCGACGCGCTCCCAGGCGACGGCGGGCGGAACGGCGATTGCACCGTCGATCGATACGGAAGCCGCGGCCGTGCTGGGCCAATGCCCGCGCTGCGGCGCCGCCGCGCTGACGCATCGCGACGGCTGCGATCTCTGCTTCAACTGCGGCTACTCGCGCTGCGGCTGATCGTCAGAACTCCCGGCGGATGATGAAGCCGTTGGTGACGCTGTCCATGCCGATGCGCGGGTAGTACGTCATCGGGTCGGGCGCCGAGAGCAGCAACAGCATCGCCTGAGGGCCGATGATGCGCTTGGTTTCGTAGAGCAGCGCCTTGCCGACGCCGCGTCCTTGACAGGCTGTGTCGACGGCGAGGTCCGACAGATAGCAGCAATAGGCGAAATCGGTCAGCGAACGCGCGACGCCGATCAGCGCACCGCCGCCATCGCGCGCGGTGAGCACGAGATTGGCGTGACGCAACATCTCGGTGAGGCGGCCGACATCGTCGAGAGGCCGGCGGATCGTCGACTTGCGCAGTACGTCGGCGAACTCCTGCACGCCGAGACGACCTTCCTCTCGGGCGATGGTGATGCCCCGGGGCGGCGTGGCCTCCTGCGAGAAGTCGCGGGCGACGACGCCCTCCGGCGCTCTCACCGAGCGAGGCTCCGCTTTGGCCTGTGCGATATGCGCGCGGGCGCGCCAGAAGTCGCTCCAATTGTCGACGACCTGCGGCTCAGTCTGGCCCATCGCGTAGGCGGGCGAGAGCAGGGGCGAGACTTTCGAGACGCGGATGACGACGAAGCGGCGAACGGGCGGCTGTCGCCCGGCGCCGTCGAGATTGGCGCCGCGGCCGCGGAACAAAGCGGCCAGCGACTCGAACTCCGCGCCGCCATCGACGACGCGCGCGGTGCCGGCGAGCCGCCAGCCCTTGCGCCGGATCGGGTCGACGCTATTGGCCTCGACCGCCGGCCGCGCCGCGATATTGGCCAGCGTGCGCGGCGAGGCCAGATCGCAGAAAGCGACGTGGTCGTCGTCGACGGTCGCGAGCGTCGCCTTGGGTGAGAGGTTGGGCGTGCCGTCGTCGTTGACGCTGGCGACATAGGCCATGCGCTCGCTGTCGATCTCGCGCCGGATCGTATCGGACATCATGCCCATGGCTCGCCTCGTCGCCTCGACCGCAGACGACACGCTACAGACAGGCGTGCTCGCCACCCTCGGTGAAATCGTCGCGATTGTGCGCGTCGGTCAAGCGAACGGATCGGCATCCTTTAGGGCTGGCGTGCGCGCGATGACATCGACGACCTGGCTCATCGAATGCGCCTCGCTGATACCCAACCCGGCGTCGATTTTACGCACGAGGCCGATATGGTTGCCGATCTTGCTGACCGGGTCGTTCAGCAAGCGGTAGTTCACCCCGTCGTTGCGTCGGCGTGCCATTGTCGTCCGCACCATCGTTACCGGCTTGGTGAAGTCGAAATGCGCCAGAAACCAGTTTGCGCCCATCGCCGGCGCATTGAAGGTCACGAAAGGCAGGTCGAGCCAGGAGCCGACGACCTGGCACAGACCGCCGCCCAGCGAATGGCCGACGAGCGACACTGCCGCGCCGGGCTGTACCTCGCGCCACTGCCCGACATAGGTCATGGCCGAATCGGCCTGGGTCGGGATGTTCCCGGTGGCGATGCGCAAGTCGGCCATCAAGTCGCTCGCCATACTCGGCACGGTACCTTTGAAGCCGATGACGAGCTTGTTGGTTTCGCGCTTGTAGAAGCTGCCGCCCTGGAAGCCGTCGGACAGCATACTGCCGCCTTTGAAGAACGGCTTGTCCATCTTGAACCGCTAGCACACCCAGCCGGCCAGCACGAAGGCGCTTTGGTCGTTGTAGACCTGGTCCGCAATCTGCGCGTATTCGTACAATGTAACGCCGGCCATCGACCACCCCCAACAGTGGCTCATACTTTTTTCAGCCGAGTGACTTCATATTCCAGTTCTTTGATGCGAGCAACAAGTTGCTCGATCCCCGGCGCGATATCTTCCTCGCTGTAGCGCGCGGTGATGTGCTGCTGGCAATTGGCGTCCCAGGCGGTGAGCTCGAACAGGATCGCGCGCTCGATGCGCGCCGTGTAGCCGGGCATCGCCAACAGCGTCAGCAGCGCTTCGTTGCCCTCGACGATACGCGCGCGGCCCCACAGCTTCACGCGCTGCTTCGTCGGGTGGTGCAACAGGAAGATATGCGCGCGATCGTTTTCGGCGAGGTTGCCGACTGTCACGTACTGCTTGTTGCCGCCGAAATCGGCGAAGCCCAGCGTCTTCTCGTCGAGCGGCTTGAGGAAGCCGGGCGGCCCGCCGCGATGCTGGATGTAGGGCTGGCCGTCGGCCGTCGCCGTGGCGAGGAAGAAGCTGTCGATATGCTCAAGGAACCGCGCGAGGTCTTCGGTCACCACCGTGCGCCAGGGCCGCTCACGCTCGGCCCTCGCCATCAGCGGCCGCGAACCGAGCCGGGTCTGCGCGGCCTTGACCGATGGCGTGAAGGCGACGTCGCTGGGATGGTCTGGAGGTTCGGCGTCGTTCATGCGCCGCAGTACCAGACGTGGCGCGGCGTCACCATCGGAGCGCGTTCACTTCAGCGTGCGCGGCAGGTCGGCGGCGCCCGGCACGGCGGAGTCCTTGAGCAGGATCCAGGTCTGCGCCGCCTTGGCGCAGAGCGTGCCTGACTCTGTGTAGAGCGCGGTGCCGGAATAGAGCTTGCGGCCGTCCTCGCCGATGCGCCAGCCGACGACAATGCAGCGCTCGCCGGCGCGCGGTCGCTCGAGGATGCTCACGGTCAGCCGACCGGTGAGCGCCGGCCGCCAATCGCCGGGATCCTGCGCCGCCCACGCGCCCGGGCAGTCGAGCGTGCCCCAGACGAATTCAGGCGCGATGCGGCCCTCGGCGTCGGCGTGGCCGGCATGCGCGTGATAGAGCGACCATGACAGGCCGCCGCCATTCACTGGCCCGCCCCAGACGCGCAGGCCATCGCCTTCGGCGCGGCCGCGACCGCAGACGATGCAGTCGTAGAAGCTGCTGCCCTCGGGGCTGCCACCGTCGCGCCAGATCGCTTCGGCCCGCGTCCAGTCCACGGTGAAGGATGGCGGATCGATGTCGAGCGGCGCGCGACGCGCCTCGCAGATCAGCGTCACGCCGTGCCTCAAGGTCAGGCGGTCCTCGCCCTGGCGCTCGATGTCGAGCGGTACCTCCAGCGGCGCCGGCGCACGATACGTGATCTCGACCGGATCGCGCTCGTTCTTCGCGAGCCGCGCCGCGAGCACGCCGCCGACGTAACCGCCATTGCCCGTCAGACGCGGTCCCGAATAGCGCCGGTCGATCGTCAGCGTTTCGCCCATCCCCAACTCCCTTTCGCGCGGCGAACCTGCCGCGCGGTTCGCTCGGACGCAACCCTTCGGTTTGCGCCATGGTCTTCATCCTCCTCTCCTCGCGCGCGGGGAGAGGGAGGAAGAGTGGAGTGGATGAAGTCACCCAATCGATGGCTACCGCTGGGGCTCGTGGCGCTGTGCTTCACGCTGGGCGTCGCGACCCGCGCCTTCAACGATTCCTTCGCGGTCTTCGTGCCGCGGCTCGAGCGTGCCTTCGAGGCGCCGCGCGCGTCGATCACCGGTATCTACAGCGTGGCCATGATCGCCATCGGCTTGTGCGGGCCGTTCGCCGGGCTCATCGTCGATCGGCTGGGCCCGCTGCGGCTCGCGCTGCTCGGCCTCGTCGCGGCGGGCGGCGGCGGCGTGCTCGCTTCGCAGGCCGGCGCGCTGTGGCAGCTCTATCTCGCGCTGGGCGTCGCCATCGGCGTATCGGGCGCCGCGATCGGCGGCGTCTTCCACGCTGCGGTGCTAGGGCGCTGGTTCTCGGCTCGGCTGGGCACAGCGCTGGCGGTGGCGTGGTCGGCGTCCGGCATCGGCCAGATGATCCTGGCGCCACTCGCCCAGGCGCTGATCGAGGCACATGACTGGCGCTTCGCCTATCTCGTGCTGGGCTGCGGTGTGCTGGCGATCATCGTGCCGGTCGTGCTCCTGCCATGGAAGCGCGTCGACGCGGGCGACTCCGCCGTGATGGTGCTGCGCCGACCGCCGGGCACCAGCGGGCCGAGCTTGGGCCGGGCGCTCGGCGAGCTGCCGTTTTGGGCGCTTTCGCTGTCGTACAGCATGACGGCGGTGGCGATCTTCTGCTTGGCGCCGCAGGTTGTCGCCTATCTCGCAAGCCGCGGGCTCACGCTGACGCACGCGGCCCATGTCTGGGCGATCACCGGCCTGATGATGCCGCTGGGCATGATCGGCTTCAATTGGCTGGCCGATCGCGGCGGGCGCGTGCTCGGCGCCGCTTCGGCCTACGCCTGCTCGGCGCTGGGCGTAGTGGCGCTGTGGCTGGTGGACGGACCGGACGACTGGCCGCTGCTGGCGGCCTTCGCCGTGCTCTTCGGCAGCACGTCGGGCTCGCGCGGGCCGATGATCACGACCTTGGCTACACTGCGCTACAGCGGCGCGCATCTGGGCCGCATTCTCGGCTGCATGACCATCGGCATGGGCATCGGCGCCGGGCTGGGTGCCTGGATCGGCGGCCTGCTGCTGGACGTCACCGGCGGCTACGGCGCGGTGATGGTGTTGTCGCTGGTCTCGCTGGCGATCGCCGCCGCCGGGCTGATCTTCGAGGCCAGCAACCGCGAACGGATGCGCTGACCATGCTGTCATCCCGAGCGAAAGCGAGTGATCCAGAATGAGCTTGGATTCCTCGCTGCGCTTGGAATGACAGGAGATTTCAGAGAATCGCGGCGTGGACGAAATTGGCCACGAGGTCCAGGCGCCTGGTGTGCCAGGGATCGGGGATGCGGTTGTTGGTGATGTAGGCGAAGGACACACCCGAGTCCGGATCGGCCCAGCAATACGACGTGCCGACGCCGCCATGGCCGAAGGTGCGCGGCGAGGCGAAGGAGCCGAGGCCGCGGATGGTCTCGGTGTCACCGCGCACATGCGGGCCGATGCCGCGATGCATGGGCATGCCCATGTACTCATCGACGCGATCACCGGTCCAGTTGCGGATGGCGTATTGCAGTGTGCGCGGCGAGACGATGCGCGCACCGCCCAACGTGCCGCCGGCCAGCATCATCTGGTAGAGCGCGACCATGCCGCGCGCCGTGCCATAGGCGCCGCCGCCGGGCACGCCAGCGCGCCGCCACTCCGGCGTGTTGGCCTCGGCGTCCTTCTGTGCGACGCCGCCCGCCGGTGGCGGCACGTGCATGTCGGAGATCCTGGCCAGCTCCGATGGCCGGCTGACCCCCATGAACAGATCGTTGCCCAGGCCGATCGGCTCGATGACATTCTCGCGGATGAAGTCGCGGAAGTCCTGGCCGGTGACGGCCTCGATCACCACGCCGGCGGTCCAGTGCGCCGACAGGCCGTGATAATGGACCTTCGATCCCGGCGTCCATTCCAGGCTGAAGTCGCAGACGACCCGCTTCAGCTTGTCGTGGTCGTCCCACGCCTCCTTCGGCACCACGGCGTTGGGAAAGCCGCCCTGATGCGTCATGACTTGCAGCAGGGTGACGTCGCGCTTGCCGTTGCGGCGGAAGTCCGGAACGTGGTCGCTGATCTTGTCGGCGAAGCGCAGCGCGCCGCGCTCGGCCAGCACCCACAACGCCGCGGCGCAGATCACCTTGGTGTTGGAATAGAGCAGCCACAGGGTCGAGTCGTTGGCCTCGCGCGGCGCCGGATCGGTGATCGCGTTGCCGAAGCTGCGCACCAGCGCCAGCTTCCCGTGCCGCGCCAGCGCGATCTGGCAGCCCGGGTAGTAGCCGTCGCCAATCTGCTTGTCGATGAAGGCGATCAGCGCCTCGATCTGTTCCATGCGGAAGCCGAGCGTCGCCGGATCGGCCGGCTGCAGCGGATAGGTCATCGCGTTTTTCTCTCCCCTTGTCGATTTCATTGATCCTTCTCCCCGCCTTCGCGGGGAGAAGGCCAAGTCAACTCGTCGCCAAGCCGCTGAGCGCCATGCCGATCACTTCGTCGGCGCGTGACCACACCATCTCGGCCCACTTGGCGTCGGCGGGATAGAAGCGTTCGCGCATATAGGCCTTGAAGTCGCGGCCTTGCGCCGAGTTCAGGTCGCCATGAATGTGCAGCCAGTTGTCGCGCCGTACAGCCTCCATCACTTCGTCGACTGGATAGGTGCCGTACTCCAGCGCGATGCCACAGAAGGCAGCGTCGGGCGCTTCCTGTGGGAAGGCGTCGAGCACCGCGCCGGTGACCACGGCCGAGGTCGAACTGCCCTGCTCGGGCGATGTCATCTCGTCGCCATACCATCGCTTGGCGCGCGCGAATGCGGCGCTGCCTGGTGGCGATACGTTGATCATCTCGCCGTGGCCGAACGGGCCCAGCCCGGTGTGGAAGTCGATGCAGCCTATAAGCCTGGCGTGACCGAGTTCCTCGCGGATCACGCGGCGGATGGCGCGGTTGGTCCAGGTCGGCTTGTTGCCGCCGAAAAACAGGCCCTGTGGATGCGTGTATTGCCCGGCGCTGACCGCCGACTGGAATCCGAAAGCACCGTGTTGCTGGGTGAAGGCGGCGAACACCCGTCTGCTCTCGGCCAGGCTGGCCTCGTCATAGGTCGCGGGCTTCAGCGCGTCGGCGAGCTCGACATAACCTGAGTTAGCCGGATAGGCCTTGCCGTGGTCGACGAAGTTGCGATTGACGTCGACATTGTCCTCGTTGACGCGGCGGATCCAGGCGAAGCCATGCGGATTGACGCCATGGATCAGGAGCGCGCCGGTATCGGAGGGCAGGGCGGCGGCGCGGCCGGCGCGCAACCAGTTGATCATCGCGCCGCTGCCGCAATAGCCCTCGACGCCATGCGTCGCGGCCATCAGCACCAGCATCCTGGGCGCGTCGTCGGCGCCGAAGCGGGCGACATCCATGAACAGCCGCTCGCCGTCGGGGCCGAGCGTGGGATTGCGCAGCGAGCGCAAACCACCGCCGCTCTCCGCGACTGAAGCGCAGAACTTCTCTCGCGCCTCGGCGTAGCTCTGGGAAAAGTGGTTGGCGACGGCACTCATGAGGGGCGACCTGGCGATGCTATGGTGCTCCATCGTAGCGGGGAGAGGGGGAGCGCGCACCATGGCCTTGACATCGGGGGCCTTCATTTCGATCGACGAAGCGCAGGCAATGGTGTCGCCCGGCGGACACTTCTCGCCGTGGATCGCTGATCTCGGCCTGCGCATCGAGCGCATCGACAAGACGGGCGTACGCGCCCGCCTGCCGCGCTCGCCGCGCATCCAGCGGCCCGGCGGCGTGGTGATAGGCCAGGCGCTGATGGCTGCCGCCGATACGCTGCTGGTACTGGCCTTCAGCGAGGCGCTGGGGCGCAAGCCCAGCATGGCCACGGTGTCGCTGACCACCAACTTCATGCGCGCCGCCGTCGACTGCGACGTCATCGCCGAGGCGCGGCCGCTGAAGCTCGGCCGAACGACGGTGTTCGGCGAGGTGGTGTTCTACGCCGACGGCGAAGCCCAGCCCGTCGGGCAGGCGACGGCCGTCTTCGCCGTCCTGCCCGACGCTGCCGCCGCGAAGTTCACCGCCGTCGGTACGCTGGCCGGCGGCTAAATCGACTCGTTGTCACCCCGAGCGCAGCGAGGGGCCTAGTGGCCGCCTAGATCCCTCGCTGCGCTCGGGATGACAGCGAGCAGCGACGATCATGGGTTCTAAACCCCCAAATCGCCGCCAGCGGCCGCGGCCGTCGTGCCGTCGCGGCGGAAAGCCTTGATGACGTTGCGGCCGACCTTCCACTTGTGGACCTCGTCCGGCCCGTCGACCAGGCGCTGCGAGCGGATCTGCGTGTACCACTTGGCCAGGATGGTGTCCTGGCTGTAGCCCAGCGCGCCGTGCAGCTGGATCGCCGTGTCGACCACCTTGTGCACCATGTGCGCGAGGAAGACCTTGGCGATCGAGTTCTCCTGCGCGAGATCCATGCCCTTCTCGGCCTTGTAGGCGATGTGCAGCAGCATCAGGCGGGCCATGTAGAGCTCGCTGGCGCATTCGGCGAGCATGAACTGCACCGCCTGGCGGTCGGCCAGCAGCACGCCGAAGGTCGAGCGCTCGGTGACGCGCTTGGTCGCCATGTCGAGCGCGCGCTGCGCCTTGGCGATGTTGTGCATGCCGTGGCGCAGGCGGCCATAGGCGAGGCGATGCTGGCCCATGTTGAAGCCGTTGCCTTCGCCGCCCAGCAGGTTCTCGGCCGGGATCCTGAGATCCTTGATCTCGATCTCCGAGTGGCCGCCGGAGAGCTGGTCGTAGTGCGGCCCGGTGATCGCCATGTTGGGCACGTTGCGCTTGATCTTGTAGCCGGGGTTGGGCAGCTCGACGAGGAAGGCCGAATGCTGCTTGTGGCGCGGCGCGTCGGGATCGGTGCGGGCGATCACGAAGGCGATATCGGCGACGCTGGCCGAAGAGGAGAACCACTTCTCGCCGTTGAGAACGTAATTGGCGTTGCCGTCCTTGACCGCCGTGGTGCGCATGCCGGTGGCGTCGGCGCCGGCGGCCTTCTCGGTCATCGAGAAGCACACGCGTTTCTCGCCGTTGAGGATCGGCTTGAGAAACTTCTCCTTCTGATACTCGCTGCCATACGCCAGCAGGGTCATCATCGAGGCGTCGTCCGGGCCCTGCGTGTTCATCGACAGCGCGCCCAGGGCGCTCTCGCCCAGCTCCATCTGCACCAGCGCGTTGGCCAGCGGGCCCAGGCCCATGCCGCCATATTCCTTGGGGATGAACGGGCACCACAGGCCCTGGGCGCGCGCCTTCTTGCGCAGCGGCTCGAGCACCTCTTTCAGCGGCTTGTGGTCGAGCTCCTTCTCGGCCGGGATGCACTCGTCCTGCACCCACTGACGCACGCGCTTGCGGATGGCCTGGGCTTCGGCCGGGATCTCGAAATCGATCGACATGGCGTTTCCTCTCTTTTGGATGCCCGACTATCGCACGAAAAAGCCGGCCCCGAAGGGCCGGCTCGATCGCCGTTTCATTGGTCGGAGTGAGAGGATTCGAACCTCCGGCCCCTAGCTTCCGAAGCATCTGTTCGGCCGGTGTTTCCTGCAGCGATTTCAACGCCGTGCCTTCTTGGTCTGTACCGGCTGTGCCACTGGTGTGCCAGCGCTCGGCCGCCAATGATCGCCCTCGCCGACGTGTGGCTCGCAGATCGTGCCAAAGGAAATCGGTGATCCCGGCGCGCCCAGCGCGGTCGAGAACACCTTGCGCATCTTAGCGACCGCCCGGCCGCGATAGGTGAACGCGGAGCCAGTGTCGACCAGGCCGAGGGGCGCGAGGTCGGCGAGCAGCGGCATGGCGATCGGCACTGTCAGCACCTTGCCGCCGGGTTTCCACAACCTTACGCGCACGGTGATCGTCCGGGCCCGAAGGTTGATGTCGGACCAGTCGAGCGCCATCACGTTGGCAAGCCGCAAGCCGGTGTAGAGCGCCGTGATGATGGCAGGGCGGAGATGCGCGGCGACGATACTAATCAGTCGGTCGGCTTCCTCGACGCTGAGGTGGCGGTCCGATGGTCGGCTTCCTGATGGCATCACGCAGCAGGCCGATCTCGCAACTGACCGTGGAGGTGCTGACGCGCCGATCCATCGTCGTCCAGCGGCGCTTGCCACGTTCGCGCCTGGCGCGCTCGCCGCCTTCGCTAGGTGGTAGGTCCGCTGTTGCCGATAGGCCGGCGCGTTATTGAAAGAGAACTTCCGCGCAATGTCGATACCGTCCTGTATCTAGCCGGCCGGCATGTAGAGGGGCACGGCGTCATACAAGGCGCTCGCCACATGCTCCAAACGATCCATCTTAGCTTCTCTCCCGATCATCGCTTCAGCTGTCCAGCCGCCGGGCGGACCGTCCGACCACGGCGATCCCCTCCAGCGGATCATCCGGGCTAATCTCGTCACCGCGCCACTCCCCGACGTGCGTGCCGGCGCCCTCCGCGTCGAGCCGGTAAACGTCGACCACAGTGATGCCGACGATCATCGTCTGTGCCGAGCAGCGGCGGTCGCTGAAGCCGAGCTGATAGCCGCGCGCGGGAGAGACGCTAAGCTCCGGTCGCCGATCGCTATTCATGGCGACGCCATATGCGGTTGAAGAACTCAGGAATGATCGGGTCAACTCTGTCGAGCGACAGACGCCACTCTGGCTGGAACCGATAGTCGTCGGGGCTCATGTCGGTGCCATCATCATTCTTCCAACTGATTCACTGCTTCAGGAAGATGATCCGTCGCGACAGCGACTGGAACAGGTTGAGGTACAGGTCGACTTGCGAGCGCGACATTTCGGGAAGCGTGCTGATTGACAGTACAACATC
>Ga0194121_10000931_pt1 | contig 51074 bp, 82 predicted proteins | sample TA2MahCa50mmetaG_FD_148609 | JGI IMG/M metagenome (GOLD analysis project Ga0194121, IMG submission 148609) | Freshwater microbial communities from Lake Tanganyika, Tanzania - TA2015020 Mahale Deep Cast 50m | ecosystem: Environmental > Aquatic > Freshwater > Lake | place: Tanzania: Lake...
CTCGCTTTGGCTTTGCGCTTCTTTGCTTTCGCCATTATTCGCACTCCTTGTCTAATATTTAACACTACCGTTTCGGGATACTTAACGCTACCGTTTCAGGATAATTAACACTACTTTTTACTAAATTTGACTTTTGCTTCAGTGACATCATCAGCATCAAGAATGCTATTAGATGAAAAAGCTTTGATTTCAGCCATCTTTAACTCATGAGCGTCCCTACCCTGCATTATTGGCATCACATAATTCAAAACCTGCTCCGTGTTTTGAGCAGCAATTTTCTGCTGATCTAAAGAATACTGACGTTCATCTTTTAACTGTCTTTCAGAATGTTCAAATCTTTCAGTAAGAGTGTCATGATCAATCTTTTTCATATTTTGTTCATGTTCATTTTGAATTTTTGTTTTAGAAAGTTCTTTAAGTTCATATTCAGATCGCTGATGTTGAAGAACAATTTCTTTTTCGCGCAAGTCATCGTTTCTTAACATACGATTTTGTTCAAACTTTAATTTTTCAACTTCAATTTCTTTATCTTTTAACTTCATTTCATAATCACGTTCTTCTCTTAATTCTTGTTGTTGACGAGCATAACGAGAATCAGAAGTTCTTACGTAATAAATAATAGCTGCTGCAAGAATTAAAGAAAGAAAAATAAAAACAAATTCATAATCATTCATTCCAAACATAGTTGTTTCTCCTTTGATGATTGTTGGTTGTTCAATAATTGTCGGTTTATTAACTGGCTTTGTTACGCTTGCAACAAGAGTTGTCTTAGTCATTGTGATGATCTTAGGCGTTTGCGAAGTGGTGAATTGTGACAGACTGTTCCAAGATCTGCCTGATGTTGTAGTCGCCGCAACGGTTGTTTTAGGTGCCTTATTTGTAGTCTCTTTGTTAGTAAAATTAGACTTTTCATTTTTAGGCTTACAATTACCATAACACTCATACACACCATCAGGTTCTTGTATATATGGATCAACCCAATTATTTGTATAAACAACTACAGGACTATTATCCCACTTTAAACCAAATGAATTAGGTCGATCATCGGTCCAAGTCCATCTTGTAGCATTTGGTTGCATAACAGCATGCACCCAATAACTACTTGTTGTTCCAAGAGGTTGATTAAAAACATGATAAGTTTGTGGTGGTAAAATTGTAGTCCAAATCTTGGAGCTATCAGGGCCGCTGCATTCTGAATTGCGGCATATTCTATACTCCTGTACATCAGACACAGTATTCCAAGATACTTTTACCTGTGAACCAGACAATGCTTCTACAGAAACAACGAACGATGTAGTCATTCCAGTAGAACCAGCGCTTGCTTGAACAGGAAGAAAAGATAACGAACAAACAAATGCAACAAATGCCAATAATTTTTTCATATAATCTCCTTCCTTATAGTGGGCCGTGTAGGGATCGAACCTACGACCAAGGCATTATGAGTGCCACGCTCTAACCACTGAGCTAACGGCCCCATAAAATCATTTCTTCCTATCTTTATAATACGAACCATTAAGCAATTCATAAAGCGCTTCTAAGTACCCGTTAACCCACGCGCTCGTGTCTGGGTCATCATAATCTTCGTCATCAAGAACATAAGCATACTTTTTTTCTGCTCGTTTGATTTGTTTTAAAAGATTGGCTTTTGAAATCATCAATCTAGTCCATATCCATATTGTATATTGGTACCAATTCGTCCAGCAAGGCTTTTGGCAGCAGCTTCCCTTCGAGAACGGAGCATAGCCAACTTATAAATGCACTCAATGCCAGCCTGCGTAATATAATATTGCCGATTTTTGTCAAGGCCATTACTTCTTATAAGCCCCATTTTAATCATCCTTGCCAAAGCCTTTTCCAAATTATCCATCTTTTTATACTTGGCAGGATTCATTTCCCAAAGATCACGAGAGGTAGGACTTTGGTAAACATTTGTTTTACTGTACATGTATAAAAAATGAAGAATAACATCACTCATAGAACCAGACTCAATGGGCGCTCTCGATGCCTGTGATTTAGTTGACACCTGCAGTCTCCTTGCCATGCAAATAACCCTTGACTAAATCTATCACCTTTGTCCAGTTGGGATCGTACAAATCGGAAAATGTAGTTAAGTCTTTCAAAATCTTTTCCTTCATTCCTTTTTGACTGAGTTGCCACACCATTTCTAGAAACTGTTCTCCATCGGTTTTTAGGTGATGATCTTTGCCGGTTACTGGATTGCGAACAGTTACATAGTCAGCATACAAATGCGGAATCATGCAGTAACTATTAGAATTTACTGCAGATTGTATCTTTTGTTCTTCGGTCGTTTTTTCTTCTTTTACAACCTTGTTCTTGTTCTTTAATGGTGGCATTGTCGTATTCCTTTCTTGATCACTGTGTAATTGACTTTATAAAACGCTTTACTGGCCATTTTTCGATAGTTTCGATATCGCCGCCAGAAACAAAAATGATTGCTTCTTCCAGCCCGCAATAACTACATATTTCGGTCTTATTATCGACTCTAGATATAGCACCAGGATAAGCGCCAGGTGAAGTATTGTTGGGTATCTTCTCTGTTATGCACCTAGGGCATTGTTTAATATCCATATTGTTTCTTGGAAGCTATCTTTCTTTGAAGCCAAACAGGCTTTGGATTGTCTTCATAATATTTTGAAATGATTTGACTGGCCATCCCCTTGGTTATTTCCGAAGTGATTGGCACACCAATTCTTTTCAAAAGCTTAATTTGCTTGTCGGTGGGAGAGTCTTTCCTCCACAAAGCACTTGCATCTATGAGACTTAGTGTCATGGGTCTGTTCTTGGTAATCCACTCGTCAGTCCTAGCAAACACAGTACGCAAAGTAGATGCATGAGCGATTGGCGTGTAAAGATACTTGTCGCCTGATCGTTGCTTTACTTGGGAAACCCACCTACCCAAAGCATCATAATATATCTGCATACAATCAGTGCCGCTCAAATTAAGTTGAAATTGGTTTGAGCCAATCTCTGCCCAAACAAATTTTGAATACTCGATAACGGCTTGATTTGGCGGAGGCGGCATAAAAAGATTTATTTCACTGTAGGAATTTTGTATGTCTTCAGGAGTCAAAACTTTAGTTGCCATACCAGGACAGAAGTCTTTTAACTTCTCGAATTCCTTAGCAACTTCGGTAAAAGATTGACCCTGTAGATCAAAATCAGGTGGGAGACCCAGTAGCGTCGGCAGACTGACTGGTTTTTTATTCACCGCGGCATCAGCAACGTCTATGATAAGACAGTTTTGCTTGCCATCATTTAATCTCGTACCACGGCCAACTATTTGGGTATACAAAAGAGTAGACCTAGTGGGCTTGGCTAATATAATGGCTTCTATGCCAGGTTCGTCGAAACCCTCGGTAAGGACTCCGACATTTACAATCACCTGAATCTTGCCCAATTTAAAAGATTGGAAGATTTCCTTGCGTTCTTCGTCCTCAGTCTCTCCAAGGATTATTCGTACAACGGTCCCGTTTTCTTCAAATCTTTTTGCCAGTGACTTAGCGTGATCGACTCCAGCGGCGAAAACAATGGTTTTCTTGACTGAAGCAAGATCGTTATAAGCATTAACGATACAGGTATTCCTAGAATAATTATCGATAACTTCAGCCAATTGCTCTTGTTTATAATCTCCATTTACTATCTCCACTTCTGATATATCGGTTTGCGTTTTAACTCTGTAACCAATTAAAGGACATAACCATCCGTCCTCTATCAGATTTTCTATGGTCTTGTAGTAGACAATCTCTTCGAAAACATCCACAAGCCTGACAGAGTCAGATCTTTGTGGAGTAGCGGTTACACCTAATACATAGTCTGCCTTAAAATAATCTAAAATCTTTTTGTAAGAAGGAGCCGCAGAATGATGCGCCTCATCAACAACAATAGTTTTAAAATAATCTTCGGAAAAACCTTCTATTCTAGAAGAATTAGATCTCCCTAAGGTCTGAACAGAAGCAAGGACTACATCAACCATCCCAGACTTGTCTTCTGCTTTTTCAATACCCAAAGAAAGACTGGGATTCATAAAGTGAATCTTTTCTTTGGCTTGGTTCAAAAGCTCTGCTCGGTGAGCTAGAACCAACATGGGAAGAGAGTTAGCCCTGACGATAGGCAAATGAGCAAAAATGACGGTTTTACCAGCGCCAGTGGGAAGTACAACGAGTTGCCTTTTAATCCCATTAGCTTCAGCTTTTGCCATTGCATCTAGGGCTTCTTGCTGATAAGGTCTAAGTTGCACAAAAGTCCTTTTAACTTGAATTTTTAATAATCAAAATTATATTCATAATAATCGTAAAAATTCTCTTCTCTCATGTCGGGCAGAAGTTTCTTGTAAGGATTTTCTTCAGAAACTATTTTTATTCCAACAAAACCATCTGAATTTACATATCTAAAATCAGAAGAAACAGATTTTGCTCTTTTTTGTTGCTCTTCGACCAGTTTATCATAATAATCTAATGCTTGTGTAATTGTTTTAGTCATTGTAATTTACTTTCATTTCTATTTTATCTAATATTGCTTTATCATTAACTTTACATTCAAAACCCCAATGACTATAAAAATTAAGAAGTTGTGGAAAAGTGAACGGAGAAGACTTTATTTGACTCATAACATACAAAAGCTCAACTATATCACCTTGATAGACTTCCGTCGGATCGTGTTTGGTAAGAGAGGTTATCTCGGCTTGATCAAAAGACCATTGAACGGACTCTTTGCTGGCATTGGAAAAATTCTCAACGATTGTATAAGGAATCTTCAAACTCGCAGAAGCATCATTGGAGACAAAGATTAGCATAAGCGCTTCCAGCGGATCAGCATTCTTTGACTCAGGCTTTTGAGTGTCATAAATAGACGCTCTTACATCACTTGCAAAAATGAAAAACTTAGAATTGAGAGCAGGATACGCAAAAAGCATTTGACACAGATGGCTGTACATCTGATTTTTGTTCTCGCTTGGTTTGGCAACAATAACAAAAGAACAAGAATCATTATCGTTAAAATAAGATATCATGCTGGAATAACTGTCTTTCCCATTCTGGCTAACCTGCATGGAAAAAGAATCTACAAAATTTTTTACTTCCAGTTCTATATTATCAGAAAATTCTTTCAGTTTTGAATAATCTATCATACTTATATACCTCTGTTCTTTTGAATTACACTAACTTCGGTTAACGGACAAACTAACCGTTGCAGACAGAACAGACCCAGAAAATCCGATACTCTGAAGATAACAAGATTTTGCAGAGTGTGAAAACGAACCTATTTCATGAGTCTGACTCCCTACAAATCCACTTAGAGGAACGTCATAAGCACTACCTTCGTTGCATACCAACCTGTAGCCACTTAGGTTTTGTTTACCATACAGCACGTCCGCATACACTACGATTAAGGACTTGTTTCTTATAGAGTAAGAAAGTCTTGTAAGCCTGGGTTTACCAACCTGGGTATTATAGACAACGGTTGTGGTAGTGGTCGGCACTGTCCCTACCACCGTAGTGGTGGTGGAAACGGGCAGTGTGGTAGTGGTTGTGGTGGTGGGCGCAACTGGCGCAGTTTGACCGCTTGCTATATATGTAAAATCCAATCTACAAACCTGAAGGTTGGTAGGATCATCATAAGCCTTTGGACAATTTGTCTGTAAATTCGCAACACGTTCTGCAACAGTCAATTTAGAATTTAAAGAAAAATATGCGGCAAACGCACCGGCTACATGTGGTGCAGCCATTGATGTACCAGAGGAAGTTTTATAACCAGATCCTTCGTTGGTGGATGAAAGTATTTGATAACCCGGGGCTGCAAAAGCAGTATAGCGTGATATGTTACTAAAATCAGTTATTGTATCATTGGTACTGTATGATGCTGCAACACCAACAACAGAATTGATACAAGCAGGATTGGACATACCGTGAGAAAAAGAGTTACCAGCTGCTGCAACGACTGCAACGTTTGCGGCAGTAAGCCTTTTTATTACGTCGGTGAGCTGAGGAACAACATCATCGCAATAGTTAAGCCAAACCCTGGAAGTTCCAAGGCTTAGATTAACAGCAACGATATTGTATGTAGATTTAACAGACAGAACATGTTCCAAGCTCTGGATCAAGGAATCTTCGTAAGAAATGCCTGATTTCTCGAAAATATTTACTGCAACGATATTGGCTGCAGAAGCAACGCCAAAAACATTCGGCGAGTTTCCGGCAATGATTCCAGCAACATGCGTACCATGCCAGTGGACTGGTTTAGCGGCTCCTGAGCCAGTCATCGTATTGGAATTATTCGGACATGACCTCTGGAAGGTAAAACATGCCTCATATACCACGCGCCCACCCAAAAACGGATGAGACGCGTCAACACCAGTGTCGACTACGGCAACAGAATATCCCGCACCCATTGCGTTTTTAGAACGCATATAAGAAAGATTTATGCGAGAAACGCTTGATACAAGTGAGGGCGAATAATCGTTGATCCTGTAGATTACTTGATTATTTTTAATTTCAAGAGGAACTCTGATGTACCGTTTGTCTTCGGAATCTTGTGCGTTCGCATTTGAAATTACAGTAAGAAACAAATAACATATGAGGGCTATAAACGAAATTGTAAAATATTTTTTCATGAACCTTTTCTATTAATAATAATTACACCTGGTTTCAACTCTTCACTAACACTTTCTTTCTTTTCATTAACACGCTTTTTGACGAAAAGAGTGTTTCCGAGTGCAACGAAAATATTCGTTGAAGATCTACGAACAGTCATCAAAAAATTATCACCAAAGTTTACGGTCGTTTTACTCTTAGGAAGCGGAACACCCATAGAATACAATAATTCAATCTTTTGTCCACCAAGAACTGCAATAGCCATGTGTGTTGCGTCACTTGGAACTCGAGAGCCATAACGAGAAGAACGCATACCGTAAAAGTCGGTACCACGCTTGCTAACTTTTTTCTCAATAGGATAAAAAGCTTTTACGGGGCGAATATCTTCTGTCGTCTTTGTCGAGACTAACGTTTGCTTGCTTTCTTGCGCGGCCTGAAGCAAATCGTAAAACACAACATATAGATTCTTGCCATCGATAGACAAAATAGAATCTCTGACTTTAGAAGATCCTTCCAGAGAAACATAAGTATAATGTATATCCTCATAGGTCTTTTCAGAAGTATCAGAAACCTTCTTGTTTTTCTTTTGTGTCATGGTTATGTCTCCTAAATAATATTATAAGTCATATACAGATGATAACTAATCCACTGATTCTCAAATTCAGCAAGATCGTAAAAGAAATGAGGCTCTGCTTCAGTAGAGCCTTCAAACTCACTGACAATATCACACCAAGTGCAATGAGAAGTTTCTCCATAACGAATGAGCATCTTTATAAATAGCTCAAATTCATCAGTGGAATTAAGCAATTGACTCGAAAACCAGCTTACAGACAAATCATTCCAAGCATTTTCGGCAAGAACTGTTTCACAAACCGTACGCATTGAAAGAATCATCTTCTTAACGACTCGTTCATCCAAAGATATACTTGCCAAAGGTTTGAGTATATCAAAGCCCTTGGTCTTGCAAGGAGCAAAGCCAAGGTCAGTTTCGTTCTTGGCTTTTTCTTCACAATACACACAAGGACAGGGCATGAATGCAAACTTGAGATAGTCATGCTCTTCGGAAGGAGCAGCAATGGATGTCCTAGGACAATAACATCCATAAACTGGTTTTACCATACTAAATTGCTTTACAATTTCAGAAGAAGCTTTCTCGTCCATCCCCATTTCAGTTAATTCCAAATAGGTTTGAAATTTCTTTTCAATGTCCCAGGATGAATTCTCGACTATCTTATACGATTCCGTTTCGGGATCCCACTCGATATTCTGATGAGGAAATCCATCCTTTTCAACCATTGTTGTTCTCCCTTTGATTAATTAAACTTTAAATTATATGCCTGTAAAACATCGCGACCAGATAACTGATAGTCTCGGTCTTCTCGGGCCTGCGGTTTAATATTCCACATGTTAAAAGCCCATCGTTCAGGGTCAGCATTGATTGCACGATGCTCATTTTTTGAATTAAACTGAAACACTTCACCGCCAGTCATTTCAAAAGTTACTAATTTAGGCGGACGAATACGAAATTCATCAGATACCCAACTGTACTCAGGGTATGACTGTCTATACTCCCATGTTACCCTACCAAGATTAATTGCGAATGCTTTGAACTGAGCGTAGGCGGCGTCTCGATGGAATTCAATTTGACCGCCCTTAGATACCAACCCAAGCTCTGGAACAACACCATAAGGCGCCATAGTAGTCAACACAAAGTCCCAAAGATATTGGTCTTTGTCACCTTGTTTCCATCGTTGACTTGGGCTAAGTGGCGCTTCGTACTGAAGCCATGTGCGACGACGCCCTTTGGCATAGTTGCTTACATCAACACCAAGATTCGGCTCTGTGTTTTGATTAAGATAACTGATTACTTCTTGTACCTTTTCCTGTGGAATAGTGCCCAAGATCTCTATCATGATTACTTACTCCTTACTTTAATTATTAGAACTTACTTCCCATCCTTCGAGTGAGTTGTAAAACAATTCTTCTGCAATTGCTAAACGGTCATCTCTATGGCAAACTATATACAGTTCTTTCACAGACTGTGTTTTTTCGTTGGTGTTATAGTTTTTATACATGAGATCAATTAAAACTTGCTTTGCTCGTTTTGCGTCAGAATAAGACAAATTGTAATATACAATTGCACTATCCAAATCGTGCGCAGTAAGATCAAGCACCATAAAACTGTTTGCTTTATCAGTTAGGTATTTATCTTCTGTCAATGAAAGGTATTTCATGATTAGTTATTCTCCTTGTTCTTCTTCAACGGTACTAATTTGAGATATAATACTATTTACCATGGACTTGGTATTAGAGAAGTGATTATATTTCTTGGTTGACCAGGCTTTGTTAACAGAAAGATGAACTTGCCAAATAGCATCAGTTATTTGCTTGGCAAAACCAATGCGTACTAGGTCGTCGTTAACATTATCATCGGTCAGAGCGGACAATATCCTGTTGTAGATGTAGGTATATCCGTCCGCAACGACAGGATCGGTAGGAACTGTGTTGACCATATTTGTTTCCTCCTTTGTGGGGTAATTCTCATTTTCATCACTATTTCTCAGAAAATAGTTCGTTGTTTTTGGATTAAAACATTTTTTTTAAAAAGTAATATATACTTTTTTTGTGTCTCTCGGAAAGGTAGAAGGAGAAAGAAAAATAGGGTCTCCTCTATAGACCTTTATAATTCTTCTCTAGGGACTGGATAACAACACGGCCATTCACTAATGACAGAGCCATATCTACAATCGCATACCATACAAATATAACCATCTTCTTCTGCGGTCCACTTGTGAGTTTTGGTATTGAGATCTATTTGAACTTTATTTCCTGGAAACCGACAAGGCACATTTACCATTTCAAAACCTCCCCGTTTTTTTATGAAAAACCTTTTAAATCTTTTTTAGATCTTCTATTATGCGACTTGTAAAACACGAAACGCAAAGATAGTCGTCGGCATATTTTCTTCTTGCGTCAACAGACAGCGAATAATCCTTACAGTCTATGCAACGATGAGGACTATCCTTTGCTTTTCTTAATAGGTTTGACAACTTCTGGTTGTTCAACTTGTTGTTCTGGTTCGTCATGAATTTGATGGTCCCAAAGGCGTTTCTTTAAAGCGTCTAATCTTTTTATTTTCAATTGTGATGCGCTTCTAAGTATAGCATCATTCAAAGACTCTACGATATCAAGAACATCTTGACGATTTAAATTAACTCTAGGCATGACAAATCTCCTAAATACTGTCGGCGTGCCCGCCACTGGTTGGTTCAGCTGCGAGCACGCCAAGACTAGTACGAACGAGTTTGATATTACGAATTTAACATGACCCAAAGGTCGTGCAGTTTTGTTCGGTCGTTATAATGTGACCTAGTGCTCAAGGTGAGATTATCTTTCTGAGCACGATTATACAAACCGACGCTAAGACTCGCCTTCTGCTTCAGGTTGGTAATCGGAATATTGACATGCGCCCAACGACCACGGTTAGTTATCAGTTTGGCGTATATTTCGGTAATGACCGGGTTGGCGCGGCGTCCACGACCAGATACGGCTGGGGGTTCACCAGCTATGAAGGTGACAACACTCGTCTCTTCATTCAAGGCAAACTTACCAGGGTTTTTTATTATAACTGTCTCATCACTAGACAATATTCGTGTTGCGGTGGGCATAATGCTCCTTTGTTGGTTAATGTATCTGTGAGAACCCAGGTAAAACACCTGAAAGGTTCGTAGTTTCGTATTAACACAGATTATTTACCTAGGAACAGGAATAATATTTTTATTTTCAGTCAAGTACTCAGTATTGTACAACTCTTTGTATTCCAAAGTATACCAATGAACCAAGAAAATCTTGATTGCATAACGCTGGGCTTGAGAACGAATCCTATCCAAAGACAACCTTTCGGAAGAAAAGCCGTTTGATTCGTCTTTGGCAAGTTCGTGATAAGCACCCTGGTCATTCAACTGCACACGACGTTCGTACTCTTTCAAATATAAACCTCCGTAGAAACAAGAAGGATTAGCAGAGTGCTTCACAAAAGAGCGTCCAAGATCCAAACAAGCTTCTTTTAGCGTGCCATTGTAAGGATTTTTACTGCCACTTTTAGGGGCAAACCCAGCATACGCCCAAAGATTCTCGTGTGTTCTTGCTTTAGAAACATCTATGTGCTGAAGAAGCTTTACGGTAGTAAGAGGGCCTACTCCAAACTGAGAAAGAGCCCACCGACCTACCGCAAAGCTATTGCAATAAGGTACAATAGTAGCACTAAGTGACTTTTCAGCATCAACCAGAAGAGACTTTATGTGCAGTAATGCAGCCAAATTTTGTTGCTCTGATTCAGAATATGAACGAAGATCAGAAACTGATGAAACATCAACAGTGATTTTTTCTATATGCTTTTGAATGACTTTTCTGTGTGACCTGATATCCCAATAGGCGTCAGAAAAGACTTCGGCAGTAGTATCCGTAAGCAAATGCAGTTTATTCAAAGAGGGCAATTCATTATTTTGTAAATTTATATTAGTCATCTATGCCTTTGTATAATATTAAAGTATAACAATTGGCCGTGTACCTTAGGTTGACCTACCGACAACGCAATAAGGCTTTACAATCAAGTTCAGAAAGGAGGTGAACGATGATTGAGGGGCACAGCCACTCCCTATTAATCAGCTCGGGTTTGGAGTTGGGCTCACTAGCCAGCTGATTAACTATTAGTCACCTGGTAAGAAACTTGGGTCACAACGGTGGGCCCATTCTTTACCCCATGTACATGGGTCCCAGGGTCCCCATCCAGACAAATCATGCAGCAGTTTGCCTGCTTTAAGATTTGTCACAGGATCCAGTAAGGGCTTTTGTGTGCAGATATTCATCTTTAAGCACAGTGCAGCCCATTTGTTTCTTTTCAAGTTGTAGTTGATTCCATTGATCTGTAACAGACCAGTGTCTGAACGGTGGTTCCATTCAGATACTCTGATCAGGTTACAGTTCTTATCAACGACATCGCCGCCACGACGGTTGGGGCAACCGCCAGATTCTCTCAAAATGATTTTCTCAAGATTTGGCAGGTGCTTAGTTTCCCAACCGGCTTGAGCGGCTAATACAGGTAACCAAGAAACATCTCCGTGTTTAAATTGGATGTTATGATATGGGGAATTAATTTCGGATTGAATTAATTGAAATCTATCGATTTCTGATTGATCATTTTCAACATTCTTTACAACCGTCGTTTGTACCACAAGGGTACTAGGAGGTTCCGAATGTAAATCATCAATAATAAACAATCCGAAAGTATTAAATATAACTAATGTAATAGCACTTAAATATTTTGCTATCATCGTTGTCGCTCCTATTCGTCTAGTTTGGCAATCAAAACACGATTGCCATTAGTATGGCGCAGGTTGCGAACCCGAAGATGTGCGGACAAAAACGAAATGCCCGTCACAGATGGCAGGTTGCCTATCTCCGACTTCACAGTATTACTCTGTTATGTTAGGGACTTGTTACCCTGCCCGCTGGGAACGGGCACTTGTAAGTATACCACTTACAAAAGGTTATTACGATATTATATATTAAAATTATGATCCCTGTTTTGTAAGACCCATGCACGTTAAAACATTGTGCAAAAGCTTAAAAACTTCTTTATATAGTACCCTCATTGTTTAAAAATGACTGGTTAGTGGCAGCGTTAATTTTAAATATGCCACGCGTCACTTTAGTAAATCGCTGAGGGTTTTTACGAATATACGCATAGACAGACTGAATAGTGCATTCCACTGCTTGCGCAATTTGTTCAGGCTCAACTTGCTGCCCGACTTTTCCGTTAAGGAACTTCTCAATTTGGGTTGGTATTCTTGCTGTTCTCATTGCTATCTCCTTGACATAATGTCATTATTTGGTTGATATAACATATAAAAACTAGTATAAATAAAATAGAGATTCCTAGTGTTTAGTATGCAATTGTTGTATTATTATAGCATAGAGATTACAAATCATATATATATATAGACAAATTCTTTGAAAACCTATATAAATTTGACAGTTCAACAATGTTCTACGTAGAACTATACAAGTTTACTCTTACAGTCGGTCTTTTGACTTATCTGGATAAAAATGATCCGCGTAATAAATTGGCGTTTCAATATTTCTCATTGCCAATAGCTGTTGATAAAATACATGAAGAGCCGTAAGCGCACTAATGTATTGGTGTGTTACAGAGTCTAATCTTACAAGCATGTTTGGATCAGTATCTATAATTGAAAACTTAGTATACAATTCTGTAACTTGTGCAAAATCGGTTTCAATCCTATTTAAAAAGTCAAGCAGCTCTGCTTGACCTGTCATTAAATACCGTTCAAGCTCTCTTGGGTTAGAAAGATTATAACTCTCAGGATTTAAATTAAATTCAGACATAAAACTCCTTGTTAATTGGATAATATCTTTCAAATCTCCAGGAAATTTCAAGCATGTTTCAAAGGACGTGCTAACGCATTGTTACCGTTACGTTCATGAGACAAAGGGGGTTTGAATTCTCATTGTAGATTTCCTGGAGACTTGAAAAGTATTATCACGATTAAATACATTTTTTATCGCCGTTACTTTTAATATGCTCACAGGATAATAAAATCTTGTAGCAACAAAGACTACGTTTTTTTTTATTAAAAATACAATTGATAAATCATAAGTATAATTTTAACCGTTCAGCACAACGTTCGTTCGTTATCTCCTCACACTGTTCACTGACTTTTTTCTGCTTCAATCCCTAAGACAAAAGAGTCTAATTATCAAAGAATTATAAAAGTAAGGCTAAATTTAATATCGCCTAATAACTCCTTCCCCGCAAAACCAGCCATTGGATTAACTGGTCTTGCAGGGTTGGAATTAGGACGCGGATTGTTGTCGCACTGATGAATGGACGATGTTGCTCTTTTGATTCATAAACCTGTGGTATTCAATCGGATCGGTAAATACCGTTGAAACCTTGGTTTCTGGATCAATGTAAGCCCATTCAACCGCACGAGTCTGCTTGAATTTTAGAACGCCGTTTTCCATCTGCGGAAACGCACGCAGAGCTATTCCGTAGAACTCCAGAGCAGCCTGAAGATACGGAAACACCTTGCGATTCATTACAATCTGGTCAGAAACACGATTGGAACTAACTGTCTGATTGTTCAAACTGGCAAGATAAAATCCCAAAACAGCATCGTGTTGGTCTTTCTCCTTGGTACCAGTATAAACGGGATCAGTCCCGCCCCAAACACCATAGTATTTGATGCGCTCAACCAAAAGGTCATAGAGCCTGTCCCAAATGACTCGGTCGATCTTACCACCTTGCTGAACCGCATGGCTATTTGCTTCAGTAACGGCTTTACGCCAGTTGTTGAGATCGTTGAGTCCAAAGAAAGACATACGAGTTCCCAGAGCAACAACCAAAGGATTCGGCTTGATGTGCCTCTGCGCATACTCACGGACGCGCTTTTTGTGGACTTCAAAGTACTTGCTACACAAGGTATTGAGGTTTGTCAATGGCCCGTCAAACTTCTCGACCCATTCTCCTTGAGAGAGATAACGGTCGAAACGACGGTTCCATGCATCCCACAACACCCTGTCTACTTTGAGACCAGAAGCTATAACTTGACGAACCATGAGCTCTGCATCCTCGTCAATCATCTTTCGATCATTGACATCGGTAGTCTGCGTATAGCCGTCAATGGCATCCTCGAGACTACAGATCTGGACGGCTCTATGCTTTTGAAACACAGAAGCATACAGCATAGAAGCATTGACAAACTTGCCAACGGTACCAGAACCCCACCAAGCTTCGAGATCATTCACGACATCTTGTCGCGTATAATCATCCCGCAAATACTCGTCTTTGGGCTTGCACTGGCTAGGCAACTTTGAGTACCGTACTTCTCCGCTGTCAAGAACATCCTTCAGACGCGTAGGCCATCCACGACCTTGAACAGGAAGGAATGACCTGGTTGTTCCATCTGAAAGCTTCCACTCTGGATAGGTATCTCCTTCGTGATACTTGAAAATGCTGTATTCGCCAAAACCATTCGGCGAACGCACAGCAATAACAACTTTTTGACCATCGAGATTTCCGCCATCCATCGTACGATAGAAGAGCTTGAAGAAATCGTCTTGATCACAACCACCATGGGATTGATACATATCAATCCAGTCAATATCATTGACAACATGGACTTCCAATTCGTCACAACGACGAATTTCTCCGGGTTCGACCATGATCTTAACACCGGCCATGTTTGCCATTGATTCTGAAACGACTTGCTCATACAAGGCACAAGGTACTGGAATCTTGTCAGCCAAAGGACGCGCAGAACCTATGGCCAGGGCTTCGAAAAGCCACGGCGAATCGGTAACTTTCATGCCCATGGCGCGCCACCGCCAACCAATAAAACCCATACGGGCCTGAGACTCTTCGTCCTCTGGATCTACGCGATCACGCCAACTACGCTGCCATATATTACGCCAGTTGATCATGTCTCTATCGTTGATTGAGTCATTGTAAATTTTCTCATACTCTTCATAAAGCCATTGATCCATTTCGTCGTACTTAAACAGCATCGGAAAGTTTGAAAGCGTTTGATCGTCAGTATGCACTCTCGTCTTGGCGCACTGTTCTTCTGCTAAGAAACGGACACCGTTAGAATAACTGAGCTCAGACTTAAGGTTAACAGAATCGGTAATTAGGTCAACTTTATTGCCTTCACGGTCAATCGGCTGATCGACGACAAAAGCGTTGCCCTTGTATATACCGTCTGGAGTGATGATACGGACATTGAACACCTTTGCATGGCGAGCCGTTTGAACTAGATCGTTGCGAACAAATGCATTGTAAAAATACTCATTTGGATCTTCTCCGCCTTCGGGCTTGAAGCTGGGTATATTCTTGATCGCAGCTTCAATAACCCTACGAGATATGACCATCGCGCCATCCAAAAGACGCTCTGCATAAACCACAGAGGGCTTGTACTTTCGTTTGATTTCGTCTTTCTCACGACTGTATGTATCGCAGGCGACATGAGAAATCTTGAAATCATCCACTTCGAAATGGGCGTTCAACAGAGTCGGACGATGCAAAGCCTTGAGGCGCTTTGCAGTCTTACCCCCTGCTTTCACTTGGTATCCCAGGGCTTTGAAATTACCAAGCCATTCGACTGGTTCCTTGCTGGATCCATCGACAACCTGAACAAAGACAACCTTTTCTTTGTCAACCATAGCATACTCCAAACGAGGATCTTGAATGAGTTTCTTTACTTGCTCAAGATCCTGCAGATTTGAAATATTCTTACGGTGGATAGAACCAAATCGATAGTAACTCTTACCAGAATGTATGAGGGCTTGACGAAGACCACCAATATCGTAAAAACCATATTGGTCACCGCTACCACTGCGCAGAGGGCCATTGGCATAGGCCCTCATGCGCTCCTCAGGTATAATAGACATTTTTTTACCCCTTTTTATTTTTGTTTTTTATGAACTTATAACCAATAACAAATATCAATTTCTAGGATGTTGTTCTTTTGCGAAATGAAAAAAAAGACACAAAGAAATCGATCATGACTTTATATCCTTTTATTGCGTAACGAACGACAATGATTGGAAAGGTAACAATCTTAACAAGTATAAATATAACACTGAAGAAGTCCTTCAAGGCGGAACGCCATTTATCAATACTAACTTTGAGCGTATCGGTAAAATGAGCGTAACAACTCTTGCCTAAAAGCAGGGCTTTTTCACTATCATAATTGTAATGTAAAAATCTATAGCCGGGAAGTGACAGAATAGTTGATATAACACCAGCGCCCAATGCAACGAGACCGTTTGCACCGAACGCAATGCCAATGATGAATGACAAAAACAAAGAGTTTACAAGATTAAAAAGAGGATACTTATAGCTAAGTTTACGCCAAATTGGCACTCGGGCTGCAATCATAAGCTCAAGAATCGTTGAGGTTATAGCAAGTATAACCATCATAGACAAAAGCATAGAATCTTTTTCCTTCCCTTTCTTTTTATAAACTAATAACGGTAGGACATTGTATTCTCGGACTTCGGGCTTCGGGCAGGGAATCAGGCACTTCTCGTCCCGACTCCCTGCCGTACTACCCGTAGTCTGACTAGGCTGATTAGGCTTCGTCAGTGTTCCAGTTCGCCATGAGATTGGCGACTGTTTCACTTTGCGGTGCGGGCACCCTGCCTGCATCCGAAGTGTTGGAACGAACGCTATTGGTCCAGAGGTCAATAGCGACAATCTCATTGTTGACAACGAGAGAGAAGCGACCACAAGGCGCATGAGTCGGATCAAATGTCGGCTCAAGCTTCTTGATGTTCGGATCCTTTTTGTCAACGGTCGTACGCTGCTGGGCGCCCGACCAAGTGGTTGCCCACTGCTGGCTGAGACGGTTCAAAGCGTCAATGTCCTTCTTGGCACCAGAGATCCGCTCTTGCGACCAGTTCTCACTGATAGCCTTGCTGTTGATGCTCTGACGAATCAGATGTGCTTCCTTGCGCAACTTGAAGATGCGCTTGTAGTTCTCGGTCGTGGAATCCACGAGATCCAAGAAACCCTGCCCTGCCATAGACTGGCTACGGTCAGAGCGTGAAAGCTCAAAGGAAACGACCTCAGGGCCGACACGGTCAACGGTGTTGTCCGACGGCATCTGATAGCATTCCTTGATTCGGTCGGTGCTGGTCCTGAGAAGATGCATTGCATCAATGGCACCAGCAGCCTTAAAGGTATTGACGAGTTTGGCAATGCCTTCTGGATTTGCACCGAACTGTTGCCAGAACAGGTTCATACCAGATGTAAAGCGCATACCCAGGTTCTCCAGAGTTGCAGCAAACTGCTCCTCGGTAGCCTGAAGATTCTCTGGCAAGTTGCGGTTGGCAATCAGGCGCAAGAGATCCTCGAGGGTAATCATTTCGCCATTGAATACCATTTCAACACTCATCTTCACCGGCTTGAAAATACCAGTGACGAGCTTGGAATGGCGGTTTTGCTTAACGGAAAAGTGATCGATAATCGAAACACGATGCAGGTTAGCAGATTGCAGGGTAACATAACCTGGGTACGACATACCCGAGAATGTTGCCTGAAACGGAACACGACGGCCCTTTTGAAGGGTTGTCGTTTTGCCCGTGGTCATGATCGAGGACGGATCAGTGACCAAGAGACTAAAGTCTTCTCCGCCAGCAAAGGCGTCTAAGACATCAATATCATTAGACATTTCTTTCTCCTATTGAGTTAATTGTTGGATGTATTATTGGGCATATTATTTTGGTGTTTTAACGGGTCGAGCGACCCTGTTTTTTGCATGACCTGAAGCAAATTACTTCAGGCCACACAAAGAACATTAGATATCTTGACTGGGAACCAAAGTCTCGACAAACTTACCAGAGGCAAGCTTATCCGCACGATCAAGATTTTCCTGGTATTTCGGGGAATACTTGACCTTGTGAATTTGGTTTCCACGTGCTACTCCGCCGATGGGGGCTTTGAGCAAACCCCACACTGCGGTGGCTGCGGTCTTGATAACCGTAGTGGTAGCAATAACTGCAGCCGTACCAGTGTCGACCAATGCGACTACTGGAACGACAGCCAATTTGCTGCCGAAATATGAAGCACGAGTCTTCGTTTTAAGAAGACTATACTTGGTTTTTGAGGCCATTTCACTTCTCCTTGTGAAATATTGATTTGGATTTATTGTTGTGGCATATAGGGCATTAAAAATGCGCACATATGCCAGATGCGCTAACGCTGTTGTTATTTCCTGTCGAGGTAACTAACAACTGAATTGGTGACGCTAGCAAAGCCAGCAATCGCCAAGCCAGAGCCGACCACGTCAATCCAGTCCTGCGAAGCATCAAGGCCAAAGGTGCCCAAAATGGACACATTGCCCAGCCACGCAAGAAGGATTGCTGCAATGATAAAGAGACGGTCGGGGTTGCCCACGACTGGAATCTTCTCCACTGCAGGAACGATGTCGGTAACGAGAGTGACCACGCTGGAAGTCACAAGTCCCATAAGGACGAGCAGAGCAACGGTGTACACTGTTAACCTAGCCTTTCATGCATTAGGTAATTGCGGTGTATGTTCTTGTCCACTGTTACCGCAATAGCAGCAAACAAGTATTATTTATTCGTCCCTTTGTATGAGCAAACTTTACGAACACCAGTCCAGGTGCCCGCTAGTACAAATGCGAATATGGTTAGATATATTGATATTTTAGCTGGTTTATTCACCGTATTCGTCCAAACTATCGTTTCGACTACGGGTTATACTGTGGTAGCATTCGTTAAGCTCACGCATCTGATTGTCAGTGCAGTTGATTACACGATTATCCGTGAACCAAACTGAACACTTTCTGCCAGATGTGTATGAGCCAGCTATCTCTTTACCATCTTTGTCTGTCCAGTATGACTCAACATCTCCGAAAGCCCAGTCGTGGCAAGCAAACTTGTGCAGCTCACTTAGGATTGACTTGGCTTCATCGAAATTGACAGGTATGGACAGGTTCGTTATATTTTCCATTGTTCTCCCATACGATGGATGATTGTATCGGGTCATTATTTTAACATGACTCTCTTTGATTGAATGGCATTGTCTAGGCAATCATCACATATGATTGCACTATAAGAATGCCCTTCAAAATTCGAGCCATAGGTAGATACTATTGCCAAGTAGCTACCCATGGCTAGAGTCTGCGTTGTGGGCGCGTAGTAAACTACTGCTTTTTCACACAACAAGCAGGGTGTAAGTGCCATTGTTTATGAGTACAATTCATGCTTACGGTACTTCTCCAACATAGTCGAGATACCTTCGCGATAGTTGTCTACAATGGCTTTTGCTTGATCAAAATCTACGCATGACATAGTGTAGTTATGATGATCAGAAGCATCACCAGTAGGCGATTGAACTCCAAACTCAATTTGCGTAATAGGAGCAAATTCTGAGTTAGGCTTGTACCAGCGCGCGTTGAAGGAAGTAATCATACCTTTGGGCATGGAGCGTCCATCCCTGCGGTAGACTATAAATCCATAAACGCTCATTTCGTCTGAGTTATAATCATTATTTTCAATACTGAACATTATTTATTTTCCTTTTTTCTAAGATACACAATTAAAATACATGATATACAAACTGCCATTATGATGGCTTCAACACTGAGTGTTTTACCTACAAAACACATGTCCAGTTGGCTTGGACCTATGTGGTTACATTGCTCAAACTCATACCTTGACTCTTTAGTTATGCATTCAGGCACTGTGAAATGGTCGTTTAGATAACCTGTAGGACGCCATTCTTCCCAATGCCACCGAACATATGCTTGTTGGTCAAAATCCCAGTAGCTGGGCTTGGTATTATTGAATACCTTTTCAAGGCACTTTTCATCATACTCAGCTGGATACCAAACTTCTCGTTGAATTTTCTCATCATGAAACATATCGAAACGATACATAATTAGATTAAAAGTAAAGACAACGAAAACAATACTAAACAAACTTTTGATTTTCGTCATATAGGTTTCCTTATTTCTTCTTCGATTTTATGGATTATTTTACCCAACTCAGAATCAGAATCTATCTCAGAGACAAAGTCATCATAACCAGATTTTACTGATTCTTTGAAGTAAGGCAGGTTGTGGGTTATTAACCTAACCACCGTTAAAATTGCGATGGTGGCTAGGTTAATAAAGCCTAACAAGATCAACATTACATTTTATCCCAGCAACTTGGACAAGTACCAGAAATTAGCTCTTCGCGTTGTTCTGGTGTCCAATCGGGCAAAATGCATTGAAGATTAGGTCGGGTGGGGCTACACAGTAACTCATAGGTTTCTAAAGTTACTGAATGATAGCCGGTTTTGTTACATTGTAAACACTTGGTATTGATATATACCCAGCGTTCGTCGATAGGGCCTTCGACTGATTCGATACCTAGTAGCATTAGATTCTTCCTTTGTCAATTGCGTCGTTGATTTGATAAATCATGTTGGATGTCAGGTCATCGTCTTGTACGATTGACAATCCACCATTTGGGTATGCGGTTTTATGTCCATGGTCGGCTATGTCTTTTGCTTGTTCTAGCGTAGGAATATTGACCGCATAAATACAGTCGTCGATGAAGTCAACGACATGGTAAAAGGGTTTACCTTTCATTGTTCTAAATCTCCTTGAAATTGTTTTTTGATTTCTTCAATATCAAGATTATAAGCAGGATCGGCAAGATCGTGGTTTATCTGCAACAGGGTGCTATCAAACACGTCCAATGCGGATTCGTACGGATCGTTTTCATCGTAGCTTACTTGTACGCCGTTGTTTGACTCAAAGTCAGTTCGAGCTTGGGTGTCCTCGGGCGAGGTCATCATAAGCTCAAGAGACCTAGCAAGTACTTCAACATAGCGTTGCTGTATGATACCGGTGGTCAAATTCAGGCGATCAAGATAATCTTTTGTGGGTTCAGGTGGGCAAAGGGCATACCGACTGGCAGTAAATGCGGTATTCACCATATTGTTAATAAGGGTGTACGCTATTTCCAGATATCGGTATTGTGGGGGTTGTTCAATAAGTGGCATTTTGTCTCCTTATAGACAGTAGATAGTCGAGTGGGCAGGGCTTGCGCCCCACCCACTTTTTCACCTGGTATTCTCCTTATTGGTGTTCGTAAAGTCTGGTTGGTTGCTGACCATAGTTCTTACATTCCTCGAAGAGTTCATCCCAAGCTTTCCTGAGCTCATACTGTACAGCCTGGTGGGCAGTACGGTTGGCGATTTCGTCATCGATATCGCTGTGCTCGAAAATCTGGACTGCTTTCTCGTAGTAAGCCTTGTAGACCTTATCGGATGCTCGATGGTCCGCAAATACTATGTGGAACAATGCTGTGTTGTCATCAGGATACGACATATCCCAATTGTAATGAACTTCTAGAAAGTAGTCTTTCCAGATTTTGGTATAGGTGTCGTAGTAATGATTGTACAGCTGGGTGTAGCGCAGTGAGTTAGTCACAAATACTCCTTTACTTAATCATATTAGTTATCAATAATAACAGTGGGTTTGTTTACTCTGGTAGCATAAGCATAACACTGGGCAGTGCCACGAGTGGTTGGGTTGTACACCCAAACGACATCAGCGTGGTCAACCATCCATTCGTTACGATGGAAGTTTGAATGGCGACCGTCAGATCCGTATAGGCCGGGGCATACATAGACAATCTCTTGTGCTTTAGACAGAATATCTTGTGCTTCAGGGGTTCTGTCACGCTCAAGCATGCTAGCTCTGCCCCAGTAGTACTGGATATAGGTCTTGTTGGGAATAGCCGCAATGAAAGGCACATTGGCCCGAATTGCTGCTAGAGCCAACGCTTCGTCGAAACCTTCCGCCATACCGCTGATAACGGTCAGGCTATCGCCATGTTCGACCTTCGCTTGGGCTAGAAGGTTTACAAGTTGGTTACGAACTTCAATATGCTTATTGCCGTTGAGAACCAGCTGCCGAGAGCCAGTTCCCGCTATACGAAAGTTATTCACCGTATTGGACATAGATCTCTCTCTTTGGTCGACGCAGCGCCCACCACAGGGCTCCAGCGATGCCGTCGCCACAGTAGCGGTTGATGCGATAACGCCTCATAAAACGCCTTATAAATGCTTTCATTGACTGTTCTCCTTGATTAATCAAAATTATGGTCTTGGGGAATAATGCGAACACGACAAGCTTGTTTATTACGGGCTTTCTTTTTGTCAGGAATGGTAGCGGCTCTTAGGCGATTTCCATCCTGGAATGCCTGTCGATCTGCGTCATTCCATCTGTTGGGTGGTTTTACCATTGTTTATCCGCCTTTTACTCTTCGCGAAGTCCGCGATTTTTTAATTTTTTTGCTATTGCTGGGGGAAATTATCATCAATTATTCTATCAAACTGTTCATCAACTTTCCAGTCATAAACTTCAGCTTTACCGGGCTTGGTATGCCTTGGAAGATTGATGTGCTTGACTTTGACGGTATAGTTTGGGTTGTCGGTTAAGATTCCAACAGTATCTTGTAGAATCTTTGTAAACTTATGCGTCATTTTACGAATATGACGTATGTGTAACCAACGACCAATCATACCGGTAATCAAAGCTGTTTGAACAATCGTATAAATATAGGGTAATAGTCTAATCATATATGCTCCTATAGTAGTTGAATAATACTGAGATTGTTGTGACCCTGAGTGTTGTCTTGAAGACGACAACACCCTCCGACATCCTTTGGCCCGGGTCAGGCCAGTTCACAATAAGTTCAGTTACCCCGTACGAGATAACCACGGACAATCTAACCATTCTCCGTCTATCATTTGGGTCTTCATCCCAACGGTCACCCCTGTTATGTGATTACGGTTATACAGAGGTGGACATCTGTATTAAAGTGGGTCAGTTCTTGCGGGGTCATATCCCCACTCACAGCAGACGGTTCCTTCTGCGAGTGAGGGGTGGTTACCCCATTCAGGTTTGACCTTCAAGAACTGGAAGAGTTTGACAGTACAGTCGTGACACAGAAGAACATCAGGGTACTTCCTGATAATCTCTTCTTCTGGTAGGTCTTCGACTATGCGTGGGTTATCGGTGAATTCTTCATATCCACCTAAGTAATAAGGGTTCAACCTGAACCCACGATATGGAACGCCGTTTACAGTTCCTTCGGTGATTGAATCACAGACGGAACACTGAACGGCGCCAAAATCAAACATCTTTTGTTTGAACGACATTTACTGTTTCTCGGCTTTACTTGCGTAATGCTGGTAAATCTCTTCAAAACGACGATGGGTTTCTTGCTGTTCTGGGGTACGAAGGGGCTCAATCAACTCTTCAAGAGATGAGTTACCTTCGTTGAACTCTTTGTCGAGTTTGGTGAGGCTGTTGTTGACAGCGCTGAGTTTCTTGGTTTCCTTGGTGAAGATACGACGAACCATCAAGGTGACGGAAGTCGCGCCAAAGAGAAACGAGGCTATCAAACCACAGATGTAATAGAAAGTCTTCATATGATTATGGGGTATAGTTCCTTTCTGTTTCAGAACTATGGTAGGGATAGGATTATATGGATATGCTCAATGAAACCGAAGTAATGGGCTTACTTCGGTTCTGACTTTAGCGGGTAGTCTGAGTCCGGACATTTCGTCCAGGCTTGAACCCAACGCTTATCGGCGTAAGAGCCGTCGATAGCGTCGATGCGATGTAACACCGACATTCCCATCACCTGGAAACGGTCGGATGCCTTGTCGCAAGTGGTCTTGACCACCCACATCAGTGGGAGTAGTATCTTTTTCACTTGGTATTCTCCTTATCTGGATGTTAACGAGTTAGGTGTTGACCCCGTAGAGATAGATAAAAACCGCAATACGGGCAGAGCCCTGGGACATGCTTTTATAGGCTTCAAGCATGTCGGCATCGGCTTGTTTGCAGGCATACCAGGCAGCATCGCTGGCAGCGCCCGGGTAGATACCGCTGAACTTATCATTGAAAGCATCCCATATCATGTCGGAAGCCTTCAAGTCAGCGGTCACCCAGCTGTCAATGGCATCAGCACGTGCTTGGCGACACTTTGCGTTCTTCCAGTTGTTCAGAACCTCGGCGAAATAGTCCTGCCAAATCTGGGTGTAGACTCGGTGGTAGTGGTTGTACTTCTTGGATGAGTTAGCCACAACATCTCCTTTGGTGAGTTTGGCATTTAGCGGGTGGTGGATTGAGAGGAAGTCAGTTATGTTACCACATTCCATGGCATACACTTACAAAGGAACTGACCAGTACCTTACTGTGGGTTTTAACCCAGTCGATGGTCTTACACAGCGTGTCCATCCTTATAGGATACATATAACCTTTGTTTAGTGACGCGGTATCCGTGGGTACATGTTACGTCAGTATTCGGCAGTGGTGTGTGTGTGTGCGGGGCACCCATAATCTGACAATAGGTAGGCTGAGAGCAAAATGTTCAGCGTCCAGCATATGGGTACCCCCCCGCACGCACCACGCAAATGGTGTTTGTCCAACAATAAATCATTATTTTATAACATAATGACTATAAAATTGACAAGAGATGGTGCTCGTTATAGGTAACGAAGCCGAAACCTGCGATTAGCTGCATATATGGCAGCAAGGTATTACGCACTAAACCTAGACATGTGGGTCGCACTCGCGAATGAGCCGTCTAGCACGAAGGCTTAAGACCGTACGCTCCTGAGATGACTCCCCTATTTTATTTTGCTTGTTACGGTGCCCAGCCGAACAAGACAAATGGTCATTCCTACCGAACAGATGCTAGCCAGTTTTGGTAGTTGGGAAAGGTGTCGATTTGAATGCGACCTTCCTCATCTACCCACTGAACTAGTATGTTCTGGTATGAATTGATATAGCGAGTTGTTGATTCTTGGGCGGCTTGGACAGCCTGTGCTTGGATGTTCGGTTCAGACATACATATGTCCCCTTGAATAAATGAATATGAACTTTGCTCAAACGGGCAGAGCCGGTGCTCGCGGGCAGGGTTCGTTCTCGCGGGCAGAGCCGGGTCTCGCGGGAAGAACTGGTGCCCGGGGCTACAACGGCTAAATACCGTTATAACTCAAATAACGCCCCACAGGGGCAAGCCACTTTCGTGACAAGCCCCCGTGGGTAGTTACTAGGCCTTCTTCAACAGGCGAGCAACAAGGGCGTTGCTGGTTCCCGACGGCTCACGCTTGCGCAAGTCAAGTTGGATGCCACCATTGTTGTCAATGTTGACATTCAGGGTCTGACTGCGCACGCCTTCTGCCGTCGTGTAGACGCCGAACTCGTCGGTCGTCTCGGAAACAGCCATCTTCAGACTGGAAGCCTTGAAGACGAGCACGAGGCGCTTGTCCAGCAAGGCCTTGTCATCTTCGGTGGCTTTTCCGTCAGCAGCGGCTGCGCGAGCGTCGTTGAGGGTCTCAATGACGGCTTGGATGTGCTCGGCCAACGGGAAGTTGACGAGCATCTCGCCTTCAAGGATGAACTGGCTCACGACCTGCGGGATGAAGCAGGCCACGGTCTCTTTGACACCGTCGGCGAACTTGGGACGGACGAGACCACTCTGTACGGAAATCAAGTTTCCGATGAACTTCGTGGTACCCGTCTTCTCAGAGACGACCTTGATGCCTTGTTTGTTGCGTGAGACGGCGTTGACCTGTAGAACCGTCATATCGGTGGGATAGGTGGACATTGGGTGGATGGTTCCTTTGCTGGGTGATGGGTTGATAGGTTAGTCTTTAGCCAGAAATGACTAGAGGCCACGCAAATATTTAGAATAATATCTAAAACTAAAAACATATGAATTAATTAATATGCAATCTAGTAGGCCCCGACCCTCGCGGGCCGGAAACTACTAGCGGGCTACGCGTTTGGGCTGAACAAACGGCCGGGGGGCAGGCTTCGGCAGACCATGGTGTGCACGAGACTGCGCAACCGTTTGACAGACGTCACTCACGTGACGCTCCTTCCGCTGAATCTCTTCCTTGCAACGTCCACAAAGGAACATGCGACCTCCTTAAGTCGTATAGAAATTTATAATAATATGCTTGTTGTAGAGCCCAGCCCTCGCGGGGCCGGTACTCACTAGGCGAAAAGCTCTTGGCCCATCATCTCACGAATCTCAGCCATGGAATAAGCGCTGAAATCCCTGAAAGATGAAGTAACCAAAAAGTTCTCGTAGCAGCGGCGGTTGTGCTCAAAGTCGTCGTGTTGGACGTCTTGACCACAATTACCGCAATTCCATACGTACATAGTTTCTCCCTGTGGGACATACCACGTATATGAATTTGTAATAATATGACCAAAGAAAAGTCCTGACCTCGCGGTCAAGACTCTTCCATGGGCAGTTCCAACTGTTGGCCGTGATAGCGCTTGCGAATACGCTGAAGCGCTCGCATCTCCATCACTTCCGCGTAGTGCTTGTCGCACAACGCACGACCAAACGGATACTTCTTGGGCTGGTCCTTGAAACAATGACCTTGGCCTGGCTGAAGTAATACCGTACAGGGATTGAACTGGCAATAAGTACGCCTCTTGTTAACGCTCATGAGATCCTCTCTCTGAAGTGAATAAATGGCATATAGATAATTTATAATAATATGAAATCTGAACAAGAAAGACCCTAGCTACCACCGTCGTGGTCATTCGGGTCTTTCTGCGCTCGTAACCTGTCAAGTTCGTGAAGGCTTACCTCGTGAGGATTGGGAATGTTAAGCGCTGCATATATATTTGTAATAATATGCAATCAGGTAACCCAGCCCCTAGCACGTCGGCCAGGGGACTGGGTGGAGGTCGGCGCTATTGTCGCAGCTCGAGCGTCGCACTTAGCGATGCCACCGTTTCGCCGCGTTCTCACGAACCATCGGCGCTCCACATAAATATTTATAATGATATGCAATCTTCGTTCCTAAACCGGCGAAGCCGGTAAGGAACAGGACTCTAGATGCGCTCGGACTTGCGGTCAGATACGATACCGATGCACAAGCCAACAATGGCTCCAACAATCGCTAGCGTAACGTTCGCAAGAAGAGCACCAAAGTAAGATGTCTTCATTGGTCGATACCTCCACAGAAATATTTATAATAATATGCACTAAGGACAGCCCGACCCTCGCGGGCCGGACAATCCTAGACCAACGTAGCGCGAACTCGACGCTTGCGGCGTGAGACTCGTGCTGCGATGATGGTGTCATGATGGGGCTTACAGTGCCAAGAGAATCGGCTGGTGCGCATCCAAGTGAGGCGTGCGCGTCCGGGCCGAAGCTTCTTGTCACAGAAGGCACAATGCTCGTACTTCTGGTTGATAGTCATGGTTCTCCCGCGGGACATACCGCACAGAAAACATTTATAATATAATATGCAAAATGAATAACCTAGCGCTTGGGCGCTAGATCATCCACGAGACTGAGTGTCTCGATGAGCATCCTGCGGAGCTCAAGGCGCTCCTCCGTGCTCATCCGATGACCACCCATGTGAAGACCACGGTAGATCTCGTTGAGCCTCGTGTACCACCACGCTCTCTGTGGAACCATCATTACCTCCTGCGGGACATACCGCATATAATAATTTATAATGTATGCAATCTAATTCCCCAACCGGCGAAGCCGGTAAGGGAACCAAATCAAACCTCTTCTTCTTCGCAACGCAGCTCAATTTCCAACCGATCCATATCGATCAAATCCCACTCGTGATCATACTGATCAAGGCAGAATTGCATCAAAATGGCAAATTGCTCTTCTCTCGTCAATGGTCGCATAAACCCTCCTCAGAAAAAAATTTATAATAATATGAAAACGAGCGAGTCAGACGCCGAAGCGTCTGCTCACCCAAGTTGGATGGCTACCGAACCAAAGTGACGCTTGGCGTGAGGGAGTAGCAGTCGATACGAAATCGCTCTAGACTCCGAACCAAAGGGTTCACTAAGTTCTTGGGTTGCCCAAACCCGCATAAATATTTATAATAATATGCAGCTTTTTGTCCCTCACCCCAAGATTCCGGGGTGAAGGACATGGCACTAGGCGAAAGGATCAACGGAACTAGGTTCCGCGTGTGATACATTGAGACGGAACCACGCACGATCAACCATCTGGTTGATGCGTGACAAAATGGCCACGTACTTCAAGACACACACAACGAAACCAGCCGTAAATCCTAGCAGCCAAGCCAGAATAACGACAAGCATCAGCATGATGCCTCCTTTCATATAGATGGTTTATAATAAAATAATATGCAATCTTTGTCCCCAGCCGGCCGCAGGCCGGGGACGTTGGTCAGGCGCTCTTGCGCTTCCCGCGCACGACCCATAGAACGCCAAAGACAGCGGCGTTGACAAGGGCCATGGTCAGAGAAGCAAGCAAAGCACCAAAGTACGATGTCTTCACAAGCGGACCTCCTTTCGCAGATATATTTATAATAATATAAATAATCAGCAACCCAGGCCCTCGCGGGCCGGAGCTACCGAACCACGTCACAGAGCCGGGGGTTTGAGGAACTCACCGATCTTGCGATAGTGAATGCCCAGCTCTTGCGTGACAAACGACTTGAATGCGCTGATCTCTTTTTCCAGCTTCTCAAGCTGATTAGCTGCATCCAGCAACTGATCAAGCGAGTAGAAGTCCGGAACCACGATTTCAGCTTTGATGCCGTTCTTGAAATTCACAAGTCCCCCTTTCTTGGGTACGAGTAAGACAGTACACGGGATTGTGCACTTGTTCTCATATAAATGATTTGTAATAATATGCAAACAAATAACCACAACAACGCTCTGCCTTACTTGCACAGAACGTTGAAGTGGTGACGAGCCGGACAGGGAATCACCCTGGCAAATTCTCATCGGTGTCTCACACACTAATGTGCTCCCTTCAGAGACGACACCGACAGTCATCCACATAAGTATTTATAATAATATGCAAACTTTGTCCCCGACCGGCCGCAGGCCGGGGACCGGGTCACACCCGCTTGCGGATCACGAAGAACCCAATGCCAGCGACGATAGCGCTGACCAAGGTCATCGTGAGCGAAGCGAGAAGCGCACCGAAGTACGAAGTCTTCACAAGCGGACCTCCTTTCACAGAAATATTTATAATAAAACAATATGTCCTTGTATCAATATGACGACTTTGTCCCCAGCCGGCCGCAGGCCGGGGACGTTGGTCAGGCGCTCTCCTTGCGCTTGTCGATCGCGATGCCGATGCCGTAGCAGACGGCAGACAGCAAGCTCATCGTCAAGAACGCGAGAAGCGCACCGAAGTACGATGTCTTCACAGGCGGACCTCCTTTCGCAGAAAGATTTATAATATAAGGGGTATACCTACGTAGGCTAGTTACAAAAAACATCTACGGGTATACAACAATCATTACCCCCTTAAATTTTTTCCTTATATCTTATATATTTGAGTTTTTATAGCTTTATATGGGTTAGGCTTGGTGGAAAATATTTTTCCCCTATTTTTTTACATATTAAGAAAATTCCAAAATATTTCTCTCTAGGAGTTGCAAAACACCATTCGACCTGCTAGCGTTCTGCGCGCCATAACAATCAACTATCCTATAAGGAGGATAAACCAAATGGCCCCCAAGAAAAAAACACACAATACCAACAATAACCAAGAGGAATTGTCATTCTCTGACATAGAGGACCTCTATAGTTCAACCGCCAATAAACTTGGTGTTAGACAAAAAGATGACTGGGCTTATGATTATGACTCAGACAGCTACGGTAACAACGACTGGTGACCAATATTATTCTCCATACGAAACTCCCCCCACCATCACACCAATGCCAAACACACAAAGGAAAGAAATGAAACACACCAGTGAAAAAAAACTATTAATAATATCAGAAGAGCTAGTAAAGTCCCCTAACAAGAATCAATTCCTGTCACTGTTTACAAAAGAACATGACATAATCGTTATAGATTATGATTTTTTAAAGAATGATGATCAGGAAGTAAATTTACGATCTAGGACAAAAAAGATATACATGAGACTACGACCCTATCTGGAGTTCGGATATAGCCATATGGTGTATGTCGGATATAAAGATGATGGATATTATCTCCTAGATCTTTTTATGGACAAAGGTATTCTTTTTGATGGCGCGGTTTTAATTAACTGCAACCTCAATGACTACCCGCATTGGAATAGCCAAAAACTAGCACCATTGTTTGAAAAGACACCAATCTGGAACTTTTATTCCAAGAATCATCCTGGGTGTAGGAAGCAGGGATTGGACAACTTCATGATACCCACTAGGCGCTCACCACAGTTTAGCTCCAGGTATGCATTGGAGACCTATGGTGTGATTACCTACGGTGTCTATGGTAGGTTATCTTTACTGGAACCGTCTGGAAACGTCCAGATGTTGTCTAGTTTAGGTTAAAACCATCGTCATCATTATAGTCCAATAGGTCGTCGTCATCAACTAGTCCATTTTCAATAAAGAATTCGTTCCAATCATCGGAACTAATTTCATGCTGAATGACTTCATCAGAACCTAGTCCACGTATGATATCTTCTGCGGTTATGTCCAGCGACATGGCCGTAGAAGTAATCATGTCCCATTGATCTACTGTAAGTAAACTAATGATCAAGGTATCCTCATTTTTTGCGTGAGCCGTGACAATAACATTGTATTTATCAATTTCTTCACCGGATGGATTTGGAATAAAATCTTGTTCAAGTAATTCTGGGTTCCTAGAACCGCAAGTATTCTCTCAGCATTTTCCAAAATTCCATCATGGAATCTCATTTCTGTTAGTTGATAATAATAGTAATAAAATAATCCTAACTAGTATATCATTTAATTCTGGATTACTATGATATACATATGACTAGATCTGTCGGAGCATTGGGTAGGTTGATACCAAAATCAACTGGTGGCCGAGTAGCATTGGGTGGCGCGGTTGGTATTGGTGGACTAGCTGGATATCGCATAATGTCTAATCACACACAAAGATCCAGAAACACCGCAGCACTTTCGAATAGCTTAACAGCTGCAGCTGAAGAAAATCTAAATAATATTCAACTTGTCCCAGTTCACGGAAGAGCGATATGAGATCATCAGGCAGTTTAGGTAGATTAATTCCAAAATCAACTGGTGGTCGATTGGCATTGGGTGGTGCGCTTGGTGTTGGATTAGCAGCAGGAGTTGCGGGTTATAGAAATCGTTCTTCTGGAAGAATGACCCAAGAGCAATTTGACGCGTTACCCATAGCACAAAGAGCTCCACATATGATACAAGCAGCTGACGCAATGTCTCCTGCGCAGGGACAAATTATGAGACAGAGATTAGCCGCTGGTAATTTCCCAACGGCTTAGAATATAAACTATAATAGTTGTAAATGTTAAAAAAAATAAAAAAATAATTTTGGCGGCGAAAAGCGGATGATTAATGGGTCAAATATCTTTTCAAGCGATAGGGCAAGTCCAAACCCCAAAGTCGTCCCTTTAGAAAAACAAATTCCAGATATTAAATTCTCTAACGCAGGCAATACGGCAGAAAAAATATTAGACATATTTAGTTCTGAGCGGCGAGAAAAAAGCCGCTAATGCAATAGAAGAGGTTTTTGCCGGAGATTTTTTACAAAGCAGGTTTGAATTTCTTCCTGGACGAACAGTAACGGGAGAACAGGCTCTATCCAATATCGACAGAGTTGGCTTTTCTCATAACATTCGGTGACCGAGGCATTATACGGTCTGTTTGATTTTCAATCAAAAACTTTAGTATTAAATCCACGAATGCTAAGTAGTCGAGCATCAACGTTAAAACGTAAATACAGTACATCTAATTCTTTGTATACTGTTTTTCATGAAATAGGTCATGCAGCAAGCGAGCAAGTGGGATTTAGACTACCCCTCGATGAAATGATGCGAGCAAGGATGGCACTTGAAAACCCTCTTACGCCGTTTGCAACAGAAGATAATCCCCTAATTGATAGATTTTTACAGCATATAGGTCAAGCAGAAAAACATGCAGACAGTTTTGCGGAAGCTGCATTGGGTGTAGACGCAAGAAGTAGCGTTCGTGGAATAAGCCCATATACCACAATAGGTGAAAAGCTTGACAGTCCAATCTTTAGACGCAATGCGCACCCTGCAGAATTAGTAAGGGTGGGGAGAGTAAGACCTGACCTAAGATTGGGCGTTGGTGGATACATTAATGTTGGAACACACCATAGAGATCTTGAGTCGTTAGTACGGCCTAAAAGATGAACTTTTTGTTCCGATGGGTCGGTGGTTTCCAAGACGTATCAAATTTTGGAGATGGCCAAGATTATTTACGGACGAAGAAGGACTGCTTATCATGCACGACATAAAGTGTTTTCTGATTCCTACGAGAACACTCCAGCGGTTATAAAAAACAACGCTTCAGTAGTGACGGAAACATTAGACGCAGCTGATACTTCAGTTGCTAGAGACGTTGCCAGGAATGCAGATCTGCCATCTGGTTCTATAAGTTCTGTTGAAAAAATTATAGAGACACAACCAGATGAACTATATAGAAAATACCTCAAACATCTTGGAGACGTAAAATCAGAAGGAGGTGTTTTAAAAGGAGATCTTGATACTGGATACAGAGCTTTTGATCACCGAACTATGTCGGACGAGGCGATAAGGCGTTTATCTAGTGAAGTTGGTGATGGTTCTACTGAGGCGATTGAACAAACTGTAAAAATATTAGACAAAAATCAAGTATTTGTTGATGAACAAATTATAAGGGAATTTGAAGAAAGAGCGCACCGCTCTCGGTAAAATCAATGTTTCCTATGCAGGCAGGAATTTTGAAGATATACAAGCAGAAAATCCGGGCAAATCCCTTGATGAAATAATAGAAATACATAAACGAAAACAAGTTGAAGTGATGAAGGCGGGCAGAAAGGTTGCTGATGACAGCGTCCTTGCTACGGTCTCGACTAAAGTTCCAGACCGCACCAGTATGCCCTCGGCTTCAAGCGTAGTAGATGACGCAGCAGCAGTAATAGCAGAACATACACCTGTGACACCAATTGCCAGTGCAACCATCTCATCTACTGCGGCTTCTTCAACTGCATCAGTTGGACCAGGAATCAGAATTCCACGGACCAGCAGGCCATGTCGGACGTGGTGCATCCGCAGCAGCAAGTGGTGCTAGAGGGCTGATGCCAAAATCAACAGGTGGAATTTTACGGACTTGGTTTGGCAGTGGGGCGGCGCTGGAGTCTTATATATGTCGCACAGAAAGAATAATAGACAGAGACAAAACAGGGATTACTAGTACTACATTTTGTTTGTTTGACAGTGAAAATAAATATTTAATTGATTTGTTTTATTTTTTTGGTTAGTTTTAAAAACTACATTTTCTACATTTAAACGAAATAATTTTGAGATTTTTAAATCATTTCCATTATTGAAATAGAATAATTCATTGTCATCACGATTTTTCATCATTGACCATTTCAATTGTTTCGGTCCAAGAATCGCCACACTCTCTGCATGTCACAGAAAAGCGCTCTTGATTGTCTTTTACGGTTAGTGGATTGATCAATATATTCATTGGGTATGGGCAGTCTGGACATGGCTGCAGTTCCAATCCATGATCACTGAAATGACTACTATTTTGATTCATTGAAAACTAGATCTTTGATAGTTTCAAGTAGTTTTGGGTCTTGTTTGAGTTTGTTAATTGCATTGTCTCTACCTTGGGCAAAATTTTCGCCATTATAAGAAATCCATGCTCCCTTCTGCATGAAGATTTCCGATTGTATAGCAAGATCTAATAGCGAACCCACTAGATCTACACCCATACCGTAACGTATGTCAAACTCTGCCACCTTAAGTGGGGGTGACATCTTATTCTTGATAACTTTTGCCCTTACTGTAATACCTACTGCATTGCCCTCTTTGTCTTTTATGTCCTCTTTTTTGCGTAAATCTATACGCACTGAAGAATGAAAGCGTAATGCCATGCCTCCAGGCGTTGTTTCTGGATTTCCAAACATAATTCCAATTTTGTTTCTCATCTGATTTATGAAAACTACAAGTGTTTTATTCTCATTTGCCAATGCGGTGATCTTACGCATGGCTTTTGCCATCATTCGAGCCTGTAAACCCATTTGATTTGCTTCCATTTCACCTTCTAATTCAGCTTTTGGCACCAGTGAAGCAACCGAGTCAATGATTATCAATCCAATTTCGCCAGTTCTGACTAATTTATCGACAATTTCCAACGCTTCTTCGCCATAATGTGGTTGTGCAAGCAATAATTCGTCTAAGTCAATACCTAAACTGATCATATAACCTGGATCTAGTGCATGTTCTGCGTCAATATATGCACAACGTAAGCCTTTTTTCTGAGCTTCTGCCACTAAAGAGAGCGCTAAAGTAGATTTTCCGGATGATTCAGGACCATATACCTCGACTATTCTACCCCTTGGTAGACCGCCAATTCCCAGAATCTTATCCAGAGTTGGAGCACCTGTTGATATCGATGGCCACTGTTGATGATCTGAATTCCCCAATTTCATAACAGTGCCTGGGCCAAACTGTCTGTCCAATTGTGCAATTGCTATATCTAGTGATTTGGATTCTTCCATGACATTAATTATAGCATAGGTCTTCATGAATTCTTCGCTGAAAACTGATATACTTGCTTAGAGAAAGTGAGAAAACAATTATGATAGAAAGAAATGGACGTTTAGATCTAGATTACAGACGTGCTGTAGTGATTTTGAGAAATAGGATAAAAAATGTTTCTGACCTTCAGGCAATTTGGAAATTTTCTGGTCCTTATATTGAAAAATATCCTTCTATAGAAAGAATTATTAGGGACAAAAAATAGTTTTTAACCTTATTTGACATGTACTGCTATAATCTATTACGGGAGATCCCTAAAATTTAGGGAGCTGTATTATTACATTACTCCGGACACAGCTTACTTATCGTATTTGATAAGAATATGGTTACTATCTTTAACATCTTCGTTCATTAGGGGATGTATTTAAAATGAAATTGTATCAAATTTATCTTCCAGAACTTGCAACATATGTAAAGTACAAAGTGCTGGATCCCGAAAGTATTGATACTCTGATAGAGGAACTGGATAATAAGTCTCCAAAAGATTTTAAATTAGCTATTTTGGAAAATGTAATTTATAACGTAAAACCAGACATAACAGAGTCCCTTAGGATGATGTCTCGTGAAGCGGCTGAAAAATGCATAGACGCAATGTATTATGGCTGCGTGATGCTAAACCCTGGTCTAGATATAGATCTATGGATTGAATTAGCATATGCTAGGGACATAAGCAATAAAGATAAAGGCGAAAAAGATTTTCCAAACTTATCTTCAATCGAAGCGGATATTGCGCAACATATTCAAAATAAATTTGAAAAAAAGCATACAGCACAAAGTAAACCAAAAATAAAAAAAATTACGAAACAAAAGTTCCTTGGACTTCAGGATTATTTAGAAACAAATGTAATAGGTCAAACAGAGGCGATTGAGTCTGTTGTGTCTGCACTAAAAAGATCGCAAGTTGGTTTGAATGATAAAAATAGACCACTTGGCGTTTTCTTATTTGCTGGTCCATCTGGTGTTCGGAAAGACACATTTAGCGACATCTCTGCATAAATATATGTTTAGTGAGGATTACCCAATAGTTAGAATTGATTGTGGAGAATTCCAACATAAACATGAAAATCAAAAATTAATAGGTTCTCCGCCGGGATACGTTGGGCATGATGAAGGTGGACAGTTGGTCAATCAAGTAAAAAAATATCCTCATAGTGTGGTTCTTTTAGATGAAGTTGAAAAAGCTCATCAAGATATTTGGAGTACGTTCTTAAGAGTATTTGAGGATGGAGTTCTTACAGATGGAAAAGGTGATGAAGTAGATTTTAAAAATACCATTATTATAATGACAACAAATCTTGGTAATGAAAAAACTGTTGATTTTTTACTAGGCGGCGGTGCCGGCTTTGCCAGACCAGTAGGAATGAAGCATGCCACGAAAGAACTGCCGCCACAAGAACTGGTGTCAAAAAATACCCTAGATGCAATCAGGAAACACTTTAGACCAGAGTTTATTAATAGGCTTGACAAAACTGTAGTATTTAATCATCTCTCTAGGGAAAATCTTCAAAAAATAGCAGAAATAGAAATGTCTGTAATTCTAGATAAACTTTCAAAAAAAGGGTACAGTATAAACTACACCGACAGCGTAATCGATGCTCTCCTTGAAAGGGGAGTTGATTCGGTCAAAGGTGCAAGAGGGTTATCTCAGGTAAGAAGAGAAAAAATGGAAAATGAACTAGCAAATATTTTAATAAATACGGTACCTCCAAGAGGATCTATATTTGAAATATCCTATACGCCGGAAGATAGTTTTATATTTACTCTCAAAAAACCCTCAAAAACCAAGTCTACCAATAAATAGCATTACTATATAAATGTAATTATTTTTAGGAGGTTTTATGCCCAAGGGTGTAGGTTATTCATCCGCAGTCGCGGGATTAATTCCTAAGTCGGTTTCTGGAAAAATGATGGGCATGGGTGCCAGTATAGCTAGGGGGGTTAGAACTGCTCGGCGTAAAAGCGCGTGGTGATGGCACAAATCTTATTCGTAGGGGTGCGGGACTACATATTAATAGGGCTGGAAGAGCCATGGCCAGACACCCATTAAGAACAGGCGCTGGTGCAATCGGTCTTGGTGGCATGATGGGAGCTCGAGCAATGAATCGACGCGGTAGTCAAAACTACCCAATGTACTAAGGTAGCTTTTTTATATGCCACGTAGTATGATGAGAATACTAGCCCAACGGTGCGGCTAGATCGGCCAATACTCTTAGTAGAGGGCGTACCTCTCGTGTTACGGCGTCCATTGTAAATCCAGCTGCAAGTCCTAAAGGAATATCAGCTAAGATGCGCCACATGAAAAAAAGATCCAACACTATGGGTACAAGATATAAGATGGGATTCCTATTGGGGCTTGGGGGTATGGCTCACGCAAGGGATGTTAATCAAATGCGGAGGATACCGCCCTAGAAGATCGTCTGGAGGCGATTCCGAATAGTATTTGCTATAATTGATGTAAAATGTTGGAGATATTATGAATGATTGGAAAAGTTATATAAATCAAAATGGTGATTTTGAATTACCAAATTTTTTGTACAAGTCTTTAAATGAATTAATGAAACAGGCCCTGGATATGGGAACGCTATTGTCCGATGACCAATACAAATTAAGGGCATATAAAGAGCAAACAAAAAAATTGTTTAAAAATAAATGGTTTGATTTAGCTCAAGCATTAGAGCATTTTAACATAATTGAACCATGCATATGTAATTCTGGAAGAAATTTTGGTAAGGAAACATATTGCGAGATATGCAAAGGGGCAAGATATACAATCAACTCAGCCCTTTCCCCTAACGAAATGAGGGAAATAAGCATGTTTGTTAATGCAGCGCAAGATATTAAGGTTCAAGAAAAACTTACCAAAGGACTGATAAAACTTCTAGAAGATTTTTAGCCATGCAATGTCCGCGCTGTCAGGTGATATTAAATTTTGTTTATGAAGACGTTATAGAAAATGATTTGTCTTCTGAAAAACAAACTGTTCATGTTCAAGAATACTATTGTCCACGGATGTAAAAGCTGCGTAATACAAACCTATAATCAAGATGGACTAATTAAATCAGAATGGATTGACTTCAATGGGAAATGAAATAAAAAAGTTTGATGAAAAAGATGAATTTATGAATAAATTTGAATCATTAAGGCCCGATCTTTTTTTCCCAGTAGAATGGTCAGATGAGGATAGAGAAAAGGCGGTTGAACTGGTAAGACCTCAGAAAACAAGGTCTTCCATGTTTTCATCCATACCCATGACATGTGAGTCGGTAAAGTGTATTTTTGAAAGCACGTGTCCACTTCTTCAGCAAAATTTAGCACCGCATGGAAAACCATGCCCAATAGAAATGTCCATGGTTTCTCAATTTACCGCAGAATACATGGAACAACTTGATGTCAGTCCAGATAATTTAGTTGAAGTTTCAATGGTTAGAGATTTGGTTGATCAAGAAGTTCAATATCTAAGAAAAACAAAACTACTAGCAAAAGAACATTTTGTGCAGGAAAACATAATCGGCATAGATAAAGATGGTAGTCCGATACTCAAAAAAGAACTACACTTAGCGGTGGAGTTGGAAGATAGACTACATAAGAGAAGAAAAGATTTAAGAAATCAACTTTTAGCCACGAGGGAGGCCAGGGCAAAAACTGGCCAAATACAACTGGATACCGCCCAAGCGATCTCTGAGATTATTTACAAAGTTCATGCAATTGAGGTTGAGAATAAAAAACTTATCAAGAAAAAACTTGGCACCTATGAAGCAGATGAATATATATTGGATTCTGAAAAAACAGATAAAAATTTGAAAGATCCAAATTAAATGGCTAGAAAAGCACTTAGTTATCGTGAATATTTGGATATTCTTTTTAGAATGAGGGCGGCCTCACCACTGCAAGAAGAATTTAAGATTCAAGGTGCACCCATAACAAGCGATTTTATAAGAACCAAATTAGATGGCGAGGGTTTTTCCGATAGTGCTTACATGAGAGAATATAAAAAAATTCTTAATACTTACAGTGAGTATTTAAAACAAGGAGTCGAAGACCTTAAAACAGCAGCAAGTAATATAGCAGATCCAAAGAAGGAACAGCAATCTCTCCAAAGGGCATTAAGAAGGCTTTCTCAAGCTGGAGTAGACGCCTTGTATCCATCTGTACTGAGGGCGGAACTTGATGGTGGAAAGTCGCTTCAGAATCAGCTACTGTATCTACTAACAAGAGAAAATATTGACCTAGACTTACTTGCTGGTAGTACAGTTTCTACAAACACCCCCAAGGGCTCAATGCTTAATCTGTTTAGGTTACAGGGACTCAGAATGTCCCTGGATGATTTTAAAGAAATAGGATTACCGAGAGATCTGTATCCATCGCAAAACAAGTATGCGTTTTTGGCAAGATACCGTCACAGGATTTCAGGCGACCTTGCAGAATTTAATCCACTGGTAGATTCAGCACTACCAGGGCCATCGCAGGGTATTCACCCTTTAGCACTGCAAATGTTGAGAGCAAACTATAATATCAAACATACTGCAGAATCTATTGATGATATTACTGTTGCTTACGGAAAGATGAGGAATCCATTTTCATTACAGCTTCTCATGGAGAGAACTAAGCAGATGAAACTAAGAACCATTCCAGACACCGACATTGGTTCAGGTAAACCGCGAACGACCATCATGAACATCATGGGATTTACTAATGAAGACTACAGTAGTAGTAGAACATTTCGAATAAGAACTTTTGACGAAGAAACATCAGGACTTCGGTGATGCACAAATAAGACAATTTGCTGCAGTTGAAGAGGTTATACAGCTTCAGCCAGACGGCACCATAAAAGTTATTCAACCCGCAGCATTAGCTCCAGAAATCGGAGACATACACTTTAGGGCTCCGTATATGGATGTTGCTCACACATATGTCGGTGGAAAAAAAGTGCCGCTGTCTACTCGGTGTTTTTATGAAGGAAAAGGGATTATCCATGATGGATTTGGATGATTTACAAGTAAGACAATTCTTATCGGCATACGATGGCGATGGCGCACAAGCTCTTAGTACATGGAAGGCAATAGTAAAGAAAATGTTACAAACGGTTGATTCAGAGGGAAACAGGGTGATCAATCAGGGGTACAACGCTCTTGCTTTTGATATTGACCTAATGGCTAGTTCTTTAAAGAAACTTGATGCGTGGGATGATGAAGCGGAAGAGTTGTTTAAGAAGTCGCACATTTTAAGAATGACTGACCCCCTCTATATGCAGGACTTAATAGATCCAGTAAAAATAATGATGAGACATAACGAAGATGAAATGATCAGACTACTTGTTGGCGAATCTGGTCCATTTAGCATTGAAGAAATACGAAGAACTTTGACAACGATAATGGGCAGGGAACCAAATCTGGAGGAGATAGAAAAAGTTAATAGTGAAATAACCAGTTATATGAGAAGTCAGATGGTAATCGCCCGAGAATTAATGGAGTCTCCAGAAAATTTAGAAAATGTACTTTCTAATACTAATTTTTTAAAACTTATAGAAGAACTACCGGACGAACAAATCCAAGCTCTGTTGGATGAACTTCAGAAAGGAGCACACACGGGAACCGTAGACGCACTTATGGAACTATATTTGGGCAACTTCATGACTGAAGGTAGGGTTTACGCTCAGTCAGTGGATATACCAGGAATTGCCACGCAGCGACAAACCGGAATGACATCCGAAGCTTATAGGGTTTACGTGGAAAAGCATGGAAAATTTCAAGATGTATTAAGATCTAATAGATTTATAAGAGAAGACAAATACAGCGAATTTGAACAGTTGATAAGAAATATTTTTGCAAGAAGCAGTGCAATTACTCCAACAACTAATATAACTGACGTATCAAGTCTTTCTGATCAATTGTTTGATTTTATATCGACAAAAGAACAGGGTATTCAAAGACAAACAGTAGGAGTACTGTCAAGCGATCTTGATAGGCTTGGTTTAACAACCACGGATAATTTACGTGGCAGTCATTCAGATGGTGGAATTATTGGTTCCATAGACTACAATGAATCAGAAAATAAATTTAGATTTAAATCAGATCGTACTGGAAACTATTACGATATTCCAGACGTTAATCAGGTTGAAGCGGAAAAGATCATAAAGGAATCTTTACAAAAAGCAAGGACTGGAACCCGTTCTGATCTAAGTGTAAAAACGGCTAGTGGAAAAACTTTTACGATAAGAAATCAAAATATACATGATATGGCTATAAGAAGCGTCGGTCTTACGCCATTTGATCAAACACAATTTGACCAAATGATAGACAATGCAGCGTTGTCCGCAAGAATGCCATCAATTAAACCAACGACGATAGATGAGTTGGCGAAATCTTCTACTGTAACTAATGTGTTTTACGGACAAAAAATTGATTCGATCTCAAAGAGGGTAATTGGAGATATTGATTCTGGTGGAATACAACTGGGTAAGATTTACGGAATGGAGGAACTAACTCCAGAACAAATTGAAAACGTAACCAAAGCTGGAATGGAGGTTGAACCAGGCGTTACATCGAGGGGCTTGCTATACGGACAGAATGTTGTACAGAAGGGATTGGCCTTTTCTGATATCGACTATAGAAATAGGGTTATGGGAGTTGCAAGAGCAAAAGCTACCAGTAATATAGCAGCTCAATCACTTGAAATATCAAAAGGACAAGAAGGTGTTCTGGGTAATATTGGTCGATCACTTTCTAGTATAGATAATCCCGTACAAAGATCAAAGGTTATTTCTGCGTTGGCAGATTATTCTCCCCTCAGTTTTGCAATAGGCCAAGGTAAAGAAACGTTATATAAGAATATTTACAGCACAAATGACATAAGCAGATTTGAATCTGGAGCATATGCAAGAATACCGTCTTTTGGTGGCGAGACAAAAGGTTCTCAAAAAATCATAATGAATCTTGAAGATATGGCAGATTTGAAAATACATATAGGTGGAGGTAGAACGGTTGAGTTTGGAGGAGAGTCTTTTACAAAAATATCCTCTTTAAATAGATTTTATGAATCGGTAGTAAAAGATCAATCTTTGCGTAACATGGTGTTCGCGCCGTCATTTGATGACCCCAATTTATACAAAGAGTTGGCTGATCAAATCATAGCTAAACAATTTACTAGATACAAAACATCAGTAGCCGAACCTGGCGCTAAATTAGCAAAACCAATGGTAGAAGAATTTAGTGCAGTGTTAGGAAAAATATTTGGTGATAGTGAAAGTATTGATAAAGTCATGGCACAAAATGCATTCACAGAGTCTTTTAAAGATCTGGGTGTAGATTCATTTGAGAAGCGAGTGCAGTTGATTGAAGAGAATTTTGGTGCAGAGACCGCAAAAAAATACAGACAGTATATAGAAGGAATTCTTAATACCGATTCTGAAAATCCGCTTAATATAGTTGGCTTTAAATTCGAAGGAACTGCAGCAAATGATATAGCTATGGCGGAAGCAGCCACGACTCCGGGGGTAGGTGCTGTAGAAACTCCAAACACCACGTACAGACTTCAGTCCATTGGAATGACCGATGATGCAAAACCGGCGTATGGTGTTTTTACTCCAGGAATAAACGAAGCAATGGATTCGGCAAGAAGACAGCAAACAGGAAAAATATCGTCAGATTCAATAGGCATAATTAATAATCTTGATGATCCAAGCCTGCCTATTGATCCTGGATTACCTGTGAGATATGGCGATGAATTAGGCCTGCAAAGAGCGGCTGAGGCTACCGAAGCCTTGGGAAATCTTGAGCAGGGAGCTAGGATAGCCTCTGGGGCACCTGATGATTTCTTAAGCGCGGTAGGACAGGCCAGTCAAATGAACGTAGAGGGAAGAACTGTTAATACTGGACAAACAGCATTTACTGCTGGTAGAAATTTTATGAAAAAAAACAAAACAGGTATTTATCTTGCTGGTTTAGCGGTGGCTGCAGCTGGTATTGGTGGTATGGTGGCTAAAAAAAGAAACGAATCTCAACAATACAGTACTACTATGAATGCAATGCCAGTTGAGCGTGGCAAAAGGCCTTATGGTATACAGGAATCAATGTTTAGTTTAAAACAAGGCTCCAGCAGAAGAAGTCCGTTGTCAACTGCTGGAGTTGTTGGAAATTTAGACAGAAATAAAATAAATCATACATCAATGGGAACGGATAAAAATAGTCATTTATTTGATTTTTAAAAAGGTAACATATGTCTTTATTGGGAAGAATTGCAACAAGTAAGTTGGGTATGACAACCGCCTTGGCTGGAGCAGCACTGACTGGCGTTGCCACTAAGGCTGTGCCCGCAGGCAGGGACGCAGCAATGGATGTAGCATTTGGTGATCCAAATGCCGATGAATATTTTCTTGGAAGAAAACTTACACCAGGTTCATTTATCGATGCCAGTATGGCAGGCTCTGGACAGAATGTGTCTACGGGTAAAGGTGCGTTGGTTGGTGGGGCTGCAGGGGCATTGACTGGTGGTATCGGAACTGCTATGCTGGGTGGTAATCTTAAAACATCCTTGGCTGTCGGCGCTGTTGGCGGCATACTTGGTGCAACGACGGGTGCCAGCGTTGGTGCAGCTCGGAGGATCAGTTCAGGGTGGAGTGCTTGCATCAGGAGTTGGTGGCGCTTTGATTGGTGGACTTATGGGATTTGGTGTAGGTAAACGGAGTAGGATCACTTTTTGGAAGAGGGCGGAAGAATGGCGACTGCTGGAATCTTTGCTGGCGCGGCATTAGGTGGCATTGGTGGTATTAGTGCTTCTTCTGGAATCTATATTAATAATAATCAAAGATTTATATCAGAATCTCCATACATTGGAAAAAGAAGATTATCAAGAGAGGGGCTTACGTACGGTGGTAATCTCTACAGAAGTGGGGCAAAAAATACCTCCCTGGATACGGCAGCAGATTTAAATGCAGATGGAAACATAGTTCTGGGAATGCATAACCTAAGAAGAGGTGGTTAAAATGCAAAATGAAATGACCAACTCTGGAATTGGTCTAAATCCATTTGCGGAGAATATTCAGTATGGCTTGGCAACTTCTCCATTTATGCAAGAAAAACTGCCCGATCCCATATCGCACAGGGCAGAAGGTCTTTTGGGTGTATTAGAAAATCCATACGCTCAACAGATGGCAAGAATGGCCGCATTTCATACTGCGGGTGGATTCATGATGCACAGAATGCAAAACACGATTGTTCGTGGAGGAATTGGAGATGATTTAGGAAGGACGGGGAGAATCTTCCACAGAATGTTTGGCGATGAATCTAAGTTTGGGCGATTTAGCAGGGGCAATCTATTACCGGACGAAATGGGAACGAATAGGTTTATTGGTGGATCGAATATATTTGGCCGTCCAACAAGAAGAGGTAGAAGACTTGCTGGTATGCCTCCGCCGTCACCACGAGCTGGCGCTACTCCTCGTCGCGTGCCACGCATGCCCTCGCCCGACTCAACTCCTATTTCAGTAAAAGGGTTTTTCAAAAATAATAGACTTTTCAATCCAAGACGATTTAGTAGACTTCAGAATCTTAGCGCCCTAGGCGCAGGCCCAGGAAGTCCTTATTATGCCCCAATGGGTGGTGGAGCCCTAGCTAGCATAGGAAATATGCTGATAGGAACGAGGGGATTTGCAGGGGGATCAAAAGAAGCCCCTCTTTTTGGTGGTGGAATGTTTGCAAGACTGGGGGCATTAAGAAAAATAGAAAAAATGTCGGCTAGGGGAGCGTCAACTGCAGTCGCAGCCGCAGATATGAACATTGCTAGAATAATGGCAATGAATAATCCTTTGGCACTGATGACCCAAGACGCTGTGCGTGGTTTTAGTGCTGCCGCCAGCGCCGCTGGACTCGCAGAGGGTTCTTTGGCGAGGAACGCGGCGATCAGAAAATCTGCTACTGAATCATTAAGGGATATTTCTAGTGCACCATTAAACGAACTTCGGAAGATCTTTAATTGGCGCAGAGGGGGCAGCTGCACTTGAAATTGGAGACAGAAGATATGCAATGGTTCAAGGACAAAGGGGTAAACTTACAAAGAATGTAATGAGCTTCATGGTAACTCCTGGCGCTGGCGAGAAATATATGAAGCATACAGCTGCAGGAAGATTGGCTACGTATGGTGGATTTGAGTTTCTAGCGTCAGAACAGGCAGAAAAAACAATAACATCAATGTCTAAAGCTATGATGAGAAATAGCGAGTATGCAAAAACAATCGCCGAAAAACTTGGTAGACCGATTACAATGGCCGCAACAGAAGGGGGAACGGCGCAATTATCAAAAGAACTTTTAGAAAAAGGTTTTGTAGAAACACTTGGTAAAAAAGGCGCAATAAAAGCAGGTACGCAATTAGGTGGAAGAGCGGCATTATCTGTCGCTTCTCAGTTTGGAATTGCGGCAATACCGGGACTGAATGCAGCCCTTGCCTTGGACTTTGCATATCAGGTTGGAAAACTTGGTGGACTTGCCGTAAAAGGAGCGATTGGCTTTGGAAAAGACGCAATGAAGTCAATGCAAGGTAATATATCTGGTGGATTGTTTGGCACCTATAAAGATAACGAGGTGGCTGCAACGTCAAGAGCCAGGGGAGTAATGGCAATTCAAAACTCTAGACTCAATGCTAGGTCACTTCTTGGTTCGGAGGGCGCAATGATGGCTGCGCATTTTGGATAGATATGTTAGCTAAAACAAGAGAGTTTAGAAAACAATTAGAAGCACTTTCTAAAGAGGATTTAATTGAGATTATCCAATCTCAAAACCCAGAATATGTAAAACAAATTAATAGAATTGAATGGGTGTTTAAAAATAAATTATCCCACCTAAACTGGCAGGATGGTTCGCCAGTATTGGAAAGGTCAATGACAAACAGGGAATTGGCACTTTTGGTAGACGAGCCGTTCGAGGTTGACAACGCACTGTTAAACTCAGGACTTTCTGCAGAAATACAAAGACAAATACATATAGCAAAAGACCCATGTAGATGGGCAAAATATTTCTTACGGAGTAGAAACGAGAGTTTATCAAACTCTAATATTGAGAGATCCATCACTACGTAAAGTGTTGAGAGCAGGCCGTCGTCTAGGTAAAACCTTTAGTATGGCAATTGCACTACTGCATTACAGTTATACAAACAAAGATGGACGCTGTCTGGTTATTGCGCCAATGAAAACGCAAGTGGAACTTATATATCAAGAAATAAACAGACTGGCATCAAAAAACGAAATTGTATCTAGTTCTATAATTAGAAAAGTAACCAGTCCTCAATTCATGATAGAATTTTCTAATGGCTCCACAATTAGATTTTTTACCTCTGGAATGAGGTCTGGTGGTAAATCAGATGTAGCTCGTGGTCAAGAAGCTCACGTCATTGTCTTGGACGAAATGGACTACATGCACACAGATGACCTTGACGCACTGTATGCCATGCTTCAGAAAACAGCAGAGGATCAGCCAGATAAGGTCTTGATTGGCGCCTCTACTCCAACTGGTAGAAGGGAAAGATTTTGGGAGTGGTGCAGGTCGGGAAGATTTAGGGAGTTTTGGTTTCCGTCATACTGTAATCCATTTTTTTCTAAGGAACAAGAAGATGAATTTAGAGAGCAATACTCCGAAACTGGATATAGACATGAAATTGAAGCAGACTGGGGAGAAGACGCAGAAGGTGTTTATTCGAGAAAATTTGTTGATGCCGCTTTTGTGGAGCCGTCTTGGAATTACATACCAGAAATAACCTCAGCTAGATCAATTTATACCATTGGCGTTGACTGGGATAAATACGGAGCAGGAACAAACATAGTTGTGCTTGAGGCTTGTCATCAAAATCATGAAGAAGAAAGATTTAGAAACAAGATAAGAATAGCTTACAGGGAGGAAATTGAAAAGTCAGAATATACTTTGACAAACGCTGTTAATAGAATTGTACAATTAAATGATTCTTTTCAACCAAAACATATCTATGTTGACAGGGGGTATGGTGAGGTTCAGGTCGAGCTGCTCAGAAAATATGGAACTGAAAATCCTAAATCCAATTTGAGAGACAGGGTAAGGGGAATAGGATTTGGCGAACTAATAGAAATTAAAGATCCATATACAAAACTGCCTGTTAAAAAAGAAATAAAGCCATATATGGTTGATAATTTAACTCAGTATTTTGAAAAATCTCTTTTATTGTTTCCAGCAGCAGACGAAGAGCTCTATATGCAAATTATATCCTACGTTGTTGTTAGAACCACCCAAACTGGCAGACCGGTGTTTGAGGCTGGTGGATCGGCTGTTGATCACGCACACGATGCCCTAATGCTGGCACTTTTGGCTATAACTGAAAATTATGGAGAATTTGGCAGAGGCGAAGTAGCAACCAATGTCGAGTCTTTTTCAAACACATTTTTTATGCCCCAAAACCAAGACAAAAAAAACGATGATTATAACAACAAAGAATCTGGTATAATATTAAATATAGATAGAACGGCTAAGTTAAAACCAAAATTTGGAAAAAGAAATAGCAAAAAAGTATCAAGGAAAATGTTTTAAAAATGTCAAACTTGGAATCGGTGTACGAAGACTACAAAATGCAGGAATCTTCCTCATTGTCGTACGCTGACGACAGTCCCTCCTCTAAAGCAACAAGAAATCTTATGTCGAATTATCTTGGTGGTGTTCGGTAGTGATCAAACTTATAGTGTAGGCATTGAAATCGTTAGGTCTGAAGCGAAAGCCGCAACAACGCAATTAAGGCAATTTCTAAATATATTAGAAACATATTTGAAAAAAGTTAGCGTAAATCCAAAATCCAATTCTGCACTAGAACAGTGTCACAACTACGTGTGGGAACAGATAAATAATCTTCCAATAAATTTTCCTCAAATATACGTAGATCAATATTACGGACCTTTAAAATATCCTATTCCGCCTTATATCTGTTTTGAACAGTACATGTTCGCCGAAAGGGGTAATGCTAGAGGGTATAAAAAATTTACTAAAGAATACAATGACGTAATATCAACCTCAACATTTGGTCACCTGTATGATTATAGGGAAATAATAAAGTGCTTAATAAATGAAGCAGAATTGATTAAGAATTCGTTATCCACAGATTTTGGAGAAAAATATGAAGATGAATCACAACAACAAATTGCGTCGTACTACTTCTACTGGTACAAAATGGCGATGCACTATCAGAAACTTTTCACAGAAAACCTTCCGTCATCACCAACAGGCTTACCAGAAGCCGAAGTGGATAAAACAACTCAAAAACAAGCAATCCAATTTCAAGCACTTTTTTCGATCAAAGTAGACTCGCTGACAACATTGATCGATTCGCAACTTGAATCCCTCTACTCGGATTTGATTACAAATTGTGATGTTTTTTATAAAAATTTTTTAACACCCTCTTTAAGATTTAAATCAAAAGTTATTTCTGAACTTTCAACCAATCTTAGAACATCCAGAATGATATCAGAGTTTCCAACCCTATCTGAAGAAGCGGTTTCGGGTGTTCTAATAGGGGAGGGAAACTTCAAGTCTTTAATGACAGATTTATTAGAAAGAAGAAATAACACTACATCAAAAATAGATAATCTCTATCAAAATATCTTAAGAAGAAGGAAATATATTAATTACATATCTCAGTTGGAAAATAAGGGCATAAAAAAAACAAATGTTTATACAGAAAAAGGTGATTCGCTTTATGAGCTTCTTTTAGAAAGTATTGAACATGAGGATAATTCAAAAAATGTAAGGTCAAGCCATTCTCTATTGGATGATCTTGGTCAAGATAGCCATCCGCAATACTTAATGAAATCTGGACGGAATCTTGAGTGGAGATATATTTTTAGACGAACAGGCATCCATAGATGGCATAAAGATAGCAACGCACAGACATGATGGGTCGGATGGGTCTGTGAGAATAAAATCTTCTGACGTTGACTATGAAAGTGTAAGAGAAGAATTTGTGATTAGTAAACAAGATCTAGAAAAAATAACGATAAGAGTTGAATCATTTCATGCAGATATACTTACTGGCGGTACTCCAGTGGCTGATGTTAACTTAGTAATAGAGTATCCAGAAGAATTCAAAGACGCTTATGCGTTTGAAATATTGTACACGGAAATATGATGTTGACATGAATAATTTAACGTGGTTTAAATATTATCCCCATGAAACAAGTCTGCAACTATTACCTGTTATTTCATTCAAAATCCCGCTGCTTAGAAGGCAAATAAATCTTAAGGTTCCTTTTGAAAATATAAAGAAAGACGAATGGATTTTTGTAGATATTAAAAATCTAGAAATAAATAAAATATATGATCAATCATTCGCACCAAACTATGAAGATCACTCGTATGTTGTAGTATATCAATCAAAAACAAATCGGCGATGATGCATTTTATGGAGAAGATAAACCAATATTAACAAAGACGTCAATTGTTTCAGGTAAACTTTATTTTCAGGCCGCAGAAGATCATCCAATGAATGAGGATTTAAATGGGGTATATTATTTGTATTATCAAACTAAAAATATCAAATATTTATATAAACAAGATTTGTCTAGCAGTCACTGCGTTTACATGATGAAATCAGAAGAAGATATAGCTTCTTATAAATCTCAAAGTTCTAATAGTTTTTTATACAATGCACTTGAGTCAGAGATTGATTTTTTTTCAGGCAGATCCGAAAATACAACAAGCGCATACTATAGAATTTCATTTTTTCATGATGGATTAGATTGGAAGGATTCTATTTCTCAAAAAACTGGTGCAAAAGCCGTTATTAATTTTAGCGGTCCTCGGATTCATTCTGTATGGCCTAAAACGGTCCTTCTTTCGGAAAAATAAAATTAAGATTAAGTTCATTAAGAGAAAAAATTGGAGACATTGAAAAAGTTATTTTTGATAATGTAATTGTTGACTGTTATGATGTAAGCCAATCGACGAGTCAATTGTATGTATTCTTACCACAATCTCTTGAATCTGAGAAGATTGACTATGTTCTGGAAATAGAGTGTTTGGCAGAAAAAAACGAAAAGTCTAACTCAAACCAAATACAGATACAAGAACTGCATTTTGAAAAAAACATGAGATTAAGTATAGGAATTCAAGAAATAAACAAAGAACTTTCTTTTAGTTCAACTGGATTGGTAAAGTAATGCCAACGATAAGAAAAACAATAAAGTCTCTAAAGCCACGGTAAAGAATATTTAATAACAACAAATCCAAGAAATATGGACGTAAATGCGTCGATATCATCTGCGGGTTTGTTGAGACTGGTGGTTCCAAGGGATCTGACTTATCCACATGAGTTGGGAAATTTGGTGATCGTAGGAAATTACAAGTCCATTATGATCAGCTTTAATCCCTCAAATGATTCAGACTTAAGTGGATATCTATACGAGGTTTTTTTACCGGAAAGCATTGCTCAACAGGGATCTAGTTACATCCCAATAGGTCAACCGTTTCTTTCTGGTTTTTCTTCGGCAAATGTGATTGCTCTTGACGTTCCACAAAATTCAACAAGTATTTCTCAGGTAAATTCAAATACTGGTCAGGTTACGGAACAAACGGCGGAAAAAATATATTTTGCCAGAGTAAGAAGCATAGATACTAGCAACAATCTTTCCTTATGGACTTCGATAGTAGCCTCTAGTGCAACCACCCTAATCGACTCTGCTCATATCAGAAATCTTACCGCAAGTAAGATAACAGCAGGAACCATAGGCGCTCACACCATCACAATGGCTGGCGCAACGTCAATAATAAAATCATCAAACTTCGACGGAACCGACGTTGGAAATGGTAGCTATTCAAATGCTACAACTGGATGGTTGATAAACGGTCAGGGAAGAGCGTATTTTTATGACGCAACAATAGTTGGATCAATTGATATCGGCGGATTTGATTCTGGTTCATTTCACGTTGATATTGATGGAAATATGTGGCTCGGTGCCGGAGTATTTGCAAATGGAACGTTTAGAGTCACAAAAGAAGGAGACGCTTATGCCAATAGTCTAACAACAAACACCTTAGATCTCCAAGGTGATACTGAAATAAGTCATAATGGCAAAATATTTTTGGGAGCCGGAAACTACAATAATAGTGATACGCCATTTTACGTAGACAGTGACTCGTTATTTTCTCTTGGGACAAAACTAACATGGAATGGAACCACCCTAACCATAAGGGGTAATTTAAAACTTGAAGATGGATCAGATGTGGCAAGCGAAGAGTACGCAGATGAAGCAGCGGAAGAAGCAGTAGATGAATTTGGAAATGAAATTAGAAAAGTTGATGGATTTATTGGCGGTTTGA